>Ga0209809_1001498_pt1 | contig 18538 bp, 15 predicted proteins | sample YNPMSTMetaG_FD_186172 | JGI IMG/M metagenome (GOLD analysis project Ga0209809, IMG submission 186172) | Anoxygenic and chlorotrophic microbial mat microbial communities from Yellowstone National Park, USA - YNP MS-T MetaG (SPAdes) (version 2) ...
GCGCCGTTCGACCGCATTATTGTGACCGCGGCGCCGCCCGAACTGCCGCAGACGCTGATCGAACAGCTCAAGCCGGGCGGCAAGCTGGTCGCTCCTGTGGGCAGCTCGGTCTTTGGCCAGGACCTGATCGTGGTGGAGAAGACACGCGACGGCAAAATGCGCCGCCGCAGCGTGATCCCCGTGATGTTCGTGCCCATGGTCAAGGGCCGGCAGCGCTGAGCCGAAGTCGCGTTGCAGCCGCGCCGCCGCCGGACGCGTCTAATCCGGTAGAGGGCAAAATTCGCTGGTCAACGGGAATCCGGGGTGCACCAAGTCGTCATCGTGGGCGGGGGTTTCGGCGGGCTCGAGGCGGCGAAGGCTCTCGGAGGCCTGCCCGTCGAAGTTACTCTGATCGACCGCAGAAATTATTTCTTGTTTCAGCCTTTGCTTTATCAGGTGGCCACAGGCGGTCTTTCCCCGGCTGACATCGCCATGCCGCTGCGGCGCATTCTGCGCAAGTACCGCAATATCAGGGTGTTTCAGGACGAAGTTACGGATATTGACGTCGCCGGGAGGACCGTGGTGACGGCTTCCGCAACTTACTGTTACGACACGCTTATCGTGGCGGCGGGCAGCAGCGTGAGTTACTACGGCAACGAGACGTGGCGCCCGTTTGCGCCGGGGCTGAAAGGCGTGGAGGAGGCGCTGGAAATCCGAAACCGGGTGCTCCGGGCATTTGAAGAGGCTGAGAAAGAACGCAACCCGGATCTCCGTCGGGAGTGGTTGAGTTTTGTGATCGTGGGCGCCGGCCCGACCGGCGTGGAGCTGGCGGGCACGCTGGGGGAGATCGCACGGGACACGCTGCGCGGCGATTTCCGGAACATTCGGCCGGAAGAAGCGCGAATCTTTCTGCTCGAGCTCGCCCCGCGGGTACTGCCTTCGTTCGCCGAGGAGCTTTCGACGGCGGCGGAACTTTCGCTCATCCGGCTGGGAGTCCGTTCGCTGACGGGCGTGCGCGTGACTGCGGTGGATTCGCAAGGAGTGGAATTCGAACGCGACGGGCAGCGGCGGCGCCTGGCGGCACGCACTGTGATTTGGGCGGCCGGCGTTCAGGGTCATCCGCTGGCGCGGCTGCTCAGCGAGAAGGCCGGCGCCGAGCTGGATCGTGCGGGAAGGGTGCGCGTGTCGTCCGATTGCAGCCTGCCCGCCCGCCCCGAGATCTTCGTGATCGGGGACATGGCGAGTTGCCCGGACGGGGAGGGCAAGGCGTTACCTGCCCTGGCGCCGGTGGCCATGCAGCAGGGCCGGTATGTAGCCCGGGTGATCGTTGACCGGCTGGCGGGCCGGGCCTCACCTGCGTTTCGATACCGGGACAAGGGCATGCTGGCGACGATCGGCCGGCGGCACGCCGTCGCCCAGTTCGGGCGCCGGCGCTTCCGGGGCACGCCGGCCTGGCTGCTGTGGTTGTTCGTGCATCTGGTCTATCTCATCGGCTTTCAGAACCGCATTCTGGTTCTGGTGCAGTGGGCCTTTCACTACTTCAGTTACAATCGCGGTGCGCGCATCATCACGCAGCAGGGTTGCGAGCGGCCGTCAAGTTAGCCGGAGTCTGGCCCCATCCCTGGAGCCATCCGCGGCGCAAAAACTCGGTTTTGGCACGAACCGTGATATCCGATTTCATCTGATTCTCGTGGCGGTGATCGAAGACGTAGGCTTTGACCCGGACGATGAGGTGGGGCATTTCCGTGAACCCGTCGAGCAAGTTCACGACCACCGGCTTGCGGCTGAGCAGGAAGGGCGAGCTGTAAGCTGCTTCCAGGCCCACTTGAACGGCCTCGGCCGGGGGGACGTCCGGGGGAAGATACAAGTCGGTGACGACCTGGCAATCGGGCACTCCGGAGTTGGCGTTGAACACCTGGCGGCTGAGAATTTCGGAATTGGGGATGGTCACGCGCGTATCGTCGGGCGTGGTCAGTTTGGTGCTGCGCAGGCCGATGTGATCTATCTCGCCGTAGGCGTCGCCGATGCGAACCCGGTCGCCGAGCTGGTAAGGGCGATCGGCGAGAATGATCAGCCCCCCGATGACGTTCTTGACCAGATCCTGGGCGCCCAGGCCCAAAGCCAGTCCAAAGGAGGCGATGCTGGCCAGGAACGTCTCGCGCGAGGGGGCCAGCAGGCTGAAGAGCAACAGGATGGCGACAAACCAGAGGCTGATGCGAAGGACCGGCTCCAGGCGTTTGAAAAAGAAACGGGCGCGAGGGACGCGCACGCTCAGGTATTCGAGCGATCGGCTGATCCAGCGGATCAGCAGCCAGGCCAGCAGCAGGATCAGGACGGCCTGGAGCAGGCGCGTCCAGGAGATCTGCTGGAGGATGGAGGGCGCTGCAATAGCCTGCATGAAGCTTTTACCTCCTCAGAGAAGATTGCGGCGATGCAAAGCCACGCGGACGGCCCGTGCCGCTTCGGGGCGAACGCGGAAGCCGGAGCGCCCCGGGTCGGGCTCGATCAGCTCCCGGTCCTCGAGTATTTCCAGCCGGTCGAGGCTGGCCGCCACCCCCAGTGCGAACACCTGGGCATGTTCTTCCGGCGTGAGGCTGCCGTGTTGCAGCAGGGCCTGGAGCGTGAACAGCTCGGGCAGGCTCAGGTCGGCAAGCAACGAGTCGTAATCGGGCCGCTCCAGCGGCTTGACGTAGAGGACCCCGTCCTGGCTGCGTTCGATGTGTTTGAGCCAGAGTTCGAAGGCCGAGCGGAACAACCCTTCGGATTCGCGATACAGGGCCTGGAAGAAAATCTGTTCGGGGGAAAGCTGCAAGCCCAGTCTGCGGCGCCAACCGCCGGTGGCCCGGTCGTGTTGCGGAGCGAGGAAATGCAGTCTGAGGCCGGTGAGGTTGTGGCGCGTGAGAATGGCCTGTTGAAGATCTTGCTGCTTGACGGCGCCGGCGTTGATGCGGTGCGAGAAATAGGTCTCCAGGCCGAGGGCGGCGTTCAACAGGCGAAAGGCAGCCTGGTTGACGGCGACGATCCAGAGCACCTGCCGGGAGGTGAGCACGATCTGGCCCAGCAAAGTGCGCAACGCCTCGTAGCCGCCGATGCGGCGCAGCCACGCGCGCTCGAGTTCCTCCAGGATTACGACCGCTCGCTGGTTCGGCTGGAGGCGCACTTGTTCCTCGAGGAAACGGCGCATTTGCTCGGCGGTCCAAAGACGCTCGCGGAACTCGGTGCGGACGACCTCGACGTCGGGGAAGACTCGCGCCAGGGCGCAGTTGAGCAGGCTGGTTTTGCCGCTGCCGCGTTCGCCGATGAGGAGGGCGCATGCCGGGCGTCGCTGCTCCCAGCGGCGGCGCAACTCGCCCATGGCCGCCATTTCCGCTTCACGTCCGACCAGGAAGCGCGGGTCTTCCACCGGCTGTGCCCGGAACAGACGCTGGTAGATCAGAGGCAGGCCGTGAGGCGCAAGGTCGAGACCCAGAATTTCGCTCAGCACCTCGCGGCGCTCCACATGTACGAGCTCCCGGGCAGGGGCCTGTTCCCAACCGATGCGTCCCAGCAGATAACCCGTCAACCGCCGCCCGCCTCGTTGGGCGGCGCGCGCCAGCGCCTTGACGCCCACGGCGAGCATGTCGCGACCCGCCAGGAGGGCTTGCCTGACACCCTCCCGCGCCACGTACCGCCAGAGGCCGAAGCGATCGCGCTCGAGCCGGAGGTGCACCTTGTACCAGGCGACGGCCATGGCCTGAGAAGCGCGATCCGCAACGAGGCTGCGAATTCCGCTCAACCACGAGTAGCGGTGGCGAACGAGCAGCACGACGTTCGCCAAAGCTTCGCGCGCGGCCGCGCGGCCGGATTCCCCCTCGCGCTCGGCCAGCTCCTGGCTGAAGGCGATCACCTGGCGTGCACGCTCCATGTCGTGCACGGCGGCGCGATGCGTGGCTTCGGCCTCCTGGAGGGCGGCCAGCAGCGAAGGACGAGCTGTGTCGTCGAGTGCTCGCAACAACAGGCGCTGAGGCCGAACCAGGCGCCAGGGCGCTCGCCGGCCGGGTAAGGCTTTCCAGCGAGTGATGGTCTCGATTTGGCCGGGAACCAGGCGGCGGGCGGCGGCCTGAATCTCCTGCGTCCAGGCCGCGAGCCTCTCCTCAGCGCTCAACAAGCTGGTATGCCGAGCCACAGGCGGCCCCCCGGGTTGCTCCAGCCAGCCGATCAAGGCCTGCATTTCCTCCAGCAATTGCCGGCGCTCTTCGGCCGCCAAAGCCGCCGCGCTTGCGGTCAAACGCCGGATTTCTTCGTAGGCCATCCACAGAGACTCTTCGAGCGCCAGGGCGCCGCCGACGGCTTCGATCTGGCGCCTCCACCAGGCAGTTCGCTGCCGGAGGCGGACCTCCAGCCTGTCGGACCTGCGGGCTTTGGACACCCTGCCGGGCAACCTCAGAGGTGGCGATGCGGCCAGTTCCTCCAGCAGGGCAATGACGCGGCGACGCACGTTCGCCATGCGCGCAATCCATTCCGCCCGGGCTTCGCCCGGATCCGGTCCGCCGCCCAGTCCGGCTGCCATGCGATGTGCGGTTCGTCGCACCCGTTGCCAGGGCGTCAACACTTCCAGGGCGGCCAGCGCCATCAGCCCGATGAACTCCCCGTAGCGCGGACCTGCCCGGAGCTCGCATCGGCGCAACAGGTGGTCCAGAAGCCGGCGCTGGTGCTCAGGCGGTCCCACCCCGGTGAGGCCAGTCACATCTCCGCGGAGTTCCCGGCGCCATTGCCCGTGGGCCTCGATGGCCTCCAGAACGCGCTCCAGCGGCCGGGCTCTTCGCATCGCCTGCAAGGGGGTCAGGAGCCAATCCCGAGCGCATGCTTCCAACGGTTCGACGGCCGAAGGCCACGGGCGGGCTTCCAGGCGGGCAAGCAGGTTGTCGAGTTCGCTCCAGGCTGCCCGGAACTCGTCGAGCAGGCGCGCGTGGGCGTCGAGGATCTGCTGTTCGTTCTCGGGCGGGAGCGACCTCATACCGACGACAGGTCCCCTTTCGGTTACCCGTCCATGATACTGCCAGGAACAACGATCCCTCAGCTTTCGCCGAAGGGGTCGGTGTAGGGTTGGAAGCCGTGGCGGAGCATGGCGTCGCGGGCGGCAGGCTCGGCCTCGGCCAACACGTAAAAGAAAGCGCCGATTCGTTCGCGTCGGATGATGACGCCGCCGATGTAGCGGTCCGCGCCGACCACGTAGTCCACACCGGCTTGCGTCAGGACGGCCTCCAGTTGCTGGGCTTCGCGCAAGCGTTTGGCGATGTAAATGAGGACCAGCTCCCGGTCGGCGAAGTCTTCGGGGGAACGTCGCACGGCTTTGAAGTTACTGGACGACGGGCGGGCGCTGCACGGTCACCACCACCGGGTCGCTCACCTGCGCCGTAGCCAGCGAGCGGACCTGCACGACGTATTGTCCAGGCCGGATGTTCTCGGGCAATTGCGCCGAGATCTGTTCCGGTGAAGTTTCGAGCAGCCGCAAGGGCACGTCGCTGAAGGTCACGCAGGAGCCGCCCAGCACGGTCGGCGGAGGAACTTCGTCGGCGGTAGCGGCCAGCGCCAGATTGGAGCCGAGCACGGTGATGAAGGCGCCCGGGGTGAAGTTGGGCGTGCCGTCCGTGGAGTTGAGGATCCCGCGAGCACCGCCGCGAATCACAGGCCGACCCGTGCCGGGCGGGGTCAGAGGGATGTAACTGAGGCCCGAGAGAGTGATGGCGTAAATGTTCCCTTTGGAATCCACCACCATGCGGCGGGGCGAAACGTTGATCCGGGCCTGACCGAACGCGCTGACCGTAGGCTGCTCGGCGGCGATGGCAGCCACGGTTTCGGCTCCCGTGGCGATATCCACCTGCTCGATGACCGGCCTGACGTCGTCGCGCGTGGCGGCGGTGACGCTCTGCCGGACCGCAGTGGTCAGACGCACGAAGGAGCGTTCATCCAGCGGCGCTACAGCCGCCACATGCCGCTGGCCGGCGCTGACCACGGTTTGCGTGGGCTGGCCACCCGGAGTCGTGGGTGGAGTGAACTGCACCACGCCCGGACGCTCCGCTCCGCCAATGACGGCGATCGAGGGGCTCAGGATGAGTCCGTTGGCCAGATAGTAGGCTCCGCCCGGCGCCGCGCCCAGGACGCCATAGTAACTTATGATTGGCTGGTTAGGCGTGTAAATCTGGCGCGAAACCGTATAATTGTCCACCAGAGCGTCATAAAGATAGGCGGTGCCGTTACCGCCCAGCAGCAGAATATATTCGCCGCCGGGCGTGGCGATCATCTCCTGCGGGGACGCTACCGTATTGGTGGGGAATATATTCGGGTTGGCAGGTCGCGGAACAGCTTGGTTGCCGACTACTTTCCAAAGCGTCCCGGCTGCGGGCGGCGGGGCAGACATGACGATTTGCAAGCCCGAAAGCCCCATGGCCAGGGCCCGCGGGTAAACAAGCGCGGCGCTCGCGTTGCGCGGCACAGGCGGGAATTCGATCTCGCCGATCACCTTGCGCTGTTCCAGATCCACAATACTGATAGACTCCCCGCCCGTGTTGCCCACGTAGAGCAGGCTCCCATCGAGCGACATCGCCATTTGCCGCGGTAACTGCCCGACTTTGATCGGCTCCAGGAATTTCAGCTTTTTGATGTCGAATACTTCGATCCGGTTGTAACCTGGATTCGTAGCATAAAGGAGGCCGCGTGGCTCGTCCAGCACCAGGTCCTGCAAGCCCTGATCCCCATAGAGGGCAGATGGTACCGGGAAAATAAGCCCCCTCTGATCCGGCTGGCGGTAGTTCATGTAAACGCGGATCGTGTTGGGGATGTTGATGGCCTCGGGCGAGACCAAATTGACGTTGACCGCATTGCCGCTGTTTCCCGAGTACAGATTGGTGCCTGGCTGCCGGTTCACATTGAAGCGGCCCGGCTCCATCATAAACGTGATGGTGGCAGGGGCCACGCCGCTGGAAACTTCCGCCACCAGCGCGTTGCCCAAAGGCGGGACGGAAAACGTCAGCTTCCCTTTGCCGAGGTTGACCACTCGCACCGAAGCGCGAGCAATGCCCTGGTTGCACAAGTCGTACGCCAGGAAGACCTGCGTGGTTTCCGGCTGCAAAATCGGGTAATCATAAAGCTTGCCCAGCGGCAGATAGATCAGGCCGGATTCCGACAGGCCCCAGGCATGCTCGCCGTCGGAGGTAATCACCATGCGGGCCACGATGCTCTCAGGCAGCTTGATGCCGAGCCGGATTTGCAGGTTGGTGGCGTCGGAAATCATCAGGATGGAGGATTGCGGCCGCGGCGGCGGCTGGCTGGTAGCCGCCACGTTGAAGGCGCTGTAAAGCGTGCTGCCGTCGGGCGAGAACACACTGCCGCCCACGTTCTGCTGCACGTTGAACGACGCCGCCGGGAAGGGGAAGTGCGAGTTGGCCGTGCTCTGCTGTGCGATCACGTTGAGGTTCGAGGTGCGGTACATCGTGAACCCGGCCATGAAACGGGAGCCGTCGGGGGCCAGGGAAAGAACGCTGGACTGGCCCGATACGGCGCGGCTGCGCAGAATGGTCCCGCTGGCGACTTCATAGACGAACAGCATCATGGCCGAGGTGGTGTAGTTCGTCAGGCCCACGATGAATTGGCCATCGGGCGTCGTCATCAAACGCGTGCGGATGGGAGAAATCGGACGGGGCAGCGTCACCGCCGGCAGGGGCGACGGCGTGGGCGGCGGCGGAGCGTACTGCACCGGAAGAATCTGCTGGGAGACGGCCTGATTGCGGTCGTAGATCAGCAGCGTGTTCTGCAAGTTGCCGACGCCGGTGCCTTGGGTGCTGATGAGCACACGCCCGTCGGCGCCCACCGCCACGCCTTCCGGCCGCGCGGGCAGGCTCAGCGTCTGCACCACGTTCCGCGTGCCCAGGTCAATCACGCTCAGGCTGGCGGACTGGTTGTTGGTGACGTAAAGATAGGCCCCGTCGGGCGACATGGCCGCCGCCAGGGGCGACGTTCCCACGCGGATGGAGCCAATGATTGCTTTGTCCCTGTAACTGTAAATGTCCACGCGGTTGGCGTTGGTGTTGACCAGATAGAGTCGCTGGCGCGCCTCGTCGAGCACGATGTCCGAGGGAGTTCCGCCCAGGGAGATCACCTCGCCGAACGTGGCGCCGGTGGTTTGGGCCAGGGCCAGCGTAGCCGTCCACAACCAGGCCAGCCCGATCAGGGACTGAAGGATCCTTTGCCTGCGCATGACACGTTTTCCAGAATAAACGAAAAAGCTTGGCGCCGCCAAGCGGCCCTTGCAACCTGCTAAACCCGTCGGGCGCGGGCGAGTTGCGCCTCCCGCGGGCTCGGGTCCGCCCCCAGGCCCGGCCGCAACAGCCTCGCGGGATCTGTGTTATAACGTCTTGCTGAAGCTCAGGATCCGAAACCTCACCCGGGACAAGTTGTTGGCCACGGAAGCCGAGGTCGCCGATACCAGCAAGAAGCGGCGGACCGGGCTGCTCAAGCGGGAGAGCTTGCCCCAAGGCGAGGGTTTGTGGATCACCCCGTGCGAGGCAATCCACACCATCGGAATGAAGTTTCCGATTGACGTGCTGTTCCTGAGCCGGACGAAGAAGGTGCTCAAGATCAAGGAACGCATGCCGCCCGGGCGGATTGCGGTCTGCCTGTGGGCGCACTCGGTGCTGGAGCTGCCCGCGGGAACCGTCGCCGCCACGGGCACCGCTGTCGGCGATCAGTTGGAGTTCGAGAAGGTGATATGAGGCGGCTGCTGGTGTGGGCATGTCTGTTGGTGGCTGGGTGCGCGCACCGCGGCCTTCCTGTCCGCCGGCCGATTGCCACTTCGCCCTCGGGAATCCAGACGACGCTTCACCGCCAGGTGGTCAACGCGGTAGATGCCGGGGAAGGGGATCTGGCCATCGCTTCCTTGCGGCGAAAGCTGGCGGCAGAGCCGGAGAACCTGGCCGTGCGGCTGGAGCTGATCCGGCGTTATCGTGAGTTGGGCTTCCCCGACCTCTCCCTGGAGCACGCGCGGTTGGCCGTCGAACGATTCCCGGATTCTCCCGACGCCCACATCGAGCTAGCCCGGGCGTTGCGCGCCTTGGGCATGCACGAGAAAGCCGCCGACGAGCTGGAGGCGTTTTTCCGGCAGCATCCGCAGGCTTCCCCGAACGTCGCTGCGTGGCTCGGAATCCTTCGCGACGAATTGGGACAGTGGAAGCAAGGGGAGGCGGCACACCGCGCGGCTTTGGCGATGGCGCCCAACCGAGATGACTTGCACAACAATCTCGGTTACAATTTGCTCCGCCAGGGGCGGCTCGATGAGGCCCGGCAGGCGCTGGAACGGGCCTTGGCTTTGAACCCGAAGTCCAAGGCGGCGCGAAACAATCTGGGGTTGGTGCTGGCGGCGCAGGGCTCGGGCGGGCTGGAGGAGTTCCGCCATACGAGCGATCCGGCGACGGCCCACAACAACCTGGCCTGCGCGCTGATCGAGCAAGGCAGGTATGAGGAGGCCCGCAAGGAGTTGGAGAGCGCGCTAGCATATAATCGGAATCATCCCGCGGCGCTGGCCAATCTGCGGCTATTGGCAGAGCTGGACGGCCAGCCGCCTGCGGTCAGGCTGCCGCAATCCCCGCGCAGCAAGTGGTCGCGGTTCTGGGCAGCCGTCTGGAGGGTTTTGGCAGGATCAGAACCATCGGGAGAGCGCCCGCAGCGGTGAAAGGGGGTCGCCGGGCGCGACTCCTGAATACACGCAACCGAAAAGGAGGATATGGATTATGTGGCGTGAGTTGCTGCGAGGCGAACAGGGCCAGGACCTCGTCGAGTACGCTCTGATCGTAGCTGCGGTGGGACTGGCGCTGATCACGACCGTCAACACGCTCTCGCAGGGCGTGGCGAGCCTGTATTCCAGCATTACCCAGGATCTGTCCAGCATCGGCGCCACCCAGCAGTGAGCGACATGCGGGCCGGCTGTCCTGCGCGCCGGCGCCACGGGGGTGAGGCGTGCGCGGCCTGCGTGCGTGGCTGATCCCCGATGTGGCGCTGGTCGGGGCGGCGGTCGCGCTGGCTTACTGCCTGCTCCTGTGGGACGGGCCGCAACGGCTCTTTCGTGACGCCGATGCCGGCTGGCACATCCGCACGGGGGAAAGAATTCTCGAGCAGCGTTCCTTGCCGCGCGAGGCCCCCTACTCCTTTTCCCGTGAAGGCCGCCCGTGGGTTGCCTGGGAGTGGGGCGCCGATTTGCTCATGGGTGTGGCCCACCGCCGGGCAGGCTTGGCTGGCGTGGTCTGGCTCTATGCGGGCGCGATTGCAGCGACGGTTTGGTTATGGTTTCGCCTGAACTGGCAAGTGCAAGGGGACTTCCTGCTCGCATGCGCCCTGGCTGCGCCCATGCTTTCCACGGCCAACCTCCACTGGCTGGCGCGTCCCCACGTGTTCGGGTGGCTGTTCACGCTGGCGGCTGTCGGGTGCGCGGAACGCGCCGGATCGCGCTTTCGGCTCAGAGATGCTCTCGCGATTGCGGTCGCATCGGCCGTGTGGGCCAACGTCCACGGAAGCTTTTTCCTCGGTCCCGTGATCGGGTTGATCTACGCGGCGGGGCACGGCTTGCACGCAAGGATCTGGCAGGAAGACGACAGTCAGACTCGCCAGTTACGTTCCAAGGCGCGCTGGCTGCTGCTGGCGGCTACGGTCTCGCTGGCCGGCACGCTGGCCAATCCCTACGGCTGGCAGTTGCACCGGCATGTGTTCGCCTATTTGACCGACTCCGAGTTGCTGGCGCGCATCGGCGAATTCCAGAGCTTCAACTTTCACGCCGAGGGCGCCGGTCAGATCCTGCTCGCTGTGGGCGTGGCGGGACTGGGCGCTTGTGTGGCGCTTTACGAGCGAAGGCTGGCGCACTTCCTGCTGATCGCCCTGCTTGTGGCTACCTCGTTGCGAATGGCGCGAGGCTTGCCCTTGCTGGCGCTCATTGGCTTGCCGCTGGCCAACGGGGCCATCACGGCTGCGTTGCGGCGTGCGGCGGCGGGCGCGTCGCTGCGGCCCGGTCTGCGTCGTCGGCTGCAAGGCTTCCTGGACTATTCGGCGCGGCTGCGCGCTTTGGAGACCGGCCATCACGGCGGGCTGGTTGCTGCGGCGCTGCTCGGCATCGCGCTGCTGTGGTTGCTCTCGCCTGGCGTCCAGGCACGCACCGGATTTCCTGCCGACCAGTTTCCCGTGGATGCGGCAGCGGCTGTCGGACAACTGCCTGCGGAAGCCCGCCTTCTCAGCACGGACAAGTATGGCGGCTATCTCATCTATCGCTTCGCAGGCCGGCGCAAGGTGTTCTTCGACGGGCGAAGCGATTTCTACGGCGCCGATTTCCTGAAACAGTACGGGCGGTTGATGCAGGTTCGCCCGGGCTGGCGACAATTGATCGAGCAATTCGGTTTCACCCATGCCCTGCTGCCGAACGATTATTCGCTGCGCGGGGCGCTGGAGGATTCGGGTTGGAAGCGACTGTATGCGGACAGGGTGGCTACGCTGCTGGCCCGGCCTTGAGATCCCTGGCCAGGCAACCGCTTCGGAGTTTTGGTGTTTAATAAGAATCGCCGGATCGGGCACCGCGCCCGGTCCGCAATGAAGGGGCAGGAATGGATCGGCAAAAGGTGATCGTGATCTTCGGCGTGGCGCTGCTGGTGGCCCTGGCGCTGACCTGGTTCCTGTGGGCGAAGACGACCGCGCCGAAGAAGGAAGCGCAGGTGCTGGCGGTGGCGGCGGCGCGTGATCTGTCGCCGGGCACGCGGATCCGAAAGACGGACGTCAAACAGGTTCGCATCGCGCAGACGGCCCTGCCCAAAGGCGCCGTGCTCGATGTGAAGGCCGTATTGGATCGCGCCGTCCTTTACCCCATCAACGCCAACGAGATTCTGACCGCCAACAAGCTGGCCAGCACGGCGGGAGTGGAAGGCATCCCGGCCATGATCGAGCCGGGCATGCGCGCCGTGACCGTGCCCATTACCGAAGCCAGCGGAGCGGCCGGGTTGATCCAGCCCCGTTCCCGCGTGGACGTGCTGTTCACCCGGACCGGCTCGATCGCCGAAGCCTCGACCGTTACTCTCTTGCAGGATGTCGAGGTGCTGAGCATCGGGCGCGCCACGGCGCCGGGCCAGACCGGAACCCAGGTGGATCCGCGGGCGCCGCGGAGTACGACAGCGACCTTGCTGGTGACGCCCGAGGACGCGCGCAAGCTCGAGCTGGCGAAGAATCAGGGCAGAATCAGCCTGGTCCTGCGCAACCCCATGGACCGTTCCCGGCTATCAGATGGCGGACCGGTCACCATTGACGCATTGGATCCGATGATCTTTGCGCGCACAGCCCGGGCGCGACGGGGGCTGCCGCCCACGCCCGGCCGTGTGGCCGACGTGCGGGACGAAGAGGCTTGGCGGCGGCTGACCGGCGAGCCCAAGCCGCAGCCCAAACCCGAGCCGCCCAAGCCCAAACACGTGGTGGACGTCTTTCGCGGGGACAAGCACGTGCAGGAAATCTTTCCATGAGTTCAGCCAGATCATTTTTCGCCCTGATTGTTTTTGCGGGTCTTCTCCCGGCGCAGGATCCCGCGACCGCGCCCGTGGCTGCCGAGCACAGCCTCGCGCTGGTGGCGGGCCGGGGACGCCTGTTGCGTTTCGCCAGGGAAGTCAGTCGGGTGGCCGTGGCCGAACCCAAGATCGCCGACGCCGTGGTCGTCTCCCCGCGCGAAATCATGGTGAACGGAAAGACGCCGGGCCACACCACGCTGGTCATCTGGGAGGTCAACTCGGAGCCCGTCCAGTACAACGTCCAGGTCTTGCAGGACACGACCTTTCTGGAGACCCTGCGGCGCGAACTCAAGGAACGGCTGCCCGAAGCGGAAATCAAGGTTGACGGGACGCCCGAGAAGATGGTCCTCACGGGAACGGCGCGCGACGAGGAAGAGGTCAAGCGGGCGGTGGCGCTGGCCTCCACCTATGCGCGCGTGGTGGAGAATCTGGTCAAGCTGCCGCCGCGGCCGGATCCGCGCCAGATCCTGTTGCAGGTCAAGTTCGCCAGCGTGGACCGGGTGGCGTTGAGCGAGCTGGGATTCAATTATTTCAGCCGTCACGTCAAGACGCTGGGATCGGTCAGCACGCAGCAGTTCACCCAGCCGCGCTTCAGCCAGTTCCAGTTCCAGGACCAGCAGTTCGAGAACACCACGATCAGTTTCTCGGACTTGCTGAACCTGTTCATCTTCCGGCCCGATCTGAACATCGGCGCCACGATCCGGGCTTTGCAAGCCCGCAATTTGCTTCAGATCCTGGCCGAGCCGAACCTGATCACGATCGAGGGCAGGGAAGCGAGCTTCCTGGCAGGCGGCCAATTCCCGTTCCCGGTGATCACCACCACGCCGACGGGCGGCGCGATCGCTCCGGTCATCACGGTGCAGTTCAAAGATTTCGGCGTGCAGCTCAAGTTCACGCCCACGCTGACCGATTCCGGGGCCATTCGCCTGCGTGTCGCCCCGGAGGTCAGCTCGCTGGATTTCGCCAACGCGGTGACCTTGCAGGGCTTCCTGATCCCGGCGGTTTCGACGCGGCGGGCGGAGACCGAAGTGGTGCTCAAGGACGGCGAGAGTTTCGCCATCGCGGGCCTGCTCGACAACCGCGTCGAACAGGTGCTGAGCAGGATTCCCGGCATCGGGGACATTCCCATCATCGGCCATCTGTTCCGCAGCCGCTCGACGCGCAAGACGGCCAACGAGCTGCTGGTGGTGATCACGCCGCGATTTGTGCGTCCGCTCACGCCTGAGGAGAAGGCCACGCTGCCTGAGACCCTGGAGCCGTTCCTGCCGCCGGCGGCGGAAGAGAAGGCGCGACGTGGCCAGAAGCGCCAGAATCGGCAACCGGAGTTCGTAGGACCTCGTGGACACCAGGAACCCAAGTGAGGTTGGGCGGCGCTCGCCGTGCGAGCGCGGCACCACCAGTGTGCAGATGCTGGTCCTGCTGGTCCCGGTCATCTTCGGCCTGATGGGCTTCGCGGTGGATCTGGGACGGCTGTACCTGATCCGTGGCGAGCTGAAGACGGCGGCGAACGCCATGGCCCTGGCTGCGGCGCAGCAATTGATCGGGACGGAGGCCGCACTGGAAAACGCCACCGCCATGGCCCTGCTCACCCTGGATCAGGGCAGCGGGATCGGCAATCGCTACAACTTTGGCATGCTCCGGCTGGGCGAAACCACGGGTCTGCTGGCCAGCGAGATGCCGCAACTAGCCTATTTCGCCACGCTGGATGCGGCGCTTGCGGGTGATGAAACCGCGTCGCAGGCTTCCGGGACCGAAGCGCGGTATGTGCGGGTGACGGTCAGCGCCGAGGCGCCGCTGACTTTCTGGGGCCTGCTCTCGCTGGGCGCCGAGCGCAAGACCCTGGTGCGCGCCCAGGCGGTGGCGGGGATCAGTGCGCCTTTGTGCACGGCCTGCGGCATCGAACCGATTGCGATCCCGGCGCCCAATCCCCAAGACTCGGTGCATTTCGACTTACGGCCCGGCACAAGGTACACGTTTGCCCATTGGTGCCAGAGCGGGCGCCCTCCCCAAGCACTGCGGGACGACGCGCGGGACATCCTATATTATGTGCTGCTCAATCCCTACGATGAGGAGGAGACCCCCGCCGACGGGCAGACGCAGCTTTATCGCTTTGGCGCGCAAGGCCTGCGGCGTTCCAACGGTCGGGCGGTCCCCTGCGTCAGCATCGGCAGCCCCAAAGAGACCTGGCCCGGCACTGGGCGGACCTCTTGCGATCAAAGCGTCCCCCCGGGGGTTACCTCTTTTTTGTGCGGGCTGGCGACGCGCTTGTTGGACGGCCCGCCGCAGGGCTGCGAAGGCTTTTCTGAACTCGAGTCGCCGACCGACCGTGATTTGGAGGACAGGCTTGACTACGCCTCGTATCAGGGCAACGCGCGGCGCGTGATCACGGTCGCGGTAATGCGCCCAGAAGACATGACCGTGCTCGGCTTCCGGCAGTTTCTTTTAGTGCCGCTCTCGCCGGATGTGCCGATCAATCCCTCGGACCCATACGGGCGCTTCGTGGCTCTCTACATCGGTTATCCCGTACCGCTGCGGCAGGGACGTTTCGACCGCTGCGAGGTGGGTGACCTCCGGGGTCCCGGCAAGGTGGTGTTGCATCAATGAGGCGGCGCGGCAGCACGACGATGGAAACCATCCTGTTTTTGCCGCTGCTGCTGTTGTTGTTCATGGGCATGGTCGAGATCGGGCGCCTCACGTACACTTATTACAGCCTTTACAAGACCTTGTACACGCTGGCGCGCCAGGCGGGCACGGCGCAGGGCGCCAACTTCTGCGATGACCAGGACGCGGTGTTGCAGGCCATCAAGAACTTCGTGCTCACCGGCAGCGAGGACGGCAGCAGCGAGCCGTTGATACGGGATCTGACTCCCGATCGGGTCCAGATCCGTATCGAGCGATACAATCGGGACACGGGCCAACTGGACGAATGTCCCTGCGGCGTGCCGGGCTGTGACGTGGCCGGCGGCGGTCTGAGCCCCGACTACATCGTGGTGAGCGTACCCGACGGCTATCCGGTTCAGTTGCGGATTCCCTACCTGACGCTTGCGCCGATCCCGCTCAGACCGCAGGTGCGGGCGCCTTTCGGAGGCCTGTGACATGCGACGGCAGCGCGGTCAGAGCACCGTCGAGTTCGCGCTGATCTACGGCGGCGTGTTGATGCCTCTGACCTTCATGATTGTTTTCACCGCCCAACTGCTGTGGGTCTGGCACAGCGTGGTGGAGTTCACGCGTGAGGGAGCCCAGTATGCGGCCACGCACTGCTGGCAGGCGGGAGCGGAGAACGTGTTGAACTACATGCGCAGCCGCGTGCCGCCCATGATTGACCGCGAGCAATTTCAGAACGGGCCGGCCGAGATCGTCGTGGAGTACTACGGGCGCGACCCGGAGACTGGTGCGCTGACGGAGTTCAGTTGCGACGGCGGGGATTGTTCGGCGGCCTGCGTGCCCGACGTGGTGACGGTGCGGGTGCGCAATTACGAGTTCCGCCGGTTCACCAATTTTCTGGGCCTGCCGCCCATTCCTTTACCCGACTTCCGCATGACGCTGCCCATGGAGAGCGCGGGCTGCGTGGCCGGCGAGCAGGAAGTCACGTGTACGCCATGAGCGCGAGGAGATTGTGAGCCTATGCCCATCACCCTGTTGGTCGCTTCCAGCGATGAACACTTTCGCGAGATGGTGCGCGAAAGCCTGCTGAATATCGCCAACGCGAAGGTGGTTGCGGAGTATCCTGAGATCACGCCCAACCTGTACATTCGCGTGCTCCAGGATCTGGAGCGTTACCCCGAAGCGGCCCTGGTTATCGACCTCGCCAGCGATCCCGAGATCGCGCTGAAGGCGCTGGAACGGATCAAGCAGGCGGCGCCCGAGCTGTACGTGATCGCTTCCAACTACCAGGCGGACGGCGAGTCGGTGATCGCCGCGGTGCGGGCTGGCGCGAACGACTTTCTGGTGCAGCCGTTCAAACGGCTGGAGTTCCGGGAGGCCATGGCGCGGCTGGAGCGGGCCCCGCGGCGGGCAACGCCCGGCGTCAGTCGGCTGGGCAAGATCTACACGTTCCTGGGCGTCAAAGGGGGCGTGGGTACGACGACCCTGGCGGTGAACTTCGCGGCGGTGCTGGCCCAGCGGGGCCAGCACACGGTTCTGATTGACCTGGACTGGGTGGGCAACGACGTGGCCATGCAGTTGGGCGCGCAGCCGCAGAACACGCTGCTGGAGATCGGCGAGAACCTGAGCCGTATGGACCAGGCGCTGTTCGAAGGTCTGGTAACGCGGGATCCGCTGGGCATGTTCGTGGTCAGTCCGGCTGACAGTTTCGAGCACCGGGGCTATTTCACCGAACCGATGTTCCGCGAGTTCTCGGCCTTCCTGGTGGACAAGTACGAGGCCATCGTGATTGACGCCGGTCGCTGGATCAGCGACGACGTGGTGCTGGGCGCGTTGCAGGTCTCCAACAGCATCTTTCTGGTCGTCACCCAGGAATTCCCGGCGATCCGCAACGCCCAGCGTTATCTGGGTTATCTCATGCGCATGGGGTTCACGCAGGACCAGGTGCGGGTGGTGATCAATCAGTACAGCAAGCGTTTGGATTCCCACCATGCTACACTGGAGCAGGTCCAGCAGACGCTGAATCAGCCTGTCTTCTACGGGATCCCCAGTTCGCCGGCGGTGCTGGCTTTTATCAATCGGGCGCGGCCTTTCGTTACCGAGCCCAAGACCGCGGGAGATCTGGACCGGGCTTTCCGGGGCTTCGTGGACAAGGCGACCGGAGCCAGGACCACGCTGGCGAAGGCAGGTTGAAACCGAGGGGTTGAACGATGGCGACCCGAACTCTGAGCCGGCCATCCACAGGGACGGAGCGCTGGTTCGAGATCAAGAGTCAGATTCACGGCAAGCTGCTCAATTCGCTGAGCCCGGAGGAGCTGCGCGCGCTCAACCGCGACGGCATGCGCGATCAGATCGGCGTGGCGGTCGAGAAGCTGGTGGCCGAGGAAGCCATTCCTCTTACCGTCGCCGAGCGCGAGCGGCTCATCGAGGAGGTGCTGGACGAGGTCTTCGGGCTGGGGCCGCTCGAGCCGCTCCTGAAAGATCCCTCGATCAGCGACATCCTGGTCAATGGCTTCGATAACGTTTACATCGAGCGCAGCGGGCGACTGATCGAGACCAACGTGCGCTTCAAGGACACGGCCCATGTGCGCATGATCATTGATCGCATCGTCTCCAACATCGGTCGGCGCATAGACGATTCTTCGCCCATCGTGGATGCGCGGCTGGAGGACGGCTCGCGCGTGTGCGCCGTGATCCCGCCCATTTCGTTGATCGGGCCCGTGCTGGCGATCCGGCGTTTCGGCAAGAAGCTGCTTTCCACCGAAGATCTGCTCAAGAACGAGACGCTGACCACCGGGATGCTGGACTTTCTGAGCGCCTGCGTGGAGGCGCGCATGAACATCGTGGTCTCCGGCGGTTCCGGTTCGGGCAAGACCACGATGCTGAACATGCTGTCGCGCTTCATTCCCGAGGAAGAGCGCGTCATCACCATCGAGGACACGGCCGAGTTGCAGCTCCAGCAGCCGCACGTGGTGCGCCTGGAGACGCGCCCGGTGAACATCGAGGGCGTGGGCGCGGTGACGCAGCGCGATCTGGTGATCAACTCGCTGCGCATGCGGCCGGACCGCATCGTGATCGGGGAGTGCCGGGGCCCGGAGGCCCTCGACATGTTGCAGGCCATGAACACCGGTCACGAGGGTTCGATGACGTCGGTGCACGCCAACTCGCCTCGTGACGCTTTCGGCCGCCTGGAGACGATGGTGATGATGGCCAGCGAGCACATCCCGGATCGCGTGATCCGGCAGATGCTGGCTTCGGCTATTCATCTGGTCGTGCACACCGTGCGCCTGAGCGACGGCACGCGCAAGGTGGCCTCCCTCACGGAGGTTCTGGGCGTGGAGGGCGAGCACATCCTGATGGAGGACGTATTCGTTTTCGAGCGCCTCGGCCTG
>Ga0209809_1001501_pt1 | contig 18513 bp, 17 predicted proteins | sample YNPMSTMetaG_FD_186172 | JGI IMG/M metagenome (GOLD analysis project Ga0209809, IMG submission 186172) | Anoxygenic and chlorotrophic microbial mat microbial communities from Yellowstone National Park, USA - YNP MS-T MetaG (SPAdes) (version 2) ...
TCCGGTACACCTTGCAGATAGGTTCTCAACCCTTTCCCCTGGTTTTGTTCGTCTCCCATCGCTGCCACCTCCTACCCTGGCGTTTGGCCTCTATTCTACCACAATGTTAGAGCGTTGATAAGCCCTGGTATGCAGGACAACCGCTTGCGGTTGTCCTGCATACATCCTCCGGGGGGTATCGGGGAGGGGCTACAGCACCCGGATGACCGCCAGCCCCACCAGCGCGCCCAGGGCCATGCCGACCAGAATGTCCAGCAGATAGTGAATCTGGAGGGCAACGCGGGAGAGGGAGACCAGCGCGGCCCACAGGCCCAGCAGGGCACTGGCCCACCAGGCGGGAAGAATCGGGCTGAGCACCACCATAATGCAGGCGACGCGCGTGGCATGGCCAGACGGGAGGGCGTGGCGGTCCAGGTGGAAATAGAGCCCGGCCGATGGCCCCGGCGGCCGCTGACGGCGAAACGTCCACTTCAGCGCGGTGGAGGCGACGCCTCCGGCCGTCATTGCTGTGATGATCCGCAGAGCCAGTTCCCGCCAGAAGGTGGCCTCCGCCAGGAAGAAGAGCGTCCCCGCGCCGGCCAGCCAGACAGCGGCGTCGCCGGTGTGGGCGAAGAACGTGGCCAGATAACGCAGGAAGCGGGCCCGCAGCGCCAGCCGGGCCGAGAGGCGCGCGTCCAGATGGAACAACCGTTCCCAGAACGAGGTCTTGACGGGCTCATCCATCGCGGCGTCCCTCCAGTTCGGCCCGTACAATGTCCAACTGAAACGGTTTGTCCACGTCCATACCCACCTCGGGGTCTCTGCAGATAACGGCCCGCCCCCGTACGTTCAACGCCCGACTGGCCTGCCGTTCCGCCTCGGCCAGGCTCATTCGTCGGGTCAGCAGTTTCAGCACCGGCCAGATGCCCCCCAGAATTCGGGCCTGAGAGAGCGCGCTTTTTCGGGCATCCGCCACCTGCCGCCAGAGGTCCCGGTTGGCCAGCATCGCCCCCGGCCGCACCAGAATCATATCCGCTCCGGCGAAGTCCCCCTCCCGCAGGTGCACGTAGGAGCGCCGGGAGGTGGGGAAACGGCCTTCCATAACCGACCGTTCCACCACCCCGTAGTACACGTCGTGGTCAGTGCAAAGGCAGTCCTCTATGAAACGGTCTACAATCTCCGGAGTCACCAGGGGGATGTCGGCGCTGCTGACCACGATCCCGTCCAGGTCGGGATGGACGGCGATGGCGTGGGCGATGCCAGCCTCGGCGTTGCTGAACAGGTCGCCGTGGGCGGGGAGGTGAGTGACGGGGGCCGGCAGGGGCGGCCGGTCCTCCGGCGGCAGGCCCACCACGATGATACTCCGGATGTAGCGGGAGCCAGCCAGAGCCTCCACCACGTAGGCGATCATAGGACGGCCGGCAATTGGCAGAAGCCCTTTGGGTCGGCCCAGCGTGTGCTCGGCCAGAGGGTCATTCTCTTTGGGCGAACTTCCCGCCAGGACGACGGCGGCAATTTGCGGTACTCCGTTCATTCTCAACTCCGGCCCTATGGATTTAACGGCTGGATGGTGGGCTCCAACCCCAGTTGGCGAATCATCTCCTCCAGTTCCGGCGGGGTGAGCGGACGACCCTTCCCCGCCACAGCGACCAGCGCGGCCTCCATCACATTGGTGCCGAACGAGCGCCCCTCTATGCGGGGGGTGGAGGTGATCAGATAGCGCACGCCCCGCTGGCGGAACGTCTCCACATCCGCTTCGGTGGTGGTGTTGGTGGCGATGATTTTGCCGTCCAGCCGCTCCGGCATGTGCCGTTTGATGTAGAGGCAGTCCCCGGCGACGACGGTGGCCCACCCGTACCACTGGGGGAATTTGGGTTTGATCGTCTCCTGCTTTTCCCCGGTCGGGTAGAGCCACTCAAAGGGCATCCGCAGCAGGATGGGGAGCAGGATGCGGGCCAGGATGTGGAGGGAGCGGAGGGAACGGAGGGGGATGGGCAGGCCCAGCGCGAACCCCAGGTCGCCGAAAAGGAGGTCGTACCCGGCTTCGGCGAAGGAGAGGGCCAGGTCGTACCGGTCCACCGCTGAGGGGATCAGCACCCGCTTCGGGTTCACTTCGGAGCCAATCGTCCTTTCAATGAATTGGGCGACCCGGCGCTCTATCATCTGACGCATGCCGCTGCCGTCCACCATCGGGGTCTGGCGGACTCCAGCGACGATTTTCTGGACGCTGTAGATGGGATAGTACCGCCCGGCGACGGTGAGCCCCAGGTCAAATCCGCCCACGCCGAAAGCGTCTACCCTGCCATCCAACTCGCGATACAGTTGGGCGGCCCGTTCGGCGTCGCCGTCGGTGCCGATGCGTTCAATCTGGACTTCTTCCCCAGCCAGGGTGACCGTCACCCGTTTATCGCGGGTGGAACTGCCCAGGCTGATGCTGACGACGTGTTTCATTGGCTGGTCGCTCCTTCAGGAAGTGGCGCGTTGGCCCGATATTGATTTGTGAAGATTTTACTACAAATCCCCTCTTTGCACAACGTGCCAGGCACTTCCAGAAGTGCCTGGCACGTTCTACACCCTGTAAGTCCTGATTTTTGAATCATACCCGCTCGTAGGGGTCAAACATCTTGGCGTATTCCTGCAGGGCGAAGCGGTCCGTCATCCCGGCGATGTAGTCGCAGACGACCCGGTACAGGTCTTCCCTCTCCTCCAGCCGGGCCTGGACCTCCAGGGGGAGTTGCGCCGGTTCCGCCACGTATGCCTGGAAGAGTTCGGCGACCACCCGTTCCGCCTTCTTCTGCATCCGGATCACCCGGGGGTGGCGGTAGAACCGTTCCAGGAGAAAGGTTTTCAGTTCCCGGTTCATCCGCTGCACCTCGGGGGAGAAGGCGACGACGTTCTCGGGCAGGCGGCGGACCGCCTCGGGAGAATCCGGCCCCCACATCTCCAGCCGACGGTGGGTCTCGGTGAGCAGGTCGGTGACCAGCAGGCCGATGAACCGGCGGATGAGCCGGTGGCGGATCAGGTCGGTGAAGTGGTCGCCCGTCCAGCCGATGCTCTCCTTCAACCGTTCCCACCAGACGATGCCGTCCAGGTCGCGCGGGGTGATGAGCCCGGAGCGCAGACCGTCATCCAGGTCGTGGGCGTTGTAGGCGATTTCGTCGGCGGGGTTGGCCAGTTGCGCCTCCAGTGTCCCCCGCTTCTCTGGCTCAAACCCGGCCGCGTCGGCGATGTCGTACTCTGTCTCATGCTTGACGATGCCTTCCCGCACCTCCCAGGTCAGGTTGAGGCCGCGGAAGTCGGGGAAGCGCTGTTCCAGGAAGTCCACGATACGCAGACTCTGGCGGTTGTGGTCAAAGCCGCCGTGGCCGGCCATCAGCGCGTTCAGGGTGGACTCCCCGGCGTGCCCGAAGGGGGGATGGCCCAGGTCGTGCGCCAGACAGATGGCCTCCACCAGGTCCTCGTTCGCTCCCAGCGCGCGGGCCATCGTCCGGCCAATCTGGGCCACCTCCAGCGTGTGAGTCAGGCGGGTGCGGTAGTAGTCCCCCTCGTAGATGACGAAGACCTGGGTTTTGTATTCCAGCCGGCGGAAGGCGGTGGTGTGGAGGATGCGGTCCCGGTCCCGCTGGAAGGCGGTGCGGTAAGGGTGCTCGTCCTCCGGCACCGCCCGGCCGCGCGACTCCCGACTCTTGAAGCCGTAGGGAGCCAGGAAGCGGGCTTCCCGCTCTTCGTACTCCTCCCGCAAGACGAACATCTTGCTCCTTTTCTACTTTCACCGCAAAGAGCGCAAAGGACGCAAAGATGGATGAAAAACCACGAAGGACACGAAGGGACACAAAGGATTATTTTTAAATTTAAAGTAACCACCTTTGTGTCCTTTGTGGTTCTACAGCCTCCGTCTCCAGATAGCGCAGTACTTTCTCCCGGATGGCATCCCGCACCTGGCGGAAGGCGTCTATCCGGTCGGCCATAACGCCGTCGGCCCGGGCGGGGTCCGGGAAGCCCATGTGGACCGCCCGCCCCGGCCCCAGCCAGACGGGGCACTCCTGGGCCGCGCTGTCGCAGAGGGTGATGACGACGTCAAAGGGCTGGCCGCGAAACTCCTCCACCGATTTGGAGCGTTGCCCGGAGATGTCTATGCCCAGTTCGGCCATGGCCTGGACGGCCAGAGGATGGACGTAGCCGGTGGGATGAGTGCCCGCCGAGAACGCCTCCCAGCGGTCGCCCAGGAAGTGGTTGACCAGTCCCTCCGCTATCTGGCTGCGGGCGGAGTTGCCGGTGCAGAGAAACAGGACGCGTCGCTTCATCGGCCTACACCCCCAGCCCTTTCCCGAAGGGGTCCACCCATGTCTGCAGGGCAACCCGGAGTTCGGGGTACTCCTGCGCGGCGTCCTCCAGCGGACGGCCCTCCATGGCGGCCTGGATGGCCTGGCGGAAGGCGCGGGCCCCGGCCACCGGTCCCTGCGGGTGGGCGTGAATCCCTCCACCGGAGCCGATGACGATGTCCGGCCCCAGGTCTTTGATGACCTGCGGCACCATTTTGGGGGTGATGCCGCCGGAGGGCATCGGGAAGGTCGGGCGAATGTGGTAGAACGGGAAGGAGAGGTTCTGCGCCACCCGCTGGAACTTTTCCGGCAGGACAGGCGCCTTCCCGTAGGGCGCGGGGAAGACAACAATGTCGGCCCCGGCCAGGCGGGGGAGTTTCCCCAACACCAGGTGGGAACTGATGCCGTGCCACTCCGAGGCGTAGAAGGCCCCCGCCACATCCATGTGAGCCAGGATGGGGACGTTGATGGCCGGGTCCTCCGCCAGCGCCCGCAGGACCGGGAAGCCCGTCGCCAGGTAGTTCACCATAATGGCGTTGCAGCCCAGTTCCACCGCCCGTCGGGCGTTCTCAAAGACTTTGGGGACCTCGTCGGTGACGTTGACGGTGTAGAGGGTGTGCTCGCCGGTCTCTTCGTAGACCTGGCGTTCGGCCTCCATATAGAGTTTGACCCGCTTCTGGACTTCGTTGAAGGACGGGTTGGCCAACAGTTCGTCGTCTTTGATGATGTCACAGCCGCCCAGCGCTGCGGCGCGGAAGAGTTCCACCCCCACCTCCGGCGGGTAGCCCGTGCAGGGCTTGATCATGTTATTGAGCAGGGGGCGGTCGTACACGCCCAGCAGGTCACGAATCCCCTGGATGCCGAATTTCGGCCCCTGGAAACCTTCCACATACCTGCGCGGAAAGCGCAGGTCCAGCAGTTTCAGCCGTCCGGCCATAGAGATGTTGCCGACGACGGTGGTCAGGAGCATGGGAATCTGGGAGCCGAAGTTGACGACGGGGAAGGCAATCTGCAGGACGTAGTGGCGGTACTCCACCTCCGGCGGCACCATCCACTCGTAATCGGGAATTTCGTAGACGCCGACGACTTTGGCGACGTGTTTCCGGCGGACCTCGGGCGTCTCCCCGGGCACCGGGACCCAGGTGCCCGTGGATTGCTCAATGGCCAGCGCCGGGGCCAGTTTGGGCACCGGGAACGCTTTGGGGTAAGAGACCAGGTAGGTCCCGATGACGTACTCGTTCTCGTCCACGCCCTCGGGGAGGGCAATGGGCAGGGATTCTACATCTTCCCGCTTCATGGTTGACCTCCGGCTTGATGTAGCGCAGGCCGTCAGGCCTGCGATGCAGGTTCAGCCTGTAGCGCGGGCCGCTATTGCAGGACCTCCGCCAGCGCTTCTTCCCAGAACCAGGAGCGCCCGTCCTGAAGCATCAGCACTTTGTGGGTCTTCGCTTCCTCCAGGGCCCCCATGGTGGCGTCCTCTCCCGCCACGGTGGGGATGGCCCGCAGGCCGGCCCGTCGGAGCAGGTCTGCCCGCTGTCGGGCCCGCTCCACATCATGCCGGTCCACCGTCGCCGATATTTCCACCACCAGCCAGACCTGCGGCGCTTTGGCCAGATGCCGCGGCCGTCCGCTGACCAGAAGGTCCACGGCCAGCAACTCGCGGAACTCCTCCTGCGTGATGCGGCCCTCCAGTTGGTCCTCTATTTCTGCGGGCAGGAGGGCCCGTGGCCGTCGCAGGAGATGGCCGAAGTACGACCCCGCTTTCTGCTGATACGTGAGTTCCAGGAGACGGCCCTCCAGTTTGCCGGTCCGGTCGGTGAGTTTCTGGAGTTGAACGACCACCTGCTCCAGCACCGCCTCTATGCGGGCAAAGCGGGCCTCCGAGGCCTCCCGGTACTTCCGGAATTCCTCCTCCGTGCGGGCCTGGGCCTCGGCCAGCCGGTCCAGCGTTGCCTCTATGCGGGCGAAGCGGGCCTCCGAGGTCTCCCGGTACTTCCGGAATTCCTCCTCCGTGCGGGCCTGGGCCTCAGCCAGTTCCCGAACCCTGGCTTCCGTCTGCGCCTGGGCCTCAGCCAGTTCCCGGAGCCGGGCCTCCGTCTGCGCCTGGGCCTCGGCCAGCCGGTCCAGCGTTGCCTCTATGCGGGCGAAGCGGGCCTCCGAGGCCTCCCGGTACTTCCGGAATTCCTCCTCCGTGCGGGCCTGGGCCTCAGCCAGTTCCCGAACCCTGGCTTCCGTCTGCGCCTGGGCCTCAGCCAGTTCCCGGAGCCGGGCCTCCGTCTGCGCCTGGGCCTCAGCCAGTTCCCGAAGTCGGGCCTCCGTCTGCGCCTGGGCCTCAGCCAGTTCCCGAAGTCGGGCCTCCGTCTGCGCCTGGGCCTTGACCAGTTGGTCCAACGTCGCCTCTATGCGGGCAAAGCGGGCCTCCGAGGCCTCCCGGTATCGCTCCTGGGCCTCGGATAACCGTTTCAGCGCGGCCTCCGTCTGCGCCTGGGCCTCGGCCAGCCGGTCCAGCGCCGCCTCTATGCGGGCAAAGCGGGCCTCCGAGGCCTCCCGGTACTTCCAGAGTTCCTCCTCTATGCGGGCCTGGGCCTCGGCCAGTTCCCGAACCCGGGCTTCCGTCTGCGCCTGAGCCTCGGATAGCCGGTTCAGCGCGGCCTCCGTGCGCGCCTGGGCCTCAGATAGCCGATTCAGTGCGGCCTCCGTGCGGGCGTGGGCCTCTACCAGACGGTCAAATTCCTGGCGGACGACCCGAATCTCCTTCATCCGGTCATCCACAATGGCGACCACGGCCCTGTACATTTCAGCCGTCAATCCCTGGTATTGAGCCATGTTCACCTCCTCCAGACAGGGCTTGTCGACGCTTTCATCTTGTTCGTTCGTAATCAGGCACGAAGCGCCAGCGGAGTGCCGTTTTGGGCCTTCTGGACGCCACTTTGCTTCGCCTCGGCGCGAGCGCCCTTGGCGCGTGGCGCTTCGTGGCTCACTACGAGCATCCCGTCTCGTTGCGGCCTCGCTACCGGCATTGCTGACCAAACCGCACCCGGTTCACCTCCCGGTACAGATCCCGCAGCGATGAGTACAGGCGGCGGTAGGCCCGGTAGAGCAGGTCGTAGGTCCCGGCGTTCTCGGGCCGGGGGTCAAATTCCCGCTCCACGCGGATGACCTTCCGCAGCGACTCAAAATCCGGATACAGCCCCAGGCCGACCCCGACGGTGAGGGCCATGCCCACCGCGCCGGCCTCCTGGGGACTGGCGACGGTCTCCACCCGCCGACCGGTGACGTCGGCGATGATCTGCATCCAGGGCGCGCCGCGCGCGCCGCCACCGATAATCCGCAGCACGGGCAGCGGGAACCCGAAGGTCCGCTCCACAATCTCTATCAGCCAGCGCAGGTTGTAGGCCACTCCCTCGTAGACGGCCCGCAGGAGGTGCTCCCGGGTGTGGTCGGCGCTGATGTTGAAGAAGGTGGCCCGCACCCATGTATCGGAGACGGGCGCCCGCTCCCCGTACATCCACGGCGTACAGACCAGGTAATCCGACCCGGGCGGGATGCGCTCCACGTCCTCGTCCATCAGCGCGTAGACGTTGGGGATGTTGGGGTCGGCCTGCTCGTGGCGGTAGAACTGGTCGGCAATCCACTTCAGGCAGGCACCCGCCGTCTCCATCTCAGCGAAGAGCATCACCTTCTGGGGGTCAGCGGATTGAATGCAGGCGACGCCGTGGCGACCGGTGGGGGTCTTGCGGGTGACGACGCCCACCCAGCCGGAGGTGCCCAGGTAGACGTGACCGTCCCCTTCCCGGACGGCGCCGGCACCGACGGCGGCCCCCGGCGCGTCGCCGCCACCGCCGAAGACCGGGGTACCCTCTAACAGGCCGCAGGCCCGCGCCGCCTCCGCCGTCAGGCCGCCGACCCGGTCGGTGGAGCGAACCAGTGGCGGGAACTTGGTCGGGTCTCCGCCGATGTACCGGATCAACCCGCGCATCCAGTCCTTCTTCTTCAGGTCCAGGGCGAAAGCCGAGGCGCACGACCATTCAAAGACCATTTGCCCGGTGGCCCGGTAGGTCAGGTAGCCGTTCACGTCCAGGAAACAGGACATGCCGTTGTAGACGTGCGGCTCGTTCTCCTTGAGCCAGAGGAGTTTGGGCAGGCCGTCCTTGCCGGAGAGTTCAGCGCCAGCGACCATCGCGAAGACCCGGCGGCCCAGGAAACGGCGCATGATGCGCTCCGCCTGCTGCGGCGCGCGGCCGTCCAGCCAGATGATGGCCCGCCGCAGAACCTGCCCGTCCCGGCCCATGGGGACGATGCCCAGCATCTGGGTGGCGTGGGTGACGGCCAGGACGTCTTTCGGCGAGACGCCTGTCCGCTCCAGCACCTGCCGGGTGGTCGTGGTGACCGCGCCCCACCAGTCCTCCGGCTCCTGTTCGGCCCAGTCGGGGCGGGGGTAGTGGACGGGGTAGGGCATGAAGGCGGTGGCGCGGACGTTTCCCTCCGTATCCACCAAGACGGCCTTGTTGCCGCCCGTGCCGACGTCGTGGGCAATGATGTACTGGGTCATGGACACCTCTTATCTGGGCATCGCACTCTCTATGATTTTGCGACGGATTTGCTCCAGAACCGGCGCCGGGAATCGGGAGACCTCCTCCAGCACTTCCTCAAAGACGTCCAGGGCCCGGTCCAGTTGCTCCTCGGTGATGGTCAGTGGCGGCTTGATTTTGACCACGTTGCGGCGGGTGGGGAGACCGTGCACCACATCGGGCATGTCCAGGTCAAAGATGACGCCGCGCTCCATGGCCAGTTCCACCAGCGCGGTGGCCCGCTCCGTTGCCGGGACTTTCGTCTCCGGGTCCTCCACCAGTTCCACGCCGATGAAGAGGCCCGGCCCGCGCACGTCGCCGATGAGGGGGTGGGTCTCCTGCATCTGCCGCAGGCGGGCGGTGGCCCGCTGGCCCAGGATGCGGGCACGGCCGGGGAGGTCCAGCCGCAGGGTGACCTCAATGGCCGCCAGCGCGGCAGCAAACGCCACGGGGTTGGCCCCGAAGGTGGTGTGCTCCTCCAGGTAGGTGAACCCTTTCAGGTCCTCCCGGGCCACGATGGCACCCACGGGGAAGCCGCCGCCCAGCCCCTTGGTGAGCACCAGGATGTCCGGGGGGACGCCGTAGTACTCGGCCGCGCTCATCGCCCCAATGCGCCCGAAGGCGGTCTGGCTCTCGTCGTAAATCAGCAGAATGTCGTAGCGATGACAGAGTTCTTTCAGGCCTGCCAGGTAACCGGGGGGCGTGGGAATCTGCCCACCAGCCCCCTGCATCGGCTCAATGATCAGGCCGGCGATGGGGGTGTTGGCGCCGTAGAGGATGGCCTGTTCTACCAGTTCCAGGCACGCCAGGCCGCAGGTGCCGGGGTCCCGGTGGATGGGACAGCGGTAGCAGTAGGGGTAGGGGAACCGGACGATGTGTTCCAGCCCCCAGCCGCTGAAGCGCATCAGGCCCGGCTGTAGTGGCTGGCCGCGATGGTCGCCAGGGTGTCTCCATGGTAGCCCCGGTAGGCCACCAGGAAGGTCGTCGCGCCGGGACGGTTGACCATGGCCAGTTTCATGGCCGCCTCTATGGCGGTACCGCCGCCCTGGTTGTTCAACGCCACCCGCTTCAGGTTGCCGGGGAAGAGGCCCGCCAGGCGGTTGATCAGTTTGATGCGGGGGATGGTGGGGAAGCCGTAACGGACGTGGGTGAGGTGGCGCATCTGCTCGGCGACGGCGGCCAGCACGTCCGGATGGCAGTACCCCACGTTGAGGGTCCAGGCCTGGGCCGTGCAGTCTATGTACTCCCGCCCTGTGACATCCCGCACGATGGCGCCGCCGGGGACGCCCTCGTAGAGGATTTCCCGCTTCAGAGGGGTCAGGGAAAGGGCACGGGCCTGTTCTACTTCCTCCCCGGTAAGATCGTTCAGGAGAGAGCGGATTTCTTCCTGGGTCAACACCTGAGGTTGAAACATAGCAAGCCCCCTGCGAGAAGATGTGCAGGGTAACTATAGGCTGATTGTAACTGTTCAGCCTCACCCCTCCCCCAGCGGCTTCGCCGCTGCCGCCGCAGGCGGCGGGGGTGGGGTGAGGGTCGGCGAAGGCCGACCATGGGCCTATTGCCGATTGAAATCGCCCTTCCCGGGCACTTCGTGCCGGGTGTCGGCCTAACCCTCACCCCTCCCCCAACCCCCTCCCCTCTCCCGCCATGCGGGAGAGGGGAGGGGGTGGCGGCACAGCCGCCGGGGGTGGGGTGAGGGTCGGCGAAGGCCGACCATGGGCCTGCGGCCCCAAAAGGCTGACTTCAGTCAGCGAAAACACTTCATCGCCATTATAGCACGCTCTGGATGAACCGCAATGCGGGGCCGTTCGCGCCGGGCCTCGGGGTTGAAGACCTGGCCGCCTTTGTAGGACAACTGCGAGCAGTTGTCCTACAGTTTTGAGACATACCCCCGAGAGCATCTCGTCGCGTCGCGGGCTGGGGTGTGGCGGGGTATGGCCTGAGGAGGGATGGGGTTTTGCGGCGGGCGGCGAAGCCGCCCGCCGCAAAACCCCGCGTCATTCCGTCTGCGCAGCACACAGATAATAGGCCCGCGGGATGCCCTCCACCGTCGCCCTCACCACGTCGCAGGCGGTGTATCCGGCGGCAAAGGCGGCCTCGCTGGCCTCCCGCAAGTTCAGCCGCCAGGCCAGGGCCAGACCGGGGTCGGCCCGCTTGAGCGCCTGGATGTGGGCCGGAATTTCCACCAGGACGGCCTCCCCCTCCGGCGGGCGCACAGGGCCGGGTTCGGCCCACCCGTCGGCGCGGGCGCGGCCCGGATTGATGACCACAACCCCGGCGTCCAGCAGGTCTTCCAGGCGGGGCGGACGCCAGCCGTTCTCTATCCGTTGCCACACCCGCTCGCTCCCCACCCACCAGGCGACCTCAAACCGGTCGGAGGGGAGGCCCACGTTCAGCCCGTCGGCCATAGGGCCGTAGAAGTCCCGCAGGTAGCAGCGGCAGATGGCGCCCAGTTTCCCCAGGTTCAGCGTCCCGTTGGCCACCTCCAGCGGGTCGTAGGTCCAGGTGACCAGTTCGTAGCCGTGGGCCAGGGCCCATTCCCGCTGGGCCAGTTTCAGACGGTAGCCCACACCCCGCCCCTGCCAGTCGGGATGGACGCCCATGATGCGGGAGCAGAGTTGCCAGCGGGGGCCGGCCGCGGCAGGGTTGTCGGGCGGGACCGTTCCGGGCAACCCGAAGAGGAAGCCGATCAGACGTCCTTCGGGGTCAAAGGCGCCCAGGACCATTCCGCCGTACCGCTGGCTGGCGATGAGCATGCTGGCGGTCGCTTTGGGGATATGTTCATCCCCCAGATGCCAGACGGCCTGCTGGAGGCGCTCACAGGCCAGGAAGTCCTCTATCCGTTCCAGTGGGGCGATGGAAAAGGGGGTGTCTGCCATAAACAAGGATTTAAGGGCTTCTCCGTGACTACCTGCCAGGACTCTATGCGCGCAAGCCCCGCGCAAGACGTACCCGGCCGCACTTTGTAGCGCAGGCCGCCAGGCCTGTGGGCAGGCTGACAGCCTGCGCTATGTTACCCGCCGATGTGAGACATCGGGAGCGATGTGGGCAGGATGCCCTCAGCCAGCGCGTGGCCGCGCGGTTTGGCGACGACCGCCTGCATAAAGAGCGCGCGCAGTTCCTCATCGGTGGCGCCGTTGCGGAGAGGCGTGCGCAGGTCTATGGTGGCGCTGGAGAGCAGACAGGGGAGCAGGCGGCCGTCGGAGGTCAGCCGCAGGCGGTTGCAGAAACGGCAGAAGTGCTCGGTGACCGCGCTGATGAAGCCCACCGTCCCGGCGGCGCCGGGCAGGCGGTAATAGCGGGCCGGGCCAATGCCGACCTCCCCGGGGACGGGCGTCAGCGGCCCCAGCGCCTCCTCTATGCGGGCACGGATTTCCGCCGAAGAGACCACCCCATCCCCGGACCAGTGGACCCCGGCCCCCAACGGCATCACCTCAATAAACCGGACGTGCCAGTCCGGTTCCAGCGTCTTCCGGGCCATGTCCACCACTTCGTCGTCGTTCATGCCCCGGACCACGACCATGTTGATTTTGACGGGGCGGAGGCCGGCGGCCAGCGCCGCCTCCCGTCCGGCCAGCACGTCCTCCAGATTCCCCCAGCGGGTGATCCGCCGGAACCGCTCCGGGCGGAGGGTGTCCAGGCTGAGGTTGATCCGCCGCAGGCCGGCGCGGGCCAGGGGTTCGGCGTACTGGCGCAGCAGGATGCCGTTGGTGGTCATAGAGAGGTCATCCAGGCCGGGGATGCGGGCCAGTTCCGCCACCAGGTCCACAATCCCTTTCCGCACCAGCGGCTCGCCGCCGGTCAGTCGGATGTGGACGAAGCCGGTCTCCACCGCAATCCGCACAATCCGGACGATTTCCTCGTTGCGCAGGATGTCCTGGTGGGAGAACTTCGCGACTCCTTCCTCCGGCATGCAGTAGACGCAGCGGAGGTTACAGCGGTCGGTCACCGAGACCCGCAGGTACTGGATGGGACGGTCGTAGGCGTCAAAGGGCATGGCGGACTCGCTTTGTCGGGGTACAGAACAGGATAAATCCTGTGCTACGAGGTTACCGGGTTGCGGAGGACGCCGATTCCCTCCACTTCCACTTCTACCACGTCTCCCGGATGGATGGGCCCGACGCCCGCGGGGGTGCCGGTGAGAAAGAGGTCGCCCGGCTCCAGGGTCATCACCGACGCGGCGTAGGCGATGAGGTGGGCCGGGGAGAAGACCATTTCGGAGGTACGCCCGTGCTGGCGGACCTCGCCGTTCACCCGGCAGATGACGGCCCGGTCGGCGATCTCCGCCTCGGCGACACCGACCACCAGCCAGGGGCCCACCGGGCAGAAGGTGTCAAAGCCTTTGGCGCGCGTCCACTGGCCATCGCGCCGCTGGAGGTCCCGCGCGGTGACGTCGTTGGCGCAGGTGACGCCCAGGACGTACGCCCAGGCCTCCTCCGGGCGGACGTTGCGGCAGCGGCGCCCGATGACCACCGCCAGTTCCGCCTCGTACTCCACCCGTTGGGATTGGGGCGGCAGGACAATCGGAGCGTCGGGGCCGATGACGGCGCTGGGGGGCTTGAAAAACAGAAGCGGCTCGGCGGGGACCTCCGCGCCGTGCTCGGCCGCGTGGGCGGGGTAGTTCCGCCCCACGCAGAGAATCTTGGTGGGGACCACCGGGGCCAGCAGGGATACATCGCACAGCGGCCCCACGGTGGCCCCGACCATCCACTGACCGAACGGGTCCCCCCGCAGTTCTCGGACCCATTCCCCCTCCAGGACGCCCCAGCGGGGGCCATCGGGGGCGGCGTACCGGATCCAGCGCATGGATGTCATTGTTTCACCTCACCGCGTCAGACGGGGGTCCAGCGCGTCCCGCAGGCCGTCCCCCAGCAGGTTGAAGCCCAGGACGCTCAGCATAATCGCGATGCCAGGGAAGGTGACGGCCCACCAGGCTCCGCTGGTCAGGAAGCGGTAACTATCCCCCAACATCGCGCCCCACTCCGGCTCCGGCGGGATGGCCCCCAGTCCCAGAAAGCCCAGCGCGCCGGCCCAGATGATGGCGCTCCCCAGTCCCAGGGTGGACTGGACAATGATAGGGGAGAGGGTGTTGGGCAGGATGTGGCGGAAGAGGATGCGGGTGTGGCCCGAACCCACGGCCTGCGCGGCCAGGACGTAGTCCCGCTGGACCAGGGAGAGGACCGTCGCCCGCATCAGCCGGGCGTAGGTGGGGATGCCCACGAAGCCAATGGCAATCATCGCCCGGTCCAGCCCCGGCCCCAGGAAGGCGACAATCGCAATCGCCAGCAGGATGCTGGGGAAGGCCAGGATGACGTCCATCAGCCGCATCACAATGTTGGAGAAGAGGGGGCCGCCCAGCGGGAAGGTGAGGACGGCGCCGATGGACAATCCCAGCAGGCCGCAGACCAGGGCCACATACGGGCTGACAAAAAGAGAGGGAACAGCACCGATGAGCAAACCGGCCCCCAGCATGACCAGCCACCGCCGCCCGTTGGGCCAGGAGGCGGCCACACTGGCGGAGACCGCGCCCAGTGCGGCGAACAGCACGGCCTGGACGGCCTGTCCGGCGATCCAGGCCGGGATGCTCCCCAGGACCAGGCCGATGCCGGCCATCAGCCCGATGCGCTCCCCGACGGTGAGGGGGACGCTTTCGTAGAAGCCAGCCAGCAGCCCCAGCAGCCCACCGACCGCCAGGGAGATACCGACGGAGATGACTCCCACTCGCAGGGAGTTCCAGCCGCCGTGGACGACCCGCCGGAAGATGTCCCGCCCCAGTTTGTCGGTACCGAAAAGGTGAATAGAGGGCACATCCGGAGTGGGCCGCAGGGTGGGGGGTTTGAGTTTCAGAGAGTAATCCAGGTCCGTCTTGGGGTCGTAGGGCCAGAGGAAGTGGGCCAGGACGGTGCCCAGGACGAAGAGAACCACAATCGCCATTCCCAACCGGGCGGTGGGGCTGGCAATCAGGCGCCGCCAGGCGTCCCCCCAGAGGGTCCGCCGTCGGCGCAAGGGCATCTCGGGCACAATGGGTCGCTCGCTCATGGGCCCCTCACTCGTAACGGATGCGCGGGTCCAGCGCGGCGTAGGAGAGGTCCACCAGCAGGTTCACCAGGACGAAGACCAGGGCAATCAGGAGGGTGCCGCCCTGAACGACCGGATAGTCCCGACCGATGATGGCGTCGTAGACCCATTTACCGATGCCCGGCCAGGCGAAAATCGTCTCGGTGAGGATGGCGCCAGCCAGCAGGTTCCCGGTCTGCAGGCCAACCACGGTGACCACCGGCAGCAGGGCGTTCTTCAGCGCGTGGCGGAAGAGGACCAACCGCTGGTGCAGCCCCTTGGCCCGGGCAGTGCGGATGTAGTCCTCCTGCAGGACCTCCAGCATACTGGCGCGGGTCATCCGGGCGATGATGGCCAGGGGGATCGTTGCCAGTGCCAGGACCGGCATGGCCAGGTGTTTGGCTGCATCCCAGAAGGCGGCCCACTGACCAGTGACCAGGGTATCTATCAGCAAAAGGCCGGTGATGCGCCGGACCTCTATGGCGTGGTCCAGCCGCCCGCCGATAGGGAACCAGTTGAGGATAACCGCGAAGAGCATGATTTCCATCAAACCGAGCCAGAAAATGGGCATGGAGACGCCGATGAGGGCGCCGACCATGCTGACGCTATCTACCCAGGTGTTGCGGCGGGCGGCGGAGATGATGCCGATGGGAATGCCCAGCGCCACGGCGACGGCCATCGCGGCCAGGGCCAGTTCCACGGTGGCGGGGAAGCGCTGGGAGAGTTCCTGAGCAATGGGGATGCGCCGGTGGATGGAGGCCCCCAGGTCTCCCCGGACCAGCCGCCCCAGGAAGCGCAGGTACTGGCTATCCACGAATCCCCGGAAGTCGCCCCCCTTCAGCGCCTCCCGGTCCAGGAAGAGAGGGCGATTGAGGCCCAGTTGCTCCCGGATGCGCTGGACGCTATCCTGCGAGGCGTGCTCCCCCAGCATGGCGACGGCGGGGTCGCCGGGGATGAGGCGCAACAGCAGGAAGACGACGATGGTTACCCCCAGGATGGTGGGGATCAATGAGAGCAGACGGCGAATAAGGTAACGCATAAAATCTGCCCCTGGGTTCGGAATTTGCTACGAATTCATTCGTGAAATTCGTGCAATTCGTGGCAAAGATTAACGTAGAGGACTTGCGAAGTGCTTCACAGTTCTCTGCACCGGCCCGCGCGAAAATCGGCGATGGCCTGATCAGCCACCCGGTCCAGTTTCCCGCTTCGGGCATCCGCCTCAAATTGCTGATCCCATATCTTCGCGTCAAATTCCTCAAACCACTCTCGGAAGCGGGCCAGTTCATCCGGGGACAGTCGGGCGACGGCACGCTGGAGTTCTTGAAGCCCTTCCATAATTAACAAGACCTCCTGTCTGAGACAAAATGGAATTTGGGAGTATCTGCCTGCCAGGGGGCCTTCTGGCAGGTGTTATCCAGGACCCGGCGAAGGCTTGCCATGTAGCGCAGGCTGCCAGGCCTGCATGCAGGCTGACAGCCTGCGCTACATTTCCCTGCAGAAGGTGACGGTCACCTTCAAGGTGACCGTCACCGTTGCCTTCCGTTACGGCTGGATCTCCACTCCCTTGTAGATGTCCGCGCCGACCGGCTGCGGGACGTAGCCGCTGACCTTCTTGGAGAAGATGAGCGGCGTCTGGTTGTGGGCGATCCAGATGCGGGCGACGTCGTCGTGGAGCAACTCCTCTGCCTTCTTGTACAGTTGCTCCCGCTCGGCCTGGTTGGGGTTGACCAGCGCTTTATAAAGGAGGACGGCGACCTCCTGGTTGGCGTACCAGCCCTCCCGCTTATCGGGCTTTTTCACCTCGTCCTCGCGGCTCAGGCCGCCGAAGAAGTAGTTCAGGAAGTTATCCGGGTCGCCATTGTCGCCGCCCCAGCCCAGCATGTAGAGGCCCATCAGCAGGCCGTTACGACGCAGGCCCAGGTAGGTGGGCCAGTCGCCCGCCAGTTCCAGTTGGGCGTTGATGCCCGCCTTGGCCAGGTCCGCCGCCATCGCCTCGCCGATCTCCTTGGGGCTGGGGTAGTAGAAGCGGGTCACCGGCATGTAGTAGAATTTCAGGGGGATTTTGTCTCCGGCCTTGTAGACGATGTTCCCCTCGGCATCCGGAACGTCCTCCGCGATGGTGACCTCGCTCAGGCCATTGGGGAAGCCGGCCTCCGCCAAGAGTTGCTTGGAGAGTTCAGGGTTGTACTCCCAGTCCTGGATGGCGTCGTTGTAGCCCCAAACGGCAGGCGGGAGGAAGGTCTTGGCCACGATGCCGTACTTGCCGTAGAAGTTCTGCACCAGTGCCTGCTTGTTGATGGCGTGGGCCACCGCCTCCCGCACCCGGATGTCCTGGAACTCCTTGATCTTGTAGTTGAAGGCGAGATACGCGGTGTTCAGCGCCGGGCGGGTCAGGATGTAGAGGTTGGGGTCGGCCTCGGCCGCGGCCAGGTCTTCCACTGTCGCCTGCTCGGTCGCGTGGATGTCGCCGGCCTTCAGTGCCAGGAAGCGGGCGGAGTCGTCGGGGATCACCCGCCAGACGATCTCGTCAATCTTGGGCCGACCGCCCCAGTACTCATCGTTGGCGACGACGGTGATGTGGTCACCCTCCACCCACTCCTTGAACTTGAAGGGGCCGGTCCCCACGCAACCGACCTCCGGCATCCCGTACTTCTCGCCGTACTTCTGGATGGCCGCCGGGCTGGAGATGGCGAACATGTCCATCGCCAGATTGGCCAGGAAGGGCGCCAGCGGGGCCGCCAGTTTGAACCGGACGGTGTAGTCGTCTACCTTCTCTACGGCGGTGATGAGGCTGTCGTCGTCAAAACCACCCCACATCTCCGCGTAGTACTCAAAGACCTGGCTGGGGAAGTGATAGGGGTGGTTAGTGAAGCGCCAGCGCTCAAAGTTGAAGACGACGGCATCGGCGTTGAAGTCGGTCCCGTCATGGAACTTGACGCCCTTGCGCAGTTTGCAGGTCCACTCGGTGGCGTTCTCGTTGGGGATGCACTCCTCGGCGAGCGCCGGTATTGGCCGGGTGGAGCCGGGCTCAAACTGGTAGAGGGGCTCCAGGCACTGCCCGGTGACCCGGAAGGACTCGCCGTCGGTGACGATAGCGGCATCCAGTTGCACCGAGTCGCCGCCCCGCCCGAAGATGAAGCGGATGACCTCCGGGGGCTTCGGTGGCGCGACGGTGGGGGCAGGGGTGGCCGCCGGAGGCGGGGCGGTGGTGGGGGTGGCGGTGGGCTTGCAGGCCACCAGGCCCAGCAGAAGGGCGCCAACGGTCAGAACGGTGAAGATGCGCAGCAGTTTCATCTCTCCTCCTTACGTTTGACGTTTTATGGAAAGGTTTATACGCAGAGGGTTGGGAGAACGATTCCGCATCTTTCCCGGTATCACCTCCTTTCCGCTGGCTGAGGGGACACACTGTAAAGTATACCAGTTGCGGAGGAAATGTCAAGAGGAAGCCACGGCTGGACAGGGCTTATCAACGCTCTAACATTGTGGTAGAATAGAGGCCAAACGCCAGGGTAGGAGGTGGCAGCGATGGGAGACGAACAAAACCAGGGGAAAGGGTTGAGAACCTATCTGCAAGGTGTACCGGA
>Ga0209809_1001506_pt1 | contig 18492 bp, 13 predicted proteins | sample YNPMSTMetaG_FD_186172 | JGI IMG/M metagenome (GOLD analysis project Ga0209809, IMG submission 186172) | Anoxygenic and chlorotrophic microbial mat microbial communities from Yellowstone National Park, USA - YNP MS-T MetaG (SPAdes) (version 2) ...
ACGCGGCGGCGGCATGGTGGTCAAGAACGTCAGCGGCTTCGACATGATGAAACTCTACCTGGGAAGTTTCGGCACGCTGGCGGTCATTGCCAGCGCAAATTTCAAACTGTTGCCGCAACCGCGCGCGGCAGGAACAATCCTGTGCCGATTCAACGACCCCAAACCGGCGTTTGCCGCGCTCGACGAACTCGATGGCACCCAACTGGCGCCGGTGGCTGCTGAATACCTGAACCGCAGTGCGCTCGCTGCTGTGGGACAATCCGGCGTCTGTGCGCTGGCGTTGATGGCGGAAGGCCTGCCGCAGGCGGTTGAACGTCAGATGAACGATATGAGCGCCATCATGCAACGCCACGGCGCGCAATCAGTTGAGCGGCTGCACGGTGGCGAGGCGGAGGCGCTCTGGTCAGCCATTGCCGACCTGCCGCAAACCGCAACGCTCGCTGCAGATGAAGCCGTGGTAAAACTGTCGGTGTTACCGGCTGATGTGGCATCCGCCATCGCACAGTGTGAAGCGTCCGCTGCGCGCGTCGGCTCATCGGTTGCCATCAACGCACGGGCGCTCAATGGTGTGATGTACGCCAGAGTACGACCGGTTACCGCTGCTGCACTCACAACCTTGACAGCCGAACTGCCGGGTCTTCAGTGGGTGGCAACGAAGCTGCCCGATACGCCGCGCTGGGGGGCGCCGCCGCAGGGTCTCGATGTCATGCGGCGCATCCGCGAAGAATTCGATCCGCTGCGATTGCTCAATCCAGGACGGTTTTTGCCAGGGGTGTGAATCGGCATTCGACCGAGGGCTTATCGCAGCCGATAGCCGATGGTCGAGAGGGTCACCGTTGGAGTGCGTGCTCTGTGCAGGCGGGCTTTGCCCCGGAGAGCCGGAATAGAACACGGATCGGCACGGATACGACGGATCAGCACGGATGAAGTTTTGTCTGGAATAGACTGCGCAGGCGGGCTTCGCATTCCATAGCCGAGGGCTTTAGCCCGGCGGCAAGGGCTTCCGGGCACGATGCACGCTCCCAGGCATGATGCGTACTCCCGACAAGTTAAGTGCAGGGACAGTCTGATGCGATCATTGGCAGGAAGACGATGGAGTCGTCAATAACCACGAGTGAATGGACCGGACTGGGCATTTCGTATGCTTACGCTATCGGATTGCTGCTGACCGGCGAAGCGTTGCATCGTTTTGCTGGGTTGCCTGCCGACCTGACGCGCAAGATCATCCATATTGGTGCAGGGATGTGGGTCTTCGGCGTGCTGGCGCTCTTCGACCGCTGGGAGATCGGCATCATTCCCTTCGCCACCTTCATCTTCGTCAACTTCATTCTCTATCGCTATCGGGTTGTGCGAGCAATGGATCGGGAGGACAGTTCGCCCGGTACGATTTACTTCGCGCTGGCAATCACGCTAATCTTTGCGTTCCTGTGGCGTCCACAGGGTCCTGTTGATCGCGGAGTGGCGGCGACAGCTGGTGTGATGGCGATGACATGGGGCGATGCACTGGCGGCGCTCGTGGGTCAGCGCATCGGACGGCACAGGTACACCATCGGGCAGAGTAGCCGGACACTGGAAGGGTCTGCGGTCATGTTTGCGGTCAGCGCGATAGCGATGCTGCTTACCATGCTGTTTCTCCCAGAATCGGCGCTGGCGCCATTCGCTCCGACCGTCGAGCCGGTGCGCGCCGTTCTGGCTGCTCTGCTCGGTGCCATCGTCGCTACTGTGGTCGAGGCAGTATCGCCGCATGGAACCGATAACCTGAGCGTGCCGATTGCGGCAGCAGCCATCGCGTTTCTGGCAGGAATCTGACTCAGCGCTTCGATTTGAGGCGTTCAGAGAATTGTTTTCGCGCTTTCATCACCTTTGGCGCAATGACAGCTATACAATACCCCTGGTATGGATTCTTTGCAAAATATTCCTGGTGATACTCTTCTGCTTTCCAGAACTCTGTAAATGGCTTCACTTCAGTCACGATTGGCGCCTTCCAGATTTTTGCCGCGTTCAATGCAGCGATGGTTTCTTCGGCAATCCGGCGCTGATCTTCGTTGTGGTACAGAATAATCGAACGATACTGCGGACCAACGTCGGCGCCCTGACGGTTGGGCGTGGTCGGGTCGTGAATGCTGAAAAAGATGTCCAGCAGGTCGCGAAATGTGATGACCTGTGGATTGAACGTGATCTGCACGACTTCGGCGTGACCGGTTCTGCCGGTGCAGACTTCTTCATATGTCGGGTTGGGCTTGTGCCCGCCAGCATACCCTGATTCGACGCTGATGACCCCTTCGATCTCGTCGTACACAGCTTCGAGACACCAGAAACACCCGCCGCCCAGCGTGGCGACGTCGCGGTTGGGAACAATTGTATCGGTCATAAGAACTCCTGAGTGCCGGAATACATGTTCATACGCAATAGTATACGTCACCTGCACCCGACGGATGTCGCCAGCATGCAACATGCGCTCTCAACTGCCAGGAGGGGCGCACCCGCGCTGCAACCCCCGCTGGTAACTGTTCACACTTGGGGTCATCCACAACCCCGGGAGTGCGGGCGTCCCGCCCGCATCGTGTCTCCGAGAGCATCTTGCCCTCGCTCCAGGAGATATGCGAACACGCACCCCCGCTGCTGTGTCTTCAACCGACAGTATGCTATAATGCGCCGTCTGAACGAAGGTGAAACCAGACATCGGAACCAGCCATGAAACGAACGCGGCATGCGGGTATTCTTGGAGCGGTCGCGCTTGGACTTATTCTGATGAGCACTGTATTCGTCGCAGTGCAGGAGCGGATGGGGAGCTGTGCGACTGTGCCATTGATCGCTGACGATCTGCTGGGCGCGCCCGATTTTTCCAACCTGGCGCCCGGTACGCCGACCGGCGTTCTGTTGCCGGTCGGCTGGAGCGCAGCAGCGAGCGGCGTGCAGGTTGGCGACTTTACCGTTTCCGGCACAGGGCGCTCGTTCCAACTCCTCGGCATCGCCAACCACCTCCGCACGCCCCCGGTCGCCGTGCAACCCGGCGTGTCGTACTGCGCCGTCGCGCAGGCGCTCGCCGACTCGTCTTCGGCAACACGGGTGCGCCTCGGATTTCACTGGCTCGACGCCAGCGGCAGCATCCTGCGCGTCGACTGGAGCAGTTGGCAGGAGGTGCGGCGCTGGAATGGATCAACTGACACTCAATCCTGGTCGCTGATCGGCGGAGGGTTCATCGCTCCCCCTGAAGCCACGCATCTTGCGGTAACGTTCCATCCCGCATCCGATGATCGGGTCTACCTCGACCTGATCCGCATCCAGCGCGGGCAATTCCCGCACGCTGGCGAGATGCCGCCAGCACCGCCTGAGCGACCTGCCGGGATTGAGGCGCTTCCCTGGCCCAACGGCACACGCGCGGCGCTCTCATTTTCGTTCGATTGGGAAACGACAATGGGCGGGTTGATCCATTCGCGTTCGGTCGATGACCCAAACGTCGATCAGGACCCGCTCATGCGAGGAATGCGGATGCGCCAGGGGATTACGACAACGCTGGACATCTTCCGACCATACAGCATCCGCGCCACCTACTACGCAACCGGGTACAATTTCCTGACCGGCAACCGCAATCAGCGGCGTTTCATGGGAGACCCGACGTTCACGTGGGCGAACCGCGCCAACCGCTGGCAAACCGACATCTGGCAGCAGCAACCCTGGTTCTCGCCCGATCCATATGGTACGGTAGAGACTGATCCTGCCTGGTATTTTGGCGACCTGATCCCGCTGGTGCAGCGCGAGGGGCACGATATTCAGAGCCATACATTCAGCCACCTGTACGGTGGGCTTGCAAGCGCTGAGGAATGGCGCAGCGATCTCTCCGAATGGCAGCGCGTTGCTGCAGAACACAATATCCCGCCAGCGCGGTCGCTGGCATTTCCGTGGAGCAGCAGCGCCGGAATGAGTTATGCCAACTGGCAAGTGCTTGCAGAGGCGGGTATCACATCAGTGACGCGCACAAACTGGAATCCGCGCCAACCGCAGTACCACCTGGTGAGCAGGGATGAACCGCACTGCCGACCGGTTCCTGGACACGAAACGATCCTCGCCTGCCCGGATTTCCACCTGACGGAGCAGAGTGTCGCAGACGCGCTAGTTATGATCGAGCGTGCCATCAACACTGGCGGCATGATCGACCTGTGGGCGCACACCGAAGAAGTCGTCTCTCCGGCGCAGATTGCCTCCTGGCACAGCGTTGTGCGCTATGCCGCCGGGCGCCGCGATGCAGGCGATCTGTGGATTGCGCCGCTAGCAGAGATCGCCGACCGGCAACAGGCAGTGGCGCTGGTGCGCATCGAATGGCGCGAATCGGAACCAGTTCACAATATGTCCTCAAACGCACCGTTGCGTTTCCTGGTTACGAACCATAGCGTACATGACCTAGAAGGATTGACACTCAACCTGCCGTCTGCCATCCGCCAGGCGACGTTGCGCGGCGAACAGAGCAACGCAACGCCTGTTGTTCGTGGTACGTTGCTGATATTCGATCTGGCAGCCGGTGAGACCATCGAGGTGACGGCATGGTTGGGTTAAGGAATGCGCAGGTACGGACGCACACTACCTGGCAATTCCATCCAGGCGATTATCTGGTTGTTGTAATCTTTATCTTCACAACCGTAGTTCCCATATCTGGCTATCGGACGTCGTTGAACAACGACTCGCAGAGACCCCGGAGTTGTATATTGTGACGGAAGTTGACGGTGTTGTTGTCGTAGGATTTCGCTAGACTGCACATATGGCACACCTTGCGACGCCGGCAACCTGGATCGTGGCATTGAGCCGCCAGCGCGGACCACTGCGGTTGTACCAGTGGCTCTGGCTGCTGATCTGCACGCTTGGCGGGCTGGCAATAGCAGCGCCGCGCATCCTCTCCCAACCGATCCGCTATGAAACGCTGGCAACAGTGCAGATCGATGTGGCAGGACGGTACCATGAGTTGTACACCGACAGCCAGCCGGACGACGACTATCGGGCAGTCGAGGCGCAGGCGCTCGAACTGTTGAAAGCACGCCATCCTGACCTTGGCGGTCCAACCTATGCGGTGCGCTTTGCGCCGCAGTCCGATGGGCGCATCGACATTATCGCCACCGGTCGGACACCGCTCGAAGCGCAGATGCTGGCTGACGAAGCGGCGGAAACCCTGGCGCGCGCGGTGCGCGCCGCTGGCGGACGCGAGATTCTGCGCAATCTCATGGGATGGGAACTGACCGAAGCGCTCCAGGGGCGTCAGCCGGAAACGACCTTCCAGCGCCTGCTGCGCGAAATCATCCGGACACAGGCGTTTCCGCTCAACCGGGCTGTCGAGCCGGTCTCGGCGTACATGACCGTTGATCAACTGCCGCGTGAAGAACTGAGCGACCTGGCGCGCGCGCTGGAGGTCCGCGAAGAACAGTTGAGGCGTATCGATATTCCCGCACTTGAGATGAGTCGCACGACTGCAACCGGCGCTGCGCTCCGGCAGATCGATGCCGACCTGTTGCGCCTGACAGCGGGAAGGCAGGCGATCCGTGACGCGCTGGCATACCTGTATCGCAACCTCAGCGCTGCCTTCCCCCCCGATGCACCCAGCGACGCCTACCGCGCGATCCGGGCGTCGCTGCCGGAACGCGCCGTTGATCGCCGTATCCCACTGCTCCTCTCGGTGGCAACGCTAGTCGGGCTGGTCTTCGGCGCAGCCGGTGTAGCAGTGGATCGCAGCGCTGGCGTCATGCGCAAAATTCTGGAACTCTGGATGTATCGTGAATTGATCCGCAACCTTGTGATCCGCGATTTGCAGGTGCGGTATAAAGGCAGCGTGCTTGGCTATCTCTGGACGCAACTGGCACCCCTGCTGCTCATGCTCGTCTTCTGGTTCGTCTTTAGCGCTTTCTTCCAGGCAGACATCGCCATGTTCCCGGTGTTCATTCTGGTCGGTCTACTGCCGTGGAACTTTGCCAGCGAAGCGGTAAGCGGCGGTACGCGCAGTGTGATCGATAATGCGCCGCTGGTCAAGAAGGTGTTCTTTCCCCGCGAGGTGCTGCCGCTGGTCTCGGTGCTGTCCAGTCTGGTGAATTTCGTACTGTCGCTGCCGATGCTGCTGCTGGTCATGGCGGCAGTTCAGGCGATGTACGCACCTTTGCGAGCAACGGGCAACTGGACGAACTTCTCGTGGACGTTCGTTTATCTGCCGGTGTTGATTGGCATTCAGACGCTCTTTCTGTCCGGGGTGGCGTTGTTCCTCAGTGCGCTAGCGGTGCGCTACCGCGATACCGTTCACCTGATCGGCATCTTTATTCAGTTCTGGTTCTTCCTTACACCGGTCATCTATGCCCTTGATCGGGTTGCCGGTCCGCTGGCGCAACTGGTGCGCTGGCTGAACCCGATGGCGTCACTGGTCGAGTTTTACCGCGAAATTCTGTATGGAAACGCTGTCGCCTTTGGTCAGATTCCGACCCCAAACCTCCCTGCGCTCGATAGCGTACTGCGTGTTCTGTTAACCGCCCTAGCGACCCTGGCGATTGGCTACTGGTATTTCCAGCGTCGCAGTGGTGAGTTTGGCGAGCGGTTGTAGAGAACTGAGAACCAAGAACCGAGAACCAAGAACCGAGAACCAAGAACCAAGAACCAAGAACCAAGAACCGAGAACTGAGAACCGAGAACCAGGAACTGAGAACTGAGAACCAGGAACCGAGAACCAGGAACCAGGAACTGAGCATTGAGAACTGAGAACTGAATTGACTCGTGATTTGGTGTTACAAACGATGCTGGTGTTATGAAAACTTCGCTCGTCCAACCCTACACACTGCTTTCTGCACAGTCTGTGCTACGTCTTCGATCTGCTCCTTTCGATAGGGCGATCTGCGACTCTGTTGCTACCGTCGCTCCCACCATCATGTCGCCCGAGCAGCAGGCGCTTCGCGCGGAACAGGCTGTCGCGCCGTGCTCGCCGCGTGCGCTCATGGCAGAAGTTCAACCTTCAACCCTCAACCTTCAACCTTCAACTCCCAATCCTCAACCCTCAACCTTCAACCTTCAACCCCCAACCCCCAACTCGCAACGCCCACCCATCACGATCATCATCCTCACATGGAATGGTCTCGAATATACCCGCCGTTGCATCGAGAGCATTCGTGCCCACACCCACGATATAGCGTATCATCTGCTAGTGGTGGACAACGGAAGTAGCGATGGAACGCTGGCGTGGTTGCGCTCACAACCAGAGATCAGGGTAATAGCCAATGAGCGCAACCTGGGATTTGCGCGGGGCAACAATCAGGGCTTAGCAGCAACTCCGCCGGATCACGATGTGCTGCTGCTCAATAACGACACACTGATTATTCAGGATCACTGGCTTGCGCATTTGAGCGATGTGGCGCATAGCCATCCTGCATATGGTATCGTCGGATGTACATTGCTACATCCCGATGGATCGCTCCAGCACGCCGGTACTTACATGCCAACGGATAGTTTCTGGGGATACCAGATCGGTGGCGGCGAAGCATACATCGGGCAATATCCCGGCGTGCGCGAGGTCGAGGGGATCACAGGCGCGTGCATGTACATCCGACACGACGCACGCGCACTGTTGGGCGGTTTCGATGAAGCGTACACCTCGTACTTCGAGGATACCGACTACTGTCTGCGAGCACGTCAGGCGGGGTTCAAGATCGTCTGCACTGGCGGCGTTCAGGTGGTGCATTTCGAGAATACCAGCGCCAGGATCAATAATGCATCGTGGCAGGCGATGTGGGACAGGGGGCGGGAAACGTTTACCCGCAAATGGCGCGCTTTCTACGAACAGAAGTACTACCGTGCCATTGTCTGGCACTCACTAGTGGCGTCGCCGTCCGGGTATGCGACGTCGTCGCGTGAACTTGTGCTCGAACTCGACCGTTGTGGTATCGATGTGCGCCTGGCGTGCATCTGGGGGAATGATTTCACCGAACCGCTCACGGGTGATCCGCGGATCGACCAGTTGCGCACCCGCCCAAAAGATGTCCGATTGCCACAGGTGGTGTACCACCAGGGCGATTCGTTCATCAAGAATAGCGGACGTTACCGCATCGGCTATACGATGCTGGAAACCGACCGCCTGCCGGACGAGTGGGTCTCTCAGGCAAACCAGATGGACGAGATCTGGACGCCAACCCACTGGGGGGCTGAGGTCTTCCGCGCCAGCGGCGTGAAACGTCCGATCTTCGTTATTCCGCTGGGGATCAATCCGAATTATTTTCATCCCGGCATTCAGGGGCGTAAGCCCGGCAACCGTTTCGTCTTCCTGTCGATCTTTGAGTGGATCGAGCGTAAAGCACCGGAAGTGTTGATCCGCGCCTACCAGCAGACATTTCGCCGTAGCGATGATGTGTTGCTGCTGCTCAAAATCTTCAACTACGACCCCAGTCTCGACATCGCTCGACGCATTGGCGACCTGATCCGCAGTGATGGTCCGCCTGTCGTGGTGTTACCTAATCAGCAGATCGCTGCGTACCAACTTGGCTGTCTGTACCGGAGCGCTGATTGTTTCGTGTTGCCGACGCGCGGCGAAGGGTGGGGTATGCCAGTGCTGGAAGCAATGGCGTGCGGACTACCGGTTATCTCCACCGATTGGGGTGGACAGACGGCATTTCTCAACGCAAACGTCGCCTATCCTCTACGCATTCGTGGTCTCGTTCCGGCTGAAGCGCGGGCGCCGTACTACCGGGGGTTGCGCTGGGCTGATCCCGATTTTGACCATCTCTGCGCGTTGATGCGCCACGTGTATGATCATCCCGACGAAGCGCGTGCGATCGGTGCGCGCGCAGCTGCAGAAGCCGCTGCGCGCTGGACATGGGCGCACGCAGCAGCCACGATCATTGAGCGCCTGGAAGCGATTGGGTGATGCACATCGGCATTGACATCTCGCTCCTGCGTATTGCTCAGGCAGGTGTGTTGACCTATCACCGGTCGCTGCTCAACCACCTGGTGCGTATAGGGCGCAACTGTCACTTCACACTGATCGACGTGCTGCCGCTCAATCCTGATCGCCCAATGGCGCCGCCAGCGGCGCTCGATTCGCCAAATGTGCGGGTTATTCGCTGCCCCGGCATTCGACGCGGCTACCTCAGCGCGCTTCCCGCGTTTCGTGACGGGATCGCGCATACCGTCGCCGCACAGATCGACCACGCCCTCGATCCGATCTGGGCGCTCCTGGCACGTGCCGAGATGGGACTGGAACTCAGAGGCGCCTCACGGTTCGTCGAGGTGTTTCACGCCTCCGATCAACTCCCCTTCGCTCCACCTGGCGCTGCCGTCGTGCTGACCATCCACGATCTGACAACGCGCCGCTTCCCTGACATGCACGTCGCAGAGAATGCAGCGCTGCACGCAACCAAGGAGCGATTCGCCCGCGACCGCGCCGACCGGATTATCGCCGTATCGGAGGCGACCCGCCGTGACATCGTGAGCGAACTGGGTATTCCGCCCGAACGAGTCAGCGTGGTGTATGAAGCGGCAGATGCGCGCTTCCGTCCCCACACGCCGGACGAGACACGCACAATCCTGGAGCGGTACGATCTGGCGCATGGTGCATATGTGTTAAGCGTCGGCACCCTCGAACCGCGAAAAAACTATGTCCGCCTGATCGAAGCGTATGCGATGCTCCACGACAGATATGCGCCAGCCGAACATCTGCCACCACTAATCATCGCTGGTGGCAATGGATGGAAGTACGACGCAATCCTGGCAGCACCGGAACAGACCGGCGTCGCCGGGTTCGTCCGGTTTCTTGGGCGCGTCCCCGATGATGACCTGCCCGCGCTGATTGCCGGATCGCGCGTGTTTGTGTATCCTTCGTTGTATGAAGGATTCGGGTTGCCACCGCTGGAAGCGCTCGCCTGCGGTGTACCGGTGGTTGTGTCGCACGCAGCGTCGCTCCCTGAAGTGGTTGGCGACGCCGGGCTATACTGCGACCCGTATGACCCGCACGATATTGCACGCCAGATAGCGGCGCTGCTGGAAGACAACGATCTGGCGCTGCGCTTACGCTATGCCAGTGTTATACGCGCACGGCAGTTCTCGTGGGAGCGCGCCGCCCGTGAGACGCTCGCAGTCTACGCACAGGCGCGTGATGAACGAAAGGCGAGGCAACGATGACGATCTACTGGGTTAATGTTGATACTCAGGATGCGCTGACCCTCATGGCAGCGGTCGAGCGCGCACTGGAAACTGGCGATACCGGGACGCCGCCGCCGCCAGGGGTTGCCGCTTCGCCCGCTGCACCCGTCAACCCGACCGATGTCTACCTGCACGACAATATGGCAATCGCACGCGCCGTCTGGTCGGTCGACCCCCACCGTATTGTTCTGTCGAGCCGACCGGGATTGGCAGCAGCAATCAACGCCTTTCAGCGCCTGGTGCGCAAGGCGACATGGTGGTATGCCCTACCGCAGTGGTCGCAGATCAGCGAGTTCCATGGTGCCGTTGTGCGCGCGCTCGATGCGCTAATCGAAAAGGAACGAATGCTGGACACGCGAATGCGCGACATTGAGCAGATGCGGTTACAGGCGCATTTGTTTGCTCTGCAACAGCAGATCGCTGTACTGCGTGCCAGGAACGCCGAACTGGAGAGCCGCCTCGCCGCGTTGGAAGCGCAACGCGCACCCCACCAGCGCGTCGAACAAACTGGTTCGTCACTCATCGACGGGAACGAACTGCCGACAAACCCTCAAGGTGATATAATGTCCGATGGTGCGTCACAATACCACTGATGCGGTTGTCCTTGTGCACAGCACGGTCGGGAGGCGCCAGATTGTTCGATAATAAATAGGAGTGTTCGCGTTCAGGCGCCTGACTGCCGCACAGCGATCACACACAGCACCGGCTATCTCGTGCGTCAGGTAAGGATGATGTCAGATGCCGCCAAAGAAACCTGAACGATCATCACGGCGAAAGGTTACCCTACGCGAACTGTCCGACCTTTATGACCGCCTTCTCAAGCGCGAGGCGCAACTGCGTGCTGCACTCTACAGTATCGGCGATGCACTTATGATCACGGATACCGAAGGGGCTATCACGTTGATGAACCCTGCCGCTGAACGTCTGACCGGATGGACCGAATCCGAGGCGCTCGCGCTTCCAATCGAACAGGTTTTCCGTATTGTTGATGAAGACACTCGCGCGGTCATCGAAAATCCAGTCGCACGCACGCTGCGCACGGGTATGGTCGCCCGGTTGAACCATCGCACACTACTGATCAGCCGCGACGGGCGCGAAATTCCGATAGCCGATGCTGGTTCACCAATCCGAGATGAGTCGGGCGATATGACAGGAGTAATTTTGACGTTCTACGACCAGACGCTGGTGCGCGCTGCCCTGCAGGCGGCGCAGATGGCGCGCGAGTTTGCCGAGAATATTATCGCAACCGTGCGTGAGCCGTTGCTTGTCCTCGACAGTAGTCTGCGCGTCGTGTCGGTTAACCATGCCTTCTACCGCATGTTTCGCACGACTCCCGAAGAGACGCTTGACCGTCGGATTTACGAATTGGGCAACCAGCAGTGGAACATCCCCGATTTGCGGCGTCTGCTAGAGGAGATTCTTGTCCGGGATAGCCACTTCGATGGCTACGCCGTCACCCACGAGTTTGAGCACATCGGTCGGCGCACGATGCTGCTGAACGCCCGTCGCATTCGCCATTCCAGTGAGTTGATCCTCCTGGCAATCGAAGACATTACCGAACGCATCCAGGCAGAGCAGAAGGTGCAGTCTCACCTTCAACGGTTGCGCGCGCTGCGCACGATCGATCAGGCGATCATCTCTGCCTTCGATATGCGCGTGACGCTCGACATTCTGCTTGAGCAGATCAGAACCCATTTGCACGTCGATGCCGCTGCTTTCCACCTGCTCGATCCGCATACGCAAACGCTCACCTGTGCCGCCGCTCACGGCTTCCAATCACGCGCTATCCAGCAGATCACGCTGCGTACTGGAGAAGGGTACGCCGGGCAGGTCGCACTCGGTCGACGAATGATGTTTCTTGCCGATCTGCGCACGTCCGATCAGAGTCAGTTCTATTTGTCCTGGATGCATCCCGACACGTTTGTGTCATACTGCGGCATTCCGTTGATCGCTAGAGGTGAGATCAAAGGAGTGCTCGAAATCTTTCACCGCACTCGCCTTGATCCTGAACAGGATTGGTTTGACTTTTTAGAAGCATTGTCCATGCAGGCAGCGATCGCAATCGACAGCATCGAGTCATTTGAAACGCTACAACGCTCAAACGCTAATCTCGTGCTGGCATACGAAGCAACAATCCGAGGATGGGCGCACGCGCTGGACCTGCGCGACAGAGAGACGGAAGGGCACTCGCAACGAGTCACAGAGTTGACGGTGCAACTGGCGCGCGCAGCCGGTCTGAGCAACGAACAGATCGCCCACATCCGGCGCGGTGCTCTCCTGCACGATATCGGGAAACTTGGTATACCCGACTCGATCCTACTCAAACCTGGTAGTCTGACCCCGCAAGAATGGGCGATTATGCAGCGGCATCCAGAGTATGCTTTTAGCATGCTCTCTCCAATAGAATACCTGCGTCCAGCGCTCGACATCCCGTACTGCCATCACGAACGATGGGATGGTACAGGATACCCGCGCGGTCTGAAGGGGGATCAGATACCACTGGCAGCTCGTCTCTTCGCTGTTGCTGATGTGTGGGACGCGCTTCAGTCAGACCGTCCGTACCGCGCACGCTGGTCCCGCGATCAGGCGCTGGAGTACATCCGGTCACAGGCGGGGAAGCACTTTGACCCCGACGTGGTAGAACTCTTCCTGAAGGTTATTGGCGCGTAACCAAACACTGCCGACTGATTTCTGCGATTCGCTCTACTCGCGTGGGATCAGCGCACCTGGCGGAGCGTTGACAATCTCTGCCTCGATTGGTTCTGTTGTCGCTGCGGCGGGTATATCAGGTGCTGCTGCTTCAGATGTCAACGGCTCGATGTCGAGGCGCTCAATCGACACACCGTGTTTCTCTGATACCACCTTCGGCTGCGAGTGCTGTTCGCCAGCCGATGAACCAGGGGGTAGGTTGACGATTGCTACCTCCTGATCAACATGTGCATCTTCGTGATCATGGTGATGCGACACACCGTATTCGGTGATCAGGCTAGCGCGTTTGATGCGCCGATCATATTCACGGTAGACGGTGTCGGCAATGCGCTGGAGTAGACCTGACATACGCACGTACCCCTTCTGAAGCGGTTGATACTGCGTAGGTATTATACCAGAAGCGAGAACTGAGAACTGAGAATCGAGTATCGAGAACCAGGAACCGAGAACCGAGAACTGAGAACCAGGAACCAAGAACTAAGAACTGAGAACCAGGAACCGAGAACCGAGAACTGAGAACCAGGAACCGAGGATTCGGGATCCGGGTGCGCAGGCGTCCCACCTGCATGCCCGCGGTGCACGCCCCCGCACCGACTGGGTACGCGGATGTCTCTTCTCAAAGGGAGCGTTCTCGGGCGCGATACGCGGTTTGCTACATTCCCGCGCGCATTTGCCCCCTCATCCCCCCAACCCCCTCTCCTCCCACAAGGGGAGAAGGGGGAGTTTTGGCGTCCTGAAGCCCATAACGAGAGAAGGTGCGCAGGCGTCACGCCCACATTCCCACCCGAGGCCGAGGTGCGCGCCCCCAGCGATCAACCGCCTCGCTCACAGAACATCACCAGTGTAGACGCTACGCCCATTTATAGCCATTGCCTCATTGCTCGTATATGCATCATCCACTGGCACCGGCGTCTGCCCTGTGGGTTCGGTATACCTGCCCAGACTGAACTCATACGCCCATGCCTGCACGTCGGGCCAGTCGCGCAGCGCAAGTTCGACAACCAGATCAGGACGCCAGAGGGTGCGAAGATAGGGGAGATCGATAGTTTCGGGATGGAGACTGGTTATTGGCATAACCGTTGTGGTTTCGCCCTTGCCCCACTGCTCTTCCTGCCCCGGACCAAGCGGCAACGCCAGTTCGTAACAGTGGATGACATCGGGGTGCTTCGCACGATCTACTACTAGGGTGTCTGCAATTTCGCAGACCCGCACATGATCGACGAGCGCAGCAAGCAATTCATCGGTCATGCGTGAGCGAACCGAGATCTGGATCAGACGAGGGTACAGTAGCCATTTGCTGCCTGTTTCATCCGTGCCGCGTTGGAGGATCTGAAGATAGCCACGGATCGCCATCTTCGAGCGCTCACCTTCGCCTCGACCCCAGCGTAACCCGATGCCAGCCTCGATTGTCGCGGCAACATTGCGCGCCGACAGGCTGGCAGCAACGGTCGTTGCAACTGGACCACTGGTGAGCGGGAAGAAACGCAGCTGCTCGCCAAGGTTCCAGTGACGGACAATTTGCGCAGTCGCACCCTGGCGCGGATGGCGAATCTCCATCTGCGGAATGCCTGCCTGGTAGACGAATCGGTCGAATTCGTCGTCACGCCCGACTTCGGCGTACCATCCAACGTGGGAAACGAAGCGCCCGACACCTGGCGTGAGCCGCGCCTCATTCTTGCCGTTTGCCCACTGGATGGTCATTGCATCGGTGAACTGACGGATTTTGTTGCGCCCGATAGCCATGGCTGTTTCTTTCTCTGGTTTTAGTACATTTGTTCTTATTGTACACCAATAGCACCACTAATGTCAATATCCAGATTTTGAGCATCGCTATGGCAGGGAGGGATGACGCCAGAGAATCCACAACCACGGCACGATGTTTCCTATAGGACGGATGGGCGCGGTGCCGCCAGGAACTCTCGCACAAGATGGATGAACTCCTCCGGTCGTTCATCCTGCACTGAGAGACGCGCTTTGTCTACTACTGCAAGGTGCGCGCGGGGATTGCGCGCCAGAAAGTCATTAGCGCTGCGCAGCGGCGTCAGATCCGCCTGACGCCCCCATATCAGCAGGATCGGCTGACGCAGTTGCCCGAAGGCATCACGCACATCACAGTTCAACAACCCCGTCAGAAAACAGATCGGCGCCCACTTTGCGCCTGCCTGGTACGCTGCACGGTAGAACCCTTCGATGAGTTCATCATCTACGACGGCGGGGTCGTAGTACGATTGCGTGCGCAGAAAATAGGCAATGCTGGAGCGGCTTGTCAGCAGGCGAAAGACCAGATCGCCAAAGGGACCAGCAAGCGCTCTGTACGCCAGTCCGGGTTGTTGCGGGTGCACGAGATTCCTCATACCCGTAGGGCAGATCAGGATCAGAGGTCCAAAGAGGTTGGCGTCCCGTGCTGCTGCCCGGATAGTGTAGGCAGCGCCAAGCGAACTGGCGATGACCACTGCGCCCTGTCCAACCGTATCATGGGCAAAATCGCTAATTAGGTCGATGTAATCGTCGGCGCAGTAAACGCGCTGCGGTCGATCCGATCCGCCAAACCCTAGAAAATCGAGCGCAAAGACGCGATAATCGGTGCGAAGCGCTGCAAACAGACGGCGCATTTCGAACGAGGACGCGGCTGCATTGATGCTGTGGATCAGGAGGATTGCAGGACCGGCGCCCGCAGTGTAGTAGGCGACTCGATAGCCGCGCCAGCGATAAAACTGTCGCGGTGCGTCCACCGGATAGCCGTTGTTCCTCATTGATTTCTCATTTCTTTCAACTGTCTGTGGGGTATCGGATACAGTATACTCTGAATAGTATCCTGCCTGTACATTTCTTACGCAAAAGCATTTTGCGCATCTTCGCTTAGAATGACGTTTCTCTGTGATTATGCGGTTCGTAACCCTGGCGCTCATTGTGATCCTTGGAACCGGCGTCGTCCCTGCCGAGGCGCGCGCAGTGCAATAGAACGGCCAGGGGCGGATCGTCTTTGCCGCTTCCCGCGGCGAGAGCGGTGCATTCGATATCTTTAGCGCCGATCTGGCTGGCGAGCGTGTGGTGAATCTCACTGCCGACCCGCATCCCGACCGCAGCCCATCCTGGTCGCCCGCAGGAGATCGCATTGTGTTCGCGAGCCGACGCAACAACGACTGGGATCTCTATGTGATGTGCGCCGATGGCAGTGATCTTCGCCGCCTGACCGAACATTACGCCTATGATGGCGAACCGGTATGGTCGCCCGATAGACAGTGGATTGCCTTTACCAGCATGCGTGATGGTCAGCTCAATATCTATACGCTCAACCTGGATAGTGGCGATCTGCGACCCATCACCGACCACCCATTCGCCGAATCGCAGCCGACGTGGGCGCCTGATGGACAACGACTTGCATTCACGTCGTGGCGCGACGGCAACCAGGAGATTTATATCACCGACGTAGAGGGCAGTACAATTGTCAATCTGACCAATCACCCCGCTCCTGATCACAGTCCGGCGTGGTCGCCCGATGGTCGCTTCATAGCGTTCATTTCGGATCGCGACGGCAGCGGTAACCTGTATATCGCTGATCTGGTCACCGGTGAAGAGCGCCGTGCCGGTCCAGACAACCTGGGGATGCGTGATCCTGCGTGGACGCCGGGCGGCGGGTTGATGGCAGTCGCACTCTGGGCGCTGGGCAGACGCCGGTTCTTTTCACGGCAGGGGGTGGCGTTGTTTACTCCTGGGTTGAGCGATGGAACCTTTGTGGTTGCCAGCGTTCACGGGTATAACTGCCCGGCGTGGAACAGCTGCGCGATTGCGCCTCACTACTCGACGATCGCCGGCAGAACGGGCGTTCGTTCGCTTCGGCGACGGCGTCGGTCGATATCGCGTCGCTGCCGCGTGGCATGGCGCCGCTCGGCGATGTGCGCACTGGCGGGTTGCCGGTGCTTGCTGCGGCGGTCAAACCTTCATTCGATGCGCTGCGCCAGGAGGTCATCGAAGCCAGCGGGTATGATTTTCTCGGACAGTTGAGCGAAGTGCCGCGGTCGGTCGATTTTCAGAATGGTACGTCCTCGTTCACCAGCTGGCATAAGGCGGGGCGGGCGTTCGACACCCGTTGGGATTATCGCGTGAATGGGCAGCAGATCCATCTCCCCCGAATGGCGCACCGGACGGCTCTTCTGGCACCTCTACCTGCGCGCGGCGCGCCAGGATGGACGTATGTGCGAACCGCTGGCAGCGCCGATCTTCGACGTGCACAACCGCCGCATGTTGCCGCCCCCCGCCGGGTATTTCGTCGATTTCACGGCGCTGGCTGCCGCGCATGGCTGGAACCGGATCGCCGCGCAGGAACGTGAGACCTTCGACTGGCGCACCCAACCGCTGGCGCTGGAATACTGGCATTTTGAGCGCCGCGATGGGTTGAGCTGGTACCAGACGATGCGTCTGGTGCACGATGATCAGACGCTGGAGCGCATATTCACTCGCGAGCGCGTGCTGGCAGCTGGCATGCGCCCGAACTTCCTCCCGTTCCTGGGGTTGCCCTGGGCGCAATTGCCCCCGCCTGTCGCCGGACCGATCACCCTGCCGCCAGGGTATTGTCAGTGAGCGCTTTCGGGCAAGTGCGGACTGGTTCCCCACTGTGCCGGTGGCCGGGTCTCCATCATCTGCCGGTCTTCCCAATTGACCCAATCCACCTCGAACGTTCTGACATACACGCTGAACGCTTCACTGATCGTTGGGAAGAAGAGTTGCTCGCCAAACTGTGTGTATAACCCAAAGCACTTCAGCTTATCCTTCACTGGGTCTTTTATCATCTTCGCCAAAAGCACACAACTTCCAAACATTTCCTTCATTACACGGACATACAATGCACTATGACAACAAGGAGGAGTCCGGATGATAAAACGCCTGTTCGCACCCTTGCTTTTGAGCACTATCCTCTTGATCGCCTGTTCTTCAACTCTTCCAAGCGTCAGGGCAGATTCCCTCTACACCTTGACGTATGACGGTTTGAAACGGACCTCCATCCTGCATGTCCCTCCTTCGTACAACGAGCACCATCCGGTTCCGCTAGTCATCTCGCTGCACGGAGGCGGGGGCAACGCCGAACACTATCGGCGCATCAGCGATTTCAACCGCTTCGCCGACGAAAAAGGCTTCATCATTGTGTATCCAAACGGAACGGGGCGACGCCAGGACGCTCTTCTGACCTGGAACGGCGGAACACGCTGCGGCTACGCCATGACGAACAACGTGGACGACGTTGGTTTCATCCGTGCCCTGATTGCCGAACTCGCCAACGCATACGCCATCGACCCGAAGCGCATCTACGTTACTGGCATCTCCAACGGCGGGATCATGGCGTCCCGCCTGGCGTGTGAGGCATCTGATGTCATTGCTGCCATTGCTCCCGTAGCGGGGACGTTGAACTACGAACCCTGTCAGCCGACCCATCCTGTCGTGGTGATCCATGTTTACGGCACGGACGATACCCGCCTGCCCTATAACGGCGGCGTAGGTCCTGATTCTCGCGTTGGGGTGAATTTCGCTTCAGTGCAGGAATCGGTGGGGTTCTGGACGGCGTTCAACGGCTGCGACCCGCAGCCGCAGACCACATCCTCCACCGACATCCAGCATCAGGTCTGGAGCGGATGT
>Ga0209809_1001515_pt1 | contig 18417 bp, 36 predicted proteins | sample YNPMSTMetaG_FD_186172 | JGI IMG/M metagenome (GOLD analysis project Ga0209809, IMG submission 186172) | Anoxygenic and chlorotrophic microbial mat microbial communities from Yellowstone National Park, USA - YNP MS-T MetaG (SPAdes) (version 2) ...
ATTATCCAAAACCACCGAAACCGGGATACGCGTCCCTTTAATGCAGGCCTTACCGTGGCAAACCCTTGGGTCAGTTGTGATGTATTCGCGCCAATCCATTTCTCATCTCTCCCCAACGAAGCCACTATGCCACGGCGTCAGAATCTCCGCCTCTCCGTCCCGGATCAGGACGGTGTGCTCAAAGTAGGCCGTCAGTTGGCCGTCGGCGGAGACGACCGTCCAGTGGTCCGGCAGGGTTCGCACCTGATAATCGCCTGCCAGCACCATGGTCTCTATGGCGACGGTCATCCCCGACCGCAGCAGCGGGCCCCGCCCCGGCTCTCCGTGGTTGGGAATCTGCGGCGGCTCATGCATCTGCCGCCCGATGCCGTGACCGGTGTACTCCCGCACCACGTTATAGCCCCGGGACTCCACAAAGGTCTGGATGGCGGCGGAGATGTCCCCCACACGGTTTCCGGCCCGTGCCTGGGCAATGCCCGCGTAGAGGGCCCCCTCCGTCACCTCCAGCAGACGCCGGGCCTCCGGGCTCACCTCCCCCACCGGCAGGGTGATGCCCGCATCGCCGTGATAGCCGTCGTAGATGGCCCCGACGTCTATGCTGATAATGTCCCCTTCCTTCAGCACCCGGGGGCCGGGAATGCCGTGGACCAGTTCTTCGTTAATGGACGTACAGATCGCGGCCGGGAAGGGATGGGGACTACCCGGCGGGTAGCCCTTGAAGGACGGGATGCCACCCCGGCGGCGGATCAGTTCCTCCGCCTTTTCGTTCAGTTCCGCGGTGGTGACCCCCGGCGCCACCCACTCCCGCATCCGCACCAGGACCTCGGCGACAATCCGCCCGGCCCGGCGCATTTTTTCAATCTCGCCCGCTGACTTGAGGTGAATCATCGCCCGCACCGCAGAGACCGCAGATGGACTCTACTACAGGCGCTCAGCGCTCTCCGCGGTGAGCGAGCCGCAGGCACTCTCCACGACCGCCCGCAGGTCGGCCTGGACATCCTCAATGGACTGCTCGCCGTCTATCTCCACCAGCAGGCCGGCCCGGCGGTAGTAGTCCACCAATGGCGCCGTCTGCTGCTGGTAGACCTGCAGACGGCGGCGGTGGGCCTCTTCGGTCTCGTCGGGGCGCTGGTAGAGTTCGCCTCCGCAGGCGTCACATACCCCTGCCTGCCTGGGCGGGTTAAACAGGGTGTGGTAGACCGCCCCACAGTTCCGGCAGGTCCAGCGGCCTGCCAGGCGGGCCAGTGCCACCTCTTCTCGCACCCGGATGAACGCCACCACGTCCAGCGCTGTCCCGTTCCCTTTCAGGAGACGCTCCAGCGCCTCCGCCTGCGCGACGGTCCTCGGGAAGCCGTCCAGGATGAAGCCGTTGGCGCAATCCGGACGGGCAATCCGCTCCGCGACCATACCGATGGTCACCTCATCGGGCACCAGGTCGCCCCGCTCCATGTAGGCCCGCGCCTGGCGGCCCAGTTCCGTCCCTTTATCCAGATGCTCCCGGAACAGGTCTCCGCTGGCGACGTGCGGGACGCCCAGCGCCTGCGCCAGTTGCTCCGCCTGCGTCCCCTTGCCCGCTCCGGGCATCCCCAAAAGGACAATTCGGCAGCCCATAAACGATCTCACTTCCTACAACTGCTCTCCAATCTTGCGAAGCAACTCCTTGATGCTGGTAAAAGACTCCGAATCCAACGGCCAATAGCCCTTCTCGGCCGCTTCCCCCAGGCGCAAATCTGGCTCACGTCTTGAAGCAAGAAAAGCATGAACTTTCGCTTTGGAAAGGTCTTGAGGAAATTCCTCTGGTGGCAAGCAAGACTCCAGGCATTTAAAGTACTCGTCTAAACAGGAGAAAGCCGGGTCTTGATTTACAGACTCCAGACACAGATCTTCCAATTTTCCTGGCCTGTCTCCACCGGGTAGAATCGCTATGGTAACGACAGGGCGGGTATCCCCCGTACTGGCCAATGGACGCTCAGGCGCGGGCAGGCCTGCGTTGATCAGGGCTGTCCGGATGCTTTGAAAAGCGGCCTTTGGATCCTCATCTGCATCCCTGATAACAATCAGATGCCGAACAGTTGCAAAGCCCGGGGAACTCTTTATCGCTCTCAACCAGCCTGCAAATTTCGCTTTACCACCCACAGCAAAGAATTGAAATGTGTCCAGATTCAATCTCTTGACCAGAGCGCCGAAAAACCTTTTGTCCTCATCGCCTTCAACCAGCACTACAGCAGGCTGAGAGATCAAAGACTCCGGTACTTCCGGCATTTACCGTACCTCCAACCTTGCTTCCAGTGCTATGCCAAGAGTTTCGCGGTCATACGCTACGGCCTGAATGTTCCCTTCCACTTCCTCCAGGCGATAAAGACGAAAATCATAAGAATCCCTTTTTGAGAACGCTTCATGAGCCGATTTGATACATTCATAACTGTGCGTGGTTGCGAAAACCTGAACATTCAAACGGCGAGCCGTTTCTCCCAGAGCCTCCCATACTGTTGGCAGGATAGACCAATGGAGACCATTCTCAAATTCGTCTATCAGCAAAATGCCATTCCGGGCATTCCCAAGGCGGATGGCCAAATCTACCAGACGGATCATACCATCGCCCATAACGTACAAGGGCACACGATATTGCAAGTCTCTCAGCGCTCCGTACAGCATCGGCTCATTGCGGCGGTCGTCATATATGGTAACCAGCCGCTCTATTCTCGGTTCAATAAATCTCAGAAGTTGCAATACGACACCTGCCTCACCAGCCTTTTCCAAATTCCCGTAATCTCCAATAATTTTGGGTGTCAGAAAAAGGGTGCGCGCTCCTCGGTAAGCCACATCCAGAGGAGAGGGGCCTCCCACCACCGCAATAGAACGCTCTTTACTTATGATGATGAGAGACTTGTAGTTTTGATCCCCCTCTTGATAGTCAAACAGAAAAATTCGATCTATCGGCTGGCCCAAAAAATCCACGGGATCTCCAACAAATCGTGGCAAACGAGCCAGCGTCTCTTTTAATTCCTCTTTAGACCATTCCTTGAGAACAGTAATTCTCAGAGAGCGTTCAACGGACCTGGGCGTTTGACCAGTTATCTCTATAGTTTTGTCTAAATCCATTTGATGAAAAAGTAAAGGAATCTCTTCCCCCACTTCCTCACCGGATAACCAAGACGTGATTCTTTCGGTGCCCGGGCGTTCAATCCACCGCTGTTGACGTTCAACCCGTCGTAAGCTGGCAATAACTTCTCTGGGAGAGACACCCTGCAGCAAAAGCAACGCTTCCAGCAATGCAGTCTTACCAGAATTGTTCTTTCCAACGAACAGGTTGATCTGCGCCAAGTCGTCCAAAACCAGTTCGTGAAACCCCCGAAAATTGCGGATTCTGAGAGACTTGTACATTTCTCCCGCTCCCTATTTTTCCAGCCCTGCTTCTGAACTCACAAAATCTGCAGGAGACGAGATCGGATCAAAGCGCCGGGCTATCCTTCGGGTGGCCTCCAAAACCTGCAAAAGAATCTCTCGCACCAGTTCCTGATCATACATAAACGGCATCCCGCAAGATTCGCTTCTTGAGAAACGGATTCATCCGCTCCCGATAGCGAACCACATCCACAGGCCGCTGCAGGAGTTCTTCCAGTTCCTGCTTGATGCCCACCAGCAACAGCAAATCCGGCCGCTCCAGTTCCACCACCACGTCCACGTCGCTGGCATCGGTGGCTTCGCCTCGGGCCAGGGAGCCAAAGATGCCAATTCGGGTGATCCCGAACTCTTGGGCCCTCCGGTCGCGAAATTGAGCCAGAGCTCTCAGAATTTCATCCCGCTGCATTATCGGATGAACCCCTCATAGTGCCGCATCAGCAACTGGGCCTCCAGTTGCCGCATCGTATCCACCACGACGCCGACGACGATGAGCAGGCCCGCCGAGGTGATGAGCAGCACCCGGGTGTTCATCAGCAACTGGACGATGAAAGGCAGAACGGCCACACCACCCAGGAACAACGCGCCGAACAGGGTGATGCGCTTATAGATGCCGTTGATGTAGTCCGCCGTCTGCTTTCCGGGACGGATACCCGGGATAAACCCGCCGTACTTCTGCAGGTTCTCCGGCAGGTTCTGCTGCTCCACCAGGACGAAGGTGTAAAAGTACGTGAACCCGACGACGGCGGCAAAGTAGAGCACTGCGTAGAAGAGAGTGGTGTACCATTCCACCGTGTGCCCGCTGAAGAAATTCATAATATCCGCCGCCGCTCTCGCCACATTCGGGTTAGACGAATTGGCGAAAAACTGGGCAATGACCGCCGGGAAAGTAAGAATGGACTGGGCAAAGATCAGCGGGATCATGCCCGCCATATTGACCCGCAGCGGGATGTACGTGCTGCCGCCGCCGTACATCCGCCGGCCCCGTACCCGCTTGCCGTACTGGACGGGGATGCGCCGCTCCCCCTCCTGGACGTAGACGATGACGAAAACCACCAGCGCGGTGATGATCAGGAAGAACAGCAGACCCAGGAAGCCGTCGCTGGTGTAAATCCGCGCCACGTTGGCGGGTGTCCGGGCGATGATGCCGCCAAAGATGATCAGCGACAGGCCGTTGCCGATGCCCTGCTCCGAGATCAACTCCCCCAGCCAGATGGCGAACATCGTACCCGCCGTCATCGCGATGAGCACCGAGATGGTGGGCAGGACGTGCGCGGGCTGGTCAAAGCCAAAGTTGGGCAGGACCGGACGGGCCGCGGCGGCGTTGAACAACTGTGCCTGCCCCCAGGCCTGCAACATCCCCAGCGGAATGGTCAGGTAGTAGGTCCACTGGTTCAGTTTCCGCCGCCCGGCCTCCCCCTCCTCTTCCGCCAGCCGCTTCAGCGCCGGGATGACCGGGATCAGCAACTGGATGATGATGGACGCGTTGATGTACGGATAGACCCCGTTGGCCAGCACCGAGTACTCCGCCACCGCCCCGCCGGAGAGCAGGTCCAGAATGTTCACCAACTGGGCCGCTCCGCCGGTCAGGCTGCGCAGAGCCTCCCGGTCAATCCCCGGGACCGGCACGTGAGAAGCCGCGCGGAAGATGACCAGAATCAGCAGCGTGTAGAACAACCGCCGCCGCAGGTCAGGAAGCCTCAGGGCATCACGTACGGCCTGGATCATAGCACTCCTTATACGGGTATTTCTTCCGGCACATCCCGGCGAACCGGCATCAGAGCCACATTTTCCAGAATGATCTGGCGCATGACATCATCACGCCCAAATCGCTTCAGAGCATCCAGAATTTCAATCCCCGCCAGACGGCCCTCTGCATCGTAGTCGGCCGCGATTCCCTCTGCCAGATGCATCGTGGTGACCGTGGTTTCCAGGAAACGAATGTACAGAGCGTCTACCTCAGGATCATATGTCACCTTCATCGCTACCCCCTCAAAAATAGTAAGCGTACACTGTCACCACGACGATCTCATCAGGCTCATCCGCGAATATAGGCCGCACTTGCTTAGTAGCGTAAAACTTGCCATTCCATTCCCGCCCAAAGGGAAAGTTCTTGCGACACTCCAGCCGCCCCCGTTCTGCAGGCTGCCAGGGCATGGTACGGATCGCCTCTACCACCTCTTCTTCGGTAACTCCCCGATAACGCAACTGTTCGCGGGTATGGCCTGACAGGCGTATCGGCTTCATCCTTACCGGGTCCGGTAGCCGCCCCGCTCCCAGGGCAACTCCTCTATGGTGCCGCCAGCGGCCTCAATCTTGGCCCGCGCACTGGCAGAGAAGCGGTGGGCCTTCACCGTCAGCGGGACGTTCAACTCGCCGCGCCCCAGAATGACCACCCATTCATCGGCATCCCGAATCAGGCCCGCCTCCGCCAGTTCCTGCGGCGTCACCACGCTCCCCGGCGCGAACCGGCTCAGCCGGTCCACGTTGACGGGCGTGAAGCGGACCCGCCAGGGGTCCCGGAAACCGACGCCCCGCGCGAAGGGGAGTTTGCGGACCAGGGGCAACTGCCCGCCCTCAAAGTACGGCGGGATGCTCCCCCCGCTGCGGGCCCTCTGCCCCTTCGTCCCGCGACCGCCGGTCTTCCCCTGGCCGGCCGCAATACCGATGCCCTTCCGCTTGCGGCGCTTTTTGGAGCCCTCAGCCGGTTGCAACTCGTGCAGTTTCATGCCTCAACCTCTTCCACTTTCAGCATGTGCTGGACCTTGGCCACCATACCCCGAATCGCTGGCGTATCGGCCTTCTCCACGGTCTGATGGAGACGGCGCAGGCCCAGCGCCCGAACCGTCGCCTTCTGGTCCCTGGAGTACCCGATGGGACTGCGAACCAGGGTGATACGCAGAACCTTTCGCTTTTCCATAGTTGGCTCCCCTGCCTGCCAATTTACCAGATACCAATCTACCACCCTACCAACACCAGCCCTATCGCCCCCGCATCCAGAAGGGCATCACCCGGGTCTCCGGCAGGCCCCGCTCCCGGGCCAGTTCCTCGTAGGAACGCAATTGCTTCAGGGCCTCCATGGTCGCCTTCACCACATTCAGCATGCTGGAACTGCCCATGGACTTGGTCAATACGTCGTGGACGCCTGCCGCTTCCAGCACCGCGCGCACCCCGCCGCCAGCGATGACGCCGGTACCCGGCGAGGCGGGCTTGATCAGCACCCGGGCACCGCTGCACTCCCCGATGGCATCGTGCGGAATGGTCCGCCCGACCAGGGGGACCGAAATCATAGACGCCCGGGCCCGTTCTGTGGCCTTGCGGATGGCATCTGGCACCGCACGGGCCTTGCCCACACCGATACCGACGCGGCCGTTGTGGTCGCCGACCACAGCGGTCACCCGGAAAGCGAACCGGCGCCCGCCCTTGATGACTTTGGCGACCCGTTTGATCTCCACGACCCGCTCATCCATTTCCACCGGAGCCGCAGGCTCCAGTTCAAATTCCTGATCCAGATCCATTCGTTTGCCCTCCGTAGTCCGTATTCCGTGCCGTTTAGAAGTCCAGCCCTCCCTCGCGGGCACCATCGGCCAGGGCTTTCACCCGACCGTGGTACTTGTACCCCGCCCGGTCAAAGGCCACCCTGGTCACCCCTCGGGCCAGCGCGCGGGCTGCCAGGACCTTCCCCACCACCCGGGCCTGTTCCGTCTTCTTCAACCCTGCAATCTGCTCGCGAACTTCCGGGTCCAGGGTGGAAGCGGAGATCAGCGTATGTCCCACCGTATCATCAATCACCTGGGCGTAGATATGCCGCAAACTGCGAAAAACATTCAAGCGCGGGCGCTCAGGCGTGCCGAACACCTTCTTGCGCACGTGCATACGTCGACGCAGTCGTCCCAACCGGCGATCCTTTTCCACCATAATCCCTACTCCTTACTCCCTACTTCCTACTCCCTACTTCCTACTTCCTACTCCCTACTTCTTCCCCTTGCCCTTGCCCTTACCCTTACCGGCCTTGCCAGCCTTCTGGCGAATCTGCTCACCCAGGTAGCGGAGCCCTTTACCCAGATACGGGTCGGCTGGACGCCAGGCGCGGATTTCGGCGGCAATCCGTCCCACCGTCTCCTTATCCGCGCCCCGGACCGTGATGATGCCCGCTTTCGGGTCCACGTCAAAAGTGATGCCCTCCGGCGGCCGAACGCGGACCGGATGGGAGAAGCCGAGGTGCATGACCAGCGTCCCGTCAGGCTGACGCTCAGCGCGGTATCCCACCCCACGAATCTCCAGTTGCTTCTGGTATCCCTGGGAGACCCCTTCCACCATATTCGCCAGCAGGGCCCGGGTCAGCCCGTGCAGCGCCCGATGGTGCCGGGCGTCGGTGGGCCGGTAGACCCGCAGGGTATTATCTTCTTTGACAATTTGCATCGCCGGGTCAAAGGTGCGCGTCAGCGTCCCCTTCGGGCCGCTCACGGTGACCTGGCTGCCCTGAATTTCCACCTTCACCCCTGGGGGCAAAGGGATTGGCATCCGACCAATTCGCGACATCCTGTCCTCCCTACCACACGTAGCAGATGACCTCGCCGCCCACTCGCAGCCGTCGGGCCTGTTCGCCGGTGAGGATTCCCTTCGGGGTGGAGAGGATGGCGATGCCCATGCCACTTTTCACCCAGGGGATTTCCGACGCCCGGGTGTAGATTCGGCGGCCGGGCTTGCTGACCCGTTGCAGTCCCTGGATGACGGACCGCCGCTTCCGCCGTTCCCCGATGTACTTCAGGCGAATCACCAGGCGGTAGCGAGGCTGCTCCGGAGACTCCACCACCCGGTAGTCCTCAATATACCCCTCTTCCTTCAGGATGCGGGCAATGGCGACTTTCATTTTGGAAGAGGGCATCTCCACGGTGGGATGCCCCACCGCGATCGCATTGCGCATACGGGTCAACATATCGGCAATCGGATCTGTCACCGTCATCGGTCCGTCACCCTCACCAACTGGACTTGGTCAGCCCGGGGATCAGCCCCTCCAGGGCCAGTTCCCGCAGGCAGATGCGGCAGAGGCCAAAGCGGCGATAGTAGCCGCGCGGGCGGCCACAGCGCTGGCAGCGATTCCGCACCTGCACCTTATACTTCCGTCGCATTTCCCGATAAGGCATGCATTTTCTTGCCATACGCGTACTTGCTCCAACAGAGATAGTAAACGAATTTACGGACTGACACCTGCTGATTCGTCTAATCGCTCGTCAAACTCGGCCAGGATTCGCAATACTTCTATTTATTTAACCTGCGGTCTGCTTTCACTTCGGCTGTCATTTCCGGCGACACCGCGATCCGCAGGTCCGCGATGACCGGAAGTGAAAACCATTCCCGCCTCAAGAGGCGCGCGGTGAAAAACAACACCTCCAGGCCTTCTATCTGACCGGTCTCAGGATTTAAACGGGCAATGATTTCATCGCCCAATTCTTCCGATTCCTGCGCCGGGTAGGGCGGAACGGTATTAATATACAAAATATCCGCTTCCCTGTCGTAATGAAATGTTAACGCTTTGTCCATTCTAACTCCCCACCACTCAATCGGCGGGCAAGGTACGCCGTGATAATCCAGTGCCGTCTCACCGGCGTATCTTCGCTAACAACGACAACAACCAAATGCTTACCCCGACGAATATTGTCAAACCACCTTGAGAACAGCCTCGCTGCACTCATCCGGGTACTACGCCGAACCCGGTCTGGGTCTGCCAGAACCTGCCCAATGAACTCAATATACTCGGGTAACAGGTCCGGATGAGTCTCAGCGATGTGCGCTTCCCGCTCATCCGTTAACTCCACCACGCCCTTCAGGTATGGGCATGGGAAAACCCGCATCAGGATGCTCCTTACCGCCGCCGGAACGGCATCCCCAGCAGTTCCAGCAGCCGCCGGGCCTCCTCGTCCGTCTTCGCGGTGGTCACAATGGTGATCTCCATGCCGCGAATCTTGTCAATCTTGTCGTAGTTGATCTCCGGGAAAATCAACTGCTCGCGCAGCCCCAGCGTATAGTTGCCCCGACCGTCAAAAGCGGAAGGAGAAACGCCGCGAAAGTCCCGCTGGCGCGGCAGCGCCACGTTACAGAGCCGGTCCAGGAATGCCCACATCCGCTCTCCCCGCAGCGTCACCTTCACGCCAATCGCCCGCCCGGCCCGCAACTTGAAACTGGCAACGGACTTGCGCGCCTTGGTGATCACAGGCCGCTGACCGGTAATGGTCGCCAGGTCCTGAACGGCAAAATCCAGCGCCTTCGGATTGTCCAGCGCCTCCCCCATGCCGATGTTGATGACGATTTTCTGCAGACGTGGAACTTCCATGATGTTGCGGTAACCGAACTCCCGCATGAGGGTCGGCCGAACCTGTTCCCGATACAATGCTTGCAACCGCTGCATTGGACTCACCCTTTAAGATGGCAAATTCAAGTTGGCAGATTCAATCAGAAGGACTGGCCGCACCGTTTGCAAACCCGCACTTTGCGCCCGTCCTCCTGGCGCACGAAACTCACCCGCGTGGCCTCCTTGCAGTGCGGACAGACCGGCATCACATTGGAGAGATGGATCGGCGCCTCAAACTGGATTCGCCCCGGCTGAATCTGTCCCCGGCCCGCGCGGATGGGTCGCTGATGCTTGGTGACCAGATTCACCCCGGAGACCACCACCCGGTTCTCCTTCGGAAGCACCTGCCGGACCTCCCCGCGCTTCCCCCGGTCCTCCCCGGCGATGACTTCTACCGTATCTCCCTTCTTCACCCGAATGCCCATTCTTCACCTCGCCTTGAACCCCACGGAACACGTTTCACGTTTCACGTTTCACGTTTCACGTTTCACGCATTCCGCATGGCGTAAACTACAGCACCTCCGGTGCCAGAGAAATGATTTTCATGAATCCCTTATCCCGCAATTCCCGGGCGACGGGCCCGAAAATGCGGGTGCCGCGCGGGTTGACGCCGGTTGCGTCCAGCAAAACCGCCGCGTTGTCGTCAAAGCGGATGGTGGAGCCGTCGGGGCGCCGATACTCTTTGGCCGTGCGGACGATGACCGCCTTGACCACGTCCCCCTTCTTCACCGACGCGTTGGGGGTGGCCTGCTTGACCGTCGCCACGATGACATCCCCAACGTACCCGTACCGCCGCTTGGAGCCACCCATGACGCGGATGCAGAGCAACTCCTTCGCTCCCGTGTTGTCCGCCACCGTCAGAATGGTCTCCTGCTGGATCATGCGACCACCTCCTCGGGACGCTCGGACCGCTCCAGAATCTCCTCCACCACCCACCGCTTCAGGCGGCTGAGGGGCCGGGATTCCACAATCCGCACCAGGTCGCCCGTGCGGCAGGAATTCTTCTCATCGTGCGCGTAGTACTTTTTCCGCACCCGCACCACTTTGCCGTAGAGAGGGTGACGGCGGGTCCGCTCCACCTGCACCACCACCGTCTTCTGCATCTTATCGCTGACGACGCGCCCGACCAGTCGCTTTCGCCGTTCCCTCATTGCGTGCCTCCCGCCTCCTGCATCATCCGGGCCAACTCCCGCTCCCGCAGGATGGTCTTGATGCGGGCAATATCCCGCTTCGTGGCCGTGATGCGGTTATTATCCTGCAGACGGTTCATGAACCACTCCTGCCGCAGGACGAACAGTTCCCGATACGCCTCTTCCAGACGAGCGCGCAATTCTGCATCCGTCAACAAACGGAGTTCTCTGGCTCGCATGCTACTCTCCCACCACCTTTTCTCGGGTCACAAACTGGCATTTGATAGGCAGTTTGTTGGCCGCCAGCCGCATCGCTTCCCGGGCCTGGTCCTCGGGCAGACCGGCCAGTTCAAAGAGGATGCGGCCGGGCCGGACCACAGCCACCCAGTGGTCCACGGCGCCCTTGCCCTTCCCCATGCGGGTCTCGGCGGGCTTGGCCGTGACCGGCTTATCCGGGAAAATCCGAATCCAGTACTTTCCGCGCCGACGGACGAAGCGGACGATGGCCCGCCGCGCGGCCTCAATCTGACGGCTGGTGATCCAGGCCGGCTCCAGCGCCTGCAGGCCGTACTCACCGAAAGCGACTTCGGTACCCCGGCTCTCGCGGCCCTTCATCCGTCCGCGCATCTGTTTGCGGTATTTGACTCGTTTCGGCATCAACATAGATTACGCTCCTGCCAAGTCGTTAAAGTGCCCGATACACTTCCCTACGATGACGAACGTAAATTATCGTAATTCGCTGCTCTCGTGTGTCCACCTCGTACACAATACGATAATCACCCAGGCGAAGTCTATATAACTGCTGTGCGCCTTCCAGTTTCTCAGCACCCCGAGGAAAGGGGTTTTCTCCTAATTCCTCAATGCGCCTTAATGCGCGCTCAACTACTGATTTGGGCAAATGACGAAAATCCTTATACACGGACGGCTTGAATTCAATCCTATAAGAGCCCATTTTCTTTCAGCCGCCGCCTCATTTCCTCCAAACTCATCGGCTTCTCATCCCGACGCTCTGCAACAACGGCCAGGTCATGCAGGTCTTCCAGCAACCGCTGGTACCGTCTCAGCGAAAGGATCACACCAACCCTTTTACCCTTCGCGTTCACCACGTATTGCTCCCGCATTGGTTCCATGGCTCTTCCCCTTTTTCATTCTTCGCCGAATTTCTGAGGGTGACGCTACTTCTAAAAACCCTTCCACCGCCTCTAACAGGTTGCGACGTGCCTCTTCAATAGTAACGCCCTGACTGACCACCAGTTCTGGACAGGTAGCCACATACCCGTCGCCTTCCCGCTCAATAACCGCCGTGAACTGCAAAACCCTTCTCATCCCGCACCTCTATCCTCGGTCGCCTCAGGAGCCAGCGAGACCTGACCGAGCCGTTCAAGCCTACCAAGCCTGCCAAATCCTTCCCTCAACCCTTCCAGAGCCCCTTCGCTCTTTCAAATAAATCATCAATGGTTTGCCCCTCATACAGACGCCGGGAAATCTCCACATAATCGGTGGGTTCCCGGTGGAATAAGGTCAAGAACCGAAACGCCAGCACAGGCCCCAGCGTCTTGTTTAACACATCTATGCCTGCAATTTTCTTCAAATCAGCTCTCACACTACAAACGGCTGCGGTTGCTCCTCCGGGACCTCGGGTTTCGCCTCCGAGAGGACCTCCCCCTTGTAAATCCAGACCTTGACGCCGATGCGGCCGTAGGTGGTATAGGCCTCGGCGCGGGCGAAGTCAATATCGGCGCGCAGGGTCTGGCGGGGCACCCGGCCCTCCCGCATCGCCACCGGGCGGGCCATTTCGGCGCCGCCAATCCGGCCCTTGCAAATAATCCAGACCCCCTGGGCACCAGCCCGCATGGCCTGCTGGATGGCCCGCTTCATCGCCCGGCCGTGGGAAATCCGGCGTTCCAGTTGGGCCACGATGTTCTGGGCCACCAGGCGAGCATCCAGTTCCGGCCGCTCCACTTCCCGCACATCCACGTGCACCCGCTTGCCGGTGATCTCCTCCAGGTCCTGCCGGAGCACCTTCACCGCACCACCCTTCCGCCCGATCACAATGCCCGGGCGCGCGGTCCAGATGGTCACCTGCACCTGGTTCGGGAAGCGCTCAACCTCAACCCGGGAGACTCCCGCCGGAGCCAGTTCCCGCTCTATGTACTCCCGAATGCGCAGGTCCTCCTGCAACAGGTCCCGGTAGGCCTTGCCGTCGGCGTACCAGCGAGCCTTCCAATCCCGCAAAATCTTCAACCGAAAGCCGTAGGGATGTACCTTTCGTCCCAAAATGTCCCTCCGAATACAGAATCAAGAATCGGAGAATCAAAGAACCAGAAACAACGCTGGTTCGCTGATTCTTTATTCTTCCTCAAACTCATCCAGGACAACGGTGATGTGAGAAGAGCGGCGGCGGATGGGGCGATACCGTCCTCGGGCCGCAAAGCGGGGCCGCCAGCCCTTGCCCGGCGCCACCCCTGGCCCCTCATCGGCCACAATATGGGCGATGTACAGGTTATCCCGGGAGAGGCCAATGTTCTCTTCCGCGTTGGCGACGGCCGAGCGGATCAGTTTCTCCACCGGGCGCGCCGCGGCGTGCGGCATCATGCGCAGTATCTCCAGCGCTCCCACCACATCCATTCCCCGCACCTGGTCAATCACCCGGCGCACCTTTCGCGCCGACATCGGGATATGCTTCGCCTGTGCACGAACCTCCATACCTCACTCCTTCTTCCTACTCCCTACTCCCTACTCCCTACTCCCTACTCCCTACTCCCTACTCCCTACTTCTTCTTCCGCCGCACTTCACCCTTCTTCTCTTTGGTGATGTGCCCCCGATAGGTCCGGGTCGGAGCGAACTCCCCCAATTTGTGACCGACCATATTCTCGGTAATGTAGATGGGCACATGTCGCCGCCCGTCGTGAACGGCGATGGTATGGCCCACCATTTGGGGGAAGATGGTGGAGTCCCGGGACCAGGTCCGGATCACCCGTTTCTCCCCAGCCCGATTCAGTTCCTCCACCTTCCGCAGCAACTTCGGGTCCACATACGGGCCTTTTTTCAGCGAGCGTCCCATAATCCCTCCTTACTCCCTACTCCCTACTTCCTACTCCTTACTCCCTACTTCCTGCTCCCCTACTGCCGACGCTTCCCCCGACGGCGGATGATGTATTTATCCGTCGTCTTATTGCGACGGGTCTTCTTACCCAGGGTCGGCTTGCCCCACGGCGTCTTCGGGCCGGGCATGCCGATGGGCGAACGGCCTTCGCCACCACCGTGCGGGTGGTCGCGCGGGCTCATGGCCGAACCGCGCACATGCGGACGCCGCCCCAGCCAGCGCTTGCGGCCCGCCTTGCCCAACTTGATGTTGGCGTGCTCCTCGTTCCCCACCTGCCCGACCGTCGCCATACATTCCTTGCGGATCAGCCGCATCTCGCCGCTGGGCAGGCGGACCGTAACGTAATCCCCTTCCTTCGCCAGCACCTGGGCCGCGCAGCCCGCCGAACGGACCAACTGCCCGCCCCGTCCAGGGTACAACTCAATGTTGTGCACCGTCGTCCCCAGCGGGATACGCTCCAGCGGCAGCGCGTTCCCCACCCGGACCTCGGCGGTCGGGCCGCTCATCACCGTATCCCCGACCTTCAGGCCCAGGGGAGCCAGGATGTAGCGCTTCTCTCCGTCCGCGTAGACCAGCAGGGCGATGCGCGCCGAGCGGTTGGGATCGTACTCTATAGAAGCCACGCGGGCCGGAATGCCGTGCTTATCCCGCTTGAAGTCAATCAGACGGTACAGCCGCTTATGGCCGCCGCCCCGGTGGCGGATGGTGATCCGCCCCTGGACGTTTCGCCCGCCCTTTTTCCGCAAGGGAACAACCAGGCTTCGCTCCGGCTCGGTCTTCGTGATTTCCTCAAACAACGAGCCGGTCATCCCCCGTCGCCCGGGTGATGTCGGCTTGTAGACCTTGATCGCCACCTTAGCCCTCCAGCACTTCCAGTTCCGGGATTCGCTCCCCCTCGGCGAGGGTGACCACCGCCTTCTTCCAGGCCGGAATCCGCACCACCCGACGACGTCCCCACCGCCGGACGGCCTTGGCCGGCATATTGGCGATGTTCACCGCTTCCACATGGACCCGATAAATCGTCTCCACCGCCTGCTTGACCAGGGCCTTGTTCGCCCGCCGGTCCACCTCAAAGGTGTACTGCCGTCGGCGGAGCGAAGTGGCCCGCTGCGTCTTTTCCGTCAAAACCGGACGTTTAATGACTTCGTACAGATGCATGGCCCTACCCCAGAATGGACTCTATCACCTGCAGGGCGCCCAGCGGCATGACCACTTTTTCGTACTGCAGCAAGTCGCGGATGTTCAGGTAACTGGCGTGGAGCGCCTTCACCTTCGGCAGGTTGCGCACGGACTTTTCCACCATCTCGTTGCGCCCCGGCAGGAGAATCAGGGCATTCTCCCCCACATTCAGCCGGGTCAACACCTCCCGCATCTCCCGCGTTTTCGGTTCGGGCAACTCCAGATGGTCCACCACCACAATCTGCTGCTGACCGGCTTTCACGCTGAGGGCGCTGCGCAGCGCGGCCCGGCGCATCTTTTTGGGCATCCGCTGCTCGTAACTGCGCGGCTTGGGCCCATGGGCGATGCCGCCGCCGACGAAAATGGGCGCATTCCGGCTGCCGTGACGGGCCCGTCCTGTCCCCTTCTGCCGGTACCACTTGGCCGTGGTCCGGTTGACCTCGCCGCGGGTCTTGGTCTTGTGGGTGCCCAGGCGGGCGTTCGCCAGTTGCCGCACCAGCGCCTGGTGCATCAACGGCACGTTGATCGGCGCCTCAAAGATGTCGGGCCGCAACTCTATCTCGTCCACCTGCTGCCCGCTCATGTTCCAGACGGGAACCTTCATATCTACCCCCTACTCCCTACTCCTTACTTCCTACTCCGTTCTACCCCCTGCGCAGTTCCTTCGTCTTTCGGGCCTGCTTGATCATCACCAGGCTCCCCCGGTGTCCCGGGACGGCCCCGCGCACCGCCAGCAGATTCCGCTCCGGGTCCACCATGACAACCTCCAGGTTCTGCACCGTCACCCGCACGCTGCCCATCCGGCCGGGCATCCGCAGTCCCTTCAGCACCCGCCCGGGCGTCGTGGTGGCGCCGATGGAGCCATGGCGGCGTTCCCGGTCCGACTGGCCGTGGGTCTTGGGCTGGCGGTTGAAGCCGTAGCGCTTGATGCCACCAGCGAACCCGCGCCCTTTAGAGGTGCCAACCACATCCACCCGGTCGCCGATCTGGAAGACGTCCACAGTGATTTTCTCGCCCTCAGCGGGTGCCTCTTCCGGCCTCACGCGGAACTCCCGCAGGCGGCGGAGCGGCCCGGGTATCCCCTTCAGCACCCGCCGGCGCGGGTGGGCGGAGTCGCTCTTCAGCAGGCCCAGGTGGCCCAGTTGCCCGCGCGTCAGGCGGGAAGGCTTCACCGGCTCAAACCCCAACTGCACCGCGCTGTAGCCGTCCCGCTCCGGTGTCTTGACCTGAGTGACCCAACAGGGTCCGGCCTCAATCACCGTCACCGGGATCGCCTCTCCTTCGGCGGTAAACAGAGTCGTCATTCCCACTTTTTTCCCCAGAATTCCCTTCACAATGCTCACTCCTCCATAGGACTGTCAGCCCTGGGAACGGCTGCATCATCCCGGCGATCAGGATACAAGGATACAAGGATACAAGGGGGACGCAGAACGTTCCGCCCCTTGTTGTTTCCTTGTCTACTTGTTTCCTTGTCTACTACAACTTAATTTCTATGTCCACCCCCGCGGGCAGGTTGAGCCGCATCAGCGCATCTATGGTCTTGTTATCCGGCTCCAGGACGTCAATCAGTCGCTTGTGCGTCCGGATTTCAAAGTGCTCGTGGGAGTCTTTGTCAATGAAGGTGGACCGGCGCACGGTGAAGCGCTCTATCTGGGTCGGCAGCGGGATGGGGCCGACGACGGTCGCTCCCGTGCGCTCGGCCGCCTCCACGATGCGCCGGGCCGACTCATCCAGCACGCGGTGATCGTACGCCTTCAGGCGGATCCGAATCTTCTGCTTGGCCATGGACGCGCTTAGTCCAGAATCTTGGTGATGACGCCCGCGCCGACGGTCAAGCCGCCCTCCCGGATGGCGAAGCGGGAGCCCTGCTCCAGCGCGACCGGCTCAATCAGTTCCACCATCAGGTTGACGTCGTCGCCGGGCATGACCATCTCCACACCCTCGGGCAGGGTGATGGTCCCCGTCACGTCGGTGGTGCGGATGTAGAACTGAGGCCGGTAGCCGGAGAAGAAGGCCTTGTGCCGCCCACCCTCCTCCTTGCGGAGGACGTAGACCTGGGCCTCAAACTTCCGGTGGGGCGTGATGGAGCCCGGTGCCGCCACGACCATACCGCGGGAGACCTCGTCCTTGCCCACACCGCGCAGGAGGAGACCGGCGTTGTCGCCCGCCACCACCTTGTCCAGTTTCTTGCGGAACATCTCCATGTCGGTGACGACGGTTCGGATGGGCCGGTCGCGCAGGCCGACAATCTCCACCTCGCTCATCGGCACCAGCGTACCCCGCTCCACACGACCGGTGACCACCGTGCCGCGCCCCTTGATGCTGAAGACGTCCTCAATGGGCATCAGGAAGGGCTTATCCTCCTCGCGCACCGGGGTGGGGATGTACTCGTCCACCACGCGCATCAGTTCCCAGATGCACTGGTATTCCGGCGCGTTCGGGTCGGTGCTGGTGGATTGAAGGGCCTTCAGGGCGGAGCCGCGCACAATGGGCGTCTCGTCGCCCGGGAAGCCGTAGGAGGTCAGCAGTTCCCGCAGTTCCAGTTCCACCAGTTCCAGCAGTTCCTCGTCCTCCATCAGGTCTACCTTGTTCAGGAAGACCACCATGGCTGGGACGTTCACCTGCCGGGCCAGCAGCACGTGCTCCCGGGTCTGGGGCATCGGGCCATCGGCCGCGGAGACGACCAGGATGGCCCCGTCCATCTGGGCCGCGCCGGTAATCATGTTCTTGATGTAGTCCCGGTGGCCGGGGCAGTCCACGTGGGCGTAGTGCCGCTTTTCGGTCTCGTACTCCACGTGGGCAATGGCAACGGTCAGGATTTTCGTCGCATCCCGGCGGAACATCTTCGCGTCCGCCTTGGCGACCTCGTCGTAGGACTTGTACTCCGCCATGCCCTTCATGGCCAGCACTTTGGTAATGGCCGCCGTCAGCGTGGTCTTGCCATGGTCAATATGTCCGATGGTCCCCACGTTTACGTGCGGCTTTTCACGGACGAACTTTGGTTTTGCCATCTCTCCTCTCTCCTTTCGTCAGATGATTCGCTGATTTAGAGGTTTGCCGGAACGGATTCGTGCCTATCCAGGCTTCCTCACCCCACCCCCGCCGCCTGTGGCGGCACCCCCTAGTATAATAATAAGCACTGGTCGCCGGGCACGGTAGACCGATAGTGCCCAGGTTTCCCAAAACCGTCACAAAGCAGGGTCGCCGTGCCCTTTCCCCAAACAATCCGAACGGTTGCTGGGGCTTA
>Ga0209809_1001516_pt1 | contig 18415 bp, 19 predicted proteins | sample YNPMSTMetaG_FD_186172 | JGI IMG/M metagenome (GOLD analysis project Ga0209809, IMG submission 186172) | Anoxygenic and chlorotrophic microbial mat microbial communities from Yellowstone National Park, USA - YNP MS-T MetaG (SPAdes) (version 2) ...
CTTCCTTCTCCGCAAGAGGAACTCTTCAACATGAGGAATAAGAGGTATGAGAAAGGGGGAGAAAAAGGAGCATGTGTTCTGACACAAAATTCTTGACACTATCACATATCCTCGGTAAAACTTATGATGCGGTGGATATTTTCTTCCAGAGAAGGAACCCGAACAAAGGTTCCTTTACCTTGCTTTTTCTCCAGAAAACCCTCCCGACAAAGGAGATCCACTGCCTGGCGGAGCGTGGTCCGGCTTACCTGGAGTTCCTTCATGAGTACCGGCTCTGGAGGGATAAGTTCCCCTACCTTCCACTCCCCGGTGAGAATAGCAGTCCGTAATATCTCATAGACCTGTTGGTAAAGAGGAAGCTTTCCCTTCGGATCAACCCGTCGCATAATTTTCTCACACCTAAGGCTTGTCTAAATAAGAACCACAGAGTAGAAACCTAATCATGGGCTACTAACACTCTACCTCCCACAGGTGAACGTAAGCACTGTCTTTCCAACCATGGCTCACGATGCCAAACTTCCCTGGGCTTAGTTCTATAACTTTAGCACCGTCATGATGCTCAAAGCGACCATCGACGAGATAGCGATACCAAGACCGCCCCTTTTTATCGGCTTTTTTATAGACAAATAATCTGCACCTGCTCCGGTAGGGAGTAAAGGGATCATGCTCACCGCAAACTATTTCCACATTGCCATCATCATCTAAGTCTGCCACGTCAATAGAGTGAGGACAACGGATTTTATCAATGACCTGCATTTCCCAGGGAGTTCCTGAAGAAAAACCGGGATTCCTAAACCAGGCAATTCTGGCGAAGGGTGTATAACGATGTTCGAAATCGAGGAGCTCTTCTCCAAGAATAACGTCGGGCAAACCATCGCCATCAACATCAGCAACCCGAACACGGGCCACCTGGAAATTAGGTGTTATCAAGTGTGGTTCCCATCTTCCCCCGACACTTTCTAACCACCAAGGACCCATTATCAACTCCAGTCTTCCATCTCCATTAATGTCAAACGGAACAATCTCTTCTCCATAGGGAATTTCTACGAGTACCCTCTTTGGCCAGGGACTACCTTTAGGATCATCGGGGACTTCGAAAATCTCAGGAAAATGCCGTTCTCCCTGGTTAGCGCTGTGGTAACTGACGATGAGGGCAAGTCTCCCACCAGGAAGCACGGGTGCAACAACGGCACCATGAGGCCAGTCACCCATGCCCCGCCCAATGTAGTATTCCTCCCACTCACCTTTAAGAGGATCAACCGGTTTAAGCCATACAATCTCGCTCGAGAGATAGGCATACCAGTCAGTGGGGATAACTTTATGGCTCCTTGGCTTTATAGCGATAATCTCTTCTCGTCCATCCCCATCAATGTCATGAGCTTGAATGACCTGAAAGATGTTAGGAATAGTAAAGCGCTGCCAGGTTGGATTCTTATACCACCACGCTCCACAAACAACATCAGGCAGGCCATCTCCATCAACGTCGCTTATCAGGATATCAATCCCTGTGTAAGGCTTATCGCGATCGATAAACCGGTGCCGAAACGTCCACAAAGGTTCTTCTGACTTCTTCCATATCTGTACTTGAGGGGTACGGAGTTCTAACCCCCATTCTTTCCCTACCACCTCTTCAATTCCATCCCGGTCTACATCGTAACGCAACGCCTGATGAGTTCCACTGCCCTGGTAAAGAACCACCCGTTGCCAGTTCTTGCCCCTATCATGAGAAGAAAACTCTAAAAGCCTCGCGTTCCAATTATAGGGACTTCCCCAGCCTCCTTTGGCCATTTCTGCCACGAATATGCTGACAGAACCCGATGTGTCTACCCTTACATCCAAAGAATGGGCAAAATATAAATCCTTTTCTATCTCATGCTCAACCCATGGACAATCGGGATCCTCCACAATACGATTCTCAAACCATGACAGTTTGCCATCCACATACTCGGATTCTACAATAACAATATCAGGGCGACCGCTACCAGTGATATCAACAATGGTTACACGAGACATCTCCCGAAAATTCGGTGCAAAGACCTTCCTCTGCCACGGACCTGCAAAAGGGCCTCCCTCGGGGCATAAGTAGTAATCAGGACCAGACACAATTTCCCACTTTCCGTCACCATTGAGGTCGCCTACTGCTATCCCTTCTTCAGCAAAGCCCTTTTGAATAACAAACCTCTTCCAAGGCTCAAATAAAGTGTTCCCCCTCTTATAAAGGAAGAGTCCCCAGACGTCGGTATAGGCCGCATTCGCCAGAAGTTCTCGTTCTCCATCGCCATCAATGTCAAAGAAAAGAAGGTCATGAGGGTCACCACTACAGGCAGGATCCAGAACATACCTTTTCCAAGGGTCATAAAGATTTCCTGAGGGATCGAACCAGGTAATCATCCAGATTCCCTGTTCAGGGTTCCATTCCGCCGATACAACCTCCAGCAAGCCGTCTCCGTCAAGGTCTTCCAGAATAAGTCCCACATCCCCATGGTGACCCTGGTGTACAAATCCATACTCAAACGTGGTAGGCCGATACCAGAGAAGAGCACCCTTCCCACCGGTAATTACTTCAATATTCCCATCACCATCTACATCCCCTACAGCAAGACTGCTTAGGCATTCCACGGGTGGACAGGGATCAAGAAGCAAGAGATTCCAAGGCGACATTCCCGTTTACACCACCTTTCCTTTTGCTTGTAAAGAGTTTTCAGAACCCTTTTATAGCCCCAGCCGCAACACTCTCAATCATTTTCTGTCGAAGCAAAATGAACACGATGATGATAGGTAAGCACGCCACTAAAAGCGCAGTTAGGCGAAGCGGAATGCTCCCACTGTACAGACCTGTAAGAGTGCTCAGCCATACCGTTACCGTTCGGGTTCTCGGGTGTGAAGCTAAGACCAGAGCAAACGGGAACTCGTTCCAGATACCCATGAAATTCAGGAGAACCACGGTCCCCGTTATTGGCAAACAGATTGGGAAGATCACTCGAAGCATAACATAGCTTGTACTTGCACCATCAATACGCGCCGCTTCCTCTATCTCCTTAGGTATCGTTCGAATGTAACTTTCGTAAAGATAAATTGCCACTGGAAGGCCAAAGGTAACATAGGGTAACAGGAGGGTAAATCGTTTGTTAAGCAAGTTCAAGGTTCCAAAATAAACATAAGTCGGTACCAACAGGGCATGTACAGGAACCAGCATAGCTGCTACAAAGGTAAGGTAGAGGAGGTTTCTGCCTTTGAAATTATATCTTGCCAGAACATATCCTACGGAAAAAGAGAAGACAACGATCAAGATGATTGATAAAAGACAGTTAAAAAAGCTGTTGAACAGCGCCTGAATAAGCGCTTTGTCGCTAAAAAGCTTTTGATAGTTTATCAGGGTAGGTGGCGCTGGGGGACTAAACATGTTAACTAAGAAATCTTTCTGGCTTTTAAGCGAAGTGTAGAACAACCAGACGAAAGGAAAGATGTAAGAAACGCAAAAGAGCAACAATATTCCGTTAATAATTGCGGAAAATAATTGGCTTGTCGCTTGCTTAACCATTCATTCTCCCTCCCTCAACATCCTGGTTACCGCTATTACGAGCGAAAGGCTGATAATCATTGCTGCTACTGAGATTGCTGAAGCATAACCAAAATCCTGGCCTTTAAACGCGATATCATATGCATAGAGTGAAACAACCATAGAAGCGTTACCAGGGCCGCCCATCGACATCGCATATATCTGATCAAAAATCTTAATACTTCCCGAAACGCATATGAGTAATGCAACCTTTATCGTACCCTTCATAAGGGGTAAAACGATGTAGAACATTCGTTGCACAAAATTTGCACCATCAATCTCCGCGACTTCAAGTATTTCTCGCTCTATACCAGTGAGACCAGCCAGAAAAATCACCAGATAGAACCCTATGTACTGCCATGCTAAGGGTATACAAATAGAGGTCATGATAACCCGGGGGTCAGAAAGCCAGTTGCGCTGCAAGAAATCTAATCCCACTGCACCAAGCAATTTGTTGAGAACACCATATTGTTCGCTGTACAATACCTTCCATATATAGGCCGTAACCAATGGGGAAATGATACATGGGAAGAAAAACACAGACTGAACAAAAGACTTCCAGCGTACCAACTTCGTGGTCATCAAGGCAGCAAGAACAAAAGCTACGCCAGCCTGAAATACTACTGAAACAAACATCACGATGAGATTGTTCTTCAAAGACCACCAAAACACTCCGTCTTTGGAAAGAGCAACAAAATTGCCAAGGCCTCTCCAAGTCAAGATGTAACTATACATACTGTAAAAACTGTAGCGAAATGCATGCAAGAGCGGAACGAATAAGACGAAAAGATATAAAGTCAGTGGAACAATCACATAGGGGAGAACATGAAGAAATGTCACATTATAAGATATTACAGATCTTGAGGTTTTTGAGGTTTTCATCCAATACCCCTTCCTCTATAAGGGCGCGCCCTAACCAAGGCGCGCCCCAAAATATACTATTTCCTGAGCTGAGCCTCAGCCTCTACAATTTTCTCGTAAACAGCCTGTATATCTTTAGCAGCCTGCTCCGGAGTGATAGAGCCAATCACCATTTCTTGGAGTTTTTTGTACAGCGCATCTGCGATACCCGGGCCGCTTTGTTCCTGATTCATGAGACGAACGGCAGGAGCAGCCAATACCAGCTGATAGAGTTCCCGCAAAAGTCTGGTGCCCTCGTCAGGACCTATTTCAACCTTAGCAAAAGGCAACCAGTTGAAACTGGGGTGACGTTTAGCAAATTCCACGCTCGTAAATGCTTTAACTAAGTCTACACAAACCTTCTTCTGCTCTTCGGTCAGCCTTGTATTACAAGCAATTTCCCAACCGGAACCACCGGTAAATATCCCATACTTAACCTCAGGCAGTGCGTTAGTAGGTCTTGGTATGGGTGCCACAGAGGCCTTTTCAAGCATGTCTGGTGCATCGTTAGCTATCATTCCTGTAACCCATGAACCCTGTGGCAGTATCGCTGCTTGACCGGCATAAAAATAACCGGCAGCTTCGCTGTTGTCGATAGAGATCAAATCTGGATTAAAATAGCCCTTATCCACAGGGTACTTAAACGTCTTCAGCACCTCGACAAATCTTGGGTCGTCGAAGCTCGCCTTACCTGTAAAATTGCCTATTTCATCTACCCACTCTTTACCGCAGATGTACTCACAGAATATTTCCACGAAGAAAGAAACCATAGGCCAACCAGCCTTTGCCCCCAGAGCCATGGGAATGTATCCTGCATCTTTTAGCTTTTGGCATACATTCATAAACTCTTCCCAGCTCTCTGGTATCCTATCCAGCCCAACCTTTTGGAATATCTCCGTATTGTAAACAAGAGTCTCGTTCAAGATAAACTGCCAGGGTATGGCGTACACCCGGTCTCCGAAAGTTGTTTCTGCAAAAAGTCCGGGAAGAAAACTGTCTCTCCAGCCTGGATCGCTGTTTACAATTTCGGTCCAGTCCATAAGTCTCTTATTGCGAACGGCAGACCGCATGTCCATACTGTTTATCAGGAATAGCTCTGGCAAGGTATCCGTGGCGGCCATGGTCTTGAATTTTACGTTTAGATACTCATCATGAGAAACTACGTCCTGAACGATTTCGACGTCCGGATGGGTTTTCATGTACTCTTCGATCGCCTGGTTCCAATATACCCATCGGGGATCGGATTCCGGAAGAAAGTGTGCAAAGGTGATAGTAACCTTGGCCAATACCGCTTGACCACACACCAAAAATACCAGCAACATCCCCACCACAAAACCCACTTTCCAGAAACTTGCCTTCACTTTAAATCACTCCTCCCTTCTGACAAATTGTCTTGCCCGCAAAAGATTTCCAAAGCTCACTTAGTGCTATTTCAAAACTCGCCTTGGTTTGTCCACCACCTCCTTCTAGCCCGGTCTCAAAATCTTACACTGCAAAGTTTTCTACTACCAGATCTCTTATCAAAACCCTTTTGGGCGTAGTCAGCAGAAACACCACGGCTTCGGCTATGTCCTCAGGGAACATCCAGTTCTTTTCGTCTTTGAGGAAGTCGAGCGACCTTGCCATAGAAGTGTCAACCGCCCCTGGATATATCGTACTCACTCTCACACCGAAACCATACCTCACAGAGGCATCGTGAGTGGTTCGAGATAACCCTTGAACGCCATATTTTGAAACCCCATAAGCAACGAGATCTCCCCGAGGACCCTGGACAGCCGTCGAGGCGATATTAATTATGTAACCATCGCGTTTCTCTTTCATAATCTTCAAAACTTCTTGAGTCAATATAAAATAACTTCGCAGATTCACATTCATCGTTGTGTCCCATTCTTCAAGGCTTTGCTCCAAGAGGGGTTTCTGGAAAAGCACTCCTGCACAGTTTATTAAAAAGTCTATGGTCCCATACTGATCAAGAGCCTTTTTAACGAATAGTACACAATCCTCCTTTTTACTGAGATCTAAACAAAGTGCCAACACTTTGGCCCCCAACCGCTCAATCTCATCAGCAACTTTATCAATTTCGTCCTTCACGTTCGCGCATACGGCGAGAGAACATCCCCGAGAAGCTAAAGCAAGTGCAATTGCCCTACCTATACCCCTTCCAGCGCCTGTTACAAGAGCAACTTTGTCCCCTAAACTTTCAAGCACTCTTCTCCCCTCGCTTTTCCTTTCGAAAAAGACTCTTCAAAAACTTTCTGAAAGAGATTGTAACATCGCAACCTTCCTATGTCAATTGAATGTATAGGTCCACATCATGTGGGACACTCAACAAGTCCGGTGTCTCTCAGGTACTCCCAAGGACTCCTGTATCCCAAGCTCCAGTGTGGTCTTTTCCTATTGTACACCTCTTCCGTCCACCTTTTAAGGTGGAACCTCATGGTTACAAGGTCCACCTCATCCTCATAGTGCGGAGAGAACCCTCCCGGAAGGTCCGGTTGAGCCGTTCCACCATTCCACGGATATGGGAGACCTTGGGGGAAGGACGAAGAGCTTGATACCGTATTCCTTACAGGCCTTCTCAAACTCCCCATAGAATTCGCTCCCTCCAGTACCTCCTGGCCCGCACTGGAAAGGGGGTACCTTTCGGAGTTCCTCGAGGAACACCCTGGCGAGGTTGGCCGTGGCCCTGGAATGGAGGGAGGAATAGGCCCACCTCGAGACGAGATCTCCGGCGGTGAATTGCTTATACACCTTTCCAGGAAGGGGACGGATGTCCAGAGTGTCGATGGCGATGAGGTCTCCTGGGGATGCCACCTCGTAGTCTTTAGGTTTTCTCTGGGCATGGGGTCTTTGATTCCCCCGTGGGCTTTTTGTGGCAGAAACCCTCCTCGGTTTCTCTTCCTCTCTCAAAAGACCCCGGGTTTTGAGATACCTGAGGATCCTCCCCACGGTGGAGGAAGAAGCAGTGAAACCCTCTCTCCTGAGGAGGACGGTGAGCTTCCCCTTCCCCAGGAAGGGGAATTCCTCCCGGAGTCTTTGAACCCGTTCCACAAGCTCTGAGGTCCACTGAGGCTTCCGGATCTTTTTGGGTCTTCTGGATCTATCCTTCCGGGCTTTGGAGGTTTCTGGGGTTGAACTTTTTCTTCCACCGGTAGTAGGTGCTTCGGGCTATGCCTATCTTTCACAGGTGACGGCCACAGGGTGGGGGCTGAGCAAAGTCGAGGACTTCAAGGCGAATTCTGGCTTTTTTGGAGAGTCCATAGACTTGAGCAAGCTTGGCAATGGCATTCCTCGTGGAGAAGCTCACCAGGTGCATGGACGCTCCAGAATATGCCTGAAGAATCCTTGTTCCCTTTGTGCTACTCTTCATGTAGGTGCAGGGCCTCCCTTCTCTTAGGTTTTCGACACCGAGTTAGGATACAGGGTCCTGCACCTTTTTGTCTACCCTACCTGTTGCAGATCTCTGTGAACCTATCCAGATAGGGAATACTCACAATGTCACCGGACTGCGATATTGTCACCATGTAATGGGACCGAGAAAATACCACCATAAGAGGAGAAATCTTTTTGAGCGCCAAAGAGCCCCGCAGGGTGTTTGTTATCGAGCAAGCTGTCAAAGGCAGCATCAGCAACAGGCAGGTTGTTGGGTAACTGGGCTCAAATAGATGCAAGGTCATACGGTCTAAGGGAGGTGAAAGTCGAAGGTTTCATAGACCTGGCTCATAAGAACAGAGGCTGAACTCCTCAATCTGCTTTCGGTATAGAACATTGCGAGGAGCGAAGCGACGAAGCGAAAGTCGGCGGACGTATTTCCCGCCGTTGCGAGGAACGAAGTGACGAAGCAACCTCATAGTTCTGGTTCGCGTGAACACCAAAGAAGCTGAAAAAAACGAGACTGCTTCGGATACGACACTACGACCTCGCAGTGACAAAGGAAAAGGGGCGAACGGGCGAGGCTTAGGCTGACATGCCGGAGACGAAATGGCGACTCTGCAGAAGCACCCAGAGATTGCCCAGTCCAACGAAAGGCAGGGTTACAGCGATACCTTTCACCGACCGTTTGCGGGGAGTTTGAAACCGTTCTTCAGGACCTTCCAGAATCGGGAGACAAAGGTCCAAGGGTCCCCTGAATCCACTGCCAGACCTTGCTTGCACACTGCAGGGCTTTTTCTGCGTCACCTCTTGAGGGTTCTCCGAAGGGAAGTAGCCCCAGTCCTGCGGGGTATCTTGCCCGGTAGATGCTCGTGAGAAAGACCGACTCTTCCTCAGAAAGGGGAGGGTTGCTCCCCAGCTCTCGCAGGGCGATACACAGATCGAGAACATTATGCGTCCGGGGTGGAGGGACCTCTTTCTCCACCAGCAGGGCTTTCAGGGCTTTTTCCACCGCCTGCTGGGCATGGTAGCAGACCATCCGATAAAAGCCCCGCTCAAAGAGGTACTCACCGGACCGGAGTTCTTCTTCGGCAATGTTCAGCCATTCCCGGGTTTCCCTTTTCATAGAGCACCTTTCCCGCTTGCACAATGTCGCGAACAAAGGAGACGTTCTCTTCAAGCAGCGTCCTAACCTCGGAAGGAGTGTACACGAAGAGGTCAATCCCCACCCTGGGTTGCACGATCCGTGCGACTTCAAGAACCCGCTCAATGGGCCTTTTATCTGTTTCCTTGACGATGAAAAGGTCGATGTCGCTCCACTCGTGGATGCACCCTTCAGCGAGAGAACCAAAGAGGATAATTTTTTCGGGCTGGTACTTTTTGATGAGGATTGCGACTATTCGCGAGAGCTCCTCTTCAAGCAGGACCCTTCTCTCCTCAACTGTAAAGAGCCTCGGCATCGCCCTGTGCCTCCGGTGTGCTTATCATCCACCATGATACCACAGTTTCTATCGCCCACGTTCCTGCGTCGTTGCCAGGAGCTGTAGTGGGTTCAGGACGATATCACCCGGGATTGCTTCATCTTCTTCTCCGGACCACGAAGGGCGAGGAATCTCAGGGAGGGGACTGCTTCGGAAGCGCACCGCGACCTTGCAGTGACAGAGTGGGGTGTCCTTTGTGAAGGGTTTTTCCGTCACTACGAGCTCTTCTTCTGTCATTCGAAAAGGCAGTAGTGGATAGGTTCGCAGAGATCTGTAACAGGTAGGGTAGACAAAAAGGTGTGGGACCCTGTATCCCATAGTGTAACGTCTACTGTGTCCGGTCAGCATGATAGCTTCCCATCTGGATTTCCGCAAACCCTCGGAGCCGACGGGCTCCCCAGGCCTGATCCAACTCACTCAAAACCAAATACAGAAGCTTTTCCGCAGCCTCTTCACTACAAAACACTTCCACCACCTTGGTCCGCCTCTTCACCTCCTTGGCGAGCCGTTCCAGCTGGTTCGTGGTGGAGAGGTAGCGGCGGAGAGGTTGAGGATGACGCAGGAACGCCAAGAGAGCATAGGCTTTGGTCTCCCACCGCTCCACGATCTTGGGATAGACCGTGCCCCACCGCTCCCACAAGCTCCGCAAGGCTTCTTCGACCTCCTCCCGGATCTCGGCCCGGTAGATCTTCTTGAGATCCCCAGCCAGCGCGTCTCGGTCCTTCTTCCGGCTTTGGTTCAAAGCGTCCCGGACCGCGTGCAGAACACAGAGCTGCCAATCCGCCTCAGGGAAGATCTTCTTGATCGCCTCCTCTAAGCCTGGGAGGTCAAAGGTTGGAAGATCCGCACCCGTTGGACCCCGCGCCGCTTGAGATCCTTGAGCACCTCCTCCCAATTCCGGGCACTTTCTCCTTCCGCGCCGAAGAGCCAAAACCCGAGGATCTCCCTTCGTCCATCGGGCTTGATCCCCAAAGCCACGTACAACGGTTCCTTGGCGGTTTTCCCTCGACGAATGGAAAGAAATGTCCCATCCAGAAACACCGCATAGTACTCCGCGCTCAGGGGCCTTTCCCGCCAAGCTTTCACTTGTTCTTGGGCGACTTCGATGAGGCGGGAAATGCTCTGCGGTGAGTAGAACGCCCCGTAAATCCCTTCCAGAAACGCGGAGATCTTCCGGGTGCTTCCACCGACAGCGTAGAGGGCGAGGATGGCCTCGGCAAGGTCCAACGAGGCACGCTTTCGGTAAGGGAGGATCTGGGGATGGAAATTGCCCTCCCGTACACGGGGGACTTTGAGGTCCTCCACTGGCCCCACCAGGGTAAGGAGGTCACGGCTGACAGTAGCCGTTGGCCTTCGTAGGATGGTGTCCCAGGTAGATCTCCCGTTCCTCCTCCATGAGGGCCTCCAAGAGCTCCTTCACCATGGTCTTGATCCGTTCCTCCACTTCTTTTAGGATTTCCTCGTAGTTTTTGTGCTGCATGGTGGCCTTCCCTCCTCTCTTTTCCGGTCTTTTTTGGGAAGGCTACCATGCTGCCCTTCGGACACACTTCCTGAGGCACTACCGAGATGAGGGAAGGGGCAGAAATTTCTGGTAACTCGGCCTCAGCAACTGAAGGGTGAGAGTATCCTGCCTAGTGCAGTCTAAAGATCCGTTCTTTCGTCGCAGACTGGAAGAAAGAATCCCTGGTGGAATCACCTTTTCTCCCTACAGACTTTATTAGAGGTAGAGGAGTAAGAAAAAGTAGCATAAGCGAGGATAAGGAAAAGACGCTCGTATCGTGAGGGCCTGGAGAAAACAAGGTTCCGGAGACTGAAACTGGATAGTGTCAAGAATTTGCACAAGGCAAGATTTTAAGAACAGAAAAAACCTATAAAAACAAGCCTAAGGAAAGGAAGTCTCTCTACCTCCTTTGTGTTCCCCTTCAAACCTCCTTAACCAAACTTAAAACTCTTTTTATCTTCCCCATCCAGCTACGCGTTAATCTTGCAGCGGTAAGCCTGTCAACGAGAACAGCCGATGCCAAAATCACTCCACGCACAATATCGTAGGCATAAATAGGTACCTCCAACAAATTTAGACCATTCACTATAAGACTAAGAAAAACTGCACCGATAGCACTGCCGAAAACAGAACCAATACCCCCAGATAAAGCCGTCCCACCTAAAACAGCTGCGCTTATAGCCGTAAATTCAGAACCGATTCCCAGATTAGGTTGTATTGCCCCTACGCGACCAATCAGCACCAAAGCGCCAAGAGATGCACAAAAGCCAGAGATTACGTAAGTTATCACTGTTACCCATTTTATCGGAATGCCCGTAGCAACTGCCGATTCGCGAGAACAACCAACAGCTAATACTTGACGACCAAACCAAGTTCTTGTGCTAAGAGCGACAAGAAGAGCAACAACAAGCACAAATAACAGCACAGGCATGGGGACTCTCAAAATGCTTGATGCTCCAAAAAAGGTCAATCTTTCGGGAACAAGCAGGATTTGCAATCCTCCAACCCTTATGGCTATCCCCCGAAAGACGTTAAAGGTTGCCAGGGTAACTATAAGAGGATTCAACTCTATATAACTAACCAGCAAGCCGTTAATTAGACCAAGGCCGACACCAAGCAACAGTCCAAGTACCCAAGAAAGCGTGGCAGGCATCCCAAGGGACGTTGTAAGCTTTGTTACAGAAGCACCCACAAGGTAAACTATAGCACCTACCGAAATATCTATATTGCCACTCATTATAACTAAGGTTAAGCCAGCAGACATAATTCCTACAAATGCACTATTAACGAGCAAGTCCAAAAGATTACTAAACGTAAGAAACACGGGAGAAAATACGCTTAGTACTATAAAAAGCAAGCTTGTTCCAAGAGCAATGCTAATCCACCTGCTCTTCCCAAGGAATAACCCTGCCTTCTCAGACAACACTCGCCTCGTTGCAAGCAGCTTCCCGAAAAACCATGCAACGCAATATCTCGTGTTCATCGAATTCCTCCCGAGAGAAACTTGCAATGATTCTGCCATTGCGAAAAACCAATATCCTGTGACAAACGAGAAGTAATTCTGAAAGGTCAGAGGATATAAAAATTACACTACCGTTATCCCTTGCGTGTTGAACAATAAGACGGTAGTAGTCTTCTTTAACCCCTACATCTACTCCCCGTGTCGGATCATCAAGGATAAGGATATCCGCGTTAGCCGCAACCCACCTTGCAAAGAGTACCTTCTGTTGGTTCCCACCGCTAAGGTACTTTACAGGACACTCTATCCCCGAGCTCACTATTTGAAACCTTCGAACGAAGTCTTGCGCAATTGTTCTCTCCTTCCCAAAGCCCACCTTAAGAAGTCCCTTGGGAATCATCTTCTCCAATGCTGCAGCGGTTAAGTTCTCCCGGAGACTTCTCACCTCGAAGAGTGCGTCATGTCTGTTTTCTGGAATACACCCAATACCAAGCTGCCGCATCAAATAAGGCTTAGGACTTACAATTTGCTTACCTTTTACCCAAATTGTTCCTCCGCACGGGCGAAGACCATAGAGAGCTTCCACCAATTCCGTTCTACCGGCTCCAATTAATCCTGCTAATCCAACGATTTCCCCCTTCCTCAGCTCAAAGTTTACCCTTTCAAAGTAGGGAGGGTAAACAAAATTCTCAACTTTCAGTACTACTTCATCATGAGGTTTAACCATATCAAACCCTTCTTTTTTAAGAGATTTTCCCACTATTAACTCTTGCAAACGTCCTATAGGGAAATCTTTTATATGACCGTAGCCGACCTGTTTACCATCCCTCAGTACAAGTACCCTATCAGCTACTTGGTGCAACTCATCCAAAAAGTGAGAGATATATATAATGCCGATCCCCTCTTTCTTCAAATTTTGCAAAACACCGTATAGACGGATCCGCTCAGACATGGTAAGCGAGGTTGTCGGTTCATCCAATATAATTAACCTCCTGGCGCGTAGCAAAGCCTTGGCAATTTCCACAAGCTGCTTCTCGCCTGTACTCAGTTCACCAACCACGCTATCGGGATCTATTTGAACACCAAGCCTTTGAAATGCTTTATTCACAAGTTCGTGAAGCTTCTTGTCCTGGTAAGGAATCTTTTGAGGCAGCGCAATGCAAATGTTCTCCTTCACTGTCAAAGTGTCAAACAAGCTTAACTCTTGATGAACAGCAGAAATGCCAAGCTCTTGGGCAAGATGAACCGTAAGGTAAGGCAGCCTTTGCCCTTCTATCTCGATCTCCCCACTATCAGGTCTTAAAATCCCGCAAATAATGTTCTTCAGCGTGGACTTCCCCGCACCATTTTGTCCCACCAATGCTAAAACCTCTCCGGGAAAAACCTCAAAACTCACACCATTAACAGCCACAGTTCCAGGGAAAGCCTTTACTATATCTACCATTCGAAGAAGGGGCTGAACTCCCTTGCTCACAACACAACCCTCCTTTTCACTTCCCTCAGAGGAACACGATAAACGATAAAAATTAACTGAGTTTGCTCAGCGCTTATTCTTCTACAACCTCTGCTTCTGCAACTGGTGAAAGGATAGGCACCTCTTCCCCCTCTCTGGCAAGAATCTTAACCAAAGAACCAGAAAAGGGCGCTTCGATTTCCATTGCCGCCTTATCAGCCTCGATTTCAAGCAAGGGTTCTCCCTTTTTAAAACTCTCGCCCTCTCGTCTCAGCCATTTTCTAACAACCACCTTTTCTAAAATTAATCCCATCTTCGGGACAACGATTTTTCGAATCACTTTCACAATTAATAACTCTCCTTTCTGGCCTTCCTCACTTGCTTACACCTATAATTCTCGATTTCACCCCAAACTCTTTTTCAAGCTCCTAACACTTTTTCAACAGCCTGGATTATTCTCTCGACATCAGGAAGTACAGCCTTCTCCAAGACCGGGCTAAACGGTATTGGAACATCCTCCGCAGCAACCCTCAGTATTGGAGCCTTTAGATACTGAAATCCTTTCTCTGCCACCAAAGCCGCTATTTCCGCTCCTACACCGCCTCTCTTGTGTCCTTCGTACACCACGACAACTCTCCCAGTCTTAGCTACCGAGCTCAGAATGGTCTCCTCATCCAAAGGTACAAGAGTCCTGGGGTCAACAACTTCAACCTCGACTCCAGATTTAGATAATTCTTTAGCCGCCTGCAAACATAGGTGAACCATATATGATGTTGCAATTACTGTAACATGCTCTCCCTTTCTTTTCAGGTCTGCTTTTCCAAAAGGGATGGAAAAGTCCTCATCCTCAGGAACTTCCCCTTTAAGAGGATATAGCTTTTTGTGTTCAAAAAAGACCACGGGATCCCTTCCTCTTAGTGCCGTTCTAAGAAGCCCAGCAGCATCCGCTGGTGTTGAAGGAACTGCGACTTTCAGGCCTGGAATATGCGTAAACCAAGCCTCCAGGGATTGAGAATGCTGTGCAGCAGCAGCTATGTATCCTCCTACAGGTGTTCGAACAACCAGGGGAACATCAACTCCTCCACCAAACATGTACCTTATCTTTGCAGCCTGGTTACATATCTGATCCATAGCAATTCCAATAAAATCGCAAAAGGGAATTTCCACTATTGCTCGATAGCCAGTTAGGGCGGCACCTAACCCAAGCCCAACCACACTCGCTTCAGAAAGAGGAGAATCTTTAACTCGCCATTCCCCAAATTCCTCCCACAAGCCTTGGGACAAACCCATCTCTCCTCCATATGGTCCCACATCTTCCCCAATCATAAAGAGATAGGGATCTCTTCTCATTTCTTTGCGTATAGTCTCACGTACAGCTTCCATGTAGCTCATTATTGCCATTCAAATCCCCCCTATTTTTATTTCTCCGAGAAAACACCCTCCAATGCCTCTTCGGGCGCTGGCTCAGGGCTTTTCCTTGCAAACTCGACTGCTTCAAGAATCTCTACCTCTACCTCGTTTTCAATTGTTCTTAGCTTTTCCCGGTCAATTCGGGTTTCGAGTACGCCTCTCAACAAACTGAGAGGATCTCTTGTCCTCCAATACTCTAACTCCTCCTTATCTACATAATCATACTTGTCACCTTCGAAGTGTGGGCGGTACCGAAAGGTATCTGCGACAATAAAAGTCGGACCTTCTCCCCTGCGCGCTCTTGCTATTGCTTCTCCCGCTGCCTTCTCTACCTCAAGCACATCGTTGCCATCAACTCTTATCCCGGGAATCCCATATCCAATAGCTCTCTTTTCCAGATCTGGAACCTTCGTCACCCTTGTAATCTTTGCAGAAACTCCGTACTTATTGTACTCACAGACAAATATCACTGGCAGGTTCCAGGCCGCAGCCATGTTTAAAGATTCGTGGAATACACCTTCATTAGTTGCAGCATCCCCAAAAAATGCCACAGCAACCTGATCTGTCCCCCGAAGTTTAATCGAATACCCTGCCCCTACTGCTATCGGTATACCACCGCCCACGATACCATTCGCCCCAAGAACACCGATTTCCATAGTGGCTATGTGCAATGATCCCCCCTTTCCTCTGCAATACCCGGTTCTTTTGCCATACAGTTCGGCCATCATTCTCTTTACGTCGCCACCCTTTGCTATCAGGTGACCATGCCCACGATGCGTACTAGTTATGAAATCGTCTCTGCGCAAGTTGTAACAAACCCCGGTAGCAATGGCTTCCTGCCCTATGTAAAGGTGTACGAACCCCGGTATTTCTCCACTCGCATATAAGGAAGCAACTCTCTCTTCAAACTTTCTAATTTTTACCATAGTCCGGTATAAAGCTAACAGCTTTTCCTCGGTCAGGCTCATAAGCTACCGCCTCCTATGCCTTTTGGTAACTTAATGCAAGCTTCGCGCCTAAAAGCAATACCAAGCCCGAAACAACCAGTTGATCTTGCCATTGAATTCCCCACACGCTTAACCCATTCACAACACTGGCCAGAGTTAATACTCCAACCATACCTTGCCAAACAGAACCTATCCCTCCAGTTAAAGCAATTCCTCCTAGAACAACTCCTCCAACGGCTTGCAAAAGAACGTTGTCTCCAACTCCCGGCAAAGCGGCTCCCATATTGGTCGCTATTATGAAACCACCCAAGGAACTTGTAACTCCGGATATCACATAGACGGAAGACTTTACAACCGTACTGTTCACCCCGCATAATCGTAGAGCGTTTTCGTTTGCCCCAAGAAAAAGAACGTACCTTCCCCACTTGCTCTGGGTTAATAAAAACTCTGCTATTACTCCCACTAAAGCTGCCACTATAAATAAAGCAGGCAATCCAAACCAACTTTCAAAACCAAACTGCATCATCTGCGAAGGAAGTCTAAGGGCGTAGCCCTTGGTCAAAGTAAAGGCTACACCTCTTCCAACAAGTCCAGTAGCAAGAGTAGAGATAAAAGGCACTGCACCGATGCGGGCAACCACGAGAGCGTTCAAAAGGCCAAAAAGAGTACCAATAATAAGAGTGATCAAGAGAAGGAGCATGCCACTCTCGAGGTTCCTTATTGATAGCGCTATTATAATAGCACAAGCTGCAACATGCCCAACGGAAAGGTCTATGCCACCCGAGAGCAACACAAAAGCTTCGCCAATAGCAATTACAAGTGTTCCAGCAACATTACTTAACAGACCGCTAATATTTCCCTTGCTAAGAAATCTTGGATTAACTAATGTAAAAACCACCCATATACTAATTAATATGAGTAAAATCGCAAAGTTCGATAAACGTCTCATCTTCCAATCCTTTTCAAATCGTTTCCCCGAGTGTAAAAAAGTCGAGACGGGGTGTTAATCCCGTCTCGACTCTCTTGCCACAAAAAATCAGGCTTACTCCTCAGCAAAGTAGGTACCCCAGATCTCATCCGCATGCTGAGCGATATTCTCGTGAGTAAACAAAATCCCCGGGAAAGTCCAGTAGTTTGCCTTCGCGGCTATTAAAGCTGCCTGAAGCGCCATCGCACCTTCTGCAAACAGTGGAAGGCTTACAACTGCGTCTGCCCAGCCCTCGAGCACAGCTTTGTAACCAGGATATGCGCCGTCTTGTAAGACTAATACAACATGCCCTGGCTCACCAACTTTATGGAGTTTCCCAGCCTCTCTTAAAGCAGTTAACACTGCATCCGTCATAAAATCCGAGGCCAAATAGATTCCCCATAGATCTGGATACTTCTTTAGAGCATCTTTTGTTGATTGCAAAGCCTTCTCCGCATTCCAATCGGTTGGCATCCGAACTATTTTGATGTTTGGAGCCCCAGCAATCCCCGCCTCAAATCCATCACGTCGTTCTACAGCGTTAATATCGTTAAGCGCACCAACAAGATTGAGAATTACTCGTTCTTTACCATCGTTTGGAATCAAGCTTTTCATGTACTGCCCAGCTAAGTATCCATCTGCAAAAGAATCAAGCACTGAAGCAAAGTAAAGGTCTTTGCTCTCGACATAGCGATCCCAAACTATAACAGGTATACCTGCTTTTGTAGCCTCAGCTATACCCTTGAGAATTGCAACATTATCCACTGCAAAGATCAAGAGAACATCGATTCCTTTGCTTATTAGCATCGAAATTTGTTCGTTCTGCTTTTGAGCATCATTATCAGCAACAGCTATTTCAAACTTAATCTTGTCCTCACCTCCAAAAATCTGTGCTGCGGCCTTCATGCCTAGGAACTCTGCTTGTTGCCCCAAAAACATGTTACCAAAAGATATCCCTATTACAACAGGCTTCTCAAGTCCTCTAAGGTCAATTCTTGGTGCAATTAAAGCTTGCAACGGCGGAAGCTTCTCTTTTTCAGCAGCAAATGCAAAACTTAATGTACCCACCAAAATCAAAACTAACCCTACCGCAAAGCTAACTCGCCAAAGACTAACCTTCATTCAAAATCACCCCTTCATTTTTATTGTAGAGCCAAACAACTACCCTTTATAAAAATACCACCGTAACGTTACGATGTCAAGCATTTTGTATAGGTCCACATCATGTGGGACACTCAACAAGTCCGGTGTCTCTCAGCTCCTCCCAGGGCTCCTCTCCCCAAGCTCCAGTGTGGTCTTTTCCTATTGTACACCTCTTCCGTCCACCTTTTAAGGTGGAACCTCATGGTTGCAAGGTCCACCTCAT
>Ga0209809_1001520_pt1 | contig 18318 bp, 14 predicted proteins | sample YNPMSTMetaG_FD_186172 | JGI IMG/M metagenome (GOLD analysis project Ga0209809, IMG submission 186172) | Anoxygenic and chlorotrophic microbial mat microbial communities from Yellowstone National Park, USA - YNP MS-T MetaG (SPAdes) (version 2) ...
AGGCCGAGCCGGGCCGCGGCTTCCGTCGGGGTCGCGGCCGACCGCTCGAATGCGATCTGTTGATCGTCGACGAGGTCTCGATGGTCGACACGCTCTTGATGCGCGCGACCCTCGAAGCCCTGCCCGACGGCGCGGCGCTCCTGCTCGTGGGCGACGCCGACCAGCTCCCTTCCGTCGGCCCCGGCCAGGTGCTGGCCGATCTCCTCGAGAGTGGCCGGGTCCCCACCGTTCATCTAGTCGAGATCTTTCGTCAGGCGGCCGAGAGCGGGATCGTCCGCAACGCCCACCGCATCGATCGCGGCGAGCTGCCGGAGTTCGCCCGAGGCGACGACCCTTCGGGCGACTTCTTCGGCATCAAGGCGGCGGACGCCGAAGAAGCAGCGGCCCGGATCGTCGAGCTCGTGGCCGAGCGCATCCCCGAGCGGTTCGGGCTCGACCCCTGGGCCGACATCCAGGTCCTCTCGCCGGTCAACCGCGGACCGGCCGGCGTGCGCGAGCTCAATCGGCTCCTCCAGGCTCGGCTAAACCCCACGCCGGCAGACGCGATCGAGCGGTCCGGCCAGCGGCTCGGCGTGGGCGACAAGGTCATGCAGCTCGCCAACGACTACGAGCGCGAGGTCTACAACGGTGATCTCGGCCGCATCACCGCCATCGACCGCGTCGGTCGCACGGTCGAGGTGGTGTTCGACGGCCGCGCCGTAACTTACGGCTTCGACGAACTCGACGCCCTGGCCCCGGCCTTCGCCGCCACGGTGCACAAAGCCCAGGGCTCTGAATATCCGGCGGTCGTCCTGGTCCTCTGCCGGGCGCACGGCCGCATGCTCTCGCGCCGGCTGCTCTACACCGCCGTGACCCGGGCCCGCCGGCTCGTGGTGTTGGTGGTCGAGCCGGGGGCCCTCGCCCGCGCGGTCCGCGAGGGCGGCGGTGATGCGCGCCGCACCCTTCTCCGCTACCGCCTGGCCGTGCTGCAAGAGCGCCAGACGAACGACGGGAAGCAAGGCCCATGAACGAGGTGGAGATCGAGGCGCGCCTGGCCGTGGCGCGCGGCGTCGTGCGCGAGGCGGGCGCGGTGGCGCTGCGCCATTTCCGCACCCGCGATACCCTCACCGTCGAGCAGAAGGGGCCGCAAGACCTGGTGAGCCGCGCGGATCGGGAGAGCGAGGCCACGATCCGCGCGCGCTTGGCCGCGACCTTCCCCGGCGATGCGGTGCTCGGCGAGGAGGAAGGCGGGGTCGAGGCCGAGCGTCTGTGGGTGGTCGACCCCATCGACGGCACCGCCAACTTCTTGAAGGGGATGCCCTATTGGTGCGTGGCCCTGGCTTTCGTGGCGGACGGCGCGACTCGCTTCGCCCTAACCTACGACCCGGTCCACGACGAGCTGTTCGAGGCCCGCAAGGGCCGCGGTGCGACCCGCGACGGCCAGCCGATGCGTCTCGCCGACCGGCCGTTCTCGAGCGCCTGTGTGGGCTTCTCGCACAATTTCAAGACGCCCGCCGAACCCTATCTCGAGGCCATGCGGCGGCTCCTCGAGGCCGGTGTCGACCACCGCCGGATGGGCTCGGCCGCCTTGACCTTCGCCCACGTCGCCGACGGCCGACTCGATGCGGCGATCGCCTTTCGAACGAACGCCTGGGACGTGCTCGGCGGGCTCCTCCTGGTCGAGGAAGCGGGTGGGTGCGCGACACCCTTCCTCGACGGCCGGCCGCTGCTCGAGCGGCGTACGGTGATGGCAGGCGCCCCCGACCTCGTGACTCTGCTCGCCGGCACCGACGGTCGGCTGGCCGGCGGACCCAGGATTCGCGAGCCCTCGACCACTCGAGGTTGACAGGCCCAAGATCATCTCGCCAAATGCGCATGGCACACGTCCGGCGGGTGCATGGCCAAGGGCCGGCGACGGCGGGCGCTCGGGAGGTCGGTTGGCCGGGGATTATCTGGACCATCTCCAGGCCGCTGCGGAAAAGGCGCTCGCCTCGCTGCGCCGTCACGCCGTGCCGCCCACCGCGTTGAACTATTCGGTCTGGTTCACCCACCACGCCGGTCAGAGCCCGGCGCTCAGCCGAGCGATCCGCGAGCTCGAGGAACGGGGCGAGCCGTTGGACGAGGTTCGCCACCTCGAGCTGGCCGAGCGCTTCTTGGGCCGCGCCGCCCAACTCGAGCGGCTCCAGGAGCTGGTGGGCAAGGCGGACGGCACGCTGGACGCGGTCGCCGGCGAGCTCGGCGGCTTCCGCGCCCACACCGCAGCCTACGGTGCCACTCTCGAGGGGGCCGCCACGACCCTCGAGGAAGGCGGCCGGCTCGACGGGATCTCCCGGCTCGTGGCCGAGCTGCGGGCCGCGACCCTGGCGATGCGCGCGCGGGCCGATTCGCTCGAGCGCGAGCTCGGCCGCCGGGACGCCGAGCTCGCCGCGCTGCGGGTCGATCTCGCCAAGGCCGAGGAGGCGATGAGCAGCGATCCCCTGACCGGGATCGGCAACCGCCGGCTGTTCGATCGGGCGCTCAAGAAGCTCGCCCGCGAGGCCGTCGAGCAGGGCGCGCCCCTTGCCCTCCTCTTGGTCGACATCGACCATTTCAAGCGCTTCAACGACACTTACGGACACCCCGTGGGTGACCTCGTCTTGAAGCTCGTGGCCGCCAAGCTGGCCGAAAAGGCGCAGCCGCCGCGGATCGCCGCCCGCTACGGCGGCGAGGAGTTCGCGCTGCTGTTGCCCGCGACCGACCTCGCCGCAGCCAAGGCTCTCGCCGAGCGGATCCGCACCGAGGTCGCCGACCGCGAGCTCGTCCTCAAATCCGACGGTCGCCGGCTCGGCACCGTCACGCTCTCGATCGGCGTCGCCCGCTTCCGGCCCGGGGAACCGCTCGACGCCTTCCTCGCCCGTGCCGACCAAGCCCTCTACCGGGCCAAGGCCGGCGGCCGCAACCGGGTGGAGTGCGAAGGCGGCTGAAGCCTCAGGCCGGTGCGGCAGCCTCTGCGGGCGCGCCGGCGAAGGCCCGGGCCGCGGCTTGGATCCGCGCGATCATGCTGGCGAGCCCGTTCGACCGGCCGGGCGTCAAGAACAGGGTCAAGCCGATCTCGTCCAAAACCTTGGGCGGGTTGGCGAGGATCTCCTCGGGCAATCGGTCGTCGTATAGCTGCAAGAGGAGCGCGATCAGGCCCTTGACGATGAAGGCGTCACTGTCGGCCTGGAAGCGGACCCGGCCGGTCGCGGGATCGCGCCGGGCCACGAGCCACACCCGGCTCTGGCAGCCCGGAACGAGGTTGGCGTCGACCTTGAGTGCTTCGGGAAAGGGCGGCAGGTGCCGGCCCCGGTCCATGATGTACTCGATCTTGTCGGCGTACTCGTCGAACAGGGCGAAATCCTCGGCGATCGCTTTCGCGGCCTCTTCGATCGTCGCCGTGGCGGGCATCGCGTCCTCCGTCTGCCGCCAATTTGGCCCCGTCCGGCCCGGCCTTCAACCGGCGGGCCCCGCGCGCGGGAGCCATGCGGCGGCGCGTCTCGACCGTCGGCCGGGCCCGGTCCACACTCGCTCCATGACCCCACGTGCCGATCTCGAAGCGGCGCTGGCCCGCCAAGGGCGCGTCCCGCTCGCCTGCCTGCCGACCCCGCTCCACCCGCTCCCGCGGCTGTCGCAGACCCTGGGTGGGCCGGAGATCTGGGTCAAGCGCGACGATCTGACCGGGCTCGCCTTCGGCGGCAACAAGACCCGCCAGCTCGAGTTCCTGTTCGCCGACATCTTGGCCTCGGGCTGCGACACGGTGATCGCCGGCGCCTACACCCAGTCCAACTGGTGCCGGCAGATGACGGCTGCTTGCGCCCGGCTCGGCCTTGCCATCCACTTGGTCCTGCTGCACGGCCAGAAGGGCCCGAAGCTCCAGGGCAACCTCCTGCTCGACCGGCTCATGGGTGCCGAGGTCGAGATCGTCGACCTCGACACAATGGAGAAGCTGCAGCCGCTCATCGACCGGCGCGCCGAGGAACTGCACCGCCAGGGCCGCAAGGTCTACGTCGTCGAGCCGCTCGGGCTGCGCAGCAACGTCTTGGGCTCGCTCGGCTACGTCGCCGCCACGCTCGAGCTCGTCGATCAGATGGAGGCGACCGGCCACGTCTTCCACGAGCTCTGGCAGTGCGGGGCCAACATGCAGCCGGCCGGCCTCGTGCTCGGCCTCAAAGCCCTCGGCTGCGCCACGGAGCTCCGGACCGTCACCTCGATCCGCTGGTCGAAGCCGCGCGACGTCGACATCGCCGAGATTGCCAACGCGACCGCCGAGCATCTGGGCATACCCACACGGGTGAGCCCGTCGGAGGTGAACGCGACGGACGACTGGATCGGCCCGGGCTACGGGATCTTGACGCCCGAAGCGCGCGAGGCGCTCCTGTTGTGCGCCCGTACCGAGGGGTTGATCCTCGATCCGGTCTACACCGCCAAGGCGATGGCCGGACTGATCGACGCGATCCGCCGGGGTCGGATCGGGAAGGATCGCCGGGTGATCTTCCTCCATTCGGGCGGCACGCCGGCGCTCTTCGCCTATGCCGAGGATCTGGGGCTCGATTGAGCGGGGTCAGGCGCTCCCGGGCAGGATGACGCAGACGATGCGCTCGCCCAGCGTCGGGTGCGGGCGGGTGCAGAGATGCGCCCGGCCGTCCGGCGAAGGGATCGGCACGAGCCGGTCGGCCGGGATCGGCACGCAGGCGCCGCGACGGACGATCCCCTCGCGGCCGCCGATCACGCATTCGGCGACCGGCGCGCAGTCGCGAACCCCGCAGCAGAGCTCGCCCACCGGGCTGCGCAGCCCTTGGTACCAATCGTGCGCGAACCCGTTGTCGGCTGCCATTCCGAGCACCAGGCACGCCGCGCCCGCTCGCCACATCGTTGGCCCCCCGACAGCGTGTTCTCGAAGGATACTCGGTTATACGCTCGGTCCGGAGGCGAACCAAGCGGGCCCGCGATCAGCCGGCTCGGATCGCCTCGAACGCGGCGAGCGCCCGCTTGCGGGCCTGCGTATGGTCGACGATCGGGCGCGGATAGGTCGCCCCGAGCCGCACACCCGCCTCTTCGAGCACGAGCGGTGGTGCCGCCCAGGGCTCGTGGATCCAGTCGTTCGGCAGCTTCGCGAGCTCCGGTACCCAGCGCCGCACATAGGCCCCGTCCGGGTCGAACTTCTTGGCCTGGAGGACGGGGTTGAAGATGCGGAAATAGGGGGCGGCGTCGATCCCGCAGCCCGCCACCCACTGCCAGCCCATGGCGTTGTTGGCGAGATCGGCATCGACGAGTGTGTCCCAGAACCAGCGCTCGCCCTCCTGCCAGGGGATCAGGAGATCCTTGGTCAGGAACGACCCCACGATCATCCGCACCCGATTGTGCATCCAACCCGTGGCCCAGAGCTCGCGCATCCCGGCATCGACGATCGGGTAGCCCGTCCGCCCCTTCTGCCAAGCGCGCAGCGCGCTCGGGTCCTCTCTCCAAGGGAACCGGGTGAACTCGGGCCGCAGCGGCCGGTCGGGCAGCTCGGGGAAATGGAGTAGGTTCGACCAGGCGAACTCGCGCCAGACGAGCTGGCGGAGGAATGGCCAGGCGGCGCCGAAGTCCCGACCCTCGGCCTCGGCACGGGCGCGTGCCGCCCAGTAGATCCGCCGCGGCGAGATCGTGCCGCTCGCGAGATGCGGCGAAAGGCGCGAGACTCCCGGGCGGCCCGGAAAATCGCGGTCCCGGCCGTAACGCCAGATCGGCCCCGCGAGAAAACGTTCGAGGAGAGCCTCCGCACCCCCCTCGGACACGTCCCAGGCGGCTCGCAGGCCGCCCGCCCAGTCCGGCTTCGTGGGCCGCAGCGCGAGCGACCCGACCGTCTCGCTTGCAATCTCCGGAGCGAGGAAGACGAGCCGCTCGGGAACCGGCAGAGGCCGCTCGGGCGGCTCGCGCTCGAGCCAGGCGCGGGAAAAGGGCGTGTAGACCCGGTAGGCCTCGCCGTCCCGCTGGCGGACCGCCCCGGGCTCGTGGATCACGAAGCCTGGGAAGGACCGGGCCGCGACGCCGAGCTCGGCGAGCCGGCCCGCGAGCCGCTCCTCGACCCGGCGGCTAGCGCCGTCGTAGCCGCGCGTCCAGTGCACCGCCTCGCCCCCGATCGTGCGGGCGACCTCGGCCACGACTCGATCGGCCGGCCCACGGCGGAGGACCAGCCGGCCTCCGCGGCGGGTGATCGCCGCCGAGAGGCTCTCGAGCGCGCCCGCGAGGAACCAGCGCGAGGCTGCACCCCGCGCCCAAGGAGCGGCCGAGACCTCGTCGAGCACGTAGAGTGCCACGACCGGTCGGCCCTCTCGCACAGCGGCATCGAGCGCCGGGTGATCGGCGAGGCGGAGGTCCCGGGTGAGCCAGAGGAGGACCGGACGGGCCATCGCGCTTTCCGCTGCCATTGCCCGTCCTCTTACGGCTCGCCCGCGGTCGAAGATCGCTCGAAGGGCAGGCGGTGCCGGCGAGGGTCGATCTCGGGGAGCAGGCGACTGGCGGGGATCGGGAACAGCCGGTCGGCGCCCGAGAGAAACGCCGTGAAGCCGTCGGGGAAAAGACCGGCGATCGCCGGGTCGAGGACGTTGAGCCCGCCCGTGAGCGAACCCACCGCCGGCAGAACGAGGCGCACGCCGTCGCTCGCGAAGCAGCGCCGGCGCTGGACCCGGCCGGCTCGCGTGGCGATCCGGCCCACCGGGTGGAGATGGCCCGCAACCTCGCCCGCGGCTCCCGAGGGCTGGTGCACGAAGGTGAGCCCGTCGAGGACGAGCCGGTCCAGCACGGCCCCGCCCAGGGCAAGGGGGACGGCCGGGTCGTGGTTGCCGGTGACCCAGAGCCAATCCTGCCGGCGGACAAGCGCGGCCAGCCGATCGAACGGCTCGCCCTCGAGCCCACGGGCGGCGCGGCCATCGTGGAAGCCATCTCCGAGGCTCACGACGAGCCGTGGCCGGTGCCGCGCGACGAGCGCCTCGAGCCGGGCGAGCGTCGCAGCGAGCTCGTAGGGCGGTGCGAAGTGGCCACGCCGCGCCAGCGCTTCGGCCTTGCCGAGGTGGAGATCGGCCACGACCAGCATCGCCCGCTCGGGCCAGACCACCGCGCCTACCGGGTCGAGCAGGAGCTCCCGGCCGACCAGGCGAAGGGGCTCCGACCTCATTCCATCGCCTCGGCGAGGAGCTCCGCTACCGCCGCCTCGAGCTCCTGGTCGAGCGCCTCGCCGCCCACGAACTCCTTGCCGATCCCGGCCACGATCGCGACGGCGAAGGGCGAGATTCGGGGAAGCCGGACGTGGCGGATCCGGCCCTCGACAGCGTTCAACAGGTCGGAGAGCCGGCGGATGTCGGCCATCCCTTGCGCCGCCTCGGCCCGCGCGGCGCGCAACAGCACGTGGTCGGGCTCGTACTTGCGCAAGACGTCGTAGATCAAATCGGCGCTCATCGTGAGCTGCCGGCCGCTCTTCTGTCGACCCGGGTGGCGCCGTTGGACGAGCCCTGCTACGACCGCACAGTTGCGGAAGGTACGCTTGAGGAGCGAGCTCTCGGCCATCCATTCCTCGAGATCGTCGGCCAGAAGATCGATCGTGAAGAGCGTTTCGGGTCGCTCGACCGGTTTCCGTCCCCATACCGCGAGGCAATAGTCGGAGGCGACGAAGCCAAGGGGTGCGAGCCCCAGTCGCTCCATCCGCCGGGTCAAGAGCATGCCGAGCGTCTGGTGGGCGTTGCGGCCGGCCATCGGGTAGGCGACCAAGAACTGCCGGCCCCCACGCGGGAAGGTTTCGACCAGGAGCTCTTCGGGCTGGCCCGTGCTAGAGCGGCGGGCCTGCGCGTCGAGCCATTCGCGCACCGGCGCCGGGAGGCCGGGCCAACGCCGGCGATCGGCGAGAATCGCCTTGACCCGCTCGGCGAGGGCATTGGTGAGCGGCAGCTTGCCGCCGGCATAAGCCGGGACCTTGGGCTCGCCGCCACGCGATTTGCGGACGATCACCTCGTCCTCCAGGATGCCGACGAACTCCAAGAGCCGTCCAGCGAAGAGGAAGGTGTCGCCGGGCGCGAGCGTGCTCACGAAATATTCCTCGACCTCCCCCAGCCGGCGGCCGCGCGGGCCGAGCCGGACCTTCATCACCGGCGCCTCGACGATCGTGCCCACGTTCATCCGGTACTGTCGGGCGAGGTGTGGGTCGGCGAGCCGCCAGAGCCCGTCCGCCCCCCGCGCGAGGCGGCGGAAGCGCTCGTAGCGGCCGAGCGCGTAGCCGCCGGTGGCGACGAAGTCGAGCACCGCATCGAAATCGGCGCGGGAGAGCGCGGCGTAGGGAGCGGCCGAACGGACCTCGGCGAAAAGTCGATCGGCGTCGAACGGCCCGGAGCAGGCGACCCCGACCAGATGTTGGGCCAAGACGTCGAGGCCGCCCGGGGCGATCGCCCCGCCGTCGAGGGCACCCTCCTCGACGGCCTCGCGCGCGGCGAGGCATTCGAGGACCTCGAAGCGGTTGGCCGGCACGAGCACCGCCTTCGAGGGCTCTTCGAGCCGGTGGTTGGCGCGGCCGATCCGCTGCAGGAGACGCGCCGCACCTTTGGGTGCGCCCACCTGCACGACGAGGTCGACGTCGCCCCAGTCGATCCCGAGATCGAGCGAGGAAGTGGCGACCACCGCGCGCAACCTGCCGGAGGCCATCGCCGCCTCGACCTTGCGGCGTTGCTCGACCTCGAGCGAGCCGTGGTGGAGCGCGATCGGAAGGTTGCGCTCGTTGAGCCGCCAGAGGAGGCCGAACAGGACCTCGGCCTGGGCGCGGGTGTTGACGAAGACGATGCTCGAGCGGTGGCGGCGCACGAGGTCGAGGATCGCTGCCGCAGCGTGGCTCGCATAATGCCCGGCCCAGGGCAACCGCTCGTCCGGGATCAAGATCTCGACCTCGGGCTTCGGGCCCGGCTCGCCCTCGACCAGCGCCACCCGCTCGGGTTCGGGCGAAAGCCAGCGGCGAAGTGCTCCGGGCTCGGCGACGGTCGCCGAAAGGCCGAGGAAGCGTGCCCCGGGGGCGAGGCTGCGCAGCCGGGCGAGGCCGAGGGCGAGGAGCACTCCGCGCTTGCTCTCCGCGAGGACGTGCAGCTCGTCGAGGACCACGGCGCGGAGATCCGCGAACCGCTCGGCGGCGTCCGGGTAGGAAAGCAGGAGTCCCAACGATTCCGGGGTCGTGAGCAGGATGTCGGGCGGCCGCCTACGCTGACGGGCGCGGGCAGTGGGCGAGGTGTCGCCGGTGCGGACGGCGGTCGTCACCGGCAGACCCGTCTCGCGGATCGGTGCGTCGAGGTTACGCGCGACGTCGGCCGAGAGCGCCTTCAACGGCGAGACGTAGAGCGTGTGGATCCCGCCTCCCCCGCCGCGTTCGGCCAGTTCGACGAGGCTCGGCAAGAAGCCCGCGAGCGTTTTGCCGCCGCCCGTGGGTGCCACGAGCAGAGCGTCGCGGCCCTCCCGCGCGAGCCCGAGCATGGCGAGCTGGTGCCGCCGCGGCCGCCAGCCGCGGGCTTCGAACCAAGAGGCGAAGGGCTCGGGGAGACCGGCCGCGACCGGCGATCCGCTCGGACGGGGGCGCGCGAGAACGTCGCTCATGGCCGCGATCTAGCGCGCGGACCCGCGTCGGTCAGGACCCGCGCCCCTCGGGTCCCGCGCGGTTTCGCGCGGTCCCTGGCTCTCCCGGACGGCCGACGTGCCGGGTCCTTCCCGCCTCGGGGCGGACCGCGTCCGGGAACCGTCGACGCGCCCGTCGCAGCCCGGGGTTCAGGCGAGGTCGTGGCCCTTCCGCGACGGCCGTCGGGTCGCATCACCCTTTCCACTTCACCCTTTCCACTTCGCTTGCCGAGGGCGCGAGCCAGCGTGGGACACACCCGCCTGCGCCGGCGGAGCTTCGACCGGCACCAAGCGGGAGCCGCGGTCGCGAGTGCGTCGGAGAGAGTGCCGTCGGATCGCGTCGCGGGCACGGCTCGCGGAGCCGCCGCCGGAGCCGACCTCGGAGCCGGGCTCTCGCGCGACAGGTTCCACCCCCGTACACGGCGAACCGATGCCCGCCGGCTCGACCGCGCCCTTGGAGCCCCTTAAGCTCCTCCACAGGCGCAGCGGAGCGGCTCCGATGGCGGCACGGATTTTCATCGACGGCGAAGCGGGCACGACCGGCCTCGGCATCCGCGACCGGCTCGCCCGCGTAGCCGGCATCGAGCTCGTCGCGATCGACCCCGCGCGGCGCAAGGATCCCGCAGCCAAGCGCGAGATCCTGGCGGCGGTCGACCTCGTCATCCTCTGCCTGCCCGACGAGGCGGCGCGCGAGACCGTGGCGCTCGTCGAAGAGCTCGGGGCGCGCGGCCCGCGCATCCTCGACGCGAGCACCGCGCACCGGGTGGCGCCCGGCTGGGTCTACGGCTTGCCCGAGCTCGGCCCCGAGCAGCCCGCGGCGATCGCCGCCGCCCGCCGCGTCGCCAATCCCGGCTGCTATCCGACCGGGGCCGTCCTGCTCCTGCGGCCGCTAGTCGATGCCGGTCTGTTGCCCGCCGACTTCCCCGTTACGATCCACGCCATCTCGGGCTATTCGGGTGGCGGGCGGAGCATGATCGAAGCCTACGAGCGCGGCAGCGCCCCGCCCTTCGAGCTCTACGGGCTCGGCCTCGAGCACAAGCATCTGCCCGAGATCCAGCACCACGCCCGGCTCGCCCGACGGCCGATCTTCGTTCCTTCGGTCGGCAACTTCCGCCAAGGGATGCTCGTCGCCGTGCCCCTCCACCTCGACGAGTTGCCCACGCGCCCGAAGCCGGCCGAACTCGAGGCCGTGCTCGCCGAACGGTACCGGACGACGCCGCTCGTGCGCCTCGTGCCGGCACCGCGCGAGGGCCGGCTCGACGCCGCGGCGCTGGCCGGCCGCGACGACCTGGAGATCTTCGTCTTCGCCAACGAAGGCCGGCGCCAGGCAGTGCTCGTGGCCCGGCTCGACAACCTCGGCAAAGGTGCTTCGGGGGCCGCCGTGCAAAACCTGCGCTTGATGCTGGACCGGGGGGGAAAGGAGGACGCGGTGTGATCTATCGGTTGGGGGAGTACGAGCTCGAGACCGAGAGCGACGCCTTCTGGGTCGCGCCTACGGCGGTGATCATCGGCCGCGTCAAGCTCGGCGACGAGGCGAGCGTGTGGTGGAACTGCGTGCTGCGCGGCGACGGCGAGCCGATCGAGATCGGCGCCCGCACCAACATCCAAGACGGCACGATCGGCCATACCGACCCGGGCTTCCCGCTGATCGTCGGGCCGGACGTGACGGTGGGTCACGCCGCCGTCCTGCACGGCTGCACGATCGGTGCCGGTTCGCTCGTGGGCATCGGCGCCATGGTGTTGACCGGCGCCAAGGTCGGCCGCAATTGCTTGATCGCGGCCAAGGCGCTCGTCGCCGAGGGCAAGGAGATCCCCGACAACAGCCTGGTCATGGGGGTCCCGGGCAAGGTCGTAGGCGAGGTCCGGCCCGACCAGCTCGAGCGGATGATCCGCGGAACTCGCGCCTACGTGACCAACTGGAAACGTTATCGTCGCGAGCTCGCTCGGATCGACTGAACGGGCCCGCATCCGGCCTCTGTTCGGCGGCCGGCGATCGGGTATGCTCGCGGCCGTCCGCTGCGATGCGTCGATGGGCACGCAGCTGCGACCCTGCACTCTCGGCCCCGTGACGAGTCCCGAACGATGACCATCCCGCGTGAGCTGTTCGCCCGATCCCGAGCTTGGCCCGTGGTCGAGGCGCTGAAGGTCGTCGAGCGGGTCCGTCGCCGTCCGCCGGCAAAGGGTTACGTCCTGTTCGAGACCGGCTACGGGCCTTCGGGCTTGCCGCACATCGGCACCTTCGGCGAGGTGTTCCGCACCACGCTCGTGCGCCGCGCCTTCGCTCGACTCTGGGATCTGCCGACCGAGCTCGTCGCTTTCTCCGACGACATGGACGGGCTCCGCAAAGTGCCCGACAACATCCCCAACCGGGAGATGGTCGCGCGTCATCTCGGGCGGCCGCTCACGGCGATCCCCGACCCGTTCGGCACGCACGAGTCCTTCGGCCACCACATGAACGCCCGGCTCAAGGCGTTCCTCGACGATTTCGGATTTTCTTACACGTTCTTGAGTGCGACCGAGTGCTACAGGAGCGGCCGGTTCGATGCGACGCTCCTCAAGGTCCTCGAGAATCACGAGGCCATCCGACAGGTCGTCTTGCCGACCCTCGGTCCCGACCGGCGCGCGACCTACTCGCCGATCCTGCCGATCTCGCCCAAGACCGGCCGGGTGCTCCAGGTGCCGATCCTCGAGACCCGGCCCGAGGCCGGTACCGTGGTGTTCGAGGACGAGGACGGTACGCTCACGGAATTGCCGGTGACCGGCGGCCGCTGCAAGATGCAGTGGAAATGCGACTGGGCGATGCGCTGGGTGGCCCTCGACGTCGACTACGAAATGTCCGGCAAAGATCTGATCGACTCGGTCAAGCTCGGTGCACAGATCTGCCGGATCCTGGGCGGCGTACCGCCCGAGGGCTTCACCTACGAACTGTTCCTCGACGAGCACGGGCAGAAGATCAGCAAGTCCAAAGGTAACGGACTCACCATCGAAGAGTGGTTGCGCTACGGTACCCGCGAAAGCCTCGCGCTGTTCATGTACAAGGAGCCGAAGGCGGCTAAGCGTCTCTACTTCGACGTGATTCCCCGTCATGTCGACGAATATCAGCAGCTTCTGGAAGCTTTTCCCTCGCAGGACGACGAGAAGAAGATCGCCAATCCGGTGTTCCACATCCACGACGGGAACCCGCCCGTCGAGAGACTGCCGCTCTCCTACGCGATGCTCTTGAACCTGGCCGCCGTCCTCAACGCCCAATCGGCCGAACTCTTGTGGGGTTTCATCACCCGCTACGCGCCGGGGGTGACCCCGGAGAGCCATCCGACCCTCGCCCGGCTGGTCGAGCACGCGCTCGCCTATTGTCGCGACTTCGTCCTGGCCTCTCGGTGCTTCCGCCCGCCGAATGCGCAGGAGCGCGCCGCGCTCGCCGACCTCGAGGCCCGGCTCGCCGTGCTCCCACCGGACACGAGCGGCGAAGCGATCCAAGACCTCCTCTACGAAGTCGGCAAGGCACACGGCTTCGGCAATCTGCGCGACTGGTTCAAAGCCCTCTACGAGACCCTGTTGGGGCGCTCGGAAGGCCCGCGCTTCGGAACTTTCGTCGCCCTCTACGGGGTCCGCGAGACGCGTGCCCTGATCGCTGCCGCGCTGGCCCGCGAGAGCGAGGCCGCATGAGGGTCGCGGCCATGTCGCCCCCTCGTCGCCCCCGGGCTCGACTCCCGGATCGGGAGCGAAGGGTCGCCCGGGAGGGCGCACGCCACCGTCCGCGGGTCGGCGCGGACCCGCCGAGCTCGGCTGCAGAAGCGAGGCAGCGTGAGGGGTCGTAGCGAGGAGCCACCGCGCCGCCGCAAGGGGCCGCCCGAACCGCCGCCGCGCCGCGGCCCGGCCCATGGCGGGCCGCCGGTCCTGGCACCTCGGCGACCGCCGGCGAGCGCCCGCTCGCTCGCCCTCGACGTGCTCGAGGCCGTCCTCGGACCCGAGCGGCGTCGGCTCGAGGAAGCGTTCGCCGAGCATCCCGCCTTCGGGCAGCTCGCCCCGCGCGACCGTCACCTCGCCCGCCTCTTGGTGGCCACGGTCCTGCGACGGATGGGCGAGCTCGACGCACTCGCGGCACCGTTCCTGCGGTTCACGCCGGAGCCGCCTCGCCTGCGGCACATCCTCCGGCTCGGCATCGCTCAGCTCGCGATCCTCGGGACGCCGCCGCACGCCGCCGTCCACACCACCGTCGAGCTCGCGCGGCACGGCCACGAGAAGGCGGTGCCGATGATCAACGCCGTCCTGCGCCGGCTCGCCGGGCATGCCGCCGAGCGGCTGCCGGAGCTCGACGGGCCGCGGCTCGACACACCCGATTGGCTCTGGCGGAGCTGGGTCGCCGCGTACGGCGAAGCGACCGCCCGAGCGATCGCCGAGGTCCACCGGCGCGAGCCGCCGCTCGATCTGGTCGTTCGCGACGATCCGGCCGAGGCCGCGGCTCGGCTCGACGCCGAGCCGCTCTGGCGTGATGTCGTCCGCCGGTCGACCGGAGGAGTGATCGAGGAGCTTCCCGGCTACGACCGCGGGACTTTCTGGGTCCAGGACGTGGCGGCGAGCCTCCCCGCTCGGCTCTTGGGCGCGGTGCGGGACCGTCCGGTCCTCGACCTCTGCGCGGCACCGGGCGGCAAGACCTTGCAGCTCGCCGCGGCCGGGGCGCGAGTGACCGCCGTGGACCTCTCCGCCGCGCGTCTCGAACGGCTTCGCGCCAACCTCGCCCGCACCGGGCTCGTCGCCGATATTGTCGAGGCCGACGCCACGAGCTGGCGGCCCCCTGTCCCGGCCCCGCTCGTGCTGCTCGATGCGCCCTGTACCGCCACGGGCACGATCCGCCGCCATCCCGACATCGCCCACCACAAGCGACCACAGGACGTCGCCCGCATGGTGGAGCTGCAGGATCGTCTGCTCGACGCCGCCGCTGCGATGCTCGCGCCGGGAGGCCGGCTCGTCTACGCGGTCTGCTCGCTCCAGCCCGAAGAGGGCGAGCCGCGGATCGAGGCCCTCCTCGCCCGAACCGCAGGCCTCTTGCGCGATCCGATCGGTCCCGAGGAGTTGGCCGGCCTGCCGCTCGCCCCGGACGCCTCGGGTAGTGTGCGCACTCTGCCCTGCCACTGGGCCGAGCGCGGCGGGATGGATGGATTCTTCATCGCCCGCCTCGCTCGCGCCCCCTGATCCGACCCGCGAGGGAGCCCACCCGTGACCGTTCGGCCGATCCGCCGCGCGCTTCTTTCGGTCTCCGACAAAACCGGCCTCCTCGAGCTCGCCCGAACACTCGCGGAGCAGGGTGTCGAGCTCGTCTCGACCGGCGGCACCGCCCGCACCCTGCGCGAGGCCGGTCTGCGGGCGATCGAAGTCAGCGCGCTCACGGGCTTCCCCGAGATCCTCGACGGCCGCGTCAAGACGCTCCACCCGACGATCCATGGCGGGCTCCTCGCCACGGACTCGGCCGAGCACCGGGCGACCCTCGCCGCACACGGCATCGCGCCGATCGATCTCGTGGTGGTCAACCTCTACCCGTTCGCCGCGGCCCGCGCCGCCGGTGCCGAGTTCGCCGCCTGTATCGAGCAGATCGACGTGGGGGGCCCGGCCATGCTGCGGGCCGCCGCCAAGAACCACGAGCGGGTCGCGGTCCTCGTCGATCCCGCCGACTATCTCGGCTTCCTGGGCGAACTCGCGGCCAGCGGCGGGACCTCGCTCGACACGCGCCGCCGGCTCGCCGCCAAGGCGTTCGCGCTCACCGCGGCCTACGATGCGGCGATCGCCGCGTTCCTCGAGGAGGCGCGCGGCGAGCTGTTCCCGGAGCGGCTGGTTCTCGCCGCCGAGCGGGTCGAGCGGCTGCGCTACGGTGAGAACCCGCACCAGGCAGCCGCCCTTTACCGCACGAGCGAGCTGCGCCCCGGGGTCGCCACGGCTCGCCGGCTGCAAGGCAAGGAGCTCTCTTACAACAATCTCCTCGACGCCGACGCGGCGCTCGAGGCGGTGGCCGAACACGCCGAGCCGGCGGTCGTCGTGGTCAAGCACGCGAACCCCTGCGGAGTGGCCATCGGGGCTTCGCTGTGCGCGGCCTGGGAAAAGGCCTTCGCCTGCGATTCGGTCTCCGCCTTCGGCGGCATCGTCGCGGTCAACCGGCCGCTCGACGCGGCAACCGTGGAAGCGATGGCGGCGACCTTCCTCGAGGTGATCGTAGCACCTGGCGTCGAGGCGGAGGCGGTGGCACGGCTCGCGCGCAAGCCGAGCGTGCGGGTGCTGGTGACCGACCGGCTGCCCGATCCGACCGCGCGTGGGCTCGGGATCCGCTCGCTCGCCGGTGGGCTGCTCGTCCAGACGCGCGACACCGGCCGGGACGAGCCCGGCTCCTGGCGGGTCGTGACCCGTCGGGCACCGACCGAGGCGGAGTGGGCCGATCTCGCCTTCGCCTGGAAGGTGGTTCGTCACGCCCGCTCGAACGCGATCGTTCTGGCCCGCGAGGGTGCCACGGTCGGCATCGGGATGGGCGAGACGAGCCGGGTGGACGCTGCCCGCCACGCGGTGGAGCGGATGGAGCGCGGCCCCGGCCGCGGCCCCTGCGTGGTCGCCTCGGATGCTTTCTTTCCCTTCCCGGACGGGCTCGAGGCGGCGATCGCCGGCGGCGCCACGGCCTGCATCCAACCGGGTGGGTCGAAGCGCGACGCGGACGTCATCGCAACGGCTGACCGAGCGGGCCTGGCCATGGTGTTCACCGGCCGCCGCCACTTCCGCCATTGACCGGCAGGGCGGCGAGCCACCCGGGATCGGCTCCCGAGCTGCTCGCCAGCCGGCCGCCGTGCGGCCGAGCGCGGACCACCCGAGGCGACGGACCGCGGCCGCCGCAGCGAGCGCCGACACGAGCGTCAGGAGCGGGATAGCGATCTCGACCACGCGGCCTCTTCCAATCGGGTGGAGCCAGGATGGCCGACGAAGGTTGTGAAATCGTTAACGGCAGATGTCGCCACCGGGGAGCAGAGCCCGGTGCGCAGGATGACTTCATCGTGACGGACCCGGTCTGCGCAAGATCCTTCTCGCTGGCCAACTCGCAGGGGATCTTCGCAGCTCGATGTCGGCAAGGACCATGACCGGCGGGGACCGGGGTCGCCGGTCATCCAGCCGCAAGCGTGAGCTCCCGTCTCGCCCATCACAAAAGTCCTCGACCTCGGACGAAAATGGCGCCGCCGCCCGCGCACTTTCGCCTCAAGGAAATCGCGGCGTTCGTGGCGAAGTTTCGGCTGTTCCGTGACGAGGTTGGCGAGCGGGCGCTACATGTTCGAGCGGGTTCGCGCCGGTCGCGTCCAATGCATGGCGAGCTAAATTTCCGCAGCGCGGACAGGCTCTTCTTTAAACTCTGACAATAATTTGCTCACGAACACTCCCGGCGGCTCGGCTTTGATCGGGCAGTGTTTGGTTACATGCCCAGGAATGAGGAAAAGCATTTTCGGGAAAAAACGCGTGTTCCGCTCTCTTCGAAAAATTATGTTCTGGTACGGCCCGATCGGGGCATCCCAATTTTTACCTCGCCGCCACACCTACGTCGCACGCACCCGCCGACGGACCCACGCGATCGATTCGCTGGGCGGTCGGCATCGCCGGCCGAGATCGAGACCACCGTCCTTAGCCATTTCCTCGCAGCCTCGGTTCGAAGACAGCGATTTGAGCGTGATCGGAGCTGTGGAGTTTCGCGTATTTGGCGACGGCTCATGGCCGCCGCTGAGCGGCTGGCCCTGTCTCGAGGTCGGCACGGCCGCGGGGCGCTTGTCGGCGGCTCGGGACGGTTCGAGGGATGCGGATCGAGAACTGCTTTCTTGGTCGAATTCTGTTGTCCACCACACCGACCGCGTGCATCGCCGCGGCGGAGACCCACTTCGTGCCGCCGGCGGTCGACCTTGTCCGGCCGGCGCTGTTCTTGCTCACCTCGGCCGCGCCCGACCGCGGTACTGACGGGACGGACACCTCGGCCCCAGGCGTGCCCGGAGCCGCCGCGCCGGCCGCGCGATCCGTGGCCCCGGCTGCGCTGGCGGATCGGCTGCGCGCTGCCCGGCCGGGTGTGCATCCAGGGCCGAGGGTGACGACCGCGGAACCCGGTCGACGGGCCCGTGCAGCGTCGACGTTTCTTCGTTAACCCTTCGTTGAGGATCCTGTGCCAGGATCCGGGCCGAACCCGGAGGGCGGCGCGGTGTTCTCCTTGTCCTCGTGGTGGAGCCCGTTCGGCGGCCGGTGCGTGGCCGCGTGGCGGCGCTTCCTGGCCCTGCTCGGCCGGCTCGTCGCCGGTGGGGACCTGGCGCCGCGGCCCCCTGCGCCGCGAGCGGTCCCGGCCTCGGCGCCGTGCCGCGGTGCGTCAGCCGCGGGCCGCCGGCGGTGGGCTCGGTCGCTGCTGCCCCTCGGAGGGCCGGAGCGGGCTCGCCAACACCTTGTCGATCCGCCGGCCGTCCATGTCGACCACCTCGAAGCGCCAGCCCAGGGCTTCGCAAGCGTCGCCGGCCCTCGGCAACCGGCGCAACCGGTCGAGCACAAGGCCGGCCACCGTGTGGTAGTCGCGCTCGGCCGGCAGTTCGAGGCCCAGGAGTTCGGCGGCCGCGTCGATCCCCTTGGCGCCGTCCAAGAGCCAGGAGCCGTCGGGTCGGCGGACCGCGTCCGGTTCGGCGGCGGCACCCGGCGTCGGCAGTTCGC
>Ga0209809_1001522_pt1 | contig 18313 bp, 9 predicted proteins | sample YNPMSTMetaG_FD_186172 | JGI IMG/M metagenome (GOLD analysis project Ga0209809, IMG submission 186172) | Anoxygenic and chlorotrophic microbial mat microbial communities from Yellowstone National Park, USA - YNP MS-T MetaG (SPAdes) (version 2) ...
TGATTGCACTATCCCTGAAAGAACTGTTTTTTGCTTTGTCTCTTCCATTTTCAACCTCCTACCCCCAATTTTACCCCAACAAAATTGGGACACACCCGATACAAAAGATACAATCGCATCAGAAATAATCAAACGACTGTACGATCCTCAATGAAGCTCTTAAATATTTTGTTAGGGCATTGCTTTATTCAACACTTTTCCAAGAACTTCCCAAGCAAGACGACGCTCAAGTTTATCGTGAATATATTGGTTTTGATAATTTCGTAAACAAGCATAACAACTGGTATCGATAGCACAGCCATTGCAATTTGATACCCGTTGATAAGCCGCTTCAAAGACATCTCTTAGATGGTTGTGGATTATGTGAACATAACCTGCTCCGCCGGGGGTATTGTCATATAGAATAAAACAAGGAACCTCGTCCTGATAATAGAAAACTCCCCCGACATCATTCAAGGGAATATTTAACGCATCGACCGCTCCATGCAGCAAAGCATAAAGGAAGGAAAGAATCATTTTTTCTTCTTGGAAAGATAAGCTTAACCGAATCTCCAATACATCGGTCATAAAACGATAACCCAAGTGATAAACCATCAGCGTACCTGAACATTTCTCTTGGGTTATCGGATTTTTATGCGGTTCTATCGATCGCCTTGTTCTAGCTGAAATTACATTAGCATAGCCACATTTGGTACAAATTTGAAATCCATTTCCATAACCATTGTTGACACGCGCCAACCATCCATAACGTGAATACTTCTTAGAAACCATGACACTCGAATTAAAATCAGTATCAGTAGTAAGCTCACTTGTATCTTCATTCTCTTTAGCCAAAGAATTGGGTTGAATTGTGTAATGAGAGAAAAAAACTCGACTTGCATAGATCCGTTCAATCGGTCTCTCGCCTGCGGGATCGGTGTGAGGTGAAGCAATAAAACCATGCTCTGGTATGATAAATATTTGTTGCTTTCCTTGTAACAACCGTCCACATATACAACGTTCAATAGACTGCTCCGTCACCGCAATGTTCATCCGCTGACACGAAGGGCAAATCGCATATCTATATGGTGGCCACAGCTTGTTTGGACGCTTAATGACCCCTATGCTATACCAGATACGTTTCGCTGCCATAACATTTCCACCAGGAGCAAACTCTGAAATAGCAATTTGAAGATCCCTCTCCAACTCGAGATCGGCTGCACTTTGAATTCTTAGATGATCTGTCTGAAGCTTGACAACATCGGTTGGAAAGCCATATTTTGGCAAGATGTTATTGGATCCTAAATATCCAAGCAAATCTCGGTTGGAGATTTGTTCCTGAATCTCCTTATATCGCAGTGCCTGATCATAGTCGCGCTTCTGAGAAGCTTCCATTTCCAAACGTCTGAACTCATTTAGTTCGGATTGAACAATTTGGGCAGCTTTATCTAAAAGCGCATCCTCTTCACCAACCAAAAGCGAAACCCATTCCCAATTTGCTAACTTTAGTGCCTGACACAATTCCATGTCCTTAGGGACGACGTACTCTAAGGCATCTTCTACCTCTTTAGGCTGCTGGGCAAGGTAATTTTGTAACAACAGCGGTCCATACAAGCCATCACTTTGCTCAAAAAAATCTCCAGTAGTACGGTAGGTTTGTTGCAACGCATTCTTTGCATAACGGAAAAAAGCTGAAAAAGCAACAGAGTGCATGTGACGTCGAATGATTTTGTCGTTTTTCAACGCAATAACAGGTGGACGGATTTTACCTGCTATCATCCTTTCGGGATACTCATAGAAGGTCAAATCATGAGGACGACGTTGAGCAAAAGTGACCACTAGGGCAACACTATCTGTACGTCGTCCCGCCCGCCCGGCTCGCTGAATATAATTGGCGCTGGAGGGAGGCATATTGCGTAGTACCACTGCATTCAGATCCCCGACATCGACACCTAATTCAAATGTGGTAGAAGAGCTCAAGACATTTGTTCTTCCACTAATAAATTCCTTTTGTACTTCAGCCGCCTTTTGAGGCTTCCATTGCGCTGTGTGCTCCTCAGTCCTCATAGGCACAATGACATTTTTTAAGTACTGATGGCGATAGAGATTCGTTTCAACGCGATTGCGATAATTGACAAGGAGCTCCAACCTACCGCTGCATCCAAAAGTAGGGCAAACATTTGCCAAGTGATACGGAGTTAGGTTTTGACAGCGGTTACAAATGAACCACTGACTGACTTCGCTCAAGTCAAGAGTCGGAATAACCTCCCAAAGCTCGTGTGCCAAGTAATACAGTATTCCTTCCTCGTTATCTTTGTGACGACATAACCACCATTCATTGACAACGCTAGAAGTCCCAGTTAAGTGCACCCAGATTTCATGTAATAGTTGTTCAGAACTATGACGAATCTGTTCCGCCAACATTTGTGGACAAAGCTTTTTCAATAGACGATTGATGTAATCCAAACGCGAATTATTCTTTCCTTCAGCAGGCATCCAACTGTAAATGCCATATTTATACCGACTCTTAGCATCGTGTTCTCGAACGTAAAAGGGACGAGCCCGTGGAAGAAATGCGCCGCGCCTCTCGGTCAACAGATCAATTTTCTCATTGTTCAATAAATATGAGACTGCTCCTTGTCGTCGTAATGTATTTAGTAACAAGGTTATCAGCGTATAAGCTTCGCTTTCTGACAATGACCATGGATCTTGTGAGAGGATTTGCGGCGGTTTCCAGTTTTCTCTCAAAACAGGACGAAAATAAATCAATCCGACGCCTTCCAAACTAATCTGTCTATCAATGCCACTAAACTCTTGCATAAGCCAGGTAGCTATCTCAATGCGCTTATTCTTAAGACTTTCGCGCTCTGCAAAAATCTGATATTGCTCAGCAAGAGTCAGGAGCGGGGGAAGACAGTCTGAAAAGCGAAGAAAGTTTCCCGCACAAGATTGTTGCCGGAGCATTTCGACAATAAGACGACGATGAAGGATGCGCTCATGAACGCGCTCAAAAAAAGCTGCAAAAAATGCCGCTTGTTGACGATTATCACTAAAAATCAACATCTTCCGTCCTTCACCCGGATGTTGACGGTCTTCCTCTCGGCGTGCAACCGGAACGTGTTCATACAAAGTGCCAGCTAATACGCTTACGGGGGCATCCTGACCAGTAAGAAAGCGATAAATCACGCCGCTCTTACTATATGTCGAACAGGATGTACAGCGTCTGAGCGTACGCCCTTTGCCCGTTTCGATTTGGGCAAGCTGAAGAGTTGGCGCTTGACAATTACAACGTCTTGAGCTGTGGCTATCAACCAAAGCGCCACATTTTATACACAACTTTAGAAGCGCTAGTTGCTCGCTCTGCTCTACCGCTTCTGACTCAGCTCTCTCTTCAATCAGTGCATCCTCGTCTAATTCGGTTATAGAATCTTCAATGGAAAAATAGCTCACCCGTTTAGCTTCCAAGTCATTGGCATATAAGATACTATTCTGAGTCAGGTATTCGAGGTGCGGCTGTACAAAAGACTCACCTACTAGAACTTCTCCGGGTGTTACATCACCGATCAAATACACCGCGCCGCAGCGAGTGCAATTCGCCAATTCAAAAACACGACTACCGCAATGTGGACAGAATTTTTGTCGTCGCAAGAAAAGTGAAGGCTTGGAACTATCGCCTCTATGTTCAGGTGAAGAGGTGTACAAACAAACAAATGCCCCTTCTAAAGCACGAGCAAAGAGATGATAGCGTGCGGGTAAAAGAGGGGCAGTATTAGGTTTCTCTCGCGCTAAAATGGCTGCCGAGACCAAGTTAGCAAGACTCGATTGACCTTCTGAATCACTTTCTTCAGGGAAGATAATATGCGCAATCTTATCAAAGCGGCATGGAGCTTGGCGCAATTCTGCCCATAGTGTATGTAGATTTCGATCTCCGCGTAAGATACTATTGAGGAAAACCGGAATAGCAAACTCTCGTTCAGATAAAGCTGCTCTGTGAGCCGATTCTATAATCAATTGTGGAACACCCGGCAGCGAATTTGGTAATGGAATGTCAATTTGATCCTCTCGCCAAGCGTCAGCAAGTCGAGCCAATTGATCATACAGGGGAGGAGACCCTTGACCCCAAATTTCTCCCAATTTACTTTCCGGCATAAGCTTTCCTAAAATGACATCTTGACGGTCAGGATCCTCAGCCACCCACTCAAAACAAAGGTTGAACATCTGAGTGGCAAACTGCGCAATTTTCTCCAAACTTTCTGGATTCTCATCACCCAATGTGGCACTTGTTGCAATAGCTTGCAGCGGCTTGTAGCTTTTGTGGGAAACGCGCTGTTGTAGGCGACGTAATAACATCGCAATCTCAGTTCCCTGGGCACCATCGTAAACATGGGCTTCATCTAAAACAATGAAACGCCAATGTTTACCTGTATCACCATCAAAGAGAGGAGAGTCTGCAGGACGTAACAGTAAATACTCCAACATGGCATAGTTAGTGAGAAGGATATGGGGAGGCTTTTCTTGCATGCGTTCCCGACTGAGCAATTCATTTGGCAATGGTTCAGGAAAACGACTTGCTCGATTCATTTGATGATACTGATCTTTAGCTTTTTGTTCGGAGTGTTCTGTATCACCGATATAGCGTCCAAAAGTAATGGTGGGATAATATTGCAACACGCTGCGTAAACGCTCCATCTGATCGTTTGCAAGAGCATTCATAGGGTATAACAACAATGCTCTCACGCCTGGTTTTGAAAGGGTTCCATTTTCTTCTTCAACTAAGAGGGAATTCAAAATCGGAATAAGAAAGGTTTCGGTTTTGCCACTTCCTGTTCCTGTGGTGACCACAATATTGCGTCCCCGTAATACCTTACGCACCGCTTCTTCCTGATGCTGATACAAGAGGCGATCAAAATCCAGCCCATTAGGATGACACAATCGTTCAAATTTTGACGAAAGAATTCCCTCTCGAACCAAGTCACGAATACTCCGACCAAATTCATAAGGAGGAGTAATCTCCAGATAGGGGCCTTTAATTAGCAAGTCAGACTCTTCCAGCGCTCGCGCAAATTCCTGACCTAGACGGACATCTTGAAAGGGTTTGATTGTCTTTAAGTATGAAATATAGGCCTGACGCAACTGTTCGGTGGTTTGAATCGGATGTAAAGTTTGACTCATAAATAATTTCTCCTTATTCTGCAGCAAACGGATCAGAGGGTTGCTGGGCGCGAAATACTATCGGATGCTCTAGCAAATGAGGTAACTTAATTGGATAAGTCCTTCTATGCTGGGTAGATTGGGTGTGTTTCTCCCATGCCTGTTTACCCAAATTGGACATGAAGCGCCGACAGTCCTCACAGATCTGCGAATTACCTTTTTCTTTCATAAAAATCGTGTTCTCGGATAAGTTGATCAAGGCTTTTTCCGCCAAGTACCCTGCTCGTAAAACAACATGTAGATTTGGCTTTTCACTTTCGACAATATAGTAATCCTGGTTAGTTGAACCTTCAATAGCCTCGATCTGTCCCCAGCCTGCATCGCTGAGCACCCAATATCCTCGCCGGACGACCAGATGTTCACAAGGGTGTTTTTCAGAGAAGAAGCCCAATATACGATTGCGTTTTGGAGAGGTTTCCATCTTTTCTAAGTATGGCAGGGAAAACTGAGGATTAGCCAGTAAAACATTGGCAGCTTCTTGTTCGCAGATTTGACCCTTATCAAGCAGCTTTATCATACTTTCCCATCCTCTATGATCGTTTGCTTTAATCAAGGTAGCTAAGGCATTACAGAGCGCTTTTGGTTGTTTTGACCTACTTAGGACCATCAGTGCGTTCTCAGGATCGAGTATTTTGATTTCTGCAGATAAATCAAGATACTTTTGAACGAATATTTCATCTCGAATACTTAATACTTTACTTAATGTTTCAGATCGAAACATATTCAACAAGATTGCCTTCCTAGATGCCTCATCCTTTTCCCTCAGCCAGCTCTGTAAGGCATATAAAAGTTGTGGAGAAGCCCTTCTCCAATTACCGCAAAGCCATTGGATTTCAGTATCTCTTGCCATGTAATTCTTCATGGTATGGTAGATACAAGCCTTCTCAAAGCGCAGGAAATATTCCCGAGATGGTTGTGATCTTAATTGCGCTTGAATTTGATTCAGTCGCTGCTCGGCAGTTATCATTTCCAAAGTTAATGCATCTTCGGGCGGAAAGGGAGGTAAAGGCTCTAGATCATCTTCAGCCAAGGCAATAAATTGGACACGGTAATTGGAAGGAGGTAAGCTAACATCTGGCGGTATATCTGCTTCCCAGCAACCATCAGCAGGAATATAAGTGCTAGGTGGCGCATCATCAGGCAACCGTATTTCTACTGGATCAGCCCAAGGTTTCCACACACTCCAGACGCGCACACGCCGGCAATGTAGCGGATGTTTTTCATACCAGTGTAAGCGCCACCGTCCATCTTCAAGTGATTCGCTAATACAGAACGGAATATCCAAACTCCGCCGTAGGCGTAAGACTGGTAATCGGACGGGCAGCTGATTATCATCTTGTTGAAGTTCCAAAATGAAATCAAAAAGAGAGATGTCACTGTAATAGCGAAGTGTATCAAAAAATGTTTTTAAGCCAATCTGAACTTCGCTTCTATGCTCATAAATAGCGATAGGATATGATTGGAGAGATTGAGAAACCCCGTGTGCCTCTAGCTCAAGTTTCAAAGCACTCCTATTGGAATGAAGCGGTGGAGTTTTTAGATGCAAGCGAGGACTCTCATGCTGTAATAATTGCGCCAGTGATACAGAAATTAATTGATCTTTCCATTCAATATCTTGACCATTCAATTTCAAGGCCCATTTCAAACGGCAAATTTCTATAAATAGTGGAATACTTATACTATCCATTATAAACGAGTTTTTCACCAATAAAAGGGCTTTTTCTTCGGTTGGGGGAATGGTCACCTGCCATCCATCGCCGCACTTTTGTACTTTGGTTTGGTGTTCATCCAATGACAATAGATCAAAACCATCCCCGATATTAACAAAAAAGCTGACCGAGGATGCACCATGCTCTTGCGGAAGGTAATAAGGCTCAAGCCCATCTATCTGAAGAGCTGGCAAAACTCGAAATTCGAGATGTGGATAAGTCTTTTTCACTTGGCTCAGTAAAACTTGAAATTCGCCAAAAGGCGCTTCCCCCAAATAGGGAGCTAATGATAGAGATACGTTACCTAAATTCTCGTCAAATGTAGCCTCATATAATTCTACAGCCATTTTCGGCTGGTCTGATACATCGGAAACCAATAGTGGTTGGAGGACAATTTTCCATTGGCTTAACTCATCGTGCCAACGAAAGCGATTGTGAATAGGAACCTCTAAAAAAGGAGAGCCTATAAAAAGGGGCTTATCTTCATAAGGTGGGCATTGGGGCAAAGTGTGTCCTCTTAGCTTAGGCTCTAAATCATGACTGACGGCAAAGGGGAGACACAAATTGCTTTCTTCTCGAATAAGACGCACGACTGAAACGTTCTGAAGATCCCATGCTTTTGCTTGCCATTGACTCATTGGCGGTGAGAAGGGAGGTAAATCCTGAACTAACCGTGCTTCTCCTTCAAAATCAATGTTTACTCCACTAGGGTAAAAAAGCCACAAAGTTCTGGCAGGAAGTTTTGGGACAGTTGGACAAAACGAGTCGTCCTCATATTGAAATGCCAATAAAGGCGACTCTCCAGGTGGTAAAATGCGCAAGGTACGGTGCAAAAACACCTTTTCTTCTTTTTCGTCATCTTGTAAACCTATCAAACTGATTTCAACGTGGCTGGCTGGAAATTCGATGAAATGCTCTTTTTCCTCAGATTGCCATTTTTGGTCAATGTAACGCAATCGAACCGGTATGCTCAACTCTTGTTCAACTGTTTGCTCATCATGCCATAAGCGAATCCGCCAGAGAATTTTCATTACGGATTGTTCTGCTGTTAATACTTGCATAGGGAGTAATAAACGAAAAGCCTGATGCTCGGGAGCGAAATATAAGCGAGGCATGAAGCGCCGACGAGATGGTTCAGGTGGGTTTTGCAGGAAGGCCTCAAAAGCCTGCACAACATAAGGGCGTAGTCCTAATCTTTCTGCAGCAGGGATGGGTAACCCTGCCACAGCTTTGCGCGCTATCTCACGACATTTACTGAAGAATCGCTTTGCTGCTTCACCACCATACTGAAAGAAGTATCGCACTACGTCATCGACAAAAAATTCAATCGAATAATGTTCCAACAACCTTTTTAGGGCTTCTTCGTCAGGGAGTTCTTTGTAAGTCTCCTTGTTTACAGAAGGCAGCAGGATAAAACGGAAATAATCGGGCAACGAAAATGCGGGAATACCACCATGCAGGCGAATTGGAGTGACATACTCCAAACCCCCAACATTTTGGAAGCGGCGAAGGTTTGGGTATTGTTCGATGATTTGTTGAAAAATCTTACCCCAGTGATGAGCGGCATTATAAAAATTGCTGGTGTTTACCCCCATAACTTGGGCAACTTTCCCCCAAAAACCACGATCATCATTGAACGCTGCCTTAAATGCCAAATAGGTAATGAAACACGCGGGATAGCGATGCTTTAGTTGAGTAGTAGCTTGATCTAAGCCTCTATCCTTAACTAATTCTGAAATTAGCTCTTCCAACTCCTCGTGTTGTTCTCGAGAGATTGGAATCTCTCCTAAGAGTGTTACTTTTTCTATAAATTCACTCAGATATTTCTCCCACTCTTCCAGTCTCATCCCCTGTATCCTAAAAAACTATCGCAAAAGACATGTTCCTATTCTGACTAGGAACCAGACCAACCCTATTTGCAAAAACGGACATCTATAATTATATACTATATAAGCACGATGTCACTATACATTTATGTTAGATCTGAAAGGCTGACTGCACATTCTATTTTAGCATTTCTAGACCGGAAACGGCATATTTTAGAATATCCTTTATACCCTCTAGAGTCTTTACCCTCTCCATCAAAACCATCAAATCAGGAGTTTGTTTGACAAGATATGGATTCTAGCTATAGAATCAAAACTGAACCACACCGAGTATATCTGTACCGTTATAGGATTTATCCGGTGCCGCTGAATACACAGGATAAATTCCAACGATGTGCGTCCTGCCCCACTGGATGGATCTTTCTTTTCCCCCAGCCTCCCCACCCCAATCGCTCTAGCGCTTGACGCCGATGAGCACCTGTTTGCCATCGATCTGATGGCGTTCCTGATAGCTTTCCGCCGGCGGGATTTCAGCCAGAAGGTTGACCGTCAGGGTCTCGGCTTTGATGTAGTCGCCCCAGGTACGGAAGATCTCTGCTAGAGTGTCATCCGCTTGATAATAGGTCGTGATTCGATCTTCGATGTTAAAGCCGGCTTCTTTGCGCATTGCCTGAATGCGCCGCACCAATTCCCGCGCCAGACCCTCGGCGCGCAATTCAGAGGTTACGTTTGTGTCAATGGCAACGGTAGCCAGCTTGTCAAAGGCAACGGCAAGGCCTTCAGCCGGCTTGGTCTGGACAAGGATTTCTTGCGGTTCTAATTCGATCGTTTGCCCATCAACCTGCAATGGAACGCGCAAACCAGCCTGCACCAGGGCGGCGACTTTTGCGGCTTCCATTTCAGCCAGGGCGGCGCGTACTTTGGGGAATTGCGCCCCGAATTTCGGTCCAAGCAACTTGTTGTCCGGCAGGATTTGATAGGTCACCAATTGCTCGGCTTTCTCCACAAACTCAAACTCTTTGACGTTCAATTCGTCCTTCACGATTTCGACCAATTCGGACAGCAGGGTCTTGGTTTTGCCAGCATAGACCAGCACTTTACTCAGCGGCTGGCGCACTTTCAAGCCGGCCGAATTGCGGGCGCTCAAACCCAGACTGGCGATCTGGCGGGCTAACGCCATTTGTTCCTCCAGAGCCACATCCACAGCCGCCTCATCCGCCAACGGCCAGGAAGTGTGGTGCACACTCTCATAGGCTGTGGGACGCACACTGCGCACCAGATTCTGGTAAATGGCTTCGGTGACAAAGGGGATAAAAGGCGCCAGCAGACGGATCAACTTAACCACCACATGGTACAGCGTGGCATAAGCAACATGCTTATCCTGATCTTGTTCCGATTTCCAGAAGCGGCGCCGTGAGCGGCGCACATACCAGTTGGTCAAGTCATCCAGTAAAGCTTCGAGGGACAGGGTGGCTGTCAGACTATCCGAGTTCTCCAAAGCCTGCGTCACCACCGGCACAACCTGGTTCAAACGGCTGAGGATCCAGCGATCGAGCAAGTTTTCACTTTGAGGCGTATCTCCCTCGGGGTAAGCCTGGTCAAACGCAAAGGTCGGCTCCCAGCCATCCAGGCGGGCGTAGGTGGCAAGGAAGGTATAGACATTCCAAAGGGGAATGAGGAAGCGGCGGCGGGCTTCATCGCCACGATGATAACCGAACAGTAGGTCGTTTTCGGGCTTATGGTTGCAATACAACCAGCGCATCACATCCACACCCATCTTGTCGGCAGCCTCGTTGAATTCGATGGCATTACCCCAACTCTTATGCATTGGGCGGCCATCTTCAGCCAGCAGGGTGCCATAGCCAAAATTCTCCAGGAAGGGCGGCTCGGCGGCGATAACGGTTGCCATCGCCAGCAGGCTGTAAAACCAGTTGCGGAACTGACCTGGAAACGACTCGCTAATCCAATGCGCCGGATACCACTTGCGCCAGTAAGCCGGGTCCGAACGATAGCGCAAGGTGCTAAAGGAAACAATACCGGCATCCAACCAGGGATTGCCCACATCCGGAATACGGCTCATTAGACCGCCACAATCTGGACAACGTAACTTGACGGCGTCAATGAAGGGCCGATGGGGAGTGTGATTGTCAAAAACATCCAGGCCGGCAACCGCCCGCTCCTTTAACTCGACCTCGCTGCCAATGACCTCGTATTTGCCACACTGCTCACATACCCAAATTGGCAACGCCAACCCCCAGTAACGCTTTTTACTGATCATCCAATCGTGCATGTTGCGCAACCAGTCCATCTCGCGAGCGTAACCGAACTCCGGAATCCAGCGAATTTGATCGACGATATCCATGATCTGGTAGCGTAAGCTGCGCGCTTTCTCCTCGGGGGTCAGTTGTTCGCGGGGTTTGTCATAGACCTCCCCCATGCTAATGAACCACTCGTCCACCAGGCGGAAGATGAGCTCCTCCTTGCAGCGCCAGCAAGTCGGGTAGCGGTGCGTGTAAGGTTCAACATGATAGAGCAATCCTTTTCGCTTTAAATCCTCAAAGATCGGCGTAGCAACCTTTGAGACGTGCATCCCGCTCAGCCAGGCAAAACCCTCCACAAAGTAGCCTTCATCGTCCAGGGGGGCAAGGATGGGTAAACCGTACTGCTTGCCCAACTGAAAGTCTTCCGCACCACAGCCTGGCGCAATGTGGACGATGCCGGTACCCTCCGTCTCACCAACTTCATCCCAAAGGATCACGCGATGGGCTTCTGCAGCCGTGAGAGGAATGTCCTGGATAAGTTCTTGCATGGTGGTAAAGCCACCGCGGCTTTGAGCTGCTGGCAGGTCATCGAAGGGCCCAAAGTAGTACCAGCCTTCCATTGCCGCGCCATTTAATTCACCCACCACCTCGTAATCTCCCCGCAGCATATCCAGGGTGCCTTTGGAGAGATAGAGAATTTGCTCCCCTTGCCGAACTTTGACATAGGTCAGCTCGGGCCCAACGGCTGCGGCGACGTTGCTGGTCAAGGTCCAGGGAGTCGTGGTCCAGACTAATAAGGCTTCGGCAAAGCCGGTTTGGGGATCGCGGCGCACCGGGCTATCCAGGGCTGGTCCTTCACGCAGCGGGAAGCGTAGGGTAACCGAGCGGTGAGTTAGCTCAGCATAGCCATCGGTAACGATCTCGTGCTGGCTGATGCCAGTGGCGCAGCGCGGGCACCACGGCATGACATCCGCGCCGCGATAGAGCCAGCCCTTCTCCCAGCACTTCTTCAGGAAATACCAGATCATGTAGTTGTTTTCGTTGGAGAAGGTAAAGTAACTGCCGCCCAGCTCTGGCATTCCCAGGCGACCGACAATTTGCTCCACCGTATCGGTGACGGGACCTTCAGGCCCTTGCACGGTGATAACCTTCTGGGGGTCTTGCAAGAGTTGCTCTGCCAGCCAGCGCAACTGGTCGGGATCATTCCAATCCATCCAGTAGCCAAGGCGAATCGATTGCTCAGTTTGTACAGCCGCGTATTTCAACACACGCGCCTTGCATGCGCGCACAAATTGCTCCAGACCGTAATTTTCGATGTCCTTCTTGGTCTTGAAGCCCATCTCTTTCTCAACTTCGACTTCAACCCACAACCCCTGACAGTCAAAGCCGTTCTGATAGCGCAGTTCTCGGCCACGCATCGTCCAGAAGCGATGATATAAGTCCTTGTAGGTACGCCCCCAGCCATGATGAACACCCATTGGGTTGTTAGCGGTTATTGGGCCATCGATGAAAGACCAGTGCGGTTTTCCCTTATGAATTTCACGCATTTTCTGGAAAGCTTGCGTGGTTTTCCAGAATTCTAAAATCTCCCGTTCTTGAGCGGGGAAATCAACCTTGGTGGGAACTTCACGAAACGGCATACGACCTCCAACTCCTTATCAGAAAATCATAACCAGCCTGATAAAAAACTCTCGTCCCATCAGGGACGAGAGGAAATCGCCAATCTCCCGCGGTGCCACCCTGTTTCCTGCCCAGGCAGGCAACTCGACAGTGGTCTTAGAAGCCCTACAAGGTGCTTCCAACCACTCGTCCGGAATAACGGTGGACGCAACCGGCTTCCTTACTCGGCCTTGCCTATTGGCAAAGGCCTTTCAGGTTGCAGCTCCGGAAGGATTTTCCACCCCTTGGCCTGCCCCGCCTCGCACCGTTTGCGGGTTCGCTGTCAGCACCGTTGAGGTGTACTCGTTTCCATCGTCGCCATTGGTAACCGATTGGCGCAGATTATGCCATATTTTCGAAGATTGGTCAACGATTCGACTATAATAATATTATGAAACCCTTACCCGACTCCCCGCTCTCCCTTTGGCTAGATACGTACGGTGAATATCAGTCCCAACCCTCCCTGGAGGGGGAAACCGTTGTGGATGTGGCCGTCATTGGCGGCGGCTTCACCGGGGTGATGACTGCTTATGAACTCAAGCGCGCTGAGCCTTCCCTGCGGGTGGCGCTGTTGGAGGCAAAAACGATTGGTTATGGCGCCAGCGGCCGAAACGGCTCGTTTGCCATGACGGTGGTGGGACTGGGCTTCGGCGTAGCCCCCCTGATGATGGGAACAGAACGCTTCAAAGCCGCTCACCGCTACATGATGCGCGCGGTCGATGAACTGGATGCTTTTATCCAGCGCGAGCAAATCGCCTGCGACCGCATTCGGCCGGGCTTTTTACGCGTTGCCACCACGCCAGCGTATGTCAAACGCCTGCAAGAGGATGTCGAACGGATGAATCGCTTTGGATTTGACGATATCTACTGGCTCGATCGGGCACAAACCTGTCAACGCGTCAACTCACCGCGTTACTTAGGCGCATTGTGGGAGCCGCGCCTGGTTTTAATTAACCCCGCCAAACTGGTGCGCGCCGAGCGTAATCTAGCCTTACAAGCGGGGGTTGAGGTCTATGAAAACACCCCCGTCCTTGAAATCCGCACTCAACCCAAGTTTCAACTCACTACTCCCCAGGGCAACCTGCGCTGCGAAAAGCTCGTCTTTGCCACCAACGCCTATACCCATCACTTTCCGCTCCTGCGTCGCAAACAAATTCCAGCCTTCACTTACATGGTAGCAACCGAGCCGTTGCGTGATCAACAACTTGAACCCATTGGCTGGATGGGACGCGAAGGGATTGAAGATGCCCGCAACCTGATCCATTACTATCGCCTGACTCCTGACCAGCGGCTGGTGATGGGCGGTGGTCCGGTAGGCTTAACCTTTGCCAACGATCTAAATGCCGACCGCAACGAAGCTGCCTGGCGGCATCTGGAAGAGCATATCCAGTTCCTCTTCCCCTCGCTGCAAGGCGTGCGGTTAACTCATCGTTGGGGAGGACCTTTCTCGGTCACCGTTGATCTAGCCCCGGCCATGGGCTATATAGGAGATCAACGGGCAGTTTATAGCGTAGGATGTATCGGACACGGCGTCTCCGCCAGCCATCTCAACGCCCAAACCCTGCGCGACATGCTCCTCGAGCGCAAAACCGAATTAACCGAAAGCCCCTTCGTGCGCCGTTGGGTCATCCCCTGGCCGCCAGAACCGCTGCGCAGCCTGGTCGCTTACAGTTTACGCGGTTATCTCCAACTCGAAGATTGGTTTTTCGAGCGCGAGCTTTATCGCCAATCCTGACTCGCATGTAATTCCCTGCCATAGGCTCTAGTCATAAGGACAGACCGTCCCCGAAGTTTTCACGAATGCACGAATAGCGCTGTCATTCGTTTACTCGAGGTCCATTCGTGGACGGTTCTCTCAGCAAACCATCAACACGACTTGTAATGGCAGGTTGTTAACTCTAATCTAATTACCAAAAGGGCAAAGAATCAGGTGGGATCGACAGCAACGGCACGCCCGTTCTCTGAAAGGTAAGGAGACGCCTAGTTTGTAAAATCCGCAAGTCACAAAATGGGAGACGGATCAGACGGATAAGCACAGATGATGCATCCGTGTCAAACCGTTGCATCGGTTTTAATCCGTGGGGCACTTCGGGACAAGGATGAAACAATTATTTTAAAAAAATCTACATTGCGATCTCTTGACTTTTATAGATGTTTTGGATATTATTTATCTTGTAATCCCAACCTTTCAGCCACCTCAACCTCATATACCGTATTTCTCCCCACCTGCTTGAGGAAGACGTTGCTGCAAGGCTATCCCCTTCTTCAAGGAGGTGTGATGTCATCTATCTCTTCCCTTCCCTTCTTCTGGCTGGCCGCCCTGACCGGTTCACTCCTACCCCTACGCCCACCCGCGCCGAAGGTTACCGGCCGTGCCACCTCACCGGATAACCCGTTCGCAAAATAAAAGGGCAGCGCACTTGCGACGGCGCTGCTCCCAGCCTCTTTAACGCATCCTTCACCCGCCATTTCAATAACCACTCTTTTTTACTAAAGAAAGGACAAACAAATGAAACCCCAACTTCTCTTCACCCTAAGACTCGGCTTTGTCCTCGCCCTCCTGCTCCTCGCCACCGCAGGCCTCGGGCAGGCTCAGGAACTCCAGCCTGAGGGTCTCCTCGCCCCACAAGCTGCGCTGGGCAGCGCCTTCACCTATCAAGGGCAACTCAAGAAAAATGGCAGCCCCATCAACGACACCTGCGATTTCCAGTTTTCTCTCTACGACGCCAGCAGCGGCGGGACGCAAATCACCAGCACCCAGACCGTAACGGGGGTTAGCGTGAGCAATGGGCTGTTCACCACTCTGATCGATTTTGGCAATGGAGCGTTCAACGGTGATGCCCGCTGGCTAGAGATCGCAGTCAAGTGCGCCGGGGATGCGAATTTTGTGCCCCTCTCTCAGCGTCAGCCGCTGACCGCGGTGCCCTACGCCCTCTTCAGCAAAGCGGCTGCGTGGAGTGGGCTGAGCGGCGTGCCAGCCGGGTTCGCCGATGGAGTGGACAACGACACTACCTATACCGCTGGCATCGGCCTCACCCTGATCGGCGGTCAGTTCGGTCTGGATGTCCCGTACAGCCTGCCTCAATCCTGCGCCAATGGTCAACTGCCCAAATGGAACGGCTCGGCCTGGGCTTGCGCTAACGACAACGACACCACGACTTTCTGGTCGCTTAGCGGCAACGCCGCCACCACGCCCGGCACGAACTTCCTGGGTACTACCGATAACCAGGCATTGGAATTCAAGGTCAACAATTTCCGCGTCCTGCGCCTAGAGCCCAACGCCGCCAGCCCGAACATCATCGGCGGCTTCAGCGGCAACAGCGTGACCGCCGGCGTGAAGGGCGCCACCATCGGCGGCGGGGGCGAGAGCACCGGTACCAACCGGGTGACGGACGACTATGGCACGGTGGGAGGCGGGTTTAACAACCAGGCCGGCAATGGGAGTGGGTCAACCTCCGACAGAAACCACGCCACCGTCGGCGGGGGCATCAACAACACCGCCAGCGGTTATTCCGCTACCGTCGGCGGGGGTATAGACAACACCGCCAGCGGTTATTACGCTACCGTCGGCGGGGGCTGGAGCAACACCGCCAGCGACTCCTACGCCACCGTCGGCGGGGGCAGGAGCAACACCGCCAGCAACTTCGCCGCCACTGTCGGCGGGGGCATCAACAACACCGCCAGCGGCTCCTACGCCACCGTCGGCGGGGGTATAGACAACACCGCCAGCGGCTCCTACGCCACCGTCGGCGGGGGCATCAACAACACCGCCAGCAACTTCGCCGCCACTGTCGGCGGGGGTAGAGACAACACCGCTGCCGGGGATTACAGCTTCGTCGTTGGGCGCCGCGCCAAAAACAATGACACAAATCACAAAGGCGTCTTCCTCTTTGCCGATTCGACCGACGCCGACTTCAATTCCACCATGGCAAATGAATTCGCCGCCCGTGCCAACGGCGGCTTTCGCTTCGTGAGCAGCAGTGGCACCTGCACCACGACCGGCGGTGGCTGGAGCTGCACCAGTGATCGCAATGCCAAAACCAACTTCGCAATGGTAGACGCTCGCCAAGTTCTTTTGAAAGTGAGCGGGCTGCCCATTCAGACTTGGAGCTTTAAGGACAACACGGCAATCCGCCACATGGGGCCGATGGCGCAGGATTTCTACGCCGCCTTTGGGCTGGGGCAGGACGACAAGACCATCAGCACCATCGACCTGGACGGCGTGGCGCTGGCTTCCATCCAGGGGCTCTATCACCTCCTGCAGGAAAAAGACGCCGAAATCGCAGTACTGGAGAAGCAGGTCGCTACGCTGCAATCCCGCAACGCCGCTCAGCAGGCGCAAATTGACGACCTCGAAGCCCGCCTGGCTGCCCTGGAGAAACGGCTCGGCGGCGCGCCCTCCCAGGCAAGCGCTCTGCCTCTCTACGGCTCAGCCCTGGGCGGTCTGCTCCTGCTCGGCCTGCTCGGCTACCGCCGCCGAAAGGGAGGTGCATTATGAAACGCGCTCGTTTTCCGCGCTTCCCTTCCCTGCTCCTGACAGCGCTGCTCTTCTGGCTCTCCTCCAACGCTCAGGCACAAAGCGGCGGCGGCTATGACCTCTCCTGGAGCACCATAGACGGCGGCGGCGCCACCTTCAGCAGCGGTGGTTCCTACTCCCTGGGCGGCATCGGCCAGGCAGATGCCGAAGCGATGCTCTCAGGCGGCAGTTATACGTTATCCGGCGGCTTCTGGGGCAGTGGCTTGATCCCTTACGGCCTCTATCTGCCCCTGGTGCTGCGCAACCCCTGACCCGCTCCCGTCCCGCTCGCTTGGCCCGCCAAAGTAGGACAAATTTGAAATTTGTCCTACTTTGGCAAAATTGTTTCCAACTGGGGGTGGCAAACGTTTTCGGCAGCTCAATAAAGTCGCTCGCCGTGGCAAGGCTTTGGCAATACGTCTCGGCGTCCTGACGCAGGGAACATTCTTTTTGATTGAATGAGTTCTCTTGACAGAGGTACATTTCGTCTGATAGGATAGGCTAAGTCCTTAAGAATGAAAACAACCAACTATTTCAGAACCAGCGTCATGGCTCGCCGCCCTGACATCAAAATGGAATGGATCAAGTACGTACTGAATCATCCTGTCCGCACAGTCATTCAAAGCAATGGACGCATTCGCCATTGGGCGCTGATCACAGAAGTTGGAAAATACTTGCGGGTTGTTACCGAATCAGATGGTGAGACGGTACACAATGCATTTTTTGACCGTCGTTTCAAACCTTATAAGGAGAAAGAGGATGTTGTTTGAATATCATCCTGATAGCGATATGCTTTATATCAAGCTGGCTGAAGGGGTAAGCACCGAATCGGAAGAAATTGCGCCGGGGGTTGTGCTGGATTTTGACGCCAATAACCGTGTCCTTGGCATTGAGATTGAAGACGCCAGCAAGTTGATTGACCTGACCCATCTGGAATTGCGCTCCTTACCGCTGTCAGACTTGATTCTACGCGCGAGAGTTCCCCTCTCAGAGTAGGACAAATTAGAAAATTGTCCTACTTAACGTAACGTGAATTCGGGATAAGGCAAGGGTCTCCAAAAGGTAGTAAACTTATATCCCTACAAAACAAGTTGAAACCTCAGGAGACCCTCAATGGATAGTTTACTCGAATTATTTTGTGATGTCGATGAT
>Ga0209809_1001526_pt1 | contig 18261 bp, 16 predicted proteins | sample YNPMSTMetaG_FD_186172 | JGI IMG/M metagenome (GOLD analysis project Ga0209809, IMG submission 186172) | Anoxygenic and chlorotrophic microbial mat microbial communities from Yellowstone National Park, USA - YNP MS-T MetaG (SPAdes) (version 2) ...
AACGGGGTTCCTCTGGCCCAGGTCGTGTACTTTGAGCATTCCGGCCACTTCCCGATGCTGGACGAGCCGGAACGGTTCCATCAAACCCTGAGAGAGTTTCTGGACCGGTGATAGAAGAAACTCATATCCCCAACCGGTTCGGGCGTTTTCTCCTGATGGCGCTGGAGCAATCGCTGGGCACGCCCGGCTTCCAGGCCGTGCTGGGTCGCGCCGGCCTCCGCCATCTGGCGGCCTACCCGGCCGACAATCTGGAGAGGGGGTTCCCGGTGAACCTGATCCCCCGGCTGATGGCCGCCCTGGAGGAAATGTACGGAGTGGGGAAGGGACGAGAACTGGCCTTCCAGACCGGGCGCGCCTGCTTTCGCCTGGGGATGCCGGGATTCGGCTTTCTGATAGACCTGGCGGACTTACTATTTCCCCTCCTCCCGACCCGGACCCGGGCCCGAATTGGTCTGGAGACCGTGGCAGAGGTATTCAACCGGTTCGCTGACGGGAACATCCAGGTCCAGAAGCAAGGCGACCGTCTCCTCTGGGTGGTAGAGCGCTGTGGAGTGTGCCAGGGACGGACGTCCTCTTCTCCCTGTTGCCATCTGCTGGCCGGCCTGCTTCAGGAGACGGTTCAGTGGGCGACCGGCAAGGACTCCGTCAAAGTCACGGAGGTGGTCTGTGCGGCGGCGGGCGGCCCCCGCTGCGAGATGGAGATAGAACTGGGGGGATAGACGACGGACGACGGACCACAGACCACAGACGACGGACCACAGACCACAGACGACGGACCACAGACCACAGACGACGGACCACAGACCACAGACGAAAGACCACAGACGACAGACCACAGACCACAGACAACGGGCGATTTTATCACCGCTAAGGCAATTGTAGCGCAGGATTTATCCTGCGTAGTTTGGTAGCGCAGGATTTGCGCTTTAACAAATTGTTCCGACAATAGCCGGAGAAGTGTTTTGCTTCCCCTCACCCCCCTTGATCCCCCCTCTCCCCTTGGCCTTGCGGCCAGGGGAGAGGGGGGATTGAAGAGGGGGTTTTGCGGCGGGCGGCGAAGCCGCCCGCCGCAAAACCCCCTCCCTTATTCCCCTCCCCTCTCCCGCACAGCGGGAGAGGGGAGGGGCCAGGGGAGGGGTGAGGGCGCAGCCGGGGAAACCCTAACCTGGAACAGGCAAGGATTGTCGGAATAATTTGTCAAGTTGCAATATCCTGCACGGTTTGGTGACGCAGGATTTACCCTGCAGGCAGGGCAGACGGGTATGCGCAAGATCATCCTGAGGGACCGAAGGTTTATCCACCCGTTCAACGAGCCGGCCCGTGAACTGCGGGTGCTCAATAAGCCCCTCTGGCTGCACCAGCGGGACCTCCTGGCCCCCTACGTCACCCAGGAGCGGGAGGTGGATTCGTTCAGCGAAATCGGCCCAGAGCGGGTGGAGACGCTGGTCTATCGGGAAAATCTATTCTTTGACAAACCGTTCATTGACACCTTCATCCAGAAAGCCCGCAAACTGGGCAAGGCCTGCCAGGTGGCATTCCCGCTGGACGATAAAGCCATCGTCACCCATGCCCTTCCCCTTCAGCAGACCATCCGCCGGGAGGGTGACCTCTATGTGGCGGATATGTGGTACTTTCCCCACGGCGTTGAGGAGACAGTCCGGCCACTGGTTATGCACACTGAGCCCCGCGAGATGGGCTACTACCGGGTTCCCACCCACATGTCCAACGTCCTGGGGGACCTGGTCTACCAGGTGCCCACGCGGGCGTTCCTGGCCATTGAGTCCTGGGTCCATGTCCTTCTGGCCAACATCATCTTCGGCATCTTTGCCGAGGCGGCCCGTCTGGATAAGGCCATTGAGGAGAGCGTCGGGCTGCAACTGAAACTCTTCTGGCGGGCGCTGCTGGAGCAGAAGCAGGTGCTCTCCTCCTCCGCCGTGGTCAAAATTGGCAAGAACTGCTCCATTGACCCCAGCGCGGTCATCCGGGGGCCCACCATCATCGGCGACAACGTGGACATCGGCCCGGGCGCGGTGGTGGATATTTGCGTCATTGGCAATAACGTCACCATCTCCGATGGCTGTCATTTGATGCTCAGCGTCATCAGTGACCGCTGCTTCCTGCCCTTCCGCGCCTCCCTCTTTGAGACCGTCCTGATGGAAGACACGATGGTTGCCCAGAATACCTGTCTCCAACTGGCGTGCGTGGGGCGGAGCAGTTTCATCGGCGCCGGAACCACCTTCACCGACTTTAACCTGATTCCCAATCCGTTGCGGGCCATGCGCGGCGACCGCCTGGAGCCGACGGGGATGACCGTCCTGGGCGGGTGCGTGGGCCATCACTGTCGCATCGGTTCGGGCCTGGTCGTCTATCCGGCCCGGACCATAGAATCGGATAGCATCCTTCTGGCCTCGCCCCGGCGGCGGGTGGTGATGAAGAACGTCTCCTACGAGGAGAGCGACATCCAGCGGATTCCCGGGGCGGCCCGGATGCACCCGCGCCTCTATCCGCGCCTGGACGAACTCCGGGGGCCGAAAGCCGGCGAGCGCGACTGACGCCATACGCAAATGGACTTTTTGCCACGAATTTCACGAATTGGCACGAATTTCTTCTTTCAGTTCGTGTAAATTTGTGCAATTCGTGGCATGGACAAGGAGTACACCGATGGACTCGTTCGCCTTCATCCTGCACCCGTTGGACCCCAAGGCGGACGTGGCGCGGAAATATCCGAACCTGGCCCGCCTGTTGCCGGTGAGGGCCATCCACTTTCTCTCGCTGTACTGGCCCCCGCTGGTGCTCTCGCATATCCGGTCCATTCGCTCCGCCGCGACGGGCCGGGAGGTGGAGGGGTGGCTGCTGGCCTGCCCGCTGACCGCCCGGCGGATGTTAGAAGTGCCGCCCCGGGTAGCCTACCGGAAAATCATCCAGACCGGTCGTCTGGCGGAGCGGCTGGGGGCCCGCATCCTGGGCCTGGGCGCCTACACCTCTGTGGTGGGCGACGGCGGGCTGACCGTGGCCCGGGCATTGCAGATTCCGGTCACCACGGGGGATAGTTACACCGCCGCGCTGTCGGTCCAGGCCCTGTTGGAGGCGGCGGGACAGGTCGGCATGATGCCGGAGCGGGCCACCGTTGCCGTCGTCGGCGCGACGGGGGCCATCGGCGGCGCCTGCGCCCGGCTGCTGGCCCCCCGGGCCGGCCGTCTGCTTCTGGTGGGCCGCCGGGCCGATGCCCTGGAGGCGATGCGGGCCGAACTCTCCGCCGGGGCCAGCGGTCCGGTGGAAGCCGCCACCGACATCGCCGCCATCCGCTCCGCCGACCTGGTGCTCAGTGCTACCAGCGCGGGGCGGCCCATCATCTTCCCGGAGCACCTGAAACCGGGGACCGTCGTCTGCGACGTGGCCCGCCCCCGGGATGTCTCCATGCGGGTCCACCGGGAGCGGGAGGATGTGCTGGTGGTGGACGGCGGCCTGGCCCAGACCCCCGGCGGGGTCGGGCTGGGGTTTGATTACGGCCTCCCGCCCGGGCTGACCTTCGGCTGTATGGCCGAGACCATCACCCTGGCGCTGGAGGGCCGGTTTGAGGATTACACCGTTGGGAAGGAGTTAGATGTGAGTCGGGTGCGGGAAATCCAGGAGATGGCGGCCCGGCACGGCTTCCGCCCGGCCCCGCTGCACTGCCTGGACCGCCCGCTCCCTCCCGAACGGATTCGCACCGTGGCGGCGTACCGACAACAGATGATGTAGGGGCAACCCTTGCGGTTGCCCGCAAAATCAGTTCCATCAGAATAAGAGCATTCGTGGTGTACAAACGTCCACCAGCAAATAGGGGGAGGCAGACATGAGCAAACCAAGAATTCTGGTGGTGGAAGACGATTTTGACATCTCCAACATGCTCCGCATCTACTTTCAGAGCCAGGGCTACGAAGTCGCCGTGGCTCCGCGGGGCGGGGACGCGCTGGAGATGTGCCGCCAGCAGTTGCCGAACATCGTCGTCCTGGACATCATGCTCCCGGACATAGATGGCTACGAGGTCTGTCGGCAATTGCGGAGCAACCTGCGGACCAGCCACATCCCCATCATCTTCCTGACCCAGAAGGACGAGCGGTCGGATAAAATCCAGGGGCTGGAACTGGGGGCGGACGACTACATCACCAAGCCGTTTGATGTGGAAGAACTCCGGCTGCGGGTGAAGAACGCCATCGCCCGCGCCACCTACGAGAGTTTGACCAACCCCACCACCGGCCTTCCCAGCGCCCGCCTCATTGAGGACCAGTTGCGCCGACTGCTCCGCCGGGACAACTGGGGGATCATCTACATCGGGATAGACCGCCTGGAACCTTTCAAGGAGGTCTACGGCTTCGTCGCCGCCGATGAGGTGCTCCGGTACACCGCGATGGTCCTCGGCGAGACCGCTGACCGCATCGGGACCCCGGAGGACTTCATCGGGCACATTGGCGGGGATGACTTCCTGGTGATCACCCGGAAGGAACTGATTCGCCCGATGGTGCAGGATATGACCCGTCGGTTTTCTGAAGGGATTGTCACCCATTATGATTTCAAAACCCGCCAGCAGGGGTACCTGGTGATTCGGGACGACCAGGGGAATGAGCAGCGGGTGGGGCTGATGGAACTGGCCATCGGGGCAATCTCCAGCGATGATGGTCCTTTTACCGACATCCGGGAAATCACCGAAGCGGCGGCAGCGGCGCGCCGGGAGCGACGGTTGCCGTAACCGTGTGCCATTAGACTGTATCCGAAATAGGACACGGGTGAACGCGGATGGACACGGATGAACACGGATTTTGCTGATTATGATGCAAAACACGAAGGCCATTTTCCTTTCTCTGGTAGTGGTAAACCTTAAAACCCTATGGGTTTCCGCATCAGCCCGAAGGGAATTTGAAGAATGACTTCACTGCAAAAAGGTCTCTTTACCGCAGAGACCGCAGAGTACGCAGAGCAATATTGAAGAAAATCTCTGCGCTCTCTGCGTTCTCTGCGATTAGTTTTTGCAGTGGACTCAAGAATAAGACCGACACTTTAGCATCAGGCTTGCGGATGGAATTTGCGGATGGCACCTTTTACCCGCATTCGCCAATGGTTGAAAACGCTGAGCCGTGACGGAGACCGTCGCCGGAGTGGGCTTACGGCCGTCCGGGAGACCTCCGCTTCTGCCTTCGCGCCGACTCTTGAGGAACTGGCCACCCTGGAAGAAATCGCCCGCACCGTCGGCGCGAGCCTGGACCTCGGGGTGATCCTGCGGAACATTCTGATCTCCACCCGGCGGCTCATAGACTTTGATATGGCGGAAATCACCCTCTGGGACCCCGTCCGACGTTGTCTGGTGACCCGGGGGTCGCTGGATGCAGAGGCCTACCACGCGGAAGTCGGCACCATTTACCGGCTCCATGAGGGGTACTCGGGGTGGCTGGCCCGCCATCGCCGGCCCCTGTTGATTCCCGAGATTGCAGACCGCCACGATGTTCGGCCGAAACTGGACCGGCCTGACCTCCCCTATCATTCTTACCTGGGCATTCCCCTGGATAGCGGCGGCGAGTTTGTGGGGACGCTGGAACTGATCAGTGAGCGCCCGGCGGCTTTCTCCGAACGGGACATGGCCCTGCTTCAGCGCATTGGCCAGTATGCGGTCACGGCCATTGAGCATGCCCGACTCTATGAAGAGGCCCGCCGTCGGGCTCTGGAACTGACCATCCTCTCCCGCGTCGCCACCGCGCAGACCTCCACGCTGGAACTTCCGCAGGTTCTGCAGACCATTGCAACTTCGGTTCTGGAAGTCATCGGCTGTGACGCCTCCGCCATTTTTGTCCTGGATGAAAAGGGGCCCGTTTTGCGCCTCGCCGCGACCCACGGGCTGAGTCCGGAGTACACCCGCCAATCCCTCGTCCTGCCGGTGGAGATTGGCGGACGGGGTCATGCGGTGGCCACCCGGCAACCCATCATTGTGGAAAACCTGGCGGCTGACCCGACCCTGAGACGGATCGCCCCGCTGGCGGAGAAAGAGGGATTCATCGCATTCGCCGACCTCCCCCTTCGGGTGGGGGAGCGGGTCATCGGCATGCTGGCGGTTTTCTTCTCCCAACCCCACCACTTCACCGAGGGGGAGCGGGAGTTGCTCTCCACATTCGCCGACCAGGCCGCGGTCGCGATTGAGAATGCTCGTCTCTACGCCCAGACGGACCAGCATCTGCGCAAGCAGCAGAGCGCGCTGGCTGGCCTGCAGCGGGTCGCCAGAGAACTGAGCCTCACCTTTGATCAGGAGCAAATTCTCCGACTGGTGCTGGAGGAGTCATTGCGTATCGCCGACACCCCCTATGGGGCGGTCCTGATGCGCAGCGAATCGGGGGCCTGGGAACTGGCCCTTTGTACAGGCTACCTGGAAGAGGAGCAGGCCGCCCTCCGGCAGGAACTGCGGGAGATTCCCCAGAACAGCCTCCTGGCGGAGTTGGAACATCAGGGCCAGACCGTCTACCAGGCGGATGGAATCGGTCGGCCTGTGTTGGGACGGAGCGATGTTCGCTCCGCACTGGTGGTGCCAGTCCGGTTCGGGGAGAGCCTGGCGGGTGCGATTGCTTTACTCAGCGTGCGGGTGGATGCCTTTGATGCCGAGGTGCGCCAGTTCATTGAAACCATCGCGGCGCAGGCCTCTATTGCCATTGCCAGTGCCCGCTGGCATCGGGAGCAGCAGGAACGGGCTTCCCTTCTCCACCGGCGTGCCGACCAGTTGAGCCGGGTGCTGGAGGTCAGCCGCGCCTTCCGTTCCGACCGTCCCCTGGAGGAAGTCCTGGAAGAGATTGCCTACGCTGTCCAGGAGAGCGTCGGCTTCAACATGGTCCTGATCAGCATCCTGGAGGGTGACCCGCCGGTCCTGCGGCGCGTTGCCGGTGCGGGCATCCCTCTGGCAGCCCTGGAGCGCCTGAAGCAAACCCCTCAGCCCTGGAGGACCGTGCAGGCGGTTCTGGAGGACCGCTTCCGCATCGGTCGGAGTTACTACATCCCCGCAGAGGAGCAGATGCGCTGGCGAGGGCGGCTGGACGTGTACGAGGAACGGCTGGAAATGGCCCCCCGTCAGCCCGGTCAGTGGCATCCGCAGGACCTGTTGCTGGTGCCCCTCATCGGCCCCAGCGGACAGATTCAGGGCATGCTCTCGGTGGACGAACCCCGCAGCGGCCGCGCCCCGGATTATCCGACCATAGAGGCGCTGGAGATTTTCGCCGCCCAGGCGGCCGTCGCAATAGAAAATGCCCGCATGCTGGAAGACCTCCAGCGGCGGCTGGACATCCTGGCAATCTTCAACGACCTGAACCGTGCCGTTACGGCTCGCCTGGACCTGCGGGGTGTCCTCCAGACGGTGGTGGACGCGGTCACGCGCCTTCTGCAGTGCCAGGGCAGCGTCGTCTTCCTGCGGAATCCGGAAACCGGGCGATACGAGGCACGCGCGGTTCACGGGCACGACTTCTCCTCCCTCCTGGAACACTCATTCGCCCCCGGCGAAGGGATGGTGGGAACGGTGGCCCAGAGCGGGATGCCCCTGGCCGTGACGGATGCGGCCAGGGCGGGAAGCCTTTGCTACATCCCCCAGGGCGCCGTCGCTCTGGCGCCTCTGGCCATCGGCGAAGAGATCGTCGGTGTTCTGGCCGCAGACCGTCCAGCCCGTGAGGTTTTTACCCCCACCGACCTGGCCGTCCTCACCGCTCTGGCCGACCAGGTCGCCGTGGCCGTCCAGAACGCGCGCCTCTTTGAGGAGTCGGTCGGCCGTGCCCAGGAACTCTCCACCCTGCTGGAAGCGGCCAGTGCGCTGTCGTTCACTCTGGACCTGGATTGGGTGCTCTATGCCCTGGGCGAGCGCCTGATGGACCTCACCGGTGCCGAGGGCTGCGTCATTTCCGAATGGGACCGGGAGACGGACCAGGTCACCGTCATATGGGAGTCCCGAGGGGAGGAGGCGCCGCTGGCCTGCCGGGCGTACCGCTCTGCCGAGCGCCCTGTGGCGCAGGAAGTGCTCCTGACCCAGGAGCCGGCGACGCTGACAGCCAGTGACCCGGAGGCGCAGCCACTCCTTCAGGAGCGGGGGGTTCGCTCCCTCCTGCTGGTGCCGATGGTCGCCCGGGGGCAAACGGTGGGGCTGGTGGAACTGGAGCGGCGGGAGGCTCGCCCTTTTACCCCCAACGAAATCCGCCTGGCTCAGGCGCTGGCCAACCAGGCCGCCGCTGCTATCCAGAACGCCCGTCTCTACGAAGAAATCCGCCGCTTCACTGAGGAACTGGAGCAACGGGTGGAGGAGCGCACCCGCGAACTGGCCCAGGCCCTCCAGGACCTGACGGTGGAGCGGGACCGGATGGAGGCCCTCTACCGCATTGCCAGCCAGGTGTCCTCCAGCCTGGACGTGGGGCAGGTCCTCCACCGGACGCTGGAAATTATCACTCAGGCGACTGGAGCGGAACAGGGCTTTATCCTGCTCACTGACCCCCAGACGAATGCCCTCGTCCGCCGGGCGGCGGTCGGCGTGCCCGACCATATCCCCATCAGGGGACTGCCGACCCGCTTCCGGCGAGGGGAGGGGCTGGCTGGATGGGTACTGGCCCACAATCAGTCGGCCCTGATTCCCGACCTCTCCGCCGACCCCCGCTGGGTTCCCGGGCCCGAAAGCCAGGGGCAAAAATCCGCTCTGGCGGTGCCTCTGGGGGTGGCGGGAGAGGTTCTGGGTGTTCTCCTGCTGTTCTCTACCGTCTCCAACTATTTTACGGAGGACCATCTGCGGCTGGTGGAGGCCGCCGCCGCCCAGATTGCCAACGCGGTGAACAACGCGGCCCTGTACGACCTGATCCGCCAGCAGGCTGAGGACCTGGGGGCGATGCTCAAACAACAACAGGTGGAAGCGGCCAAGAGCCAGGCCATCCTGGACGGTGTTGCCGACGGGGTGCTCTATGCGGATGCTTCGGGGAGAATTCTCCTGTTCAACCCGGCGGCGGAGCGGCTCCTGGAAATCCCCCGCCAGCAGGCGATCGGACGAAGCATCCGGGAGATGCTGGGGCTCTACGGCGTGGAGGGCCGCAAATGGCTGGCCGCGCTGGAGGACTGGGCCGCCCATCCGGCCGACCGCACCCCGGAGGACTTCATCGCCGAACGGCTCCAACTGGGAGACCGGATTGTCAGCGTCCACGCCGCCCCGGTCATCCGGGGGACGGAGTACCTGGGCACCGTTTCCGTGTTCCGGGACATCACCGCCGAGGTGGAGGCCGACCGGGCCAAGAGCGAGTTCATCTCTACCGTCTCCCACGAGTTGCGGACGCCGATGACCTCCATCAAGGGCTATGCCGACCTGCTGATGCTGGGGATGGCCGGCCCCCTGGACGAACAACAGAAGCATTTCATCGGGATCATCCGCAACAATGCCGAACGGATGGTCGCGCTGGTCAACGACCTGCTGGATATTTCCCGGATTGAGTCCGGGCGGGTCCAGTTGGACCTGCGGGCCGTTCACATCCACGAGGTGGTGGGGCAGGTGGTCCACACTCTTCAGGGACGGGCGCAGAACAAGAACATCACCCTGCAGGTGAATGTCTCCGAAAATCTTCCGCCTGTCTGGGGGGATAGCAACCGGGTGGCCCAGATTCTCACCAACCTGATCAGCAACGCCATTCAGTATACCCCGCCGGGAGGGCGGGTCACGGTCTCCGCCTATCCCAACGGGGATATGATGGAGGTTTCCGTCGCCGATACGGGTATCGGTATTTCCAAAGCGGACCAGCGGAAAATCTTTGACCGCTTCTTCCGTGCCGACGACCCGCTGGTCCAGGAGACGCCCGGCACCGGCCTGGGATTGCCCATCACCGCGTCCCTGGTGCAGATGCACGGGGGGCAAATCTGGGTGGAGAGCGAACTGGGCGAGGGAAGCACATTTACCTTCACCCTTCCACTGGCGACCGCCCGGGTCACGGCTCCCTCTCCGGCACCCTCCATGGACACTACGGTGCTGGTGGTGGAGGACGAGGCGGATATTGCCAACCTGATTCGGATTCATCTGGAGCGCGAGGGGTATACGGTGCAAATTGCCGGGCGGGGCGAGGAGGCGCTCCGGATGGCCCGTGAAATCCAGCCCGGTCTCATCACCCTGGACATTCTCCTGCCCGATATGGACGGGTTCACCCTCCTGGAGCAGTTAAAGAAGGATTCCCGGACAGCCCATATCCCGGTCATCGTGGTCTCCATTGTCCCCGAACGGGAGAAAGGGCTTCGGTTGGGGGTGGTGGACTATCTGGGTAAGCCCATAGACGAGGAACGGTTAATAGAACTGGTGCGGCGAGTGCTCCATCGGCGGGGGCTCATCCTGGTCGTGGACGATGACCGGGACAACCTTTCGCTGATGCGGGAGGCGCTTCGCCGCCATGGGTTCAGCGTACAGACCACCGGGCAGGGGAAACGGGCCATCCAGATTGCGCGCGAGACCCGTCCCGCGCTGATCTTGCTGGACCTGAGGCTGCGGGACGTGGACGGCTATCAGGTGCTGCGGAATCTGAAATCCGACCCGCGCACCCGGGATATTCCGGTGGTGATGATGAGCGGGAGCGTGACAGACGAGGAATTGAAGGAGCAGCGGGCGCTTGCTCTGGGTGCTGTGCGGTTTTTGACCAAACCGTTTGCCATTGACGAATTCGTCCGGGAGATTTCCAAACTGGTCCAGCCCGTGACCGCTGATGGAGGTTCGTAGCACAGGATTCATCCTGTCACCCGTAGCACAGGAGTAACTATTCAGCCGATTGAAATCGTCCTCCCTGGGCACTTCGTGCCGGGTGTCGGCCTCCGCCGACACTCTGAGGTCGGCGAAGGCCGACCAAAGGCCTGCGGCCCAGGAAGGCCGACTTCAGTCAGCGCCTGAATAGTTACGCACAGGATTCATCCTGTCACCCGTAGCACAGGATTCATCCTGTCACCCGTAGCACAGGATTCATCCTGTCACCCGTAGCGCAGGATTCATCCTGTCATACGTAGCGCAGGATTCATCCTGTCATACGTAGCACAGGATTTATCCTGTCACCCGTAGCGCAGGATTCATCCTGTCATACGTAGCACAGGATTCATCCTGTCACCCGTAGCACAGAATTCATCCTGTCACCCGTAGCGCAGGATTCATCCTGTCATACGTAGCACAGGATTCACCCTGTCACAGGAGGAGGAACATGCCTCGCATCCTGATTGCTGAGGACGAAAAAGACATCCGGGAACTCATCGCCTTCACGCTGCGGTTTGCCGGCTTTGATGTCCTCCTCGCCACGAACGGCGTGGAGGCGGTGGAGGTCGCGGAGGCGGAGAGACCCGACCTGGTCATCCTGGATGTGCGGATGCCCAGGATGAGCGGCTACGAGGCCTGCCGTCGGTTGAAGGAGAATCCACAGACGGCGTCCCTTCCCGTCGTTTTCCTCTCCGCCAAAGGGCAGGATTCCGAAATCCAGCAGGGGTTGGAATCGGGGGCGGAAGAATACATCCTGAAACCTTTTGCCCCCGACGAGTTGATCCAGCAGGTCCGGGACATCCTGAACCGCCACAGGTAACGTGAAACGTGAAACGTGAAACGTGAAACGTAAAGGCGATACGCGATACGCGATAAGCGATACGCGATAAGCGAGATGAGCGCGGTCATTATTGAGGGCAGACTGGTCCACTACGAGGCCATCGGGCGAGGCCGACCGGTCATCTTTATCCACGGCTGGCTCGGCTCCTGGCGCTACTGGATGTCGGCGATGGACGACCTCTCCGAGCGCTATCGGGCCTACGCGCTGGACCTCTGGGGGTTTGGGGATACGGACCGCCGACAGGACGGGTACTCGTTGACCGCGTATGTGGACCTGGTGGAACAGTTCATAGAAGAAATGGGTATCTCCCGGGCCGTCCTGGTGGGGCATGGACTGGGTGGTGTGGTGGCCATCCGCCTGGCCGCCCGGGCGCCGGAGCGGGTGGACCGGCTGGTCGCCGTGAGCACCCCGTTGGTGGGAACGGCCATCGCGCCCCCGCTGGCGACCTTTTCTAATCATCACAACGGTGAATGGATCAGCCGTATTCTGGGCCGCCGTCAGGCCTCCGCCTACCCGGAGGTCCAGATGGAAGCGAACAAGACGGACCTCAATGCCATCATCCATAGCGTCCAGACGGTCTGGACGGAGGACCTGCGCCCCGACCTGGAGTCCTTCACCTTCCCGGTGCTCCTGGTCTACGGGAAGAACGACCCGCTGATTCGCCCCCCGGATGACCGCTGGGTGGACCAGTGGGAGGAGAACATCTACCTGGTTTCCCTGGAGGACTCGTTCCACTTCCCGATGCTGGACGAGGCGGCCCGATTTACCCGCCTGCTGCGACAGTTCCTGGCGCTGGGGAGCGGGGTGAATGCTCTGGAACTGCGGGACGAGTGGCGCCGTCGCACCCGTTAACCCGTAGCACAGGATTTATCCTGTGGATTTATCCTGTGGATTTATCCTGTCCAACCACTCTACTCCTAAAAGGAGACCCATGCGCTCATCAACGTGGCTGCGGACCGCTGGCTGGGTGTTGCTCCTGGTGGCCATCCCCGTGGTCGCCCATGCGGCCCCTATCGGGCAGGAGGGCGGGGAGGCCCCCGCAGACGTGCTCTGGATCACCCTGGCACCCCTCATCGCCATCGCCACCTTCGTGGAGCGGGTCCTGGAAATCTTCTGGGACCGCTGGGAATCCCCCGGCCTCTGGCCCAACCGGAAGGGCGTGCCCGACCCCTCTCTGCCCTCATACATCATCTCCAAACGCCTGTGGTCCCAGTGGCTGGGAACCCTGGTCGCTGCCATCGCCATCGGCCTGACCAACGTCCGCCTCTTCCGGCTGCTGGGGTTTGACGTCCTCTTCTCCAACCTGCTCCTGTTCACCTCCAACGTCGGCGGCATCTTTGATCAGTTCACCGTCGGCACGCTGATTGACTGGCTCCTGACGGCGGGGATCATCGGCTGGGGCGGGACCGAACTGGTCCACAACATCATTGAAGGGCTCATCAAGGGGCGGAACCTCTGGAAGGAGATGCGGGAGGTAGAATCGGGGCGCAAGTCCATCCTGGATGCCCGTTTCTTCGGAGACTACATCGCGCCCGAACTGGAGAAGCGCGGCATTTCGGTCACGGGCCTGCGGAATCTGTTCCAGACCCTGAACTCCGTGGGCGTCTCTCCCGACGCCCTGTTGGGCTCCCTGACCGTTGGTCAGGTGGACCAACTGCTGGCCCGCCTGGAGTCCCAACCGGAAACGGCCCCCGCCGCCCAGGCCATCCGCACGTTCCTGGAGGGGGTCCCGCCGGAAAAGCGACCGGAGATTCCCAACCTGCTGGCCCTGCTGACCCCGGAGCAGCGCCGCCGTTTCCTGGGGGCGTGAACGCGAAGGTAGCACAGGATTCATCCTGTCCCTTGCAGGATGAATCGCAGGATAAATCCTGCGCTACTTTCAGGATAAATCCTGCGCTACACAAATCCGTAGAATAGGATTCATCCTGTCCCTTGCAGGATGAATCGCAGGATAAATCCTGCGCTACTTTCAGGATAAATCCTGCGCTACATAAATCCGTAGAATAGGATTCATCCTGTCCCTTGCAGGATAAATCCTGCGCTACTTTCAGGATAAATCCTGCGCTACACAAATCCGTAGAATAGGATTCATCCTGTCCCTGCAGGATACATCCTGCGCTACACAAACCCGTAGAATAGGATTCATCCTGTCCCTTGCAGGATACATCCTGCGCTACACAGCGTGGACGAAGCAGGCCGGGCATTCCAAATGCCCGGCCTGCTTCGCACGTCTCACTGGGGCCGCTCCTCCAGCGTCACGGTGACCCTCATCTCCTGCCCACCCCGGTAGATGGTCACCTCCACGCTGTCCCCCACCCGCGTCTGCGAGTCCAGGTAGACGTTCAGTTCCTGGAGCGTCGGCACCGGGTGGCCGTTGACGGCGGTGATGATGTCGCCGCCCACCGGAACCCGGTACCCCCCGATGCGGACGATCTGGGTTCCGCCCCGGATGCCGGCCCGGTCCGCCGGCCCGCCCCGAACCACGCTCAGGACCAGCAGCCCCTTCTCCACCGGCACTTCCATACCGGCCTGCCGCAGGGCCTGCACCCACTCCGGGGTCAGGGAGAGGACCTGCACGCCCAGCCAGGGGTGGGGATACCGTCCCTCGGCGATGAGATGCGGCACCACCCGCCGCACCGTGTTGGAGGAAACGGCAAACCCGATGCCCGCCGAGGCCTGGCTGGGGCTGATAATCTGGGAGTTCACGCCGATGACCCGCCCCTGCAGGTCCAGCAGGGGGCCGCCGGAGTTGCCGGGGTTGATGGCGGCGTCGGTCTGGATGGCCTCGCCGATGAAGCGGCCGTCGGGGCTCTGGATGACCCGCTCCAGCGCGCTGATAACCCCCAGCGTCATCGTCCCCACCTGTCCGAAGGGGCTGCCGATGGCAATGACGAATTGCCCCACCCGCAACTGGCCCGAGTCCGCCAGAGGCAGCGGGGCCGGCAGGTCTTCCGCCGAAATGCGGATCACCGCCAGGTCCGATGACGGGTCCACCCCGACAATATCCGCCGGGAACGACCGCCCGTCGGACAGCATCACCACCACTGACTCGGCGTTCTCCACCACATGGTAGTTGGTGACGATGTGCCCCTGGTCATCGTAGAGGAAACCCGACCCGGTTCCTTCCTGAGGGATGGGTTGCATGAAGATGTCGTAGGCGATGCTGCGGGTGGTGATGTTGACGACGGCCGGGGCGGCCTGTGCGTAGACCGCCTCCACCTGGGCCTCCAGCGCGTTGAACGCTTCGGGGGGGACGGTGGGCAGGACCGGCGGCGCGGGGGTCGCCGTGGGAGGGATGGTCGGCACCGGGGTGGGAGTGGGCAGGACCGCCGCTGGCAGAGCACAGGCAACGGCCAGCCCCAGCACCATCAGCGATGCCAGCAGAATCCGAAAACGAAGCGCGGATTTCATCTTTGCACCTCCATATGACCAAAAAGCGACCCCCAGCGGGGTCGCTTTTTGCGTTTGGACTCTCGCGGGCTTGCGATGTAGCACCTTATCCGGTCAACAACTCCCGCACGACCTCGTTGACCAGCCGACCGTCGGCGCGCCCCTTCATCCGGGGCATCAGGACCTGCATCACGGCGCCCATATCCCGGGGGCTGGTGGCCCCCACCTGGGCGATGACCGCGCGGGCCTCGGCGGCAATCTCCTCCCGGCTCAGCATCCGGGGAAGGTAAGATTCCAGGATGGCCAGTTCCGCTTCCTCGTCGGCCAGCCGGTCTGCCCGGGAGGTCCCTCGCAGTTCCTCTATGGTCTCCTGCCGCCGTTTGACCTCCTTCTGGAGCACGGCGATGAGGGACGACTCGTCCAGTTCACCCCCGTGGTCGGCCTCGGCCAGTTGGATGGCCGCCAGCGCCATCCGGATGACGGCCTTGCGCCGTTCGTCCCGGTTTCGCAGCGCGTCTTTCAGGTCCTGCTGCAAACGATCTTTCAATCCCATATTGACTCCTGCTACCCGGCGGGTCACACGACCGCCGGGGCCAAAGTCCGCACGTGAAGGATTTCCTCGCGGTGCATTGGACGAACATCTGCTAACGTGACAACCGCAACGGTTTTGCCTTCGCCGGTAACAAACTCTACTTCAAAGGTTGCTCCATCCCCATAACAATGCACAACAGCCCCAACATCACCGCGCTTGAGGCCATAAGTCTTCAGGTCTCTGGCAAGAACCACGGTATCTAATTCCCGAATCATTTTCACGACTCCCACAAGGGACACGAAGGGTACAAGTGTTGTATCCCTCCGTGTCCCTTCGTGGTTTTCTACAGAAACTCCTCCCGGAGAATGGACATCAGATGGGCGTCGTGGTACCGGCCCTCGGAGAAGATGGCCTGCCGGCGCGTCCCCTCGTAGCGGAAGCCGGCCTTTTCGTAGCACCGGCGAGCCCGCGCGTTCTCGTCAAAGACTTCCAGTTCCACCCGGTGGAGGTTCAGTTCTTCAAAGGCAAAACGGAGCACGGTGCGGGTCGCGTCGGTGCCGCACCCCTGGTCCCAGTATGCTTTCTCCCCCAGGGCGATGCCAAAAGTGGCACAGCGGTCTTTCCAGTTGATCCGGTGCAGGCCGATATTGCCGATGTGCACCCACTCGTCCCCCACCCGCGCCTCCACGGCGAAGACAAAATCCTCCCGCCGCTGGACGCGCTGGAGCATGTCCTCAAACCATTTTTCCTCCTGTTCGGCCGACATGGGCGCGTACATCAGCAGATACCGACGCACCTCCGGGTCGTTGAACCAGCGGACGAAGGTTGGGATGTCGGACCGCTCTATGGCCCGCAGACGGACCCGCTCTCCGTAAATCATGGCCTGTCACCTGTACGGGTGGATTACCCGTATCGTTGAAGGGTGCGCATCGTGGTCCGGCGGCTCTTGCGCAACTTGGCTGCCTTGCGGCGCTTCCGCAGGATGGTGGGCGGTTCGTAGAACCGGCGCCGCCGAATCTCGGAAAGGATGCGCTCATTCTGGACCTTTTTGTTGAAACGACGCATCAGGGAATCCAGCGATTCCCCTTCTTCAGCAACAACTCGCGCCACGCCCTGTTCACCTCCTCTCTTTGCAGGATAAAGGCGTTCCCAATTATAACTATCTTCCAAAGGTTGTCAAGCGCGGGTGTCGCAAAATTTCACCGCAGCCCATGCCGTTCCAGGAGTTCCTCATCCGCCAAGAGGGCCGCTGTGGGGCCGTCGGCGACGACGACCCCGCCGTCCATCACCACGGTCCGGGGCAGGAGTTCCGCCACCAGCCCCAGGTCGTGGGTGGCGACCAGCATCGTCTGCGGGAGGGCCCGCAGGACCTCTATCAGCCGTCGGCGGGCGCGGGGATCCAGCCCCGCCGACGGCTCGTCCAGCAGCAACACTTCGGGCTCCATCGCCAGGACGGTGGCGATGGCAGCCCGTTTTTTCTCCCCTGTGCTCAGGTGGTGGGAGAGCCGTCCCTCAAATCCCTCCAGCCCCACCTGGCTCAGCGCGCGGGTCACCCGCTGGCGGACTTCCGGTTCCGGCAACCCCGCGTAGAGGGGCCCGTAGGCCACGTCGTCAAAGACGGTGGGGGAGAACAACTGGTCGTCCGGGTCCTGGAAGACCAGGCCCAGACGGGCCCGCAGGCGGCGCGCATTGCCGTCGTCCAGGTCCTCCCCGAAGACGCGCAGAGTCCCCCTCCCCTTCAGCAGGCCGACCAGCGCCAGCATCAGGGTGGATTTCCCGGCCCCGTTCGGCCCCACCAGTGCCACCTTCTCCCCCTCCGTCAGAGTCAGATGGACACCGCGCAGGGCCTCCCGTCCGTCCGGGTAGGTCAGGTGGAAGTCGCGAATTTCAATCACGGGCCGCATCGGGCGCGGTTCCACCTCCTACCCGTGCGCGTGGGGTTGGGGGTGTTCGTGCTCCGGGGAGGCCGGTGCGCCGCCCAGGTGGTCCAGCGCGCCCTGCAGGGCCTCGTTGGCCTGGGCCAGCATCCGGGCCGCAGTCAGCAGGTGGTCGGCCACGTGAACTTCCCCGGCCTCCCGGGCCCGTTCGGCCCATTTCCGGAACTCTTCCGCGTGCTCCTCGTTGTGCTCTATCCAGTGCGGGAGCAGGCGCTGCAGACGGGCAATGTCCTCCGAACGGGTGTGTTCATCCATACGAGTTCACTCCTCGGCAGGCGCGGCCAGATGGACAGTGTGCCGGAGGAAGTCAATCCGCACAATCCGGCCGCGCACCCATTTTTGTTCCCCCAACAGGCCGGTCAGCCGGTAGCCGTCCCCTTCCGGCTGGAGCAGGATGACCTCCTCCATAATCGGACGTCCGCTGGGGTCGTTCTCCAGATAAACCTTTGCTTCACACATTTTGCCTCCAAGAAGGCACAGGAATAACGGTTTTTCAGTGCGGCGGCGAAGCCGCCGCACTGAAAAACAGTATCATACCAATTGCGTTTGTTTAAGACATTATGTATAATTTTAGCGAGTTCTGGTTGGAGGTGAAGTCCGATTAAACCCGTGAGCCCACTTGTAGACTGGCAAGAAGATGAAGCAACCTTATATCAATTGTATCGGAAGGAGCAAGATGCGGAGTTAAAAATCCGCTGGCACGCCCTCTGGCTACTCCGAAAGGGCCATTCCCTTCCGGAGACAGCGCAGGTGGTGGGAATCCACCCCCGTACTCTCTTCCGATGGTTGAGCTGGTATCGGGAGGGGGGCATCG
>Ga0209809_1001539_pt1 | contig 18200 bp, 15 predicted proteins | sample YNPMSTMetaG_FD_186172 | JGI IMG/M metagenome (GOLD analysis project Ga0209809, IMG submission 186172) | Anoxygenic and chlorotrophic microbial mat microbial communities from Yellowstone National Park, USA - YNP MS-T MetaG (SPAdes) (version 2) ...
GCTCATCGCTATTTGCCGCACATGCCCCCAAAAACTTTAAATCCCACAATTGGATGCTAAAACTAGTGTGTGTAAATAGCGTATCGCATCGCGTCGATGCTTTAAATCCCACAATTGGATGCTAAAACAAACAGTTGAAAGAAATCTTGTTGCAAATCAGATTACTTTAAATCCCACAATTGGATGCTAAAACCAAGATTTGCAAAACATGCAGGGCAGCAAGCAAAAAGCTTTAAATCCCACAATTGGATGCTAAAACCGTATAGAAATATAAAAAAGTGTACTTAAAAGCGCTCTTTAAATCCCACAATTGGATGCTAAAACAGATTTAAAAGCATTTTCTAATATTTCCGTAAGTTCCTTTAAATCCCACAATTGGATGCTAAAACTAGTGTGTGTAAATAGCGTATCGCATCGCGTCGATGCTTTAAATCCCACAATTGGATGCTAAAACTACCCCGCTCTCGCCTTCCGCCACGCTCGCCTCGCCCCTTTAAATCCCACAATTGGATGCTAAAACGTTTTTGAATATTGTTGAGAATTTTCTAATCATAGTCTTTAAATCCCACAATTGGATGCTAAAACTTTTGAAAAATCGCTTTGACAAATACAGGCGAAAAACTTTAAATCCCACAATTGGATGCTAAAACTAAGTTAAGCTGCGATTTTGAAATATAAAAACGAAACTTTAAATCCCACAATTGGATGCTAAAACCCAAAACCTCAGCAGTAATGTCAAAGTGCGCAAACCCTTTAAATCCCACAATTGGATGCTAAAACCAATAAGTCTTCTATATTTACTAATTTCACTAAATGTCTTTAAATCCCACAATTGGATGCTAAAACAGATTTAAAAGCATTTTCTAATATTTCCGTAAGTTCCTTTAAATCCCACAATTGGATGCTAAAACCTTATTACTAAAAATACTTAATATTTTTAATTCTTCCTTTAAATCCCACAATTGGATGCTAAAACACGTGCTTCTGATTTTTTAACTGGTAGTGTAACTTCCTTTAAATCCCACAATTGGATGCTAAAACTATAGATTTTAGAACTTATGTTTATACTGTTTTTAGCTTTAAATCCCACAATTGGATGCTAAAACTAATGTTTTAATACATAATTTATCTTCATTTTTTGTCTTTAAATCCCACAATTGGATGCTAAAACGCAGAAATTGCTTCTCGAATAATTAAAAAAATCGTACTTTAAATCCCACAATTGGATGCTAAAACCGAGAACTTGCGAGCGCGGGGCGATTGTACATTGCGCTTTAAATCCCACAATTGGATGCTAAAACTCGGCCTTGCCGTGATTTAGAACGTGTTTTTGCGCTCTTTAAATCCCACAATTGGATGCTAAAACATTTATATACTTCTCAACATGCAATTTATACGATTTCTTTAAATCCCACAATTGGATGCTAAAACAGGATTTTTAGAAATTAATAATACTTTTAATCCTTCCTTTAAATCCCACAATTGGATGCTAAAACCATGCGAAACGTTAAACAGACGAGCAAGCGCAAACGCTTTAAATCCCACAATTGGATGCTAAAACCTATATGGGGGGAGTGCGAAGTTTTTAATACACCAAACTTTAAATCCCACAATTGGATGCTAAAACCTACAGAACCATATTCAAAAAATATTGTAGTAAAAAGCTTTAAATCCCACAATTGGATGCTAAAACTCTTTTGATGTTGTAATGAATATGATTTCTACTGCAGCTTTAAATCCCACAATTGGATGCTAAAACTAATTTAGCCTCGCTTTCTAAAATCTCCGTGAGGGCCTTTAAATCCCACAATTGGATGCTAAAACAATTTTTAAAATAGCGTTTAGTAAAAATTGTAGAACCTTTAAATCCCACAATTGGATGCTAAAACAGCGCTATCCTGTAGCGCCTCCGAAAGTCCTCCCACCTTTAAATCCCACAATTGGATGCTAAAACTTATGTGGACAGAAGGTCATACGTGTCCGATCATGTCTTTAAATCCCACAATTGGATGCTAAAACTTTTGAAGCGCTACGAGGAAAACGTAGACGGGTACACTTTAAATCCCACAATTGGATGCTAAAACTTCTATATGTTTATTTACATCGATATATGAACCTTACTTTAAATCCCACAATTGGATGCTAAAACCTGGCGTACGGTGCGAAAAAATATGCAGAAGATAGTCTTTAAATCCCACAATTGGATGCTAAAACCAGCGATAGCGAGAGAGCTTGGGCTTAAAACATACACTTTAAATCCCACAATTGGATGCTAAAACCCCGTGTCGGCTATAGCGAGGATGTTTGACGTAAATCTTTAAATCCCACAATTGGATGCTAAAACCTTGTTACTGCACAACGAAGAGCATTAAAGACAAAGCTTTAAATCCCACAATTGGATGCTAAAACTGCACGGCCCCGAGCGCAAAAACACGTTCTAAATCACTTTAAATCCCACAATTGGATGCTAAAACTCATTGGGACGAAAAATTTTCCTCCTTTTACCATATATACTTATAAAACAAGTCAAAAGAAAAGTCAAGTAAAACTTTCTCGAACCGCCGGTAGTGCATTTTATTCTGTTATTGCAGTTTATTCTAATTTCAATCTTTCAAATTCTATTTCTATACCAAACTCCTCCATCATAAAGTTTCTTTGTATTGGATACATTTCTGAATAGAAATTATTTCTTTTAGAAAATGCATAGTAAAAAGATTGCTCCAACTTCTTATTTTCGATGTATATTCCAATATAGTAAGGCATTTTAATTCCCACCATATATAATCTTCTAATAATACAAAGAAGTCATATCGTTTATTATTTCAACACAAAACATAGGCTCTTCATTTTCTTTGTTAAATAATAAGAAAAAATCATTTTCCTTTTCCTCAATTTCATTAGTGAATTTTTTCTTAAAAACATAGACTCCCGTAAAAACAACCCCTCCTTTCACAGATTTAAAATTTAGTAAATCTTCTAGTTGCCCAAGAATATGTGAATTTTCCATAAAAATCTCCTTTTTACAAAATATTTGCTGTTGGATCAAAATCTATGCCAATATTTTCCCTTTCAAGGTTATTTTTATTCGCTAACTTGTAAAAAACTACATAATCCTCTTTCTCATTTATTAACTTCTCCAGAGCAACCTTTAATGCTAAAAGTTTAGCCTCGCTAATTTCACCTTCAAAAACAGACTTCTGAGTATGATGCAAAAACTCCCGACATTTTTTCATAACCTTTGGCAGTCTTTTTCGACCTCCTTTCGTTGCCGTTGAAATATCATAAACAACAATCACATACATATTCACCACCATATTCGAAAAGCTTTGTAAGAAGCCTCACCCAAAAAATGCTTAATAAGTTTATAAAGCTCCAAACGAATAATTTTTTGATAACTCACCTTTCTTTTTAACTTTTTATGAACTATTGTTGTTTTCATCTTTTCATCAAATGCTTTGACTACAATCTTTCTCCCATCTTCCTTTAAATAACAATAATTCAAATAGAACCATCGCATATTTCTTCAACAAGAATATTAAAAGAATAATTAGTAGAAATAATATCATTTGGAGCAACAATACCATCGGGCATTAAAAATAAAGACCCCTTCATAGAATTATCTGGAATTACATTAGAAATAAAACAAGATGATGTTTCAAGAAGATTAACAATTGCAATATCAATAGATTTATTTAATGCTTTTCCAAACTTTTCTCTATATTCCGCAACAGAACTAACTAAAACAGGTTCTCTATTCCCCTTCTCAAAAACATCAATAACACCATACACAACAGTATTTGGTGCTGGTAAAATAAATTGTGATTTATCTATTACATTTACATCAACACCTGTCATAAAATTTGGCATATTTTTACCTCCTTATTCTTCTTCAATTTTAAAATTACTAATTATTTTTTTACCTAAAATTTTATATTCAAGTTTTTCACTTATCATATCTAATTCATATAAAGACTTTGATATTATTTGCAATGGTATAGAATGTAAACTACCACGCTCTATTAAAAATATAAATTTTCTATATTTTACATTCATTTTTATATCAATAAAAAATGTTTTCTTATTTAAACTATCAACATAATTTCTAATTTCATAATTAAACATGTTTTTTATATTTTTTATATTTTTTTCTATAATATTTTTTAACAAAAATATTTCTTTGTATTTTTCAACGAAACCACCAATAATTGGAACATCACCATATTTATTTTCAATTAATTCTATTGTATTTAATACTAATTTATATAAATTAAAAATATTATCAGTTGTCTTGTATATTTGTTTTAAAGAAATTAAAAATAAATTTACATTTACAAATAAAGTAAACAAAAATTTCAATGTTTTTATTGTAATTATATTTTTATTCATTTTTTTACCAAATATAATATAATATATTTTATTTTCAATAATATTAGAAAATTCATAAATGACTTTGTTAACAAATTCATCAACATAATAAATAATTAAATCATCATCAAAATCAAAAGTGAAATAATAATCAAACTTGAAAGAAAAAACAGTGCCATTTTTAAATTTTACAAAAATATATTATCTCCTTCTAAAATTTTTTCAATAACTAAACCAATTTTATCTATATTACTAATAATATATTCATCATTTATAATATCAATATTATCTTTATTCGTATGACAATAAAACCATTTTGATATATCTAAATTTTTACCAATTGCCGATATTGTTATTGCTTCATACCCTCTTTTCACTAAAACAGTTGTATCACAAAAAGGAGTATTTTTCTTAAAAAATCCTAAATTATCAAATAATTCTAAATTTTTATTATAATCATAAATTAAATCATTCCCAATACCTAAAACATCTAAATTTAATATTATAGAATTTTTTGGTAATAATCTCGTTAACAAAGCCCCTCTTCCCATATAAGGAGGTTCTTCTTTATCAAAATATATAAAATTTATATCAGGATACCTATTTTTTAATTCAACAATAATAAATAATGCAGTCGTATTATCAATATAACAATTTGAAAAATTTACCACATCATAGTGTGCTGTTAACCATAATCTTGATTCACCAAAAGAATATATATTAATTATATCATCAACAAACTCAAAATGATATTCAATTTCTTTTCTAAATAAATAACTACACAAATTAAAAATTCTCTTATAAATATCATTAGAATTCTTAATATAATTATCTATCAATTCAACATACATAAAAAACTCCTTACAATTTTGTTTCTATTACATCCCCATTTGAAAAAACCAATTTTATATCAATATATCTTTTAATTCTATCAATATTTGCTTCATAATCAACAATATTTACATTATATTTTTCCAACTTTTCATTTATATTTTTAATAAATTTATCAATAACATATTTATAATAATCTTCATCCATATTGCTATAAACTATGTCTATAAAAACAGAACCAAAATTTAAATCAAAATAAACATCACCAGAATTAACCAAAAATATAGGTTTTGTTAAATGTTTTATATAATTTTGTGTATAACTTTTTATTTTGCCATTTTCAATCTTCAAATCACAATCTACAACAATCATATATTACTACCCCCCTCACTTCTTTCTGGAGCAATTCTATAAGCATATCTATTAAGATAACCAATTGTATATGTATCAACAACTTGAAATAAAGTTTTATATTCATTTTTATTGTAATCTTCATATTCAATTTTTACCCTGTCACCTCTTGATACATTATCACTTTCTTTAAAAAATGCAATAATTGGCAACTCTGTTTCAAAGAAAACACCAGCCCCTTTCAAAAATGCTTTGTCTGGATTAAAAATAATTATGGCTTTTGTATTTATAATTTTTTTAATATTCTTATCACTATAACCAAATAAATTACTTTCATTACTCATTTTTATTAATTGTATATTATAAGAATTTGGATAATACTCAATTATCAAATCAAAATTTTCAATTCTATTATTAACAAGAAAATTAAGTATATTATTTATCATAACTCCTCCATAAATATAAATTAGACAATACATTATTATAATATTTATCATAATCATTTGTAATTATAACATAATTATAATAAAAACCAGTAAAATCACTTCTAACTGGTTCATAATATGAAATAAAATCATAATCAAATAAATCTCTTACATACTCTGGTAATAAATATAAATAATTAAACTTTTTATCAAAAATTTTATATGCTTCAAGAATTGAAAAATCATTATTATCTTTTACACCATTTAAAAAATCAATCAATGTTTCTTTTAAAAATAATCTAACAATTTTTACTTTATAATCATATAAATTGTTATAATATTTAATCTCTTTGTTATTATTAGCATACCACAAAACAGAAATAATAACAAAACTATACACAAAGAAAATTGTTGCAAATCTATCAAACCATTTCATATAAACCTCCTATTTCCTCAATAAATCATAAAATTTATATGGTTCATTGTCTAAAATAAATCTTACATATTCTTTACTCTTTCTATACTTAATAATAAGTTTAATTTTTTCAAATGCCCTATGAATAGAAAATCCACCTTTATAAAATAAAGCATATAAAATATAATTTATATACAAAACAAACCATAAAACAAGCGAATTCATAAACATAGCAAATAACATAAAGAAAAATGAATAAAAAGATTTAGTTGATAATTGAAAAACAGCAATCGGAACCATTAAATAAAATGCTGATGGTATCATACCATAAATAATAAACGAAATAATGAAAATAAAAATTAAATTACAAAAACCCTCATAAAGAACACCTACAACAACCCATAAAAACCCTGTTTTTCCTTTTAAAACCTTTTCCTCTCTACCAGTTATATCTTCCTTAAAATAAATACTTCTTCCATTTTTATATTTCAAATAACGAACATTAAACCACTTCATATAAACCTCCTATCTATATTCCACATATTATATATGTATAAAATTTTCAAATAAATAAAAAAATCCGTTTGTCAAGTATTTTCAAATTTTTACTTCTAAAAAATTTTTGTAAATTGGTTTAAAAATTGTTTCTGGATATGCCTCTTCACACTCAATATCAATAAAATATTTTTCAAAATCTTTTTCTTTTCCTTTTTTAGTAAGAAATCTCTTTATTGCTTTTTTAAAGAAATAAAAAACTCTTGTTAAATCACTATAATTATCAGTTTCAACTAAATGGTCAACACAAGATATTTTATAAAAATAATCCATCATATTTCTAATATTAAATATTCTATCATCTTCATCTATGTCCATCGTAAAACTCCAACTATCAAAAATTTCCATAATTATAAACCTTGTCTTCTTATAAGGTGCAATATACCCAAACAAATACGTATCAAAATATGTTTTTGCATAAATTGTAGAAAAAAACATTACAAAATAACCATCATATTGTGAAAAAAACATTACATAATCACCAAAACTAATATAATTACTTCCATAAAATCTAAAAACGTATCCTTTAAAATCACCACCATTTTCTATAAAATAATCTTCAAAAGAAAAAAATGTGTCTTTTTTATACAACTCTTGCGAATAACTTTCAATATTAACTTTATACATTTCAATTGTTTTTTCCAATTTTTGATTTAAAACACCATCAACTTCAATATAATATATATAAATAACATATTTATACATTCCTGTAATATAACTATATGTATAAGATTTATAAATATCTACATATTCTTTTTCCTTAAAACCTTCTATATCATCAACATTATTACAAACTTCTTTTCTTTCAATAAATGCAAAACCATATTTATTAAGAATGTCTTCTGTAAGAAAATATTCCGTTCTACTATACATAATAAAACCCTCCTATATATTTTACATATTATATATGTATAAAATTTTTAAATAACTTATTTAAAATATTCTTTTGTATAATCAACAATATTTTTCTTTTCTTTTATATTTACATTTATATCTTTTACAATCATATTTTTATAATCTTCTTCCATTTTTTTCATATTATAATTATACATCTTTTTTAATTCTTCATAAATTTCGTCAAAATTAAGATTATATTTTACAATATAATTATAATTGTAAAAAAATCTTCTACAACGAAAACAATATACCGCATTATCATAAACTTTTGCAGATGGTTTTAAATCATCGTGAAAAGAACAACAAATATTTCCACTTTTTTGTTCTATATTACACTTTTGTAAAATTTTTTTAATTGGATATAAAACATTTACATAAGAAATTCTAACATCTTTTTCCATAAAATTACCTCCTTTTATAAGGAACCCAACTTTTTAAAACTTTATAAACTAATTCAGGTGTATTAAAAGGTAATATTTCAATTATATTTAATATGTGTTTTGTTATATACACAGGTTTTCCATGTTTTGCCCCCCATATTCCTTTATCTGTAAACCCTTTTGGAAAAGGATAAATAGAAGCATTATACTTTGCAAGTCTATACCAAGCCCCTTGAATAAAAAACTTGCAATTGATTTTAACTTAATCTCTATCCCCGGTATATTTGAATACTACAATCTCACCTCCTTTTTTGTCTTGTATCCTAACAACTTCTTTACTGTATTCTGGCCATATTTCTATTACTTCATTGGAAACATAATAGTCAGGTGCAAGATTTCTATCGTATAGAATTGTTCTACCAAAAATATTATCTCTTTTTCTGAAATCTGTCCAATTAAGTCCAAAGCCTGTTCCAGGGTTTATGACTGTTACTATTTTGGGTTTAATTCTGTTTGAAAGATATAAAGCCTGATATGTTGCTACACCTTCTCCACCAATGTAAAGTAAAGAAAATCTTTTTGGATTGTATGATTCATCTCTGTCTGGATCTCTTTCAAATATTATCCATTCGCAATAAGGTTTTGCTATACTATTTATGTGCCTTTTAGGATCACCATCACTTTCTGTAGGATATATCCTTACATTCCATCCATTTGGGATAAGTTGCCAGGGAGTGATAGATTCTCTATGAATAATATGGTATCCCCAAAAACATTGAGGATTAGATATTTCTCTATAAAAGGCTTCTTTCGTAAAATCAGCATAGTCAACATAGACAAAGCTATAAACATTTCCCATAAAGTATTTTACAGGTGTGCCATCTGTACCACATGCAGGATAGTAAAGAGAATTGTTAACTACTTCGTAAACATCAAATTCAAAGTTGTCTCTACAAAGCCAGTCTGGCATTTCCATTCTTTCAATTTCTGGTATCACTTTAACCTCCTTAAATAAATTTTTTCTATAATATATATGTGAGTAAAATTTTAGAAATACCTTACCTTATAACCAAAAAAGGCTTTCCTCTCAATATATTACTAAAATACAATGGAGGAAAGCCTTATGTAAGGCAATTTCATAGCACTTTTTCGGAATTTAAGCACCAAAACTTAAGAATTTTTTTAAAATTTTTTTTTAACCAGACAAGGGATTTGCAAATAACCCCGGAAAAGACCTGGAGTGGATAGAACAAAAACAAGAGGAAGCAATAAAAGAAGATAAAGCCTTTAAAATTGTTGGGCCAAAAATAAATTTTGCACAGATAATCAAAAAAGAAGGCTTAAAGAATGACGCACTTTTAATTGATGTCCCAGACTTTAATCCAGGCTATTACAAAGACAAAAAATACACCCAGAAATATATCGATGATTTTTGCAAAAAGTATAATTTTAAAGATGAAGACATTGACCTTGTTGATTATAAAGGAAAAGTTATAAAGATGAATTTTAGGAAATTGATTAGACATATTGTAGAAGATGGGGAAGATGAAAAGGATGCAGCAAATAGAGTATCAAGGCTTAAGTTTATAAGATTTGTCCCTGATATTTTAAAAGACCCTGACCTGGTTGCTGCAAATATCTATGTTAAAAACGAAAGACCTTTAAGAACAAAAGTAAGCAAAGTATATGTAAAAAAAATAAATAGTGAGGGAAAAGATAGCTTTGTTGTTGTGGCCATTAACTACGATAGAGAAAACCCAGCATATAGAGGAGCTACATTGTTTTTAGCAAAAGATACTAAAGGGTGGATAGTAAAATGAGACAGCCACCGACACGGTAGGAGGCTTGGGCTACCGCCGCTCCATTGCAGGATTAATTCCCCAAGCGGAACTCCTGCAACTTCGATTATATTATCGGATATTTTAGGAAAAAAGTCAAGTTTTTACAAAAAATTTCTTTGTAAAAATTGACTTTTTAACAAATTCAGCTTATTTTTAACCATAAAATATTTTTTAAAAGAGGAGAATTTTTTATGTCTAGGAAATTTTTAGTAGTTTTATGTTCTATTTTTTTCTTTTTCTTTTTTTTGGGCGATGAAGAAGCTAAAAAAATAGCAGCAGAAAAGTCTAGTAAAAAACAACCTAAGACTAATAAGAAAGAGAAAAAGGCAGAGAAAAAGGCTTCTGAAAAAGATTCTGAAAAGAAGTGATTTTTTGCTTGTTTGAATTTAGCTTTCAATTTTGATGATTGACTTTTGCCTGCAAGATTTTTCAAAATTTTGCACATAGTTTGGTATCTGCAAAAAGATGTTTTTTAAATAATGTGCTTGTTTTTTTACTTTTATCTTGAAGAATTATGCTAAGCTATGAAGGATATTAGAAGGATAAAATATATAAAAACGGATTTACGGCTACCGGTTTACGCTCCGATAGCCGGATGCTCGCCAGGAGCAAAAATCAAGAAAAACACTCCTGTCCAGCTGTGATTAACATAGCATAAAATTAAAAAAATGTCAAACAAAATAGTTATCATTCTTAAAAAATTTTCATTAAAACCCCTTGAAAGTTTCTAAGAAATATAATATAATAAAATTTCTGGCTATCCTTGAAAAGGAGGATGGCTGCAAAGTTGTTTTTATTTACAACCCATCTCGTTGAGATGAGAAATATACAGGTTGTAAATTTAAAAAATTGTTTGACCTGTAAGGCAGCAGTTTAATAAGGTGGGTTTCTCACCACGCACTGGTTTTCAAAAAATATTTTAGTTTTATAAAAGAAAATATAGCCAGCCGTCGGCTGGGCCAGTGTATGACCCACCCACTGCTGCTGTATTTTTATTGCAGAGTTTCAGGGAATGGAGTGGTGCTGGTAAACCAGCACAACCGCTACCGCTAAAAGCCGTCCCCGCTTGTTGGGTAAAGGCTTCGGTGATTTTTCTGTAGCTTTTTTTACATTTTTTACAATCTCTTGGTCTTAATTCCGTTCCTACATTTTAGACTAAAGAGCAATATTGAGATCTTCCTAAAATGTTTATAATTTGAGTTTTTATTATTTATCATTTATACTATACAGAAGTTAATTAATTAAACAGGGAGGAATAATTTGTCAGATGAAGGCAAAATTTTTCTTAATTTTAGCTTTTCTTTTATTAGTTTTTATTCGTTTAGAGAAAATAGTTATTTTAATTTCTTCAAGATTTCCTTTTTTTATCCTTGTTCCATCTTTATTCTTATTGATTATTATTTTAACTTTAGTAATTGTATTGATTAAGAAATTTACCTTTTCAGAATTTTTTAAGCTGGCAAAAAGAAATTTAGTTTATATTTCGGTTCTATTTTTAAGCTGTTTGAGTATTTTTTTAATCCTATCACTAAATAATAAGTTAGTTTTAAATAAAAATTTAAGTTATCCAATTGTAAAATTACCTTCTGATTTCGCCACCTCAAGTGATTTAGTAAGAAATGGAGTTTTGTATATTGATAACAGTAAGCAGAAAAATACTGAAATAACTTCAGGTCCTTATGTTCATTTACCTGATGGTATTTATAGTATTTTGTTGTATTATAGTGCATCGCCAGATTTGAAAGCTAAATTCAAGGTTTTAATCAAAAAAGGAAGAGTTCCTTTAACAAGCGGTCAGATTGATACAACCAGAAATTTACAAAAAGTTTCCTTTACAGCTATAAATGGTAATGGAGCAGATATAGAATTTAAAATATATTATGATGGGACAGGTAAATTAGAAATCGAAAAATATGAAATTTTACCCGAAAATACCTCTTTCTTTTTCTTTTTAAATCTCTTTAAAAATATATTGAATGGCGTTTCTTTGTTTTTATTTTTGCTTGCTATATTAATTTATGTAATGCAAAGATTTAAAATTGATCAAAATGAATTGCTAAAAGAAATTTCTATAGTCTTTTCTTTAATTCTCTTTTTGTGGATTCCTTTTAGTCTTTTAATACTAAACATTATAAAATCAAATGTTAGCTTTTTAATTGTAAATCTCATTTTTATTTTGTTTTTCATTGCCTTGGCAATACAATTATTTAGAATATATTACCTTAGATTAGAAAGTTTAGAAAAAAGACTTGAATTTTTAAGGGATTTAAAAATTAAAAGTGGAATTCTTTTGCTTGCTTTTGTTGTTAGAGTTATTGGTATAAATAATGGACTTCCAGAAATAAACCTTCATCAAGATGAAATGGATCTTTTAGAGAGAGCCTTAATAAGATTTTTTATAAATTCTGATATAAATCCACATCCTTATTTTCATCTCGGCACCTACAGTTATTTGCAATCACCTTTTTATGCTTTCTTTACAATTTTGGGAATGCTTTCTGGAAAGATTTTTTCAATGGGATATTGGTTGATTAATCCTCATGAAGCTTTACTCATCAGTCGATTTTTTTCAATTTTATGTTCATTACTTTCTGTTTTTTTCATTATGAAAATTGGAACTCTACTTAAAAATAAATTAACTGGATATCTTTCTGGCCTTTTTTATGCTGTTACTTACATGGATGTATGGCTTAGTCATATTGCAAAAGCTGATACTTTGATAATTTTTACAGTTATAGCTTCTACATATTTTATATTGAAAATTTATCATTCATCAAAAATACCTAACTATATATATCCAAGTATATTTATTGCCCTATCTTCTGCAATAAAGTTTAATAACATAATTCTTTTATTACCCCTATTTCTGGCTCATTTTTTTGCTGAAAAGAGAGAAAACAAAAAATTTTTTGAAATTATCTTTAATAAAAAGTTGATATTAAGTTTCTTCATCACTTTTACTTTCATTTTAATATTTAATCCCCTGTTAATATGGAAACCTAAAGAAGTATTCTTATCCTTTATGTATGAAGCAACAGTTGGAGGAAAGCATTATCAAAACCTGATTTTCAAGTTGCTTGATGGTTGGAAATTTCATCTTTTCAATTCTCTCACTTTAGGTACAGGGATTACGTTATTTTTCATTGGTATAATAGGAGCTTATTTTTTATTTAAAGAGGACACAAAAAAAGCTTTAATTTTTTATACATTTCCTTTTTTGTTTTTTATTTTACTTGGAAATGTTCCAAGACATTATGCGAGATATGCAGCTTTTGTAATACCATTTTTTGTAATAAGTGCAGCCTTTATCTGGAGCAATTTTTTAAGGCAAAAAAATAAATTTTTAACCTCATTTTTAACCATATTAATCATACTTCCCAATCTAATTTATGATATTGATATAGACATTCTTATGTTTAAAAAGAACAATTCCCTTATAGTTGGGGAATTTATAAACAAAAATATTTCTCCTGAATCTACAGTAGGACATTTTGGAGACTGTAGTTATGCAAAGGTAACAAAAATTAAAAACAGGCAAATAGAAATAAATTCAAACCAAATTCCTGATTATCTCATTGTGTATTACAATCGTCCATTAAGCGAAAATGAAACTAAATTTATAGATGAAAATTATACCTTGCTTAAGTATTTTAAAGTAGATAAAAGTAATAAGAAAAGGTCTATGCCTACTGAAGATAGTTTTCTAGAAATAAAAACCTTGAACTTTGAAAGGTTTAGATGTGATATTGCTCTGTATAAAAAGAAGTAAATGGCAGGGAAAATATTGTTGTTATAAATAGAAACTAAAACTTAACTTAAATCTCATCTTTAAATCCCACAATTGGATGCTAAAACAAATCTAATAATCATTTTATATAAAAGTTCATCTTTCTTTAAATCCCACAATTGGATGCTAAAACGTAGCTCCCCCCGTCCCGCTCTTGCAAGAGCAGCAGCTTTAAATCCCACAATTGGATGCTAAAACATCTCTGGCGTGTTTAGCAAACTTACAACAAACGTGCTTTAAATCCCACAATTGGATGCTAAAACGCAGAGCTTGAGAGGGACTGGATAAGTGAGAGAACACTTTAAATCCCACAATTGGATGCTAAAACAAGAGAAAAAATATGAAAATGAAAATTATTTTGATATCTTTAAATCCCACAATTGGATGCTAAAACCATCACATTGCAGGCAAATCTTACGACTAACAACCTCTTTAAATCCCACAATTGGATGCTAAAACTCGCGGATTGTTGGCTACTATCGACCTGTTCAAGATCTTTAAATCCCACAATTGGATGCTAAAACCATCAAAAACACGACACCGTTTTCTGCGCACCACAAGCTTTAAATCCCACAATTGGATGCTAAAACTGCAAGACGTCGAGGCAGTGCTGACAGAGATGATTGCTTTAAATCCCACAATTGGATGCTAAAACAAACAGGCGTTATAAGTTCCAGCAGTGCGGAAAATACCTTTAAATCCCACAATTGGATGCTAAAACTGCAAAAAAAAGCGGTGAGAGTTTGTATTTTAAAGCCTTTAAATCCCACAATTGGATGCTAAAACAATTTCCCGTATCGACCTACTCAATCGTGAAAGTTCCTTTAAATCCCACAATTGGATGCTAAAACCTGCATACTTAAATTTTTCTGTTTCTTGCTCAACTGCTTTAAATCCCACAATTGGATGCTAAAACCAAGCGGTAACAAATTCGTATTTAAAGCTTGTATTAACTTTAAATCCCACAATTGGATGCTAAAACCCGTTCCAATCTTGCCTTAATTTTCAAAAAAACTTCCTTTAAATCCCACAATTGGATGCTAAAACAGGGGGGGATGTGTGGTACACAAGACGGGGGGTCACTTTAAATCCCACAATTGGATGCTAAAACTTGCCAGAGACGGCATTTACTGAAAGAAGAAGTAAAACTTTAAATCCCACAATTGGATGCTAAAACTCGATAAAGACAGCCCGAGCAGGCTACAAACCCGCTCTTTAAATCCCACAATTGGATGCTAAAACCATCTGCGAGTTTGTCAAACCCGTTCACGATCGCGACCTTTAAATCCCACAATTGGATGCTAAAACTGAAGAAATTCGATCGTTTAAAATGGCAATGCTTAACTTTAAATCCCACAATTGGAAGCTAAAACGGAATTGTTTATCGATACTAACCCGGTAGCAAGCGCCTTTAAATCCCACAATTGGAAGCTAAAACTGCATAGCCAGGATTTACAAGCACAGTCAAATCAGCCTTTAAATCCCACAATTGGAAGCTAAAACTTACCGTACCTTCCACACCGCCTCGCATAATCTCAGCTTTAAATCCCACAATTGGAAGCTAAAACAAATCGGAAGTTTCGGGGTGCGGTATGCGAAGTTTTCTTTAAATCCCACAATTGGAAGCTAAAACGATGGAACACAATAGGGACGATTACCCGTGTGAGCACTTTAAATCCCACAATTGGAAGCTAAAACCTTGTGCCTCGTACATCTGTTCACTCTGTAACAATTCTTTAAATCCCACAATTGGAAGCTAAAACGTAAATACACATTTTTGTATTCACCATCTGAGATACCTTTAAATCCCACAATTGGAAGCTAAAACTGGGACTATGCGATTTTGGGCGGAGAATATCTCGAGCTTTAAATCCCACAATTGGAAGCTAAAACACATGCTGCTTGACGCTAACAAAACGACAGACGATGCTTTAAATCCCACAATTGGAAGCTAAAACAAAGTACGCGACAGGTGCGATGTCAAAATACAAAATCTTTAAATCCCACAATTGGAAGCTAAAACTTCGTCTTTTTTACCTGACAACTTTCTTGACCCCCCCTTTAAATCCCACAATTGGAAGCTAAAACTTCCAGCGACGATTGAAACACACGCGCTTTTGAAAACTTTAAATCCCACAATTGGATGCTAAAACTCAGCCGCAACAAGATGCACGGCCTCGATTAAAATCTTTAAATCCCACAATTGGATGCTAAAACTTGCGTTTTCAATGTTGAGTTGAGCGTTTAGTTCTTCTTTAAATCCCACAATTGGATGCTAAAACTAAAAAAGTGTATTTACAAGCGCTTTGTTTAAAAAAACTTTAAATCCCACAATTGGATGCTAAAACAATCTGTCTGTATTTTTCAGATATCCCAGTTATATTACTTTAAATCCCACAATTGGATGCTAAAACACGCTAAAGCGAAAACTGTAAATGTTTTTTTGTTTTCCTTTAAATCCCACAATTGGATGCTAAAACTCACCGAGAGCGTCTTTGTTACTATTGATAATCTGCTTTAAATCCCACAATTGGATGCTAAAACCCGCCGTTGGTGCCGCGCCTGGGCGGGCAGCGGTTTCTTTAAATCCCACAATTGGATGCTAAAACGCATGCACTTGAGATTCCAAAAGGGGCTTATTTTTACTTTAAATCCCACAATTGGATGCTAAAACCGGGTCCTTGTTCGTATACGAAGTAATATTTGCGTATCTTTAAATCCCACAATTGGATGCTAAAACATTTGAGCCATTTTTGAATGATTTACAAAATGCAATCTTTAAATCCCACAATTGGATGCTAAAACCTTGTTTGTTATTGACAAAACAAGATTTGAATTTGTCTTTAAATCCCACAATTGGATGCTAAAACTTGCTTATGTCGAACTCAATAAGTCTAAGATATTTACCTTTAAATCCCACAATTGGATGCTAAAACGCACCTCTGCCGTGATGTCAAAGTGCACGAACCATGCCTTTAAATCCCACAATTGGATGCTAAAACTATTGAGGCAAAAAGGTTTGTATCCCTTTCTCCCAACTTTAAATCCCACAATTGGATGCTAAAACAAAGCGCTTTATGATACGATAAAGACAAAAACTCAAACTTTAAATCCCACAATTGGATGCTAAAACACGGAAGCGAAGGATTTGTTTTTTGCATACCGTAGCCTTTAAATCCCACAATTGGATGCTAAAACGCGCTTGTGCGAGTTATCCTCAAAAGTGCAACTGCGCTTTAAATCCCACAATTGGATGCTAAAACCGTAAGCGTTAACGAAAGCGCGCGCTGGAATGCACGCTTTAAATCCCACAATTGGATGCTAAAACCAATTTGCCTTAATTTTACAACTGTGTCAATGTCGACTTTAAATCCCACAATTGGATGCTAAAACTTAAAAAAACAGGGGTTGGTGACAGAGATTATGCGCTCTTTAAATCCCACAATTGGATGCTAAAACGACCGATACTATCGAGTGTATAGACTTTAACTTTTCCTTTAAATCCCACAATTGGATGCTAAAACTTTATAAACCTCTGCCGTTACGCTTACGTAGTCAGCCTTTAAATCCCACAATTGGATGCTAAAACTTATCTTAAGCAACTCAAAAAGAATGCATCTCGCTCCTTTAAATCCCACAATTGGATGCTAAAACCGTCTCGCACGATTTCAAACGTCGCCTCGGGGTTCGCCTTTAAATCCCACAATTGGATGCTAAAACAGGTTTTGGACGGCTACACGGGGCGCAAGGTAAAAACTTTAAATCCCACAATTGGATGCTAAAACTGCAGATTTTCAAGCGTTTCTTTAATGTCCGCCTCGCTTTAAATCCCACAATTGGATGCTAAAACTATACCATCTAAATCTTAAAACAACATAACATAATTCCTTTAAATCCCACAATTGGATGCTAAAACTCATCCGCTTTTATCCAGCCCTCCAACCCTGCACGCCTTTAAATCCCACAATTGGATGCTAAAACGCAAGTTTTAACAATTTAAAAACAGAGGATGTTTTGCTTTAAATCCCACAATTGGATGCTAAAACTTTATTATTAACTATAAACTTTTCTTCATCTTCAACCTTTAAATCCCACAATTGGATGCTAAAACAGTAGCTGCCCCCGTCTCTCTCTTGCAAGAGAAGAACTTTAAATCCCACAATTGGATGCTAAAACATAAGCGTAAGAGAAAAGAAAAACATAAAATTTTAACTTTAAATCCCACAATTGGATGCTAAAACGAATTTGTTACCGCTTGTCATTCCCGAAGCCACGAACTTTAAATCCCACAATTGGATGCTAAAACTGATGATGAAAATAATGTTTTTAATTATTTTTTAACGCTTTAAATCC
>Ga0209809_1001540_pt1 | contig 18196 bp, 11 predicted proteins | sample YNPMSTMetaG_FD_186172 | JGI IMG/M metagenome (GOLD analysis project Ga0209809, IMG submission 186172) | Anoxygenic and chlorotrophic microbial mat microbial communities from Yellowstone National Park, USA - YNP MS-T MetaG (SPAdes) (version 2) ...
AAGATACGGCCTCTCACGGCCACTCAACTGTTCGGGCTTTTTGGGATGGACACGGCGGTCTTACTGCGAGACGGTCTCGAGGACCTAATGACAAGTGACCTGCCGTGTCCTTTTTATTATCATACTAGTGACATTAACCCGTCCTGACGGGAATCACCCCCACCCTCCTCCCCCAAAATCGCTGCGCCGATTTTGGGGGAGGCGCAGGAGGGGGCCCTGTCAGAAGCTGCCACGCTCGCTGCGCTCGCTCAAAAGGACATGAGGCTGTTAATGTTACTCCGAACGAAGTGACACTCACCAGTGCTGACGGGAGTCTCGCGCCCAGCCGGAGACTGCCGCGCTCGCTCAACAGGACAGACCGTTGTTGACGTCCCTACCGCCTGCGGATGAAGCACCGTTCATTGCAAGTGCGCTTGCCCTGAGGCAGACATCCTGACTCAAAAGCAGCATCCGGTTTGATGGTAAAATCCTTTCAACTTATTCATCCATTCCAAATCTGTGAGGACTTTGCATGACATCCACCTTTGTCACCCCGCAGTGGGTTCATGATGCCGTTTTTTACCAGATCTTCCCCGACCGTTTCGCCTCCAGCCCCAGCCTGGAAAAGCCCAACAACCTCGAAGCGTGGGACGCCTCACCAACCCCTCACGGCTTCAAGGGCGGCGACCTGCTGGGTGTGGCCGAAAAACTGGATTATTTACAGGATCTGGGGATTACCGCCATTTACTTTACGCCGGTTTTTCAATCGGCGTCCAATCACCGCTACCACACCCATGATTATTACCGCGTTGACCCGCTGCTGGGCGGTGATGCCGCCCTGCGCCGTCTGCTGGATGAGGCTCACCGCCGCGGCATTAAAATTGTGCTGGACGGCGTTTTCAATCACGCCAGCCGCGGATTTTTCCAGTTCAATCATATTCTCGAATGTGGGGCGCAGTCACCCTATCTGGATTGGTTTCGCGTCAAAGGTTTTCCGCTGAACGCCTACCACGGCAAACCCAATTATGACTGCTGGTGGGGGCTGCCGGCGCTGCCGGAGTTCAACCACCAAAATCCCCAGGTTCGGCGCTTCATTTTTAACGTGGCGCGCTACTGGCTGGAACAGGGCATTGACGGCTGGCGGCTGGATGTGCCTTTCTGCGTGGATGATGACGCCTTCTGGCAGGAATTTCGTCAGGTGGTCAAGCAGACCAACCCGGATGCCTACATCACTGGCGAAATCCCCTGGGATGCCGAGCGCTGGCTGCAGGGCGATCAGTTCGATGGGGTGATGAATTATCTGCTCACCTACGCCTGCTGGGGTTTCTTCGGCGGCGAAAAGATGGATAAGGAGCTGGTCGGCCACTGGTACGAGCATGGGCCGCAGTACTTTACGCCGCAGGCCGAGAAGTTCGCCCAAAATGTCAGCACATTATTGGGAAAATACCCGCTTCCGGCGGTGCAGGCGCAGTTGAACCTGCTGGACAGCCACGACACAGCCCGTTTCCTTTCCATTGCAGGGGGTGATCGGCGCTTGCAGCGGCTGGCAGCCCTGTTCCTGTTCACCTATCCGGGAGCGCCCTGCATTTATTACGGTGATGAAATCGGCATGGAGGGCGGCAAAGACCCCGACTGCCGGCGTGCCTTTCCGTGGGATGAAAGCCGCTGGGACGCCGAGTTGCGCGCTTTTTACCAGAATCTGATTCGCCTGCGCCATCAACACCCGGCCTTGCGCCGCGGGACTTTTGAGGTGTTGCATGCAGCCGGGCAGGCGCTGGTTTACCTGCGCCGGCTGGGACAAGAACTTGCCGTGGTGGTCATCAACCGCTCGGCAGCGGCTTCTTATGAGGTCAACATCCCGGTAACGGCTGACCTGCCCGAAGGGCTGATTTGGCGCAATGTGCTTGGCAGCGGCGGCGCACGGGTTGACAACCGGCGGTTGCACGGATTGACACTCCCGCCGCTGAGCGGGGCGGTATTGCTGCCGACGGCCTAATTGTCTAATCCTCTGATTAATCTATTCATTCCGGACTGTCCTGTGCAGCAATTTTCTTGACTCTGCCATGAGAATATGCTATATTGCTTGCACTTTCCATCCGATTTATTTACAATTAGGATAGTTGTAAACTCACAGTCCAGCGGTGGATTCCGTCCAAATCTACCAGCCCTGTGAGCCCAAAAATCGGAGGAAACCTCTGATCATCCTAAAATCCCATAAAGAAGGAGGAGAAACATGAAGCGTTATACACTTCTGGTCATTGGACTGTTGGTCATTGCCAGCATGGTCCTTTCGGCCTGCCAGCAGGGCACCCAGGTGGTGACCCGGGTGGTGACGGAAGAAGTCGAAGTGGTCAAGACGGTCGAGGTCGAAAAGACCGTTGAAGTCGTCGTGACCCCCGAACCCACCCGTGTTGACCGCAACGGCGCCTGGCTGGATACCATCGTCGTGGTTGAAGAACCCAATGCTGACGCGGCAATCACCCGTCTGCAAAACAAGGACATTGACATCTACGCTTACACCGTCAGCAATGCCGAAATTGCAGCCAAAGTAGCCGCCAACCCCGATCTCAAATCGGAGCGCTCGTTTGGGTCTTACAACGAACTGACCTTCAACCCGGCCGGTCCGATTTTTGAAGGCACCGGCAAGCTCAACCCGTTTGCCGTGCCGGCCGTACGCGAGGCCATGAACTACCTGGTTGACCGCGACTACATCGTGCGCGAGATCATGAAAGGTCTGGCAGTGCCGCGCTATACGCCCTTGAACGGCGCATCCTCGGACTACGCCCGCCTGGCGGAGATCGCCCGCAAAGTCGAATTGAAGTACGCCTATGACAAAGAAAAAGCCCAGCAGCTGATTGCTGCCGAAATGGAAAAACTGGGCGCGACACTTGTGGACGGCAAGTGGCAATACAATGGCGAACCGGTTGAAATCATCGTTTTGATCCGGGTTGAAGACGAACGCCGCCTGATCGGTGACTATGTGGCAACCCAACTGGAAGACATCGGCTTCACCGTCACGCGCGACTACAAGACCGCTGCGGAAGCCTCCCCCATCTGGATCCGCGGCAATCCCGGTGATGGTAAATTCCACATTTACACCGGCGGCTGGATCACCACCGCAGTACCGCGCGACCTGGGCGACAATTTCTCGATCTTCTACACCCCGCGCGGTCAGGCCTTCCCCTTGTGGCAGGCTTACACCCCCAGTGAGGAATTTGACAAAGTCGCGCTGGATCTGGAAAACCGCGCCTACAAGACCATTGAAGAACGCACCGAGTTGATGGGCAAAGCCCTCGAATTGGCCTTGCAGGATTCGGTGCGCATCTGGCTGGTGGACCGCGCCAGCATCACCCCGCTGCGGAAGGAAGTGCAGGTTGCTTCCGACCTCTACGGCGCAGTGTATGGTTCGCAGTTGTGGCCGTACACCATCCGCCGCGAAGGCGAAGTGGGCGGCTCAATGACCATTGCCATGCCCAGCATCCTCACCGAGCCGTGGAACGCGCTCAACGGTTCCAACTGGATTTATGACCAGATGCTCATCCGCGGTACGGGTGAATATGCGCTGGTGTTCGATCCGTTCACCGGTCTGCAGTACCCGAACCGTGTAGAGAAAGCCGAAGTGGTTGTGGAAGAAGGTTTGCCGGTTGGCAAGACGCTCGACTGGCTGACGCTCGAATTCGCTCCTTCCATTCAGGTGCCGGGCGATGCCTGGGCTGACTGGGACGCCGAACAGCAGCGCTTCATCACGGTTGCCGAGAAATTCCCCGAAGGTGCCACCGCCCTGCGCAAGAGCACCGTCTACTACCCGGCCGACCTGTACCAGAAGGTCAAATGGCATGACGGCAGCCCCTTCTCCGCGGGTGACGTGGTGTTGGGCATCATCCTGACCTTCGACCTCGGCAAGGAAGCCAGCCCGTATTATGACGAATCGGTTGTGCCGCAGCTTGAATCCTTCCTGTCGTCCTTCAAGGGCGTCAAGATCGTTTCGACCGATCCGCTGGTCATCGAGACCTACTCCGACCTGTGGAATCTGGACGCCGAGTTGAATGTGGATAGCTGGTGGCCGTTCTACGCTAGGGGTCAGGCGGCCTGGCACGCGCTGGCGATCGGTCTGAAAGCCGACGGCGCCGGTGAAGCGGCCTTCTCCTCCGCCAAAGCGGACGCCAACAAAATCGAATGGCTGTCCTACATCTCCGGCCCGACCATTGACATCCTCAAAGCCAAACTGGACGAGGCCAGCGCAGAGGGCTTCATCCCCTACGCCCCGACGCTGGGTGAGTTCGTCAGTGCCGATGAAGCGGCTGCCCGCTACGCCAATCTGGCGGAGTGGTTCCGCGTGCGCGGTCACTTCTGGGTAGGCACGAATGTGTTTTATCTGGAACGTGCCTTCCCGGTGGAAGGTACCGTCGTGCTGCGCCGCTACAACGACTACTCTGAACCGGCCGATAAATGGCTGCGCTTCTCCGCGCCGCCCATTGCCGAAGTTGAGGTGGATGGTGACGACCGCGTGAAAGCCGGCAGCGAAGCCTCCTTCGATGTCTTTGTGGACTTCGAGGGGCAGCCTTTCCCGCTGGCCGATATTGACAATGTCAAATATCTGGTCTTCGATGCCAAGGGTGAGCTTGTGCTGGTCGGTCAGGCAGAAGCCGTGGAAGATGGCCTGTTCCAGGTCAAATTGAGCGGCGCCGACACCGGCAAACTGACGGAAGGCGCCACCCGCCTTGAGGTGGTGGTGGTTTCCAAACGGGTTGCCGTGCCGTCGTTCGGCTCCTTCCAGTTTGTGACTGCCCCGTAAGGGTTACCCAATTAACCAAGTGGAGGGGCGAGGACAAAACCTCGCCCCTCTCCTACCGGATGAAGGATGAAAAATTCATATGACGGAAGCGACTCAGTCCCCTGTGACGGCCTCCCCATCCTCGCTTGAAAAGAAAGCCGCAGCCAGTACCTTATCTCGATTAGCCAAGTACACGCTCGTAAAAATCCTCACCCTGGGGATTACCATTGTTATCGGTGTCTATCTGACGATTATCATTGCCAATATGGGGGGAGAAGTAGATAACATTCGCCGCGGCGAAATCCGTGAGCGGATCGCACTGGGCGTCAGCATGAATCAGGAAATGCGCCGTCTGCCTGCTGAAGAGCGTAACAAGCTGATCAATGATATGGTGCGCCTTGAAGAAAAGCGTTTGGGGATGGACCGTCCGTTTATCTTGCGCAGTTTCAGCTACCTGGCAGACGCCATGTCCCTCAATCTGGGGCGTGCCCAGTACCTGACCAGCGACAGTGGTTCTAAAACCGTGCGCCTCATCATTCTGGAACGCCTGCCACCTACCCTGGTCTTGTTCGGCACGGCGAATTTGCTGCTCTTCTTTTCTGCCTTGTTCATTGCGTTGGGACTTTCCCGCCATTACGGCAGCTTTTTCGACCGGCTGGTCATCGCTCTGGCGCCTACTTCGGCAGCCCCTGGCTGGTTTTACGGCATCTTCCTGATCCTCATCTTTGCGGCGGTGCTCAATGTCCTGCCTTACGGTGGTATGGTGGATGCCCCGGTACCGGATACGACCATTGGGTACGCGCTCAGTCTGCTCAAACACATGATTCTGCCTACTCTGGCGATTTTCATGAGCTCGATTTTTGTCACCATTTACGGTTGGCGTACCTTTTTCCTCATCTTTTCCAGCGAAGATTACGTGGAAATGGCCAAAGCCAAAGGCCTGTCATCCCAGATGATTGAACGGCGTTACATTTTACGCCCGACCATGCCGAACATCATTACCAACTTTGCCCTGCTGATTATTGGTTTGTGGTTTGGGGCAATCATTCTGGAAACGGTCTTCAACTGGCCCGGACTTGGCCGCCTGTTCTACCGGGCGATTGGTTTGTTCGATACGCCGGTGATCGTCGGTGAAACGGCGATTTACGCTTACCTGCTGGCGATTACCGTCTTTTTACTGGATTTCATCTACGCGCTGGTTGATCCGCGCGTCAAAGTTGGAGGCGAGGGTCCCAAAGCATGAATACGTTGAAAAATGCTTTCCGCGACATTGCTCAATATCCCTCTGCGGTGGTCGGTTTGGTGATCATCGTATTGCTGGTTGCCTTTGCGATTTATGCCGTGGCAACCATTCCGTATAATGAAGCCATCCGCCTGTGGCGGGGAGGCGAGTCGGTGTGGGGCGACTATCCGCGCAACGCTGCGCCGGTTTGGACGAACTGGTTTTCGGCAGTCAAGAAGCCCGAAACCCTGATCCTGACCACCGATGATGACCGGGTTTTGAAAGAAATTCAGACGGTTGGCAGCAATCAGGAAGTGATCATGCACTATGTTTTCGACTACCAGTATGATGACTTTCCGCAAGAATTGATCATTTTCTTTACCTCGACCTACGATGTAAAACAACCCCACATTTCCATGAAGTGGATCACTCCGGACGGCCGCGAACTGCGCATGAGCCAGATGTCGGTGCGCAGGTCCGACCAGTACCGTTTTGAACTGGACGAGCGCCTCAAGCGGCGGATTAAGGACATGACGATTACGCAGGGGCTGTTTGCCCAGCCGGATGTCCTGCCGCCGACGGTGCTGAAAGGGCAGTACGAACTGCAAATTTCGGCGCTGTTGTTTGAACCCAATGCGGAAGTGGATGCCAAACTGGTGTTGTACGGCAAGGTACACGGCCTGGCGGGCACCGACCACATCCGCCGTGACCTGATGGTAGCCATGCTGTGGGGTGCGCCGATTGCGCTGGCGTTTGGTATTCTGGCCGCCCTCGGCACCAGCGTGTTGAGCATGATCATCGCCGCGACGGGGGCGTGGTTTGGCGGCGCGGTGGATGAAATCATCCAGCGCGTTACCGAAGTCAACCTGGTGCTGCCGGTGCTGCCCATTTTGATTATGATCGGTACGCTTTATTCGCGCTCGATTTGGATCATTTTGGGCGCAGTAGTGGCGTTGAGCATCTTCTCCTCCTCGATCAAAACCTTCCGTGCCATCTTCATGCAGATCAAGGAAGCGCCTTACATCGAGGCGGCCCGTTCTTACGGGGCGGGTAATGTGCGCATCATCTTCAATTACCTGATTCCGCGCCTCATCCCGGTGCTCATCCCCGGCTTTGTAATCGGCATTCCCAGCTACGTGTTTTTGGAAGCCTCGCTGGCGGTGCTGGGATTGGGCGATCCGGTGCTGCCCACCTGGGGCAAAGTGATCAACGATGCTCAGGCGCAGGGGGCGCTCTTCAACGGTTACTATTACTGGGTGCTGGAACCGGCTGTTTTACTGATGATTACCGGTTTAGCGTTTTCCATGTTGGGGTTTGCCCTCGACCGTATCTTCAATCCCAGACTGCGGGGGGTGTAGGAGATCATGCCAGAAAAAACATTACTGCGTGTTGAAGATTTGAAACTCTACTTCCGCGCCACCCGGGGTGTGGTACAGGCGGTGGATGGGGTCAACTTTACCCTCAACCCCAACGAAGCGATGGTCATCATCGGCGAGTCGGGCTGCGGCAAGAGTTCGATGGCAAAGGCTTTGTTGCGCCTGTTGCCGCGCAATGTACATACCTATGCGGGAAAGGTGTACCTCAACGGCAGCGAATTGATGTCCATGTCGGACGAGGAATACCGCCAGCAGATTCGCTGGTTGAAAATCTCGATGGTGCCGCAGGCAGCCATGAATGCCCTCAACCCGGTGCTGCGTGTGGGCGATCAGGTTGCCGAGCCGATGATGGTGCATCACGGCGTGCGCAAAGAAGAAGCGCTGGTGCAGGCCGCCAATATGTTCCAGCGTGTAGGCGTTCCGGTGGACTTCCTCACCCGCTACCCATTTGAATTGAGCGGCGGGATGCGCCAGCGCGCGGCGATTGCCATGGCGCTGGTGACTGCGCCGGATCTGGTCATTCTGGATGAGCCAACTTCGGCGCTGGATGTGCTGACCCAGGCCAACATCATGAACCTGCTCAAGCGCATCAAAAAGGAAATTGCCACCAGCTTCATCCTCATCACCCATGATATTGCCACCTCCAGCGAACTGGCTGACCGGGTGGGCGTGATGTATGCCGGGCAAATGGTGGAGTTGAGCGATGCTTACCGCTTCTTCACTGCGCCGCTGCATCCCTACTCGCAGAAGTTGATGGCATCCGTGCCCAAACTGCGCAGCACGGTGGAGCCGGAGTTTATCACCGGTCAGCCGCCCAGTCTGATCAATCCGCCCACCGGTTGCCGTTTTGCGGCGCGCTGCCCGCTGCGTTTTGAAAAGTGCGATCAAGATCCGCCCATGTTTCAACACCCGGACGGGCGGCAGGTCAAATGCTGGCTGTACGAAAAAGAGGCAAGGAGTTAAGGATGACCGTTCAGGATGCAGTAGTACAACAAAACGCCTTGTCCGGCAACGAAGCGGTTGAAAATGCCCCGCTACTTTCCATTCAAAACCTGCGGGTGTGGTTCGAGCTGCGCCGCTTTGGTTTTGGTCACGCCGGTTATGTCAAAGCGGTGGATGATGTCAGTTTTGACCTGCAGCAGGGCGAGGCTGTTGCCGTGGTGGGTGAGTCGGGCTGCGGCAAATCCAGCCTGATGAAAACCATTCTGGGACTCAACCGCCCCACCCAGGGCGATGTGGTCTTTCAGGGCAAGTACCGCATCAGTCAGATGGATGCCAATACGCTGCGCTGGTACCGCCGGCAGGTGGGATACGTGCAGCAGGACCCTTACGGCGCACTGCCCCCCTTTATGAATGTTCAGCGCATTCTGGAAGAGCCGATGATTGTGGCCGGCATCAAGGATAAAAAAGAACGGCTGGAGCGCATCCACAAGGCGCTTACCGAGGTCAAAATGACGCCGGTGGATGAGTTTTTACCGAAATTCCCGCATATGATCAGCGGCGGCCAGCAGCAGCGGGTGGTGATTGCCCGCGCGATGATTCTGGAACCCAAGCTGCTGGTTGCCGATGAGCCGGTTTCCATGCTGGATGCTTCGGTGCGGGTGGAAATCCTCAAACTGCTGCGCGGTTTGCAGGAATCGCACAATCTGGGCGTGATCTACATTACCCACGACCTTTCGACGGTGCGCTACTTCTCCGAGCGGATTTTTGTGATGTACGCCGGGCAGATTGTGGAAAAATCGCCGGTGGAACACCTGTTGCAGGATGCCAAGCATCCCTATACCCATGCGCTGCTGGCAGCCACCTCCGACCCGGACGCGCGCAACGCCGAAACCTTCAAGGAAGTGCCGCCGGGCGAGCCGCCCAGTCTGGTCAAACCGCCGGCCGGCTGCCGCTTTCATCCGCGCTGCCCGCACATCATCCGCGGTGAGTGCGATGTGAATGTGCCGCCGGAATTTGAAGTTGGGCCGGATCATACCGCCGCCTGCTGGCTGTACAAATAATGTGAACTTGACCGAAGTGCAAAACCTGACTGGTAACGTAGCTACCCCCTCCCGCCTCCCCCAAAATCGCTGGGGCGATTTTAGGGGAGGTGCAGGTGGGGGCTGAAATTGCTCAAGCGGATGGGGAAGGGATTTACCCCGAACTGAGGTTAGATAAAAAAGATGTTACGAATGGGACCCAAAGGTATGATGGCTATCGGCGCCGGGCTGCTTTTCTTCGGCGCCGCTGCCCCATTCCTGATGATTTTACGTATTTGGGAAACTTCTTTCTGGTTGAGTTTTCTTGCTTACGCGGCTTCCATCAGCGGGCTGGTGATCGGCTTTCTGGGTATTTTTCTCTACATCCGCATTCACCGGCGCGATTAAGACCATTTTTTGAGCAAACTGGCAGTAAGATTTAGATCTGAAGGCTGCTTTACCTTGGTGGTGAGTTGCCTGCACTGGTGTTGATTTCCCTCCCTCACAGGCGCGGGAGAAAGCCCCTCAGGAGATTGCCACCCTTGCTGCGCTCGTTCAAAAGGACATTAAACAAGCACGTCATTCTGTGCGCAGCGACATAAACAAGAAATCTCACGCCGAGCAAAGCGGCACTCACCGGTGCTGGCGAAAATCACCCCCACCCACCTCCCCCAAAATCGCGCAGCGATTTTGGGGGAGGCGCAGGAGGGGGCATTGGCATCGCATGCCGGGTTTTGATCTTATCCCAAACTCACCTTATGTTAACTCGCCTTTACCTTACCCGGAATACCACCGCATCGGAAACGCTCTGATTGCCGGCCAGATCCACGGCAATCACTTCCAGCCGGTGTTCACCGCGGCGGGCATCCCACACCAGCGCATAGGGCGGCAGCGCGGCTTCACCGATGCTGCGCCCGTCCAGCCGCCACTCCACCCGCGCCAGCCCCACATTGTCGCTCACCTCGGCCTGTAAGGTGATGGTGGATTGGCCGGTGAATACCTGTCCATCCAGCGGGTAGGGAATGCGTACCTGCGGCGGGGTGTTGTCCACCGTGACTTGCAGCAGGCTGGTATCCACCCGCTGATCGCTGCGCACAACCAGCAGGCGCACCACATACAGCCCTTCCAGACCGCGCGTATCCCACCCGGCCAGCCGCCCGTTCTCAACCGGCTGGCGGGTGCTTTCCTGAATGCTGATCCATGCGGTGGGATTGATGCCCTGCCCAATCTGAATGCTGTAAGCGGCGAAATCGGCGCCGGCGGCGCTGCCGGTTAACTCCACCACCCCGCCAACCACACTGAAGGGCCGCGGCTGGCTGAATTGAGCGTTGGGGTTGGCGGGCGGCTGCTGCACCAGATCGTATTCGGAAGGCGGCAGGGGCAAACCGGCGGCGCGCGCCCACGCCTGGGCCGGCGGCGGCACCACCAGAAACACTTTCTCTTCCACCAGTTCAGGCGGGGTGAAGACGGTTGCCAGCCGGCCGGTTTCGCGGTTGATTTGAAAACGGCGGTAGAGCGTATCTACGCCGGTTGGCTGGTTATTTTCCAGAAAGACCTCGCTCACCCGGCTGGGACAGGCATCGCCCGGCAGCAAGCCGGAGGGATCGCACACTTCCACGCGCACCACACCGGGCGGCATCGGCCAGGTTTGCACCGGCTGATTGCGGTGCAGGTACTGCATCAGCGCGTGCCAGATGCCGGCTGCCGGAAAAGCCCCCGGCGGCGGGGCGGCTTCTTCCTCACTGCCCAGCCAGACCAGCGCCACCGCCTGCGGGGTGTAACCGGCTGCCCAGGTGGAACGTCCGCCGGCGGCCTGCCCAATTTTGGCGCCGGCCGGCCGCCCGATTTCCAGCGGGTTGGGGTAGCCCAGGGTGCGCCAGCGGGCGGCATCATCGCTGAGGACGTGATGCACCAGATAAGCCAGCTGACTGCTGACCACCGTCCGGCTGGCGGTGTGCTCCGGCAGGGGCAGCGGATTTGCGAGGTAATCTTCCACCCGCAGTATCCAGCGCGGCTGCGGAAATTCAGCCTCAGCGCGGACAACGCCGTTCAGGCTGCCGCTGGCGGCGAAAACGCTGTAAGCATGGGCCAGTTCCAGCGGTGAAAGCGGTTCGCCGTCGCTCAGGGCGCCGGCTTCCTGGGCTGGTAAACGGTATTGTTCGATGCCCAGATTGTGAACCGTGGCGGTCAGCGCGGCAGCCCCGATTTGCGCATACACGGCGCGCAGGGTGGCCCAGTCATCGTTGACCAGCGCGCTGCGCAGGCGCAGCGGACCATCGTACTGCTCTTCGGGCAGCGGAACGGTATCCTGTTCATCTGCCAGGGGAATATCCCAAACCAGAGAAGCCGGAGAAAGGCCGCGCGCAAACCCGGCCAGCGCCAGAAACGGGTTTTGCAGGCTGCCGGGCGGGTGCGGGCTTTGCTGCCCGCTCTCACCGGCCGGGGTGGCATCCCCGGTCAGCGCCAGCACTTCACCGCTGGTGGGGTCAAGAATCACCACGCTGGCCTGCCAGGAACCTTCTGCGCGCGGGGTGCGCAGCGGCAGGGCCGGCAGCAGGCGGGCGGCTTCACACTTCTCGGGAAGTGGAAGGGGAGGTTCGTTCAGGCGCGCCAGCTGGGTTTGCAGGGTGCAGAGCGCCTGCTGCTGCAAATCGGCATCCAGGGTGGTGATGATGCGCAAACCGCCGCGTTCCAGCCGATTGCGCCCCAGTGATTCGGCCAGCTGGCTGACCACCTGCGCGGTGAAGGCGCGGGCGCTGCTTTGCGGTGCTGCCGCCGGGCGCAGATTGAGCGGAATTTCCTTGGCCTGCTGATAGGCTGCCTGATCCAGCAATCCCAGCCCCAGCAGACGCAGCAGGACAGCCTGCTGATTTTCCAGCGCCGCGGCGGGCGCATCCAGCGGGTTAAGGGCGGGTAATTCCATGGCGGCCAGCAGCAGGGCAACTTCGGCGGTGTTCAAGGCGCTGGCGGGTTTGCCCAAAAAGGCGTAGGCAGCCGCATCGGCGCCGTAGGCCAGATGCCCGAACGGTGCGTTGTTCAGGTACCATTCCAGCACCTGTTCTTTGCCGTAGGCGCTGACGATCTGATCGGCCAGGAGGCGCCGGCGCAGTGTGCGCTGCCAGCCGGGCGGCTCATCCGGCGGCAGCAGCCAATCCTCCGCCAGCCGCTCGGGGATGGTGCGCGGCTGGGGGTCGTCCAGATCTTCCCAGCGAATGCCCTCCCGCTGCCAGAAGAGCGGGTCGAACAGGGCAACAGCGCCTTGTGCCAGCAGCGGCGGAAAGGCTTCCCCGTCGGCCGGATTCAGGCGCAGATAGCGGCGCGGCACACCCGGGTTCTCCAGCGCGAGCAGGATAACCTCTCCGCTGCGGTCGTACAGACGGGTGGGCTGAGCCAGCACCCCCGTGACCGGGTCGAGCAGGCTTTGCAGGGCATAGACCGAAGGTAAATCGGCGGTGAGTTGGGTGTAGAAGAAGGAAAGCCCCAGCACCGCCAGCGCGGTGAGGAATAAACCGCCGGCCAGCACTCCCCACACAACGCGCCGCGAGCCGCTTAAAAGACGGCCGCGCTGCGCGGTGCGGCGCACACGGCGGTTTTTGACCAGCAGGACGGTTTCAAAATGGCGCACAGGTCAGGGGGTTGAAGTGGGTGGCGGGGTGGGGGAAACCGGCTGCGGGGTGAAAGTCCGCGTAGGCGGCACGGTGCGGGTGGGGGTCAGCGTGCGGGTGGGCTGACGGGTGCTGGTGGGGGTCAGCGTACGGGTGGGCAAAGGCGTTTCGGTGGGGGTGACCAGCACGGCTAACTGGCGGCGGGCCTGTTCCAGCCATTCGGCGGGGACGACTTCCTCACCCAATGCCAGCAGGCGTTCCCAGTCGTTGATGGCGGCGCGCACGTTGAGCGGTTCAAGCGAGATGGCGCGCCAGTAGTACAACTGGGCTTTGCGCTCATTGCTGACCGCATCGCCTTCGATTTTGTTGAGCTGAATGTAGGCATCGCCGTAGGCTTCCAGCGCCAGCAGGGCGCGGCTGCGCCACAGGGCGGCGTCGAACGAGCGCGGGCGGATGGTCAGGGCGCGGTTGAAATCGCTCAGGGCAGCCTGTACATCCCCGCGTTTCAAGTAAAGTTTGCCGCGTTCCATGACCACCTCAAAATTGAGCCGGTCGAGGCGCAGGGCTTCGTCAAAGACCTGCAGGGCTTTTTCCTCTTCGCCGCTTTCCAGATAGGCTTTGCCCAGCAGGGCATAGACGCGCGGCTCGGGCGGTTGGGCAAAGCGTTCGTAAATCTCCAGCGGGTCAATCGACTCACCGTACTTTCCGCTGGCTTGCAGCGCTTCGCCCAGGGTCAGATAGGCCGGCAGGAGGGTTAGGTCGAGCTGGTTGGCGCGCTGCGCATCGGCCAGGGCGGCTTCGGCATCACCCTGCGCCAGATGCACGCGGGCGCGGTATTCATACACCAGCGGCGAGTCGGGCAGCAGTTCGGCAGCGCGCTCAAGGTTTTGCAGGGCAGACTCGTAGCGTTCTTCGCTGAGCTCCAGCTGCGCCAGTTCCAGATAGGCTTCCGCCAGATTGGGGTCGAGTGTGAGGGCGGTTTGCAGGTCTTTGCGGGCATCCTCCGGCTTGGGGGCGCTGCCGGCCAGCCCGGCGCGCGCCCGTCCCAAAAAGGCCGGCGCAAAAGCGGGGCTGGTGCGGATGGCCTGATTGTAGGCGTTCAGCGCGGCGCCGATTTGCCCGTTGCGGCGCTGAGCCTCGCCCAGCCAGTAGTACAAATCGGGGGCGGTGGGGTCGGTTTCGACCGCCTGCTGGAAGTACTCGGCGGCCCGCGCCCAGTCGCCGCGCTCAAAGGCGCGCAGGCCGATGGCGTACGCCTCGATGACGGCGTGGGGGGTGCGCACGTAAGCGGCGGTGGGGGTGTAGGTGGCTTGCAGGCCTTCCCACGGCGGGGTGGGCAGCAGCAGGGTGGGGGTGAGGGTGGGCGGACCGGCAGTCGGCTGGCTGGTTTCGGCAACCACCGGACGGAAGGAAATGGTCGGGCGCTGGCTGACTTCCCGCGGGCGCAGCAACTGCGGTGCAAACAGCACCAGCAGGAAAATGGCGATGACCGCCGCTGCCGCCAGCCCGTAAAGCGCGAGGTGTTTGTAGGAAATTGGCGGGCGCTGGACAACCGGCTTTTCAATTTTGACCTGCCAGGTGCGCCGCTGCAGGCGGGGAGGGACGATCAGCGCCGGGTCGGGCGGCAGGACGCCCAGCATGATCAGGCCGCGCCGCGCAGATTGATTGTTGGGGTCGCGCTTGAGCACCTCTTTCAGGCAGTAAATGCGCTCTCTGCGGGTTTCGACCACCGCGCTCATCCACAGCCAGTACTGCGGGTTGGACTGGTCGCGGCGCAGCAGGCGGGTGAGCAGGTCGCGCGCCCGCTGGCGGTCACCCTGTTCCAGTGCGTTGAAGACTTCCTCAAACGCCGAGTCGGAAGTGGACATGTTATCAGTTTAGCACAGGCTGAAAGAGCGGGCAAGCCGCTGCGGGCAGAGGCGTGCTTTACGGTTTCGTTAGGTGCTGTTTTCGCGAGTCTGAAGCGTTTCGATGGTTTCGCTCTGGCGGCGGGCGCGCACGCGACGGATGCGCCGCCCGCTGACCTGTTCAACGGTCAGCAGCCAGTCTTCCACCTCTACCTGCTCGCCGCCGGTCGGCACGCGCCCGATCATGCCGTAGATGTAACCGCCCAGCGTATCGGCCAGATCGGTGACCAGATGGGTGCCCAGTACCTCGTTGAAGTCGTCCAGATCAATGCGCCCGTGAAAGATGACCTCTTCCTCGCTGATGCGCTGGTAAAGCAGCTCCTCGGCCTGATCGTACTCATCGCGGATTTCGCCGACGATTTCTTCCACAATATCTTCCAGCGTGACCAGCCCGGCCATACCGCCGTATTCGTCCACCACAATCGCCATGTGAATGCTGTTCAACTGCATCTCGCGCAGCAGGTCATCCACCTTTTTGGATTCGGGCACAAAGTAAGCCGGGCGCAGGAACGGCCGGATGTTTTCCGGTTCGTTTTCTTCCAGTGAGGCGCGCAGCAGGTCCTTGGCGTAGAGCAGGCCAATCACGTTGTCAATGGTTTCTTCGTAAACCGGCACGCGCGAATGTCCGGAGGTCACCAGCGCCTGCACCGCCTCTGAAACGCGGGTGTTGACTTCCAGGGCGAGAATGTCAATACGCGGCACCATGATCTCGCGGCAGAGGGTATCGCCAAAGTGAAAGATGGAGTAAATCATCTGGCGTTCGCCTTTTTCCAGCCCGCCGCTCGGCTGACCGACCTCCACCCAGGTTTTCAATTCATCCTCGGTCATGCCGCCGTGGGTGGCTTCCAGCGCCAGCGGGGTGCCCATCAGCGCGCCCAGCAGCGCCGAAAAGGGGCGCAGCAGCACTTCCAGCCCGCGCGCCAGCGGGTAAAGGCGCAGCAGCCAGCGCTCGGCATCCCGCCGTACAAATCCCTCCAGGCTGATTTCCAGCGCCACCAAAACCACCCCGCCGGCAAAAAAGACCCCCAGCCAGAGGAAGGCCGAGTTCACCGCCGGGTAAAGGATTTGGCCGATCAGCACGCCGCACACTGCCAGCAAGACGTGCGCCAGTGAGATGACCAGCCGCAGCGCCAGGCGGTAGGCCACCTTTTCGATCAGTTCCAGTTCGCGCTCCACGCTGACCTGCGGGCGCTGACCGGAGATCTGCATCAGCAACGGCAGGCGCGTGTTGACCAGCGCTGCCCGCACCCAGACCGCGGTTAAATCCAGTACCAGCAAGACCGCCGCCAGCCAGAATAAACCGTTGAGGGTCATTTCAGGCCTCGCTTTCGGCGGCGGAGATGTGCCCGCCGCGCCGCACCGCGTAAGGCGAAAGCCGAACGCCGTCTGCCAGGGTGCAGTTTTCCAGCCAGCCGGCGGGGATGCGGCAACCCTCGCCGACGCGGGTATCCCACAACGCTGCGCCCGGGCCAATCCGGCAGTTACCGCCAATTTGGGTGCTTCCGCCCAGATAACAGTGCGGATAGATGATCGTGTCCGCGCCGATGGTGACATCCACCTCAATGGTGGTGGTAGCCGGGTCAATCAGGGTCACGCCGGCTTCCATCCAGCGCGCGGCAATCCGCCGCTGGAGGACGGCCTGCGCCTCTGCCAGATGAGCGCGGGTGTTGATGCCCAGCGCTTCGTGCGGGTCGGCAGCCGTGACGGCCTGCACGCGCCGCCCGTGCCGGCGGGCAATTTCCACCACATCGGTCAGGTAGTACTCCCCTTTGGGCGAAAGGCTGATTTCTGCCAGCGCCTGCCACAACCACGCGCCGTCGAAGCAATAGACCCCGGCGTTCAACTCGCGGATGGCGAGCACTTCTGGCGGGGCAACCGCTTCCTCAATAATGGCCTGCACATCGCCGTGCGGGCCGCGCACCACCCGCCCAAAGCCGTGCGGGTCGTCAAGGATGACGGTTAGCATGGTCAGGGCGCTGTCGGCGCTGCGCTGCAGGTCAATCAACCGCTGCAGGGTGTCCGCCGTAATCAGCGGCATATCCCCGGCGGTGACCACCACCCAATCGGCGCGGCCTTCCAGCAAGGGCTGCGCCATGCGCACGGCATGGGCGGTGCCCAACTGCTGGCTCTGCAGGGCGTAGCGCGCCCGTTCGCCCACCGCGGCGCGTACCTGCTCGGCGCCGTGGCCGATGACCAGCAAGGGCGGCTGTCCGCTGACCTGAGCGGCGGCCCGCAGGCTGTGTTCGATGAGCGGCACGCCGCCCAGCGGGTGGAGTACCTTGGGCAGGCTGGATTTCATGCGTTTGCCGTAACCGGCTGCCAGAATCACGACGGCGACGGAAGAATCGGGCTGCATCACACCCCCGCCGGTGGAGAAAATGAAAAAGACCGCCCCGTGCGCATGGAAAAATCTGCCGCAGCGGGGCTGTGCCGTTGGAGCATCTGGTTTTCAGGGTCAGGAGAGTCGCTGTCCACAGTCATGAGGTTGAATTTTAAGGCTGGGGCGCCCGGATTCGAACCAGGATCCACAGATCCAAAGTCTGGTGTGCTGCCGTTGCACCACGCCCCAATAAGGCTGGGTTGATCCCCAACGCGAGGCTATTCTATCATAAAACCGCAATTTTTGGGACGGTACAGGCAAAAAAGCATAACCTTATCTGTCTGGATATATAATTGAGACAGGAATTCATCTCTTTGCAGGGTTCCGACAGCCGCCGGATTATTGAGATGGGTGGAAGGGGAAAGTGGAGTAAAGCAGAGATGTGGATGATTAAATTCATTATCTGCTTTTCTGAATCTCAAATGGTACAATAGAGTTAATGGATAGAATAGAGTTCTTGTCCGTTCTTCAGGCTGAAGTTGCCACATTTAATTCGGCAGTTTCCACTCAAAACGGTGATTGGATCATTAAGGGATTTATTGACATAGCCCGAAACATTTATACAATTTCTGTAGATACAAAAGTCATCTCGAAAATAATGGAACTTCTATTGTTCCCCGAACTCGCACGATTTGCTGAAAAGTACGGCTTAAAGATGGTATTAGCAGACCAACAGAACTTTTATCCAGATATAAGTTTTGTTGATAACGACGGTCATCGTTTTGCTCTCGATTTGAAGAGTACCTACAGGATTGATGGTAATCATATAAATGGTATGACACTTGGCGCTTTTACCGGTTATTTTCGAGATAGAAACAGCACAAAAAATATCACTTTTCCTTATGGTTCTTACAGCGCTCATTTTGTCAGTAGTTTTGCAGTTTTAACAAAAGAATAAGAACGGGCCAAAGGATTCCGAGTAGGATTGTTGTACGGCAACTTTTCCCAAGGAGGAACCCAATGGCCCAACTCATTATCAACCAAGATGCCAC
>Ga0209809_1001544_pt1 | contig 18179 bp, 21 predicted proteins | sample YNPMSTMetaG_FD_186172 | JGI IMG/M metagenome (GOLD analysis project Ga0209809, IMG submission 186172) | Anoxygenic and chlorotrophic microbial mat microbial communities from Yellowstone National Park, USA - YNP MS-T MetaG (SPAdes) (version 2) ...
TGTTATGCGCATCAACAGAAGCGCCGCTACATGCGTTCCTTATGTCACACGGGTATTTGCTAACAGAAGAGAATATTCGCAGCATATTTACATCGGTCAGAGTTAATATTGCGACCGAGATAATGGGCGCATATATGCCGAACGATGTATTGGACAAAATACAGAATGCGACGCTGATTAGTGCGCCACAACTATTGCGACGATTGTCGCGCAAGCAGCTCAAAGAGCGCATGATTATTAATGATGTTCGTATCACATCGCATCGTACCGCGACAGAATTGTGCGCGATCATAAAAAACTGTATACCATCGTTAAAAAATGACTATCCAGTTACAGCTATAGCTGCCAGGAAACTATATAGCTACTGTATTAAAAATGATTGTCCGCTGGACGTTGCGCCATATATGTTCAAGTATGTTATACCTTACGCAAATAGGGCGCAGATACACCGGCTTATATCACGTTTCTGGCAGCAATACCAAAAGATGAATGAGGAAGCGCGCCAATACGATATATCATACAGGCTGGAGCACAGTACTGAGCTATGCAATACATTTTTATCGCTATTGCCATGCATATCTATTGTGTCGCCGCGAGATGCGGTGCGGTTCGCGCACATAATGTTGACAACATACGATTGCGTCTCACAGCGTATTATAAAACGATTTCCGATGGGCGCGGATCGGCATTTATATTTCTTGCCACACCATCGTCTAATGTACCTCTTGCTCTCTTGGGCGGCGAATATCGGTATGGCTACTAGCGTATTATGGCCGAGCAGTCCAACTCTTAAAGAATTAAGTGACTGTATCGCGGCAATGATGCGACTGGGCAGCTTGTATGCGCGTATGCCGTCCGCATTGCGGTTCCGGATGGGTATGGCATTTCCTGGTATCGTTAATTGCAGGCTGTTTACGCGCGCCGAAGTATCAAGGCTGAAGGTTATTAAAGGTATTGACAAAGTTGGTTGGTGATTAGTGCAGGTGCAGATGTAAATGAATATTCCGCAGTTGTTAAAGCAGGTAAATGATAAGGCACGTATTAAGGAATTGATCTATTCTCCGTCCCGCGTGCTACGCGAATTCCTTATGTCGTATGGATATTTGCTCAACGAAGAAAATATCCGCGACATATTCACGTCAATCAGCATAACAGTCATAGCAGATATAATGAGTGCGTATACGCCGGACGACATATTAGATGATCTGCATATTTCGACCATTCTCCAGACACCACAATTAGTGCGACGATTATCGCGCAAACAGATTAAAGAGCGCGCGTCTATTACTGATCTTCGTACCTCATCGCACTATACCGCAACAGAACTGTGTGCGGTTATAAAAAACTGTTCGCTGCCGCTAAAAAATGACTACCCATTTACAGCGATAGCCGCCAGAAAGCTGTACAGCTACGTTGTTAAAAACGGCTGCTCGCTGGAAACTGCGCCGTATGTGTTCAAATATGTTATGCCATACGCGAACAGACCGCAGATGCATCGACTTATATCGCGCCTTTGGCAGGAATACCGGAAAATGAGCAAGGCGACACTAGATTACGAAATAGGATATACGTTTGAAGGCAATACAGAAATATGCAACGCGTTTATATCCGCCCTGCCGCATACGTCTATGGTATCATCGCGGGATGCGGTGCGGTTCGCACACATAATGCTGACAGCGCATGACCATACCAGGCGCCGTATCATAAAGCGAGTACCTATAGGATTAGCTCAGGCTTTAGACTTTTTGCCACATCATAAATTAATGTATCTATTGATATTCTGGACAGCCGGCGCCGTGGGCACTGGTGTATTGTGGCCAGAAGACAGCATTGCTAGCGCGATAGGCCGCTACGTAGCGGCAATGATGCGGCTTGGTCATTTATGTGCGCGCATGCCGTCTGCATTGCGACTCAAAGTAGGTATAGCGTTTCCTGGTATTGTTAACCGCAGGATGTTTACGCGCGCCGAAATATCAAAGCTGGCAGTGATTAGAGGTATTAGCAATGTCGGGCACGAGTAGCGGAGCGAGCATAACATGGACATTAAGCGATTACGGAGGAAGGTAAATAATAGAAAACATATTAAACGGCTTATAAACCATCCTCTAGCATCCAAGATGCGCAGATTCATTCTGACATACGGGTACTTACTTAATGAAGAAAATATTCGTGAAATATTGATATCACCTATAGGGTATATCCTTATCGAAACGATGGCCGCATACGTGCCATCAGATATGCTGGATGAATTGCCTACATCAGTGATGCGTTACACGCTGATATGTCGCCGATTGTCGCGTAAGCAGCTTGAAGCGCGCAAGATTTTCAACGAAGTTTATGCGATGTCACACTACAATATGTTCGAGCTGTGCGCTCGCGTAAACATCCCCGAGCGCCAACTAGGCGATTCGCTAGTTAGAATGATAGCCGGCCGGCGTTTGTATAACCATGTTATTAAGAACGGCGCCACGCTGGAAAGCGCGTGGTATGTATTCAAACATGTCATGCCATACATAAGTGCGCGACAGATGCATCGACTTATATCGTCGTTCTGGAAACAGTACAAGAAGGCAATGCGCGCGGCGAGAGACTATGACGTAATATACACGGTAGACTCCACTATAGGATGGCACGCACCAGCCAGCAAATGCAAAACATTCGCAACGCTTTTGCCGTACACGTCCCTAGTATCATCGCGAGACGCGATAAGATTTGCACATATAATGCTGACCGAGTATGACCATATCGCAGGCCGCATCATGAGAAACTTTCCTGTGCATATCGATAAATATTTAAATTTTTTACCACATCATCGTCTAATGTATTTATTAATAAACTGGGCGTCGAATAACGGAGCCGCAAAATTTCCTGCATGGCGATCCAATACTGTTAAAAGATTGAGCGATTGCTTATCTACAATGATGCGGCGCGGCCGATTGTGCGCGCGCATGCCAGACCGGTTACGAATCAAGACAGGCCTGGCATTTCCAGATGTCATCAGGCATACGATATTTACGCGCCAAGAAATGACGAAGCTGGCAGCGCTCAGGGGTATTGATAAGATTGGATGTGATCGCTGACGCCATCGCAGTTTGCCAGTGTAGCCGCACTAGACAGGAATAAACCAGATGAACGTTTCAAAAATACATAGAGAAGTAAAAAAGGCACTTGCTGATATTTCAAATGATGCTTCCAGCATCTGGCCAAATACTATAGACGAATATGTTCGTAAATACGGATACATAATGGCAATGGATAATACGTATCGCGCGCTGTTCGACCGCCAATTAGCGCCAGGCAGTATAGAGTATGCAGCAAGAGCTTTCGCCGCGTATATAGACGATAAAATGTTGGCCAATCTACCTGATAGTGCGCTAATGCTTTCGCGACCATTATTGATGCGCGTTCTGCCAGAGCGCAAAGACATACTCAATCACCACTACAATGTAGATAGCGCCGGCATGTGGATGCCGGCGCTAGACGTATATCGTCGCGGCCTCGATTATGATGATTGTCGTGCCATCATTGAATCTCGTGTTGCATACATGCACATTGTTTCTGGAGCTGCTAGTGACGACGGGCTGCCGTATATGCTAATGAAAGCAGCCAAATACGCCACTGCTAAGCGGTTGCGCAGAATGGCAAGAGTAGTATTGAAGCGCCGCCGTCGTATTCTGCAGTCAGTGAAGGGCAAAACGCCAATATACAGAATTAGCGGCGCTTTGTGGCCGCGAGTGTTTGCAGATCTGATGAACAATGGCTATATTCATGCGCTCCCCTGGCAATATTCAGTGAAGCTTGCCAGAGCTATGCTGATAACACTCGGTTTCGGCAACGATGATCGCTTTTACGTAGAGTTCCCTATGGATCTAAATTGCGCAGACCAGCACGTATTGCCGCATCACAAACTGATGATATTTCTGATTCGCGTGGCATCCAAAGCGTTGCACAGACTACTAAACTGTCATCACGCATATGTATATAGACGCGAGCCAGGTGTGCGTAACGCATATAACTGGCTGCGGCATGCGCTTAGGCACGGCAGACTATCTGCAGTACTATCGCCGGAGACGCGAATGCGTATTGGGCTATTAGTTCCACGTGTTGCAAACACGTTGGCGTTTACGGTATCTGAAATAAAACGTATTCGCGCCATTAACAAGATTGACTGCGTTGGATAAAAGGCGTGCACATTCATGAACGTTTCGCGGCTACGTAAGGAAGTACAGAGCATAATCGATAATATTGATGATAATTTTACTAATCGCGGCAATAGGTGGGCACATGATTTTATCAATAAATACGGATACTTGCTATCGGCAGAGCAGTTGCGTCGCTTGCTGTGGCACCCAACCATCGTGGCGCAGCCGGATTATAGACGCCTATTTGTCGAATCATTCGCTGCGTACATAGATGATGAGATGCTTGAACAGCTACCAGATTGGATGGTACATCAATCCCGCCCACTGGTAATGCGCATCTCGTATGAGCGGGCGCACAGAATTGATCCATATGATCCTAACATTGCAGGTATGTGGATCTCAGCCAAGGAGGCGCGAAAGCGCGGTATTGAGTATGACGATTGCGGTAATATTGCCGTTTCGCATACTGCGTATCGTAGCATTATTTCAGGCGCTATACGCGATAGAGACATTCCGGCGGCATTAGAGGATGCCGCACGTTATGCAACTGCCACAAAATTGCGTAAGATGGTGCGCGCTATATATCGTCGGCGCCTGTCCATTATACGGGACGCAAAATACAAGAAAGTAAGCTACGGAGCAAGCGAAAACGACTGGACGCACGTATTTACGAGTCTAGTTTGCGACGGTTATCTTGCGGCGCTCCCCTGGCAATACGCTATCAGGCTTGCTAAAGCAATGCTAATACAGCCGTATATGAATTGCAACGATCGTGTGCATATAAATTTTCCCGAACCATTGTGCACCAGCCACTACGCAGCGCTGGTACACCATAAGCTACTCGCGTTCCTGGCGCGTATAGCGACCAATGTATTGCGTATTGCACGTTACGGATATGGGAGGGACAGGAGCGGGATGTACGGCTGGCTCCAACGTACACTTCGACGCGGGCGGCTTGCGGCCGCTATATCGCCGCGCCTGCGGATGTATATCGGTATGTCGGTTCCATCTATTGTAAACAAGTTTACGTTTACGGCGTCTGAAATAAAACGTATTCGTGCCGTTAACAAGATCGAGTACGTTGGATAGGCGCAAAACATAAAGGCAAGTACGTGCATGAATATCTTGCGCTTACGGAAGAACATACAAAGCATACTCGACAATATAGAAAAAACGATCGGCAGTCGCGTTGATCTGGCTTACGCGTTCATAAATAAATACGGATACCTGCTCTCGACAGACCAGTTACGCCAACTGTTATTCAGCCGAACTATCGTGACATCGCAGGATCAGCTGCGCATACTCGTCCGTTCGCTCGCAGCGTATATAGACGACGAGATGCTCGACCAGTTACCCGATTGGGCAGTGCGCGCGTCGCTTCCATTGTTAATGCGCATTCCATACGAACGAGCGCAACGCATCAATTCGCGGGATCCTGCCGTTGTTGGTAGGTGGATTTCGGCTACCGCAGCGCGAAAACGCGGCATAGACTGGCAAAAGTGCTGCGATATAGCCGTTTCGCATACTGCTTATCGTAGCATTATTTCAGGCACTATACGCGATAGCGACATTCCGGCAGCACTAATGGATGCCGCACGTTATGCAACTGCCGGAAGACTGTGCAGACTGGTGCGCGCCGTGTATCGTCGGCGCTTGCCACTCATGCAAGCGACAAAAGGTAAACCAGTGGTTTACGAGATGATCTCAGATGCATGGACGAACACGTTTGTTAATATAAACAACGCCGAATATCTTGCGGCGATCCCGTGGCGGTACGCCGTCAAGCTTGCAAAGGCAATGCTATTGTGCCCGTGTGCGCAGTGTGAGGCTGTACATATACCTTTTCCTGAGTTGCTACGGCCTAGGCGCAGATTTTTACCCGTGGAATGTCCTGTGACATGGTACTCTGCGGGCTGTGGTGCGCTGCCACATCATAAGCTAGCATCGTTTATGCTGCGCATAGCGGCTAACGTGTTGCAGATACAACACAATCCCAGCGTATATAATTGGCTTAAACACACGCTTCGGTACGGCGGGCTCGCGGCTATCATCTCGCCGCGCTTGCGGATGCATATAGGATTGTGCGTCCCTAGCGTCGTGGGCCCACGTCTATTCACTGCAGAGGAAATACGCAGAATTGAGACCGTGCGTATAATGACGCGCGTTGGAACAGAATAACTGGTAACATGCCCATGCGCACAGGCATTAAGGAGGTTTGAGTGTCAGCTGCATACATGCTGCGCAAACGTAAACACCTATGTAATCTAGCGCGAAAATGGTTGCGGCGTAATGCGGTACCGATACGAACAGTCCACAGATACTCGCATATATTGGATAAACAATGTTTGAGAAAGGTATTAGATATAGCCAATGTTCTACATCCGAATTGTGCTGAAACTTTAATAAACGCTGTTATTCCGTATGTACCTCATAAATGGCTTAGAGATATGGATCCTAAGCAAGTGATACGTACTCCAGCGCGCTTTATACTGCCAATAGATAAGGTTATTGCCGGAATAGACAGTAGAGTCATCAGCGCGACTCTGTACGGTCCTATATTGGGAGCTAAGTATGATTGGCTAGACAGAGGTTCACACGCTATAAGTGCTGTAGGAGCTGCGCGGTATGCATACAAGTATTTAGTTGGCGGCAGACGTATTGATCACATGTGGGAGCTCAAAAATTTGATTGGGCTAATCGGGCACGGCGGCAACAGACCTATGCTAATCCGCGCATTGAAGATATGGAATGAGCGTAAACATGATTTCATAACTGATAATTGTGTAATTTATGTGCCAGACAACGCGCGATACCCAGAATGTAATTATGATTTTATCGCCGGCGGAGTGGTATTTTCACTACCACCGAAGTACGCAATAACGGCCATGGATTTTATCATGGCCGAATATTGTGGGCGCGGCGTGTGTATTGATGAATCTGCGATATATCATCTGTTATATAACACACCGTGCCTGCATTACAAAGTGTGGAATTTCGTGATAAATCTCATATTAGATGCCCTTCCTCATGTATCAGAACATAGACAGCGAATAGTGACCACAGTGCGCGCTATGCTGCACCGCGGGCATTTGTACGCTAGACTGCCGCGAAGTACGTTAAGTCGAATAGTAACCCAACTTCCAGCGGTAGTCACGCCGAGGATGTTTAGCCCGCGCGACGTAATTGCGGCAAAGTTATCAACGGTTGGCAGTTCGCTGTAGTTTTTGGCTATGGAGGACGCTCAGTTGACAGCGCATCTTGCACGAAGACGCAACCATTTATGTAATCTAGCGCGAAAATGGTTGCGCCGTAATGCCTACCCGCTACAAACGATCCACAGATACTCACACATATTGGATAAAGAATGTTTGAGACAGGTAGTATACATAGCCAATGTTTTGCATCCGGATTGTGCTAAAACTTTAATAGATGCTGTTATTCCGTATGTGCCTCATAAGTGGCTTAGAGATATGGACCCTAAGCAAGCGATACTCACTACAGCGCGCTTTATACTGCCAATAGATAAAGTTATTGCCGGAATAGACAATGAAATGAGCCCGATTATATATGGCCCTATATTGGGGCACAAGCACGATTGGCCAAGCAAAATTTCGGCCGCTATAAGCGTTGTAGGCGCGGCGCAGCATGCGTACAAGCATTTAGTTGCCGGCCGGCGTTTTGATGATATGTGCGAATTCAAAGATCTGATTGGGCTAATCGGGCGCGGCGGCAACAGATCTATGCTAATCCGCGCGTTGAAGATATGGAACGAGCGTAAACATGAATTCATGAACGGCAATTACGTATTTTGTGCGTCAGACAGCGTGCGATATCCAGAATGTAACTATGATCTTATCACCGGCGGCGCGCTATTTTCGCTGCCATTGAAGTATGCAATAGCAGCTATGGATTTTATCATGACCGAATACGGTGGAGACGGCATGTACATTAATGAATCCACGATACATTATCTGCTATATAAATCGCCATGTCTGCATTATAAGGTATGGGACTTTGTAATAAATCGTATATTAGACGCCCGCAACTACATAGATGCAGATGCCTGGCTGGCCGGGCTAGTACACAACATACTAAGACGAGGATGCTTGTATGCGAGACTGCCGCAGAGCACGCTACACCGAATTGTAATTCAGTTTCCTATGGCAGTATCGCCAAAAATATTTGGTCCGCGGGATGTAGCTGTGGCGAAGTTAGCAATGATTGGCGGTTCGGATTAATTCGGAGATGTGGAGGACCTAGTTAATGGTGTCATACGCTGTACGTAGACGCAAACACTTGTGTAATCTGGCATGGAATTGCCTGTGTCGCGACGTTAATCCGTCGCGGATAGTCCGTAAATACGCGCACGTATTGGATAAAAAATGCCTGAGGGCGGTAATAGATAAAGCCAATGCCGCCAATATTGAAGTTGCCGAAACACTAATCAATGGCATTATCCCGTACACGCCGCGCAGGTGGCTTCGCGACATATCACCTGATCGTGTCATACATACTGTTGCGCGATTTATACTGCCGCTGAATAGCGCGATTAGCAAGATAAATGAGGCCGTCAGCCCGTATATACTCGGCCCGCTGGTGCGAACAGGATGTGTTCGCGCGGCCGTATATCCGGGCATTATGAATGTCATGCCAGCTACACAGTATATACACGCGTACATACCCGCAGTATCTGCCGTGGTTGCATCGCAGTATGCATATGAGTACCTGGTCGCCGGATGCAAAATTGGCTGTATGTGGGAACTCAAAAGTTTGATTGGTATCGTCGGGCGCGGCTGTACCAGATCCATGATGATGCGCACATTAAAAATATGGAATGAACGTAAGCAAAATTTCATTTTCGCTAATGATGCGGCTTATGAGCAACGGAACGGCATAGGCCTGTATCCGTGCTACGATTTCATCCGCAGCGGAGTGATATTTTCGTTGCCGCCTAAGTACGCTATGGCTGCAATGGATTTCATCATGACCGATTACGTTGGTCGTGGTATAGCCGTTCCTGAACCTGTCATACGGCGCCTGCTTTACAAATCACCGTGCCTGCATTACAAAGCGTGGGACTTCGCGGTAAATCGAATGCTGGACGCACATACACGTTTGACATATGACAGGCACAAGGTGGCTAATTTGGTACGCAAGATACTGCGACACGGAGGGCTATATACCAGACTGCCGCGGAGTACGATAAACCGAATTATATATCAGCTCCCGTCTATAGTTGAGCCGAAGATTTTTGATCCGCGGGATGTGGCTGTGTCGAAGTTAGCAATGGTTGGCGGTTCGGATTAATTGCGGCGATAAAGATATCGTCTTTTGAGGATTCTACACTGTGTTAATAAGAGTCACTTTGCAGCTAGTCAACTATATTGCTCACCCTTATTGGCCTGCTCGTGATTTAGTAATTGACATCGAGAAGAAAGCTGGAGCCGCCCGTCAGCGGAGTGAAGAAAAGCGGATTGCCGCTATCAAAGCGGAATGCGCACGGCATGGAATCACCTATGATGACTATCTTCGATTAAAGAAAGAAGCGGAAGAACAATGGTACCGCGATAAAAGTGGTAACATAATAATTCCACGGCACCAAATTGCCGGGGCGCTGGTCCAGACTATCGAACAATCTCCGAAAGCCGTTCGCGGTCCTTTTACGGCGGACAATTTCCGGGCATTAGTACAGATTAGCGATTTTAATACCGGACTGAAGAATGCCGCCGGGAAGTTCGTTCGCTTTGTAAAATTGGAGGGCAGTAACCAGCGGAGTCTACAGGAGAACGAGTTCATTGGTCAGTATCTTGACCAAGGAGAGCCGTTTGATGCCGTTGGGTGTGTCGCAATTTCCGACGAACGGCTAGAAAAGTATTTATCTGGGCTGTTCAATACCATGATCACTACAATTGGGGTCGGCGCGGCCAGGAAGATGGGCTTTGGTCGTGGTATTGTAAAGCTATGGGAGCCGGAGAAGCCGACGGAAGGCTGACAAGGCTTATGATGGTTTTGCAATGACTTTGCTGGTGGCTTTGTCCTTGGCTATGACTTTGGCGAAGACCTTGGCGATGTCAATGACGCCGACGAAGACGCAGCTGATAATATTGTTATTTTGCAGAATGTTGTCTGGTCTGGAGGACTACTAGTTGGCATCGACGTACGCTGTACGCAGACGTAAACATCTGCTCAAACTCGCGCGAAAGTGTCTACGTCGTGGCACTAATCCGGTATGGGTGGTGCACAAATATGCGCATATATTGGACAGACAGTGCCTAAGAGCGGTACTAGATAAGGTCAATACTGTAAACCCAGTCGCTGCCAGATCTTTGATTGACGGCGTTATCCCTTACGTACCGCGCAAATGGCTTCATGACATAGATCCTAAACGCGCCATATACACTACTGCGCGATTTCTGCTGCCAGCAGACAGGATCATTGCTGGGATAAACAGTAGTGTTAATCCGCGTATGTATGTCCCGCTGTTAGGAAATAAGTGTGGTGAATGGTCAAACAAATATCCGTCCGCCATGATTGGTGTGGTGGGGGCAAAGTATGCATACAGGCGCATATGTGCTAACCATCAGATTGGCAATTTACAAGAATTTAAAAATCTGATCGGTATGATTGGGCGTTATGGCACCAGGTCTATGGTGATGCGCGCGCTAAAAATATGGGATGAGCGCAAGGATGCTCTGAATGTTTCTAAGAACGCAATCTATTTGCAGCGAGACACAGGGTTTATGCGGCACAGCTTTGATATTATCTCCGGCGGAGCGGTGTTTTCGTTGCCGCCGAAGTATGTCATAATGGCGATGGATTTCATTATGACCGACTGTTTTGCACGTGGCGCAGTCATTCTTGAGTCTGCTATATACCGGCTGCTAGATGATTCGCCGTGTTTGCATTACAAGGTATGGGATTTTGTAATAAATCGTATACTTGATGCCGTTCCCTACACGAAAGGGTACTATTATCGAATAATCACCATGATGCATGATATATTAAAACACGGGAGTTTATATGCCAGGCTGCCGCGAACTACAGCAGTCCGAATATTAGAGAATATTCCGGCGGCGGTAGAATCGAAGATGTTTGATCCTCGTGATGCGGCTGTAGCAAAGTTGTTAGCTGTTGGTCAGTCAGAGTAGTTAGGAGGTAACAATGGAAAAATTTAACAAAGCTGTGTCTGATCGTCCAGTCGATGCCGAAATTGTGGACAAGACATCAAGCGATCGCGGGAATCAGGTGATATCTGTGCTCCACAATGTGATATTAACGACGTTGCGTATCACACTATGTGTATGCATTGGGCTATGTCGCGTTATTGATAGCGGCGCCTCTGCGGCGGCACGATGGCTGGATGGTCGGAAATAGTTAATATTAACAAAACCAGATGTCAACAGACGATCCCAATAATATCTTAGAACAGATACAGCAACGCCAAGCCTGTATACGGCAGCGGCTTGAGCAGCTATCCGCGTCGTTAAGCGGCATGCATAATCAAGAAACGCTGCTCATTCAACAGCTTCGAGAAGCTATTAGCGAGTTACGAGATGCGTGTGCGTCTCTAGTTTCCGTTGTTTCTGGAAAGGATAAATAAATGAAACACGTCTGCGTGTATCATCGTGGCGACTTAGACGGCAAATGCGGCGCTGCTATTTACGCGCATGCAATGCGTCAACTATACAAGTCAGATTTGACCAGTGAAGGACAGCCGTGGTATTTGTGGGGCGTAGAGTACGGCGATGACATAAATCTAGATCTCCTAAATAATAGCAATCTTGTTGTTATCGACTGGTCATTTCAACCGTGGTCACTGTTTGAAGAGGTGCTGCATCGCGCGCATCAGGTCACCTGGATTGACCACCATAAAAGCGCTATTCAGGACTATTTAAGCGCAGAGCATAAAGATAGCTGGTGTCCGCTGATAACGGTACTTAGCGAAGATTTTGCCGCCTGCGAGCTGGCATGGAAATACTTCTTCCCCGATGCGCCTATGCCAGAGGCGGTAAGATTGCTTGGCCGCTACGATATGTGGGATCATCGTGATCCGTATTGCGTGCCGTTCCAGTATTACATGCGTGCGCAGGATAATCGGCTGCTCGAACCAGTTAGCGATTTTTGGCGCCAGCTGCTTATCGGCGCTATTGACATCAAATCCGTGGTTAATATCGGGGAGCTAGTAATGCAGTACAAGGAAAAATGCGACGATGAAATAGCTGCTAACTGGTTCCCTGTTAAATTGGGCGGGCTGAACTGGCAAGCCTGCAATTCGCTGGTCGGTAACAGTCAATTGTTCGATTCTGTCCGCGATGGCGACAATTATCATGGTGTTATGATATTTGGCTGGACCGGCAAACATTGGCGCGTGCGATTATATTCTGGAAGACCAGATGTCGATTGCAGTGTAATTGCGAAGGAGTATGGAGGAGGCGGGCATAGAGGTGCAGCAGGATTCAGCTGCGAGCAGCTTCCGTTCAGCCTGGTATCGTCGTAACGTAGCAGTTAACGGAGAAGTTGTATGTCGAAGTGCGCGCTCAAGAGAGGTCTGGCACAACGTGCCAAACGCGCGCTGCATGATGCCGATCATCACAATATCATCAAAACTGTACGCAAGTGGGCATACGTTCTGGATCAAGATGATATAGACTATCTATTTGACAAATATCGACACTTGTCCGAAGAGTGGCTCGGGCTTGTACTTCCGTATATACCGCGCAAAAAGCTTCTCACCGCGCCGCCCCTAGCCATTGCGCACACCGCAGCAAAATTTATAGTACCGCAGCGTATCTGGCAAAAATACGGCGGCGAAATTGGTCGTCTTACGCAAATGCAGGCGCGCGTCGCGATAGAGACGCTGCGATCTCCGCAAACTTATTCTCCGCGCTACGAGACGTTCGCCGACGCGCTCTGTGATGCAGTTCGCATTGGACGTGTCGGCCCGCTAGCGCGTGTGGTGATGAAAGACATTTATAAATCAATCAATTTGGACGGGATCGACATCGATCGTCCGTACACTGCATACGTTAGCAATAAACCACTAACCGCATTGGAAAAGGATCCGCTGTATGTAGCAATATTCAACAAAATCGTCTTTGCGCTGCCTGTAAACGTGGCGCAAACATTCATGTTAGCGTGCGCTTCTGATTTGGATATAGTGCTGTTCTGTTACACAGCCCGTAATCCAACTCGTTCTATCTTGCTGCATGAAAACCTTATTCGCCTCCTCACAAGTCATGAGACGCACAACCTGCACCACGCCGTGTGGGAGACCATAATACGAATGCTTCTCAGCGTGCGCACCGCAGAAACGTGCGGTAATCCTGTGCGCGATACATATCGCGCACAAATAGAGGTACGCGCGATACGGCTCATAGGCGAGATACTAAAGCGCGGACATTTATATGCGCGCATTTCGTCGCAATGCCGCAGACGAATTGCGGAGGTCATGCCAGAAGTCGTCAATAATCGTATGTTTACCGCAGCAGAGCGGCGCATTGCCGCTAGTGCGCACGTGGACCGAGTAGGAGACGGTACGTGAATGTAGATGTAGCTGTTTCTCGTGCATTGAAGGCCGGGGTGCCGCTGATATGCTGTGCGACCCCAGAACCGTCCGCAACCATAGATGCGCTGCGAAAAGCAATTAACAGCTCGAAGAGAGTATATTCATGGGATATCGCGCGCGGGTATATTGCGTTAAATGAAGCCGCGAAGAAGGCGCGAGCACCGAGTGCCGAAAGTCCAATGGAATTCTTTACCGGACTCGAAGCGCTCGGACCAGACACGGTGGTGCTGGTGATGAATCTGTCGTCTATGGTTGAGGCGCTCGGAATGCCTGCTCGTCAGCACATATATAATGCGCGTGATGTGTTCAAGGGCGTCGGCAGTGCGTTAATCGCAGTAGAGCGTTCGCCTAATCTGCCGCCCGATATTGCAGTCGATTTCTACTTCGTCGACGTTCCACTACCAGACGAGGCGCAGTTGAAATCGCTGGTTATCGATATCCTGAACGCCAACTCCCTGACTATTCCGGAGGATCGTATAGCTCGCGCCGTCGATATGCTATCCGGTTTGCCGCCGTTTGCAGCCGAACAAGCATTCGCGCTGGCGTTAGGCAAAGGCGGACGGATAGATTTCGATCTGCTATGGTCTATCAAATGCCGGACCGTCGAGGAGACTCCCGGCGTTTCAATCTGGCGCGGGCGTGAGCGCTTCGATCAGCTTGGCGGACTGATGAACGTAAAAGAATACTGTCTGGCTAAGCTGCGCGGACGCCGCCGGTATGGCGCTGTCGTGTTTATCGACGAGATCGAGAAAGCATTGGCGGGCGCAACCACCGGAACGGGCGACACCAGTGGCGTTAGTCAGGGGATATTGCAAGCTATACTTGTGTACATGCAGGACATGGATGTCAGCGGCATGATGTTTATTGGGCACCCAGGGACCGGTAAATCTGCTATTGCTAAATCACTCGGCAATGAGGCCGAAATACCTACCGTCATCCTGGACTTCGGCGCATTAAAGGATTCGTTAGTCGGTGCAACCGAACGACGTGTTCGCAATGCGCTGAAGACTATTACAGCCATATCCAATGGTCGCCCGCTGTTTGTGGCGACATGCAACAAGATAGCGATGCTTCCACCAGAGCTGCGTAGGCGATTTACCGGCGGTACGTTCTTCTTCGATCTGCCAACCGAGGAAGAACGCGCATCTATCTGGGATTATTATCTGCGCAAATACGAAATTGAGGATCGGAAATTTCCCCCGGATGATGGGTGGACTGGTGCCGAAATAAAGGCGTGCTGCGAAGGCGCTTGGGAGCGTAATCAGCCACTGATAAAGGCGGCAGAATACGTTGTTCCGGTTGCAGTAGCGGCGCCAGAACAAATTGAATCGCTATGCCGCGAAGCAGATGGTCGATATATATCTGCCAGCTATCCCGGATTTTATACGCGTAATGTACAAAAGGTCAGGAAAATTGCAGTGTAAAGGAGCGCTGACATGGGCTGGTTGCGTAGATTGTGGCAGCGCTTGCGCGATGCGTTCGCCAAACCTGCCGCCGAGGAAAAGGAGAAGACAGCGCGCTGGATAGAGGACGCAATTAGATCAATGACAATCGAAGAATATAAATCATTTCGATCATGCGTCAGCGAAGAGCCGATATGCATTAATTGCAAATGGCTTTTGAATTCGTGGTTACTGCCAGGTCTTGTACCTGCCAAAGACGAGTCGGAGTATGATATGTCCGCAGGCGAGCTTAAATACAAAGTAATCTATAGAGGTGTATGCAGCTGTGTAGATTACAACAAATATGTAAATTGGCATGACACATGTGACAAGTTTTCGCGTGGGTGGTAAACATGACAATCGACGACCGTGTAGTTCTGTTTGTCATTCGGAGCAAGATACCTGGACATATTCGTAGTGCAGATGTCGACGTTGTTACCGATGCAGAAAAATCGCGGCTGCGGCACACTAAAACGTTATGGACGCATGCCGCATATAGGGCAGTGATCGCTGTCGTACAGCGCGCACGCCGCGATTTGCGCCGGTATTATGCACTTCCGTGCGCCGTACACGACGGCGTGTATCTTGTGCCCGTTGGCCTGCAGGATGCGGCCACGGGGATGCTAAATAAGCATGCGGAAGAATTTTATGGCAAGGTCAACGAATTTTGTGACGCATATCCTGGGCTGGTTAAACAAGCGAAGGAGCAGCTTCGCTCGCTATTTAACCCCGACGATTATCCGCCGGTTGACGTTATTCGTCAGAGGTTTAAATTTGATTGGTTGATATTCCAGTTTACTCCATCCGATGGTTATAGCGGGACCGTTGTCCAAGACATATCCAGCTCTTCCAGGGATGTTCTGCGCGCCGAGCTCGTACAGCTTATGGATCGTCTGATCAGGTCGCTGGTGCCGCAAGAAGAAGGCAAACGGGCTACGTTGCGCACCTCAACAGTAAACGATACGCTCACATGGCTTGAAAATCTACCAGCAAGAAATATTTCTGATGATGAGACTGTCGTACAGCTTGCAGATAGGATAAAAGCGTTAGTGGTCGATAAGGATATTGACGAACTGCGCGCTGACAAAGACCAGCGACAGTCGGTTGCTAAGGCTATTAGCGCTATACGCGATGAGGCAGTCACGCTGTTTGGCGTGCGAAAGATCGACCTCAGCGATTCTGATGTTTCGGAGGAGGCCGACTAATGCCATGCTGGCAGAAGATGTTATATGATGTCGACTTTCGTGTCGCCAATGTGTCATGGCTGCACAGCGCACTGCTAAACGTGCCTGGAATGAATATCATCGAAGAGAAAAGCGACGGCACTATTACGGCTATAGCCGATGCTGGCCGGGTTACAATAGATCTGGTAAACGGAAAAATAAGCGGGCCAGAGGATCTGGTGCTTGCTGTCAAGCAAAGCTATGCAAAAACGGCAATAAATAAACAAGTCAAGCGTCTTGGATGGGATATACAGTGGTCTGGCACAAAGGCGACCGTACGGAGAGTAAAGTATGGATGAATTTCAGATTAATATTGCCGGAGATCAGGTAATTGTAACTACTGGCGGGTTTACGCCCGAAATACATGCGGATGCGGATAAATTGATCGCTGCATTAGACAAGCTATTCGTGCGCAAGGAAACAGTCAAGCTCAAGCCCGAGCATCAGCATTTGCGCAAGGAAGAGCATCAGCATCTGGACGGCGTTAGTTAATATTAACAAACGGTCGTGGGCGTAGGTGTGCCGCCAGGTTGCACACCTGCGCCCGCGCGCTTTGTTCGGAGACTAAAATGGCTACAGTTGTCAAAGTCATGGTGACTACCAACGATAGTGTTCGCAAACACTCATTTGACGTGTACTACCTGCCGGAAACGGCGGCCGGCGATCTGCGGCAACTGGCTGCGCGCCTTGTCGATAGCGGGTACTCGTCCGTGTCCGTGATGCTTGTAGATGGCAAGGCGGAGGTCGCCGCGCTGAAACAGCGTATTAGGACGGCCGTGCGCAGCTCAGATGTTATGATGTATCGCCGCAACACAGACGGGTTTATGGTATATTGCCAGCTTGCAGATCGCAATCGCGTGAGATTGCAGCGGCTGCAAAATGCTATTGACGGCGTGGTGGAGGAAATCCCGACGCCGGATGCCCAGGCTGCGACAGCCAGCTGATTGTACGCGCAGTAGTAAGGAGATAGTGGCCATGCACTACTCTGTTGCCAGACATATACACTGGGCGACCGGTAATCTTATTGTCGAAATAAACGTCGGCGGCATAGACTATGATGTTTTGCCGCCGATATATGACGGAGAAGGAGTCACGTATAATACATGCGGCAAAGCCGTTGAGGCCGCTATTCGTATCGCTGAAGCATGGAAAAGAAGCGAAAAAAGAAAAATCTATATTACTGTAAGCAGTACGGACGATATAGTGCTTCCATTTGAAATGGAGCAAGCTAATAAAAAGACATATAAGAGGTTGCGAAAACTGGCAAAAGAAATAGATAAAGGCATAGAGCGTTGCCGACGATGCGGCGATATTTTGCGCGGCGATAATAGATGGGGGCATGCGCTTACGTATGACGAGTATCCGTTCTGCTCGCCCGCATGCGCCGATATGGATTATTATGAGCGCACAGAGCCCGTAGATAGTGAGGTAAGATATGCGCAGAGAAGTGCGAGATGACAAAACGCATCGTAAGCTGGACATCGATAGTAGCTTGCGAGCAGCTATCGAGTCTGTTTCTCAGAAGCATATGCGCACGGATCAGCTTGCTGGCAGCCCAGAACCGACGTTGGAGGCGCTGCCGGTCCCATCGCTGGCATTTCGATATCTTTTACAAAACGAAGGACTGCCGCTCGGTATGGTTTATCATATCGTCGGCCCTACAGCCGTATTTAAATCAACATTAGCTGTTGAAATCGGCCGCTGGCATCGGCAATGCGGAGGCGGCATTATTATCTGCGAAACCGAGGCCAAGCCTACGCCGCAACTGCGGAAGAGCATTCTTGGCTGGGATGAGCAAGGTGTCGCT
>Ga0209809_1001546_pt1 | contig 18168 bp, 20 predicted proteins | sample YNPMSTMetaG_FD_186172 | JGI IMG/M metagenome (GOLD analysis project Ga0209809, IMG submission 186172) | Anoxygenic and chlorotrophic microbial mat microbial communities from Yellowstone National Park, USA - YNP MS-T MetaG (SPAdes) (version 2) ...
TTCTCGCCTGAGGTACCGGCAGGTAAGGCAGAGGCCCGTGTCCGCCATGACCCCCTGGGCGATGAGCCCCCGGGCCAGGTGGGCGAGGCCCTCCCAGAGGCCCTCGAGGTCGGGCACCCCGCCCAATGCCACCTCCAAGGGCCTCTGGAAGGCCGAAAGGGCAACGGCCACCTCCTCCCCCCTGGGAGTGCACTGGAGGCACCTCCGCCTACGGTCTAAGGGATCCTGGGCCTCCAGGAGAAGCCCTTTGGCCTTCAAGGCCTTCAGGGCATCCGTCACCGTGGGAGGGGCGAGCCCTAAGGCCTCGGCCAGCTCCCCAGCGGTCAAGGCGCGGCCCCGGAGCTCCAGGAGGATCTGCCCCTGGGTAGCGGAAAGGCCCAGGGCGTAAGCCCTTTTGGTGAGAAGGGCGCGCTCCGCCCGGGAAAGCCGCTCCAAGAGGGCCAGGGTCTTCTCCTCTAGGCCCACCCCCCCATTATGGCCGGAAGGCGCTGAAGACGTAATCGGTGTTCGCCGCCCCCTGGTGGCAGGCGTGGCAGGCCTTGGGGTCTATGGCGAGGGGCTTCTTGTCGGGGCCGAAGGCGTAGTACCCCCAGCCGTCCGTCTCCCCATAGCGCTCCGGGTCCTTGACCATGACCCCGATGAGCTTCTGCGGGCCCTCCAGGAGGGCGTTTCCCTCCTCCTCTACGAGGCGGTGTGCACCGGGACCACGGGCCACCGGGAGGCGGTCCAGGTGCGCTTTGACCCGGAGATGCGTCCGTATGCTGATCTCGTCCGCTAGTTCTTCGCCGTGCACGACCCCACCAGCGAGGACCGGCAGGGGCCCGACGTGGGGCCCCAGTATAGCCCGGCCATCTTCTACCACTCGGAGGAGCAGAGGCGGGTGGCGGAGGCGGTGATGCGGGAGCTCGCCCCCCTCTACCCCAAGCGCATCGCCACCAAGCTCCTCCCCTTCACCACCTTCTACCCCGCCGAGGCCTACCACCACGACTACTTCGCCCGCCACCCCGAGGCCCCCTACTGCCGCTTCGTCATCGCCCCCAAGTTGGAGAAGGCGAAGAAGGCGTTCAAACCCCTCCTTCGCCCGTGAGGCTTCCTTCCTCCAAGATGGCCAAAAGGGCCTGGGCGTTGTTGTAGCGCCTCTCCTTGGCACCGTGGAGGAGGGTCACCGTGCCCTCTTCCCCGAGGGCTTTTAGCCGCGCCAAGGCGGGGTTCTCTTTCAACTCCTCCCGGTAGCGGCGCACGAACGCGGGATACTTCTCGGGGTCGTGGCCGAACCAGCGCCTGAGGCCGTCCGAGGGGGCGAGCTCCTTGGCCCACCAGTCCACCTGCGCCTTCTCCTTGGAAAGCCCCCGGGGCCAGAGCCGATCCAAAAGGACCCGGAGGCCGTCCTCGGGGGAGGGAGGGTCGTAGATCCCCTTGACCCGGAAGGGCACACCTCACCCCTTCAGAACCAGTCCGCCTCCGGCAGGACGCACTCCGGGCACTGGGCCTCCACAAAGCGGAGCCAGTCCAGGACCTCCTCCTCGCCGCTCACGGAGCCCAGGTGGTAGACCTCCAAAAAGGCATCGGCCACCAGGGCACCCCCTTCGGGAAGGGCGGGGAGGAGGGCTCCTTCCAAGTCCAGGAGGAGGGGGAGGGGGCTGGGCCTTGGGGCCTGGGCCAGGAGGTAGGCCTGGGCCCCCAGGGCCTTGAGCTCTGCGGCCCTCGCCGAAAGCGCTTGGGCCAGAGCCTCGTCCTTGAGGAGGACGAGGGCCCTCCCCTTGAGGTCCGGGAGGTAGATCTTGCCCCCTTCCGGGGTCTTGAGGGTGTACGGAGGAAGGGGCTTGCGCAGGCGGACCACGCCTTACCCTAGGCCGCTTGCCGCCCCGGCGTCAACGGGCAGCCTTACCTTCCCCACCTTGCGGAACCCAACTCAGGAGATGCTAATATGGCTGTATGCGCACCACCCTGGACCTGCCGGACCCTCTGTACCGGCGGCTGAAGCTCCAGGCCGCCAAGGAGGGCAAGACCCTCCGGGAGCTGGTGATCCGCTACCTGGAGGAGGGGCTGAGGCGGGGGGGGTCTCCTGGGCCTCGGCCCCTGCCGCGGGTCCCCGAGGCGGGGCGGCGCATCCCCGTTCGCACCCACGAGGAGCTTTGGGCCCTTCTGGAGGAAGAGGGTGGACCTGCTGGACCTTAACGTCTGGTTCGCCCTCCTGGTGTCCGAGTACCCCTTCCACCCCCGGGCCCGGGCTTACTGGGAGGAGGCTTCCGATCCCTTCCTGGTCCGGGTCACGGCCTTGGGCCTCCTCCGCCTCTTGACGAACGCCAAGGCCATGGACGGCAAGCCCTTGGGGGTGAGGGAGGCCTGGGAGGTGTATCGGGAGCTCCGCTTAAGCTCGGGGGTTCCTCTTTTGGAAGAGCCCCAGGGCCTGGACGAGGTCCTGGCCGACCTGGTCCGCGGAGGGCTTTCTCCCCGGCTCTGGACGGACGCCTACCTGGCGGCCTTCGCCCTGGCTGGGGGCCACCGCTTGGTGACCTTTGACCAGGACTTTCTGCGCTTTCCCGGGCTGGAGGTCCTTCGCCTTTTCCCTTGACCCCGGTCATGGACGGCCTAGCGCGCCGCCGCCACCCTGGGAGGCGGAGGTAAGGGATGCCCCACGTGATCTGCGAGCCCTGCATCGGCGTGAAGGACCGCTCCTGCCAGGAGGTCTGCCCGGTGGAGTGCATCTACGACGCCGGGGAGCAACTTTATATCCACCCCGACGAGTGCATTGACTGCGGAGCCTGCGTTCCGGCTTGTCCGGTGAACGCCATCTTTCCCGAGGAGGACGTCCCAGAGGAGTGGAGGGCCTATATAGGTAAGAACCGGGAGTGGGCCAGGACTCTGCCCAACGTCCACGTCCTGCAGGAAGGTCAGGCCTAACGCACCAGGGCCCTGAGGTCTTCCGGATTCGGGACCTCAACACGCCGCCCAACGAGGCGGATGAGCCCCCGGCGGTAGAGCTCCCCCAGGTTGCGGGAGACGGCCTCGGGGACGGTACCCAAGAGGGCGGCCAGCTCCGGGTTGGTGGGCAGGCGAAACCCCTGGCCCTCGGCCTGGAGGCGCTCCAGGAGGAACTCCGCCAGCCTCTCCCGCACCTCGTGGAAAACCAGGCGGTCCAGGAGGTGGAGGAGCTGCCCCTGCCGCCGGGCCAGGTAACGGATCAGGGCCCGGGCCAGAGGGGGCCTCGCCTCCAAAAGCTGGAAGAATCGCCCCTTGGGGATGGCCAGCACCTTGCTCTCCTCCAGGGCCTCGGCGCTGGCGGGGTAGGTGGGCCGGTCCAGGAAAAGGGCCACCTCGGCAAGAACCCGGCCCGGTCCCTCCGTGTGCAGGACCACCTGCTTCCTGCCCTCGGGGTCCAGCTTGTAGACCTTGATGAGCCCCCGCTGGACCACGTAAAGGGCGCGCACAGGCTCCCCCTCGAGGAAAAGCACCTCTCCCCTACCCAGCCGCAAGGGCCTGGCTTCCCTGCGGAGGGCCTCGAGGTCCTCCGGGGAAAGCTCGTGGAACAGGGGGACCTGGGCCAGGTCCATGCTTACCCCTTAAGGCCCTCGAGCCGTGCCCGGGCTTCCTCCAAAAGGGGTTCCAGCCTTAAGGCCCGGGCGTAAGCCTCCTTGGCCACCTCCTTGTACCCCAAGGCCTCGGCCAGCTCCCCCAGGCGCAGGAGGCCGGAAAGCGCCCTCTCTTGGAAATAGGCCCGCTCCGCCTCGGCCCACTCCCCATAGGGATCGTCCCCAAAGAGGGGGCCCTTGTAGAGCTCCAGAGCCTGGCGCAGGGTCTTGAAGGCGGAAAGACCTTCCTCCAGGTCGGCACGGCGCATAAGCTCCTCAAAGCGCTCAAAGTCCAGGAACCGCTTTTGGGGAAGGCGTAGGCGGTAGTACTCCCCTTCCCGCTCTACGATCCCCGGCAGGGCTTTGCGCAGGTGGTAGACCAGGGCGTAGACCTCCTGCCTGGCCTTGTCTGGGGGCTCCTCGGGAAAGAAGGTCTCCGCCAGGTCGTCCACGTAGAGGGCCCGGTCCTTGTGGACCAGGAGGAGCTTAAGGAGCCGGTAAGCCCCCGCCCGCCCAAAGTCCCTGGGACCAAGCTCCCTGCCCTCATACCGCACCCGGAACTCCCCTAGGGCGTAGACCTCCAGCTCCGGGGCTTCCTTTTCCTCCCTATGAGGGAAGAGGAGGGGGGCGGCCAGGCGCTCTAGCCAGAGGGTAGGGGCCGCCGGGGCCGTGGGCGGTTTGGGAGGGCGGGCGTGGAAGAGGGTCTCCACCGCCACCACCTGGCCGTGGGCCCAGAGGGGCAGGCAGATCCGGGGCCGCCCCTCAGCCTCAGGGCAGTCGCGTAGGCCGTTCTTGAAACCCACCACCTCCCCCCGCCATGCGGGGCAGTCCCTCAGGGCGCAAGGCGGCGTCCAGCCCACTTCCAGGGTGCGCCCTCCCCGCTCCACCAGGCGCACGCCCGTGGCTCCTGTGAAGGCCCGGACCTCCTTCAGGAGGGTGTGAAGGGCCTGGGACACCTCGCCCCGGTGGAGATGGCGGCCTACGGCCTCGAGGCCCCTCTCCCCCAGCCGGGTAAGCAGGGTGAAGAGCGTGCTGGCGAACAGCGGGGCGATGAGGCCAAGGGCCTGAAGGATGCCCTCATGGTCCACCCCAGGGTCCCGGGAGGCCAGGTTGAGGACCCCGATCAGGCCATGGGGAAGCTCCAAGGGGAAGCAGACATAGGTCTGGTACCCCAGTTGCTTGACCTTCTGCCGCAGGTAACGGGGATCCTCCTGAAGGGTGTGGGTGAATAGGGGCTCCCGCTTGAGGGCCACGATGCCGGGGTACCCTTCCCCCAGATGAAACCAGGGCCTCTCCAAAAAGGCCTCGCGGTGAAGGCCCTCGTAGGCGGTGAGGATCAGGTGGTGTCCCTCGGGGTCAGCGAGGAAGAGCTCCGCCGCTTCCATGTCCAGGGCCTCCTTAAGGGCTCTCAAGAAGTCCTGAAGCCCTTGAGCGAGGCCTTCGGGGTGGCGGAGGAGGTGTTGGGTCAGGCGGGAGAGTTCCAGGAGAAGGTCCGGGGATTCGGCCCTCTCGGGAAGTAGCTCCACCAGATACCCGCCGTCCTCCCGGTACCCCTGGCAGCGGAGACGGCGGCCCTTGAGGAGAAGGATGGTGCTGGCCCGGTAGGCCCCGCGCCGGAGCTCCCGCTGGACCGGGCACCGGGCGCACAGGGGGCGGCCAAAGGGGTCCTGGCCCTGGACCAGCTGGGCGCAGGGGAAGTTCGCCCCATCCAATCCCAAGGAGGGGTGGGACCTGACCTCCCGCACCACGCCGTTCCCATCCAAGCGGATCCTGGCCAAGGGTTCCATCTGCCCTCAGACTAGGGGGCATCTGTTAGGACAGATGTCCCGAGGGCTGCCAGTACCCGCTAGGGCCACGCCCCAAACTGGAAGCCGGAGGTGAGGATGAAAGGAACAAGGCTGGTACCGCTCGCCCTAGGCCTCCTCTTGGGGCTGGCCCTGGCCCAGGACGGCAAGGCCCTCTACGGGCAGTACTGCGCCGCCTGCCACGGGCCAGAGGGCCAGGGCATCCCCGGGGCTATCCCCCCCCTGGTCGGGAACCCTCGGATCCAGGACGAGGCTTACGTGATCAGGGTAACCCGGGAAGGGATTTCCGGGCCCTTGGAGGTGGGGGGGGTCACCTACACGGGCGTCATGCCCCCGATGCCCCAGGTCTCGGAGGCCGAGGCCAGGGCCATCGCCGCCTACCTGAAGGGCCTGTCTGGAGGCGGCCAGGAGGCCCCAGCAACGCCCCGGACGCAAGGGGACCCCGCCTTAGGCCGGGCCCTCTATCTGGGCCAGAAGCCCCTGCAGAACGGAGGGGCTCCCTGCCAGGCCTGCCACACCGTGGCCGGGGTGGGCTTCCTGGGCGGAGGGTCCCTGGGCAAGGACCTGACGGAGGCTGCCAAGCGGCTGGGGGGCGAGGGGGGGCTCAGCGCCATCCTCAAAAACCCCACCGCCTGGCCCGTGATGCGGGAGGCTTACAAGGACAAACCCCTCACCGAGGCCGAGGCCGCGGCCCTGGCCGCCTTCCTGGTGCAGGTTTCAAAGGAGGCGCCGCGGCCTCCTTCCCTGTACCTGGGCCGCTTCCTGGCGGCGGGGCTGGTACTCTTTGCCCTCCTTCTCTTTTACCAGATCATCCTCTGGCAGATGCGGCCCAAGAGCCTGGCGGAACGGATACGCACCCAGCTTAGGAGGTAGGCATGAAGGACTGGATCAAGGAGATGGAAAGCCCCACGGAGAGGAAGTGGGAGGAGTTCTACCGCAACCGCTTCCAGCACGACAAGCGGGTGAGGACCACCCACGGGGTGAACTGCACGGGTTCCTGCTCCTGGGAGGTCTTCGTCAAGGATGGAGTGGTCACCTGGGAGCTCCAGGCCACGGACTACCCCAGCCTCGAGGCCGGCCTCCCTCCCTACGAGCCCCGGGGGTGCCAGCGGGGGATCAGCTTCAGCTGGTACCAGTATAGCCCCATCCGGGTCAAGTACCCCTACGCCCGGGGGGCCCTCCTGGACCTCTGGCGGGAGGCCAAGAAGGCCCACCAGGACCCCGTGGCCGCCTGGGAGGCCATCCAGAATGACCCCCACAAGCGCAAGCGCTACCAGAAGGCCAGGGGTAAGGGCGGCTTCCGCCGGGCCTCCTGGGACGAGGTCTTGGAGCTCATGGCCGCCGCGGTGGTCTCCACGGTGAAGCGCCACGGCCCCGACCGGGTCATCGGCTTCTCCCCCATCCCCGCCATGAGCCAGATCTCCTACGCCGCCGGGAGCCGCTTCCTCTCCCTCTTGGGCGGGGTCCCCATGAGCTTCTACGACTGGTACTGCGACCTCCCCAACGCCTCTCCCGAGATCTGGGGGGAGCAGACCGACGTCCACGAGTCCGCGGACTGGTACAACGCCCGCTTCATCGCCGTCATGGGCTCCAACCTCAACATGACCCGCACCCCCGACACCCACTTCATCGCCGAGGTGCGCCACGCCGGGGCCAAGCTCACCGTCTTCAGCCCCGATTTCTCCCAGGTGTCCAAGTACGCCGACTGGTGGATCCCCATCCACCCGGGCCAGGATGGGGCCTTCTGGATGGCGGTGAACCACGTGATCCTCAAGGAGTACTACGCCGACCGCCAGATCCCCTACTTCCAGGACTACCTCAAGCGCTACACAGATTCCCCCTTCCTGGTGGAGATCCGGGAAGGCCGCCCGGGCCGCTACCTAAGGGCCAACGTTCTCAACGAATACGCCGAGGAGGAGAACGGGGATTTCAAGCTCCTCATCTTTGACGAGGAGAAGGGCCCCAGGATGCCGGGGGGCACCATCGGCTTCCGCTGGCAGAAGGCGAAGGGCCAGTGGAACCTGAAGCTGGAAGACCCCAGGACGGGGGAGCCCTTAAACCCCCGCCTCAGCCTGCTGGGCGTGGAGGACGAGGTCCTCCTGGTGGAGTTTGACGACTTCGGCTCGGACCGCAAGCTCAAGCGGGGGGTCCCCGTCCGGTACATCACCACCAAGGATGGCCGCCGGGTGGCCGTGGCCACGGTCTTTGACCTCCTCATGGCCCAGTTCGGCGTGGGCCGGGGTCTTCCTGGGGACTACCCGACCGGTTACGAGGACGACCTCCCCTACACCCCCCTGTGGCAGGAAAAGTGGACGGGGATCCACCGGGACACCCTCCTCCGCTACGCCCGGGCCTGGGCGGATAACGGGGCCAAGACGGGGGGCAGGAACCTCATCATCATCGGCGCGGGCATCAATCACTGGTACCACAACAACCTCCTCTACCGGGCGGGAATCGTGGCCCTCATGCTCACGGGCAGCGTGGGCGTGAACGGCGGGGGCCTGGCCCACTACGTGGGTCAGGAGAAGCTGGCCAACCAGGCCTCCTGGGGGCCCATTGCCTTCGCCGGCGACTGGGGCTACCCCCCCAGGCAGCAGAACACCCCGAGCTTCCATTACGTGCACTCCGACCAGTGGCGCTACGAGCGGGGCTTTGCCGCTTACGATAAGGCTCCAGAAGGGCTTTCCGACCACACCATTGACCACCAGGTGCGGGCGGTGCGCAAGGGCTGGCTCCCCTTCTTCCCCCAGTTCAACAAGAACCCCCTCGAGGTGGTGAAGGAGGCCGAGGCCAAGGGGGCCAAGACCGAGGCCGAGATCGTCCAGTACGTGGTGGAGGCCCTGAAGCGGGGCGAGCTCAGGTTCGCCGTGGAGGACCCCGACGCTCCGGAGAACTGGCCCCGGGTCTGGTTCATCTGGCGGGGAAATGCCATCGGCACCAGCGCCAAGGGGCACGAGTACTTCCTCAAGCACTACCTGGGGACCCACACCAGCGCCATCGCCGAAGAGCAGGCGGAGGGTCAGGTCAGCGAGGTGCTCTACCGCAAGCCCGCCCCTGAGGGGAAGCTGGACCTGGTGGTGAACCTCAACTTCCGCATGGACACCAGCGCCCTCTACTCCGACATCGTCCTGCCGGCGGCCACCTGGTACGAGAAGGACGACCTGAACACCACCGACCTCCACACCTTCATCAACCCCCTGCAGGCGGCGGTGCCCCCCTCCTGGGAGTCCAAGCCCGACTGGGACATCTACAAGGCCCTGGCCAAAAAGGTCTCCGAGCTGGCCAAGACCCACCTGCCCCAGCCGGTGAAGGACCTCGTCATGATCCCCCTCCAGCACGACACCCCCGATGAGCTGGCCCAGACGGAGGACCGGGACTGGAAGAAGGGGGAGGTGGAGGCCATCCCCGGCAAGACCATGCCCAAGTTCCGCCTGGTGGAGCGGGACTACACCAGGCTCTACGAGAAGTTCGCCACCCTGGGGCCCGCGGTGGAGAGGAACGGGGTGGGGATGCACGGCCTCTCCATCCCCGTGGAGGACTTCTACCGGGAGCTGGCAGAACGGCAGCCCCGCTACTATGACGGGGAGAAGCGGCCCAGCCTCGAGGAGGCCCCCCAGGTAGCCGAGGCCATCCTCCTCCTGGACCCCGTGTCCAACGGGGAGCTGGCCTACCGGGCTTTCCTGGACGAGGAGAAGAAGACCGGGGTCAAGCTCACGGACCTGGCCGAGGGCAACCGCCACGTGCGCATCTCTTTCAAGGACATCGTGGCCCAGCCCCGCCGCATGCTCACCACCCCCACCTGGAGCGCCGTCATCAACCACGGCCGGGCTTACAGCCCCTACACCCTGAACGTGGAGCGCCTCGTCCCCTGGCGCACCCTCACGGGCCGCCAGCACTTCTACCTGGACCACCCCAACTACCTGCGCTTCGGCGAGCACCTGCCCACCTACAAGCCCAGGCCCGACGTGGCCATGCTCCAGGAAACCGAGAGGAGCGCCAAGGAGGCCCAGGGGAAGCTGATGAACTACATCACCCCCCACGGTAAGTGGTCCATCCACTCCACCTACTCCGAGAACCACCGGATGATGACCCTCTCCCGGGGCAGTTACCCCATCTGGCTCAACGACAAGGACGCCCAGGAACTGGGCATCCGGGACAACGACTGGGTGGAGCTCTTCAACGACAACGGGGCCTTCGTCCAGCGGGCCATCGTCTCCAGCCGCATCCCCAGGGGCACCGTCTTCGTCTACCACGCCACCGAGCGCACGGTGGGCATCCCCAAGAGCCCTCTAAGGGGCAAGCGGGCGGGGATGAACAACTCCATCACCCGGGCCCGCCTCAAGCCCGTGCTCATGTCCGGCGGCTACGCCCAGTTCACCTACGCCTTCAACTACTGGGGGCCGGTGGGGGTGAACCGGGACACCTGGGTCTTCGTGCGCAAGCTGGATAAGGCCCCCGAATGGTAAGGAGGTGAACCGTGAAGGTTAGAGCCCACATGTCTATGCTCTTCCACCTGGACAAGTGCATCGGCTGCCACACCTGCTCCATCGCCTGCAAGAACCTCTGGACCGACCGCAAGGGCGCGGAGTACATGTGGTGGAACAACGTGGAAACCCGGCCCGGGGCGGGCTACCCCACGGGCTGGGAGGACCAGACCCGCTTCCAGGGCGGCTGGGCGTACAAGGACGGCCACCTGGACCTCCGCCTCCACTCCCGCACCCAGGGCCTTTTGCGCCTCTTCTTCAACCCCGCCCTCCCCTCCCTGGACGACTACTACGAGCCCTTCACCTTCCGCTACAGCGACCTCTTCACCGCCCCGGAAGGGGAGGACCAGCCCACGGCCGTCCCCGTTTCCATGATCACCGGGGAGCCCATGACCCCAGAGGCCGGCCCCAACTGGGACGACGACCTCTCGGGAAGCCCCCTCTACGCCAGGAACGACCCCAACCTGCAGGGACTTGACCCGGAGATCAGGGCCCAGCTGGAGGAAACCCTGGGGGTGGTCTTCCAGTACCTGCCCCGGATCTGCAACCACTGCCTCAACCCCTCCTGCGTGGCCGCCTGCCCCTCTGGGGCCCTTTACAAGCGGGCCGAGGACGGGGTGGTCCTGGTCAACGAAAACAAGTGCAAGGCCTGGCGGATGTGCGTGGCCGCCTGCCCCTACAAAAAGGTCTACTACAACTGGGCCACGGGCAAGAGCGAAAAGTGCATCCTCTGCTTCCCCCGCCTGGAGACGGGCCAGGCCCCGGCCTGCGCCCACTCCTGCGTGGGCCGGATCCGTTACATGGGGGTCCTCCTCTACGACGCCGACCGCATCCCCGAGGCGGCCATGGTGCCGGACGAGCGCCTGGTGGAGTCCCAGCTGCAAGCCATCCTGGACCCCTTTAACCCCGAGGTCATCGCCGCCGCCCAGGCCGAGGGGCTGGACGAGGGCTGGATCCAGGCCGCCCAGAACTCCCCCATCTACAAGTTCGTCAAGGTCTGGCGCCTGGCCCTCCCCCTCCACCCCGAGTACCGCACCCTGGCCATGATGTTCTACGTCCCGCCCCTCTCCCCGGTGGTGGCCACCCTGGAGAAGGCCCTGAGGTCCCCCCGTTCCGATGGGGGTTTGGTCCGGCTGGACCTGCCCGAGACCGACATGGACTTTGAGGTCTTCGCCGACCTAGAGAAGGCCCGGATGCCCATCCGCTACCTGGCCAACCTCTTTGCCGCCGGCAACGAGGGCCTCATCATTCCCGTCCTCAAAAAGATGCTGGCGGTGCGGATCCTGAAGCGGCAGGAGAGCCTCGAGGGGCGGGTGACGGAGAGGGCCTTGAAGGTTCTCAAGGAGGCGGGTCTTACCGTGGAAGAAGCCGAAGCCATCTACCGCCTCACCACGCTGCCCACGGTGGAGGAGCGCTTCGTCCTGCCCCCCTACCACCGGGAGATGGCCGCCGAGGTGTGGAACGACCCCCTGGCCCACAAGGGCGAGGTGGGCTTCGGCTACATCCAGCCAGCCCACAGGGGGGAGTAGGAGGTGAGTATGGACAAGCTCTTGGAAGCCCTGGCCCTGGCCCTGGACTACCCCCTTCCGGGACGCCTGGAAACCCTTTGGCGCCTCTGGATCGAGTGCCCCCGGGGCGGGCCCAAGCAGAAGCTGGAGCGCTTCCTGCGCCAGGTGGAGGACCTCTCCCTGGCGGAGTGGGAGGAGCTCTACACCCGCACCCTGGACCTCACCCCCACCACCGCTCCTTACGTGGGCTTCGCCGTCTACGGGGAAAGCTACCAGAGGGGCGAGTTTCTGGCCGCCCTTACCCGGGCCTTCCGGGAGGAGGGGGTGGACCCGGGAAGCGAGCTCCCCGACCATTTGGCCAACGTCCTCCGCTATCTGGCCCGGGCCCAGAACCCTCTCCCTGAGCTTGTGGAGATCCTGCCCCAAGCCCTCTCCGCCATGCACAAGACCCTGAAGACCCTGGATGCTAAGAGCCCCTACCTCCTCCTCCTCGAGGCGGCCTCGGAGGCGGTGGCGGGGCTCGTTAGGAGGTGAAGGATGAACTGGAACTCCTTGCTCTTCGGTGTCTTCCCCTACATCGCCCTCACCCTGGCGGTGGCGGTCACCGCCTACCGGATGGTCTATAGGCCCTTCTCGGTCTCGGCCCGGTCCAGCCAGCTCCTGGAGCAAAGGCGCCTCTTCTTTGGCTCCGTGGCCATGCACTGGGGGCTGGTCCTCGTCCTCCTGGGCCACCTGGTGGCCCTCCTCCTCCCCAAGGGCCTTCTCCTCTGGAACGCCGTGCCCGTGCGGCTCTACCTCCTGGAGATCACCGGGCTGGCCTTGGGGATCTGGGCCCTTTTCGGCACCTACCTCCTCCTGGCCCGGCGCATCTCCGCAGCCCGGGTCAGAGCGGCCTCCACCCCCATGGACTACCTGGTCCTGGTGCTCCTCCTCGTCTCCATCCTGTCGGGGCTCCTCACTGCCCTCCTCTACCGCTACGGGAGCTTCTGGTTCCCCGCGGTCATGACCCCCTATCTCTGGTCGGTCTTCACCCTCCAGCCCAGGCCGGAGCTCCTCCTGGGATTGCCCTTCTGGATCCAGCTCCACGTCTTCAGCTTCTGGCTCCTTTTGGCCCTCTTCCCCTTCAGCCGCCTGGTCCACATCATCACCGTGCCCTTGGGCTACGTACTCCGGCCCTGGCAGATCGTGGTCTGGGTGCGTAAGCTGGCGAGGTGAACCATGGTGAACGATCCCAAACAGCTGGATGCGGAAAGGCCTGAACGCCTGCGGGTTCTCTGGCTCTCCACCATCGGCTTCACCGTCATGTTCGCTACCTGGCTGATGTTCGGGGTCCTGGGGGTGCCCATCCGCAAGGAGTTCGGCCTCACGGACGTGCAGCTCTCTTGGCTTTCGGCGGCGGCTATCCTGAATGGTTCTCTGTGGCGCCTAGCCACCGGCATCCTCGCCGACCGCTATGGGGGAAAGCGGGTCTTCACCCTGATGCTCTTCTTCACCGCCATCCCCGCCTACCTGGTCTCCCGGGCCGGAAGCTACGAGGAGCTTCTCCTCTACGCCTTCCTGGTGGGCTTCGCCGGCAACAGCTTCAGCGTGGGCATCGCCTGGAACTCCGCCTGGTTCCCCAAGGACCAGCAGGGCTTCGCCCTAGGCCTCTTTGGCGCGGGAAACGTGGGGGCCAGCGTCACCAAGTTCATCGGGCCCGCCCTCATCGCCAGCGTCCCCGCCGCGGGCTACCTGGGGGGCCTCATCCCCGGTGGCTGGCGCTTCATCCCCTTCCTGTACGCGGTGCTCCTCGTCCTCATGGGCCTCGTCATGTGGTTTGGCGCCCCCCAGGACAAGCGCCCTGGCCAGGGCCGGCCCTTCCTGGATATGCTGAGGCCCCTGCGGCACGTCCGGGTCTGGCGCTTCAGCCTCTACTACGTGGTGGTCTTCGGAGCCTACGTGGCCCTCTCCGCCTGGCTCCCCAAGTACTACGTGGACGTCTTCGGCCTCCCCCTGCACGAGGCCGCCCTGCTCACCGCCCTCTTCATCTTCCCGGCAAGCCTCCTGAGGCCTTTGGGGGGGTACTTATCCGACCGCTTCGGGGCGCGAAGGGTCATGTACTGGACCTTCGCCCTCATCGGCCTGCCCGCTGCAGTACTCATGATGCCCGAAGGGCACATCGTTCTCTACACCAAGGGTGGGACCAAGGAGGTCATGCAGTTCACCATGAACGTCTGGCTCTTCACAGCCCTGGTCTTCCTCATCGGGGTTGGCCAGGGCATCGGCAAGGCCGCCGTCTACAAGCACATCCCCACCTACTTCCCTAAGGATGTGGGGGCGGTGGGAGGACTGGTGGGGATGCTGGGGGCTTTGGGAGGTTTCTTCCTCCCGCCCCTCTTTGCCTACACCCAGGCCTGGACAGGCCTCCCCCAGATGACCTTCTTCGTGCTCTTCGTCCTCACCGCCATTTCCTTTGTGTGGATGCACCTTACCGTGATCAAGCTCCTGCAACAAGAGGCTCGGCACCTCAAGGATGACTTTGAACTCAAGGGAGGCCGCTCATGATGCGGATCGCCGGAAACGAGTGGCTCAAGGAATGGAATCCGGAAGACCCCCAGCGTTGGGATAGAGCCTTGGCCTGGCGCACCCTCTGGATCACCACCTTTAACCTCATCCTGGCCTTCATAACCTGGTTTGTGGTGAGCGCCCTGGTGGTGCGCCTGCCCAAGGTGGGGTTTGAGCTTACCACCACCCAGCTCTTCTGGCTCACCGCCATGCCGGGCCTGGCCGGGGGGACCCTGCGCATCGTCTGGACCTTCCTGCCCCCGATCCTGGGCACGAGGCGCCTGGTGGCCTTCTCCACCCTCCTCCTCCTCATCCCCCTCCTGGGTTGGGGCTTCGCCGTGCAGAACACGGCCACCCCCTACTGGGTTCTCCTCCTCCTGGCCTTCCTGGCGGGGATCGGCGGGGGGAACTTCTCGGGCTTCATGCCCTCCACCAGCTACTTCTTCCCCAAGCGGCTCCAGGGCACCGCCCTGGCTCTCCAGGCGGGGATCGGCAACTTCGGGGTCTCCGTGGTCCAGTTCGTCACCCCCTGGATCATCGGCTTCGCCCTCTTTGGCTCCCTCTTAGGGGGCCCGCAGACCTTCACCCCAAGGCCAGGGGCGGAGCAGCCCATCTGGCTGCAAAACGCCACCTTCATCTGGGTGCCCTTTGTGCTGGTGGCGGCCCTTTTGGCCTGGATCTACCTAAGGAGCGTGCCCATCCGGGCCAACTTCCGCGAGCAGTTTGACATCTTCCGGGACAAGCACACCTGGGTCATGACCAGCCTCTACATCATGACCTTCGGCTCCTTCTCCGGCTTCTCCGCCATCTTTCCCCTCCTCATCCGGGAGGTCTACGGTCAGTTTGAAGGGGCCCCGGACCCCTTGAGGTACGCCTTCTTAGGGCCCTTGGTGGGTTCCGTGTCCCGGATCATCGCAGGGCCCTTGACCGACCGCTTTGGCGGAGCCTTCATGACCCAGGTTGCCGCCATCGGCATCTTCTTTGCTGCCCTCCTCGTCACCCTCTTCACCCGCCCCACTTCTTTGGAGCAGTTTCCTTTCTTCCTCCTGGCCATGCTCCTGGTCTTTTTCTTCAGCGGGGTAGGGAATGCCAGCACCTTCAAGCAGATGCCCATGATCTTCCCGCCCCGCCAGGCGGGAGGCGTGATCGGCTGGACGGCGGCCGTGGGCGCCTATGGCCCCTTTATCTTCTCCACCCTGGCCGCCTACACCCAGCGGGCCACTGGGGACTTCACGGCCTTCTTCTACGGCCTCATGGTCTTCTACGCCCTCAACCTCTTCCTGAACTGGTACTACTACGCCCGCAAGGGAGCGGAGAAGCCCTGCTAAATGGGCATCTGGGCTCGGAAGGGGGGCGCACGCCCCCCTTTTTGACGCAGGTCATGGACCCCGGAAGCCAGGAACGCCAGGCTGAAGGAGGTATGGAGCTGGACGTCCGTCAGATCCCACCCCGCGAGAGGCACCCCAGGATCTTCGCCCTCTTTGACAGGCTGATGCCCGGCGAAGGCTTTGTCCTCGTCAACGACCACGACCCGAAGCCCCTCTACTACCAGTTCCAGGCCGAGCGCCCCGGCCAGGTGGACTGGAGCTACCTGGGAGGAGGAAGGGCACGCCTACGCCATCCGGGACCTAGGCCCTGGGCAGGTGAAGCTCTTGATTCGGAAAGGGGGCTGATGGGCTTCTGGCACTTTCTCTTCGTCCGGGCCGCCCTCCTCTACCTGGTCTGCGCCGCTTTTCTGGGAACCCTCTTATACCTCTTCCCTGGCCTGGTAGGCCCCTTTCGCCCAAGCCACGTCCACGCCGGCCTGGTGGGCTTCTTCCTGCAGATGGTCATGGGCGTGGCCTACTGGATGATGCCGAGGCCCGGGGGGCTTAGGCAGGAGGGCCTCGAGGGCCTCACCTTCATCCTCCTCAACACCGGCCTTTTCCTCAGGCTCCTTCTGGAGCCCCTCTATCTGGGCGGACAGATGGGACTTAGGCCCTGGCTCGGCCTCTCGGGTGCCCTGCAATTCCTGGCCACCCTGGACTTTGCCTACGCCATGACCAAGCGGGTGGTGACCGCGGATATGCTGAGGAAACTGCGGGAGGAAAGGGAAAGGAGGGGAGGATGACCGGGACCCGAAACGAGGAAGCGCTTTTGGACCTGCCGCCCCTGCCAGAGGAGGCCTTCGCCGACCTCCTGGCCTTCGGTGGCTTGGACAAGGAAACCCAGCGGGCCATGCGCCTCGAGGCCGAGCGGCTTCTGGAAGGGGCCGCCGCCTTCGTGGCCGGGGTGTACGACCACCTGAGCCGCCACCCGGGCACGGCCAAGGCCCTGGGCTGGGAGGGCCGGGTGCCCGAGGAGGAGCTCTACGTGCGCCGGGCCTTCTTCGGCGCCTGGCTGGCCCGCACCATCGGGGTGGACACCTCCACGGAGTTCGCCCGGGAGGTGTACCGGGCGGGGCTCTGGCACGGGGGCCTGGGCCCCAAGCGGGCCCACATCCCCCCGGAGTACGTGGGCCTCTCCTTCGCCCTGGTGGCCCGCTACGTGGCGGAAAGGGTACGGGACGTGCGCCCCTGGCTCGTCTACCTCTCGGGCCAAGAGGAGGTGATGCGCAAGGGGTACGACGCGGCCCTCGCCCTCAAAGAAGGGGCCCATGGGGTCCAGTTCCAGGCCCTGGGCCTGGCCCACCCGGCCCAGCCCGAGCCCTTAGACCTAAGGGCGGCCACGGCGGGCGAGGCCTTGGCCAAGGTCCTGACCGTGAACCCCACCCTGCGGGACGTGGCCTTGGAGGGGATCCCGAGTGAAGAGGAGGTGGGGCTTTGGACGGAGGCCAAGGTCCTCTGGCGCCTGCGCCCCCGCTGGGCCCTTTTGCTGAATGGGCGTGACGTGAACTACCTTTGGGGCCTTGCCACCCCGGTCAAGGAGGGGGACCGCCTCACCCTCCTTCCCCCCGGGCGCTGAGATGACCCAGGTCATGGCCTAGGCCCGGGGCGGCCTGCACGCTGAAGACGTGATTGTCACCGCCAAGAACCGCGCCATTCCCCTGTTCATCCCCGTGGGTTTCTTCTTCCTGGGGGAGGGGTTCCTCCTGGCCTTCGCCCTGCTCTTCACCCTCCACCCCGAGGCCCTCGCCATCCCCCGGCATCCTCTGGGCTTAGCCATGGCCCACCTCCTCCTCATGGGCTTCGGGGTGGGGGTTCTGCTGGGAGCCATGCACCAGCTTGTGCCCGTGGTCCTCGAGGCTCCCCTTTACCGCCACATCTGGGGCTACCCGGTCATGCTCCTCTGGGGTTTGGGCACCGTCCTCCTGGCCACCGGCTTCGCCTGGAACCCGGCCCTGGTCCCTTGGGGGGGAGGTCTTGCTCTTTTGGGGCTTAGCTTCTTCGCCTACCATATGCTCCGCACCTTTCGCATGGCCCCCCGCTGGAACCGCGTGGCCACCGCCTTGGCCTGGGTGGTTCTCTACCTGGTCTTGACTCCCGTCCCGGGCCTCTTTCAGAGCCTCACCCAGCGCTACGGCTCCTACGATCCCGACCGCTTTCTATGGCACCTCCTTTTGGGCTTCGTGGGGATTTTCCTCCTCTCCAGCGAGGAGTTCCCGCCCCGTACGCTCACCCTGGGGAAGGGGGCCACAAGCCTGGGAATCCCCTGGAAGGAACTCTTTCCCCTTTTAGACGAGGCCTACCACCCTCTCTTCCAGGCCCTGAGGGAAGCCGGGGTACCCCCGCCCACCGAGGGCCCCGAGGACGTGGAGCTTGGGGACGGCACCATGATCCAGAGCCTGGCCCGCTGGGGTGGGAAGCGCCTCTTCCCCAAAGGAAGCGGAGGGGAGGGCCTGGAGGTGGACCCTTCCACCCCCTTGGACGCGGTGCGGCGCTACCTGGGCTTATGATTTCACCATGGACCCGGTGGAGCTTCTGAAGCCCGGGGCCCTCTTCCGGGCCCGGGGGCGGGACTACCGCCTGGAGCACCGCCAGAAGGACCTGCTCCTGGCCCGGGCAGTGGACACGGAGGAGGAAGCCCTCTTCTACCTCCCCCTCGAGGGCCAGGCCATCCGCCTCACCTCCTTGGGCCTGCCGCCGGCGGAGCCTGGGGACCCCGCACTCCACGACCGGTCCATCCCCACGCGTGTGGGGACTACTACGGTAACCCAAGTTGCTACCCAAGCATTTTCTGGGCCATGAGGCCAAGGTTGTGGGCCAGGACGAAGGAGAGCACCTTGATGACGAAGCCCTCCTGGGTTACTGCGTGAATGCGCCGGGGAAACATGGCG
>Ga0209809_1001552_pt1 | contig 18138 bp, 9 predicted proteins | sample YNPMSTMetaG_FD_186172 | JGI IMG/M metagenome (GOLD analysis project Ga0209809, IMG submission 186172) | Anoxygenic and chlorotrophic microbial mat microbial communities from Yellowstone National Park, USA - YNP MS-T MetaG (SPAdes) (version 2) ...
GGGGGGGCCGGTCGCTGGGACCTGTGGCCCGTCCGGCATGGACCGTTTTGGGGACTGGTCGGGCACAGGCTCGCCTGACATGTTGGAGAGCGGTCTGACTATGAATACGCCCATACCGATGGCCATTGTGGAAGACGACGACGGGGTCCGCGCCAAGCTGGTGCAGGCCATCAATCGGTTCAAGGTCTGTCGCTGCGTGGGCGATTCCGCCGATGCGGAACAGGCCCTCGAGCGCTTGCCCGCAGCGAAACCTCGCGTGGTGTTGGTAGACATCCACTTACCCGGCCTCAGCGGCATCGAATGCGTGCGCCGGTTAAAGGCTGCGCACCCCGAGATCGAATTCATCATGCTCACCGTGTACGAGGACGCCGACACGGTCTCCAGCGCCTTGGCCGCCGGTGCCAGTGGCTACCTGCTCAAACAAGCCACCCGCGAGGAACTGCTCGAAGCCATCCAACAGGTCCACGCCGGCGGTTCGCCCATGACCAGTCACATCGCCCGCAAAGTCGTGCAGTCCTTCCGCCAACCCCCGCCGCCCGGGGCCGACCTGCCCGGGCTAAGCCCACGCGAACAACAGGTGCTCGAACTGTTGGCCAAAGGCTACATCTACAAGGAAATCGCCAGCGCCCTGAACATCAGCTACGCCACCGTCCACAATCACATCCGCAAAATCTACGAGAAACTCCAGGTGCGGTCCCGAACCCAGGCCGTAGCCAAGTATTTTACGCGAGAAATTCCCGGGCCCCGGCCCGGTCCACGAGACGCCTCCTGACCGTGCGGCAGGTTTCGAACCGCGATCTGTCCCAGCCTAACGCGCGGGCTTTCTTTCACCCCGCTCCGCTGTGTCCTCCCGCTTAGCCGGCGTCCACAGGTTCCTCTTTCTCCACTTCCGCCAGGGCCGCCCGGAGACAGCGCGAAGCCGTGGGCAACAACGTCTCCCACCGCGCCAGGTTCGCATGAACACGCAGCAACAGGTCGCGCACGCCCACTCGGGCCAGTCGCTGGTACCAACCCAGAAACGCACGACTCACCTCTGGCTCGGGCATTGCGGGCGTCCAGGAGTCCGGCGTGCTGTCCTGGCCCAGCGCGCAGAGCAACCGGGCGGCGATGGATTCCGGCTGAGGGGATTCCTGCTCGATTTGCTGCCACAGCGGCAACGCTGCGTCCGCCTCGCCACTCAGCAACAGAGCACTGGCCCGCTGGACCCGCACGGTCAGGTCTGTGCCCTGGTAACGCATGGCCTCGCCCGTCCAGTCCCGCGCAAATTCCAGATATTCCGGCCGCGAAAGAGCAATCTGTCCACCCAGCCGCCACGCCTCGATACAGTCAGGCGCCTCGGTCACACACTGCGTCAGTATTTGCAGCGCCTCCACCGGCCTCTGTCGCTCCAGCAGGAAACGCGCGTAGTCCAGACGCATCCGATCCACGCGTCCCCCCCGTTGCAGCGCCGTTTGAAAGGCCTCCTCGGCCGCAGCCATGTCCCCCAGCCGCCACAGCGCCAGCGCCAGACAATGATGCGGCGCACCCGTGCGAATCTCCGGCAAAATCGGTGCCATGGCCGGCCGATCCCGCTTCGCCAGGCACTGGCGCATCTGGTCGGCAGCCTCACGGGACTGCCCCCGTTCCAGATACGCCAGGCCCAGCGAAAAATGGAGGGAGGCCGTCAGGCCCCCGTGACTCCGTGCCAAAGGCGAGCTCAACACCTGGATAACCTCGTCGTACCGCCGCGCCGCGAACAGACGCGACGCCAACTGCGTCAGCAACGTCTCGCGCAACTCCGGCACCACCTCCGCGGCAGGTTTGCGCGACAACGCTGCAAACGCCTCCCGATAGCGTTCCAACGCCTCGCTCTCCCGGCCCGATCGGGCCAGTTCCAGCCCCAAATGCATCAACAGATGCGGCTCGCCCGGCCACTCGGCCACCGCTTGCTCCAACAAACGCAGATTACGCTCGATCTTGTTGCGGTCCCGCACCACCTCCGGACGATACCCATGATGCCGCAGCAACACTTCGCCCAGGCGATTCTCCAGGCCCCACTCGGCCCGCCGCACCTCCAGGCTGCTGAAGACCTGTTCGTGGACCCGCCCCACGTAGAACAATCCCGGCGCATTCCGAAACAGACGCGGCACATAGGAAACTCCTTCGGCCTCGCGTCCCACGTCCACCAACGGCAAGCGCCAGGCCAGCACCTCGTGCTGCCGTAACGCCTCCGGCAAGCGCAGCCGGCCTTCCTCGGTCACTTCCTCGTCCGCATCCAGCACCAGGATCCAGTCCCCGCGCGCATGTTCCAGCGCCGCGTTGCGCGCGGCGCTGAAGTCGTCGCACCACTCGAAGAAATGCACCTCCGCTCCATGCGCACGGGCAATCTCCACCGTGCGGTCGCGGGATCCTGTATCCACCACCACGATCTGATGCGCCAGATCTCGGATGGATTCCAGGCACTGCCCCAGAAACCGTTCCTCATCACGGGTAATCAGGCACACTGTCAGCCGCGGCGCTGGTGGATTCTGTGGATCGCGCAATGGCTCCGGCAACTCCATCCAGTCCGGCCATCGGTTCCCAGACGACGAGGGCAGGGCAAACTTCCGGGCCGCTTTGTATCCCGGAGCGATCTGCCGGCAATAGGCCAGACAGCGCCGGGCCACCTCGCCGGCCCCCACTGCCCGCGCAATTTCGGCCAGCAGCAGATAAGCCTCCGGATGAAACGGTCGCTCCTGCAAGGCGTGCAAAACCGCCTGCCAGGCCCCACGACCATCCCGGCGCGACCACAGTTCCCGTGCCCGGTCCAAAAGTCCCAGCCGAGCACAGGCAGGCAGGGTCAAGGATGGGCGGGCTCCTTCGGTTCCCCTCCTCTGCTGGACCATTCCCACCTTCGCAGCCTTGCCGGCCTGCCGGTCGGCCTCGGCCAGTGCCAACAATCGGCTGGCAGCCTCCTTTGCAGCCGCTTCCCAGGAAAACTGGGAACGTGCGAACTCGGAAGCCTTGCGCCCTCGAGCACGGGCGCCCTCAGGGTCGGCCGCAGCCTCTTGCAGCGCACGAACCAACGCGTCCCGATCCGGCTCCAGTACCCAACCCTCCGCCACCAGCGGCAGGTTGCCGACTCTGGTCCCGAGGGAACGTCGGCGCGCGGGCAGGCGCCATCCGTGCGTGTCGCGCACGAAATCATCCGTGGCACCTCCGGCGGTGACGATCACCGGCAAACCGCAGGCCATGGACTCGAGCACCGGCAAACCAAATCCCTCGCCCCGATAAGGCAATACCAAGCAATGACAGGCCGTGTACAACCCGGGCAGATCCTCCGGAGGCCACTCCTCATCCAGGTAAAGGATCTCCGGCACATCGGGGCGCTGTTGCAGCGACCGAATCTGGTCTCCCAGCGTCTGTCCCACGTAAGGGCCCCTGCCTCCGAAGTCCTTGATCACCAAACAGACGTTGTCGGTCGCACGAAACGCCCGCAGGTACGCTTCCAACAGCAAATCCGGTCCCTTGCGGAAAATCGTGCCCCCCACGAAAAGGAAACGAAACGACTTGCGCGTGGGTAATGACCGCGGCGGCACGCCGGGATGAAATCGAGCCGGATCAACGCCGTTGGGCACGACCCTCACTTTCCCTCCGGGCACCCCCGACTCCACGAACACATCCCGCACATAGCGGGAAGGTACCCAAAACTCGTCCACATCCGCAGCAGCCCGAACCCAATCGACGGGCAGCGCCCCGAACTCCCAGGGCTGGATGACGACCAGCCTCCCGCGGGCTGGCCGCGCCCAGTTGGGCGGCCACCCGTGGCGCACGGTCACGTCCGCATCGGAAGCAGGTCCACGCGCCCATTGCCGTGCCAGTTCTGCAAACGCTGCCGCCGGGGCCGTGTCCGTGGGAACACAACGCACCTCCAGCTCCGCTCGCTGGCGCAAAGCGCGAGTCAGTTCCCGATTCACGTGCGCGAGGCTCCCATGGTCAAGGAACGACCCGAGCCAATCGACCACGATGGGGCGCTTTTCTCCCGCCGTTCGGGCATGCGGCTCGGTCACTCGGACGACGGCAGGTGCGGCCTCTTGAGGTCCGGCAGCTGCGGATCCAGGTGTCGGTGCCTGCGCTCGGGTCCAAACGCTATCCAGGGCAATGCCCGTTGTCCGCTGCCATGCCTCGATCTGGCCTGCCCCAAGGCGCACATCAAGACCCGCATCCGCGCGCGCAGAGAGCTCGGACATCCGCACCATCCGCCAGTCTGTTGCAGCCAACCTTGCCATCATTCCGGCCCAGGCCAACGCCAGATTCTGTTCCTCTTGTAATCCGCCAGCATCCAGGTAGGCCTCTTTACGGATCAGGCAACATCGCGAGCACACCCGGAGGTGAACCGCACGATCCGCAACAGCCTCATTACTCAAATCCGCCCAGCCGGGCAGCACCGCGCCCACGCCCGCCTGCCGGCACTGCGCGAGCATGCGCTGGCCTCCCTGCTCCGGCAGCTCCACATCCGGTCGGATCAACAACAGCATCGGAGCCTCCGCTCGGACAAAAAGCCGATCCAGATCGCCCGTCAGGGACGACGGCAGGGATCGCTCCACGACACGAACCTGCATCCCGGCCGTCGCGTGCGCGCCCAGTCCGGCCAGGTGCTCCAGCCGACCCGGCTCCGCTACCACGAGAACCTCCAGCTGCTCCGAAGCCGAAAAGGCGCGGGAAAGCATGTTCAAACACCGCCCGACTGGTTGCGGATCAGGACCTGCCGGCAGCACCACGGTCACACTAAACGGATCCTTTTCACGGCCCAGGCCGGGAACCGGTCCCAACATGGCGGACCCGTAACTGAAAAACTCGTCCGCGGCCTTCGGATACTCCAGCTGATGGACCGCTTGCGGCCACAACACCCCCTGCTCGCGCAACAGAGCAGCATAGCCACGAGCCCGTAACAGATTGCGTTGCCGATGTCCCCAAAGCTGCACCACACCCTCATCGAAGTACTCGTCGTCCAGAACGACCGTACCCAGCCGACGCAATTCCTCCCGCAGGGGAAACGCTGTGAGGCGGGCCAACAAGGCCGGCATCGCCGCATCCACCTCCGCCACCAACCGCTGCGACAAAGGGTTGCTGCCGTCCAACAGGCTCGGCTTCGACCGCCGCAACCAGAGCCACAAGCTCTGAAACCAAATCACCCCATCCTGAAAGGCTTTCTGCCGCTCCAGCAGCTCCGGAGAAAAGCGAAGCTTGTCCAACCGTGGTCGGACTTTGCCCTCAGGCCCGCGCTCGTAGCCAAGAGTGGTCCCGCAAGGGGCCGCCATCAACTGCTCGACGACAGCAGGCGAGCGCAAAAAAGCCCAGTGCATTTGCAGGGGATGACCGAAACGGCCGAGGTAATGCCGCACATCCATGCCTTCCAAGGCACGTTGCGCAGCCACTTCGCAGGTCATCACATAACAGCCCACCATCCGGCTCGAGCGCCCCTCTAACCGGAGAATCTCGTGGATTTGAGCCTGGGCCGATGCGTTATAACCGAGGTCACAAACGCCCCAGGGCTCCTCCCGCTCCAGCCACGGCGCCAAATAATCCAAGACCTTCTGTCGTTCCTCGGCACTTCGCTGCTCGATGCGTCGGGCAATGGGCGGCTCGAACAAGAACCTGGCGAGCTCCACCACTCGGTCGGGCACGTTCAGCTTTTCGTCCAATCCGACTCGCAGACCCCGAGCCAGGGCAGGGTCAATCCCCAACTGACCCAACACCTCCCGGGCGGGCAGCGTCTGGCGCCTTTGGAGCCAGTCCAGGAGTTTCTGGGCGGTTAATCGTCCCAAAGCCGCCAGCTCGGTCGAACGGCGATTGGCATACAAGGGCAGCACTTCGAGGGGCAATCCCCGCGCCTCTGCCTCTACTTGCACCAGACGCCCCAACAATCCCCCTTCTCGCATGAATGCGCCCACCCGGCGCACGCCCGCTGCAGCAAACTGATCACAAGCCCAACCCGCGAACCGCGTCAGCACCGGTCCCAGCACCGTCGCCCCCAAACGCCTGAAAAATTCGAGATCTCCGTCCCCCGAAGAAGCGCGGGCTGCCAGTTGGCGCAGCGCATGCATCCCGAACGTGAACTCACCAGCGCCCAGCAGGAATTGCTCGCGTTCGAAGATGACCGACAAGAGTTGGTCCGGCGCCTCGTAGAGCAGTGCGCGCACCCCGGCCCGGTGCGCCCCGGCCACGTCTGCCTCAGGATTATCCCCCAGATGCAACAATTCGTTCGGCTTCAGACCCTGCTCTGCCAGGACTCTTCGGAACAGATTCCCCGTGCTTTTGCACTGGCGCGCATCGCCGGACGTGTAAACCGCATCGAAGAGGGAAGGGTCAAGCCCATTGGCCCTCAGAATGCCGCGAAGGTGCTCGGCCGAAAGGTACACATCGGAAACCACAAAAAGGCGCAGGCCGCGGGCCTTCAGCCAGGCCGCAAACTGAACCATGCCGGGGTTCACACAGCAAAGTTCCTGCTCGGCCTCGATCTCCAACGCGCCCGCCGTGGCCGGGTCAGGTAACAAGCGCTGCAACTCTGCCAACACCTGTTCCAAGGTGACGTCCTCGGGTTTGTCCGGCCCGAGGAGATGCCGGTCCCGAGCCCGCACCTCGGCCATGCGCCGATAAACTCGGTAGTCCTCCGGCCGGATATGCGTCGGCAGCTTGCCACAGGCCTGCAGCCGTCGTCCCACCTCCGTAAACACTCCCGTGGGCTCCACCGTCCAACGCCAGACCAGCGTATCGAAGAAGTCCAAGGAAACCGCCCGCACGCGCGAGCCCGGCCCCTGCAGCAATCGCTCGGCGTGGCGCAGTACCGCATCACGCTGCCACAAATCTCCGGGAAGCCCGTCCAGGATTGGGAGCATCATAAGAACTCACGAATGGCACCGGGCCCGATGGCTTTCGAGCCAGGCCTGGGTTTGCGACCAACGTTCCCGAGCCGGGGATAGCCCGCGGCTGTCCATGGCTACCCGGGCAATGTAGGCCGCCAGGTCGGCCAAATGCCGGCGCGTGGGCACATCGGGAGCGGCACCAATCAGGAACGTATCCATGATCCAACAAAGAAATGACCGGGCGCGAGCCCGGATCTCGGGCCAATGACGGCGCTCGAGCGCTTCCTGCAGTCGCGCCTCCAACTGTTCCGCACCGTCCACTTCGTAGGTCGCCCGGCGCCCCCACCAGGCACTGCGTGCCAGCAGCAGGACCGGCTTGTCATACAGCACCGCCTCGAACTGCAACGTCGTGAACTGGGCCGCCACCACATCGGCGGCCTCCATCAGGGTGTGGACATTCACATTCCGAACCACCGGAATGCCCTCGATCTGCGCCACCGCATAGGGATCAGGGTCCAGAGGATGAGGCTTGAAGACTAGAGCCGTGTCCGGCTGACGTTCCACGATGCGCCACAGGGCCATGAGGGCTTCCTGCGTGGTGGGAAAGCCCGTGAAAAAATTCCGCTCATAGTTGCGGCAGTTGCGGGCATGCCCGTTGGCCTCATAGCCACCACCCAGGAAAACCACAAGCCGTTTGCCCTGCACGCCCAGCTGCTGCCGCAGACCTTCCACCCCGCCGGGCGTCTCCGGCTGCGGATATTTCTGGGGCCTACGCGTGCGGTAGTACTGCTCGATTGCTGTGTATCGATCCGCCTGCGCCTCGAGCATTTCCTGCGCCAGCCAATGGACACGCAGATCCGACCAGGCTTGGATGCCCCGGGACTCCAGCATCAGCGTGTCCGGCAGCAGACCGCGCTCGTAAATCTGCACGGGCAGGTGCATATCCCAGGCCATGCGCTGGGCCAGAGCGGTCTGAGCCAGCGTGTTATCGGCCAGTAACAAGAATCCGGGCTGCAATCGCTCCAGCAGCCCGCGCAGGTAAGCCCGAAAGGCAGTCAAACCTGGCAGTGCTTGATCAAGCGCATATCCCGCCGCCACGCGACTCATGTCGGCACGCAGCCAATGTAACTCGGCTGCCGTCGCCTCCAGTCGATCCGCCGCAGCCCAGTCTGGGAAAGTTGCCGCAAAGTCGCGCAGCAGGTAGGGATGCAGGCCCACAGGAAACGGCAAGGGTGGCTCTGGCAGCGTGGTACTCAATAAAACCAACTGGCAACCGCGCCGGCTCAATTCCTCCCCCAGCGTCTCCCACATCCAGCGCGTCGCCGGGGTCCATAGGAGGTAGTTGGTAGCCAGCACCACTGTGGCCGCGTCATGGCTACTGCCCGAGCCCGCTGGGATGCAGACCTGCCCAGCCGCAACAGGTTCGACGCGCCCGCTGCCCCGTGGCCGGATCAATCCGGCGGATTTCTCGGCCACGCAAAGCCACCACTCCGCATCGCGCTGATCCTCCGGGCTGGGTTGAAGATGGGGAATGCGGCAGAGCCGGCGCGGCTGCGGGCGCTTCCAGCCGCCCCCGGCATTTTGACGATACAGTTCCCGCCAACGAAAACACCGGGCTACCTGGTCGTAGAACTGGGCATAGTCATAAACGTGCAGGTGATAGGGCACCGGATTGCGCCCCTGCTCGTCCACCCACAGATTGGGCACCGACCCGATGAACACACCGCCGGGTTTCAGGATCCGAGCAAACTCCTGCAAAGCTTGATCCGGATTGGGCAGGCGTTCGAGCGTCTCGAAGCTCACCACCAGATCGATCGAAGCATCGTTCAAGAACCCCAAATTGGTGACGTCTCCCTGTCGGAATTCCAACCGTGGATCGGTGCTGCCATAATGCAGGCGGGCGTACTCGATCGCCCATCCGGCTAGGTCCACCCCCAAAACCCGGGCCGCGCCGGTTCCCGCAGCCAGAATGGCGCTGCCATAACCCAGACCGCAGGCGGCGTCCAAAACCATGGCCCCCTCCCGGACGTGACGGCGCGCCAGCGCGTACCGCGCCAAGTGGGCCTCGGACCGCAGCCCCGGCTCACGCAGCATGTCCATGTGCAAATCCCGCTCCGCTTGCAACGCCGCCAACGAGTGCCGCGCCAGGGCCGCATCGGGAATCTTCTCGAAGATCAAGCCCAAAACCTCTGCAGAATCGGCCGAGTCGTCAAAAGGGATCAGGACCGGACTTAGTGGGTGTTTGCGAAAACCCGCGGCCAGGAACCGTTGCTCCCACCAGATCCGGTCCCGCGTTGGGGTTTTTTCCACCGTGATCCAGAGGTTCAGGCCCACCACGCGTCGCAACTCCGGCAACCACGTCTCCAGCGCAGCGTCGGAAAGCGTTCCCAAACTGCCCAGGTTGAACACTGTTTGGCAGGCCGAACCAGGCAGCGGCAACTGTCGTGGGTTTCGACCATTGGCGACGAAAGACTGCGGCGGCGGAAGGGTCCCGGATCCGTTGCGGTGCCACTCCCATCGCACTCGCTCTTCTGCCAGCCATTCCCATTGGGCCAGATCCCGGCTGCCAAAGAACTTGGCCAGGCCCTCCACAAACTCCTGCAGGCCGACCGGGGCCGGCGACGTCGTCTGCCGTTCCTGGCGCTCGGCTTGCGCCAATGCTGGTTCGGACCAAGAGGAAATGCCGGCCATGCGAGGGCGGGGTGCGGGATTTCGGGTCAGAGCTGGAACACCGCTTCTGCGGGAACCTGGCCAGCTTCCTTGGCAGGCGGGCCTGCGACACTTCCGGCCGGTGACTCAAGGCGCTCGCACACGAGGCGTACGCTGGGATCGTGCGGTGCCAACTGCCGCGCATGCTGCGCCAGGGCCAAGGCAAGCCCCGGCTGCTGCAGCCGTTCGTGGACCAGGGCCAGTGAGACGAAAATCCGCGCGTCGTGGGGCCGCAATCGTCCGGCTCGCACGAAGGCGATGCCCGCGCGGGCATGCTCGCCCAGCAAATAGTGTACGGAGCCCAAGGTTTGCCACAGATCGGCGTCGCGCGGATCCAGCGCCGCCGCATGCAGGAGGAAGTCCCGGGCCGCACCCAGTTCGCCCTGCGCGAACCATTCATCTGCACGGGCCAGGCACCACTGTTTCAAGGCACGGCGGCCTTCGGCGGAAAGCCGTCGTCGCGGGCGCAGCACAACGGGCCCGGGCAGGCCGCCGGCTTGGGAACGCTTCGGAGTTGCTTCCAACAGATCGGGGTTCATAGCATCTCTTCCATCTACGTGTCACGGCCAACGGATGCCGGCTCGGCCTGCCCCCGGGCCCCCTTGGGCCGGGGGTTGGGGCTTTCCCGCAACGGCTCCAGCCGTGTTTCCTTTTTCCCGCTCCCGGGAACCGGGAGGGAACCGGGCGGACCTGGAATCGGACCCGATCCGCCCGGGGGAAGGAGCCAGCGGTTCGTCCAGTTTTGGCGACCTGACGAAGTCGCTGGACAGCCGTCGGTGCCCTACTCCAGCAGGCGCAGGGCCGTCTGCGGCCGCGCATTGGCCTGCGCCAGCATGGCCGTGCCGGATTGCACCAAAATCTGTTGTCGCGCGTACACCGTGCTTTCCGCCGCCACGTCCACGTCCTGAATGCGTAATTGGGCCGCGGCAAGGTTCTCCCGGCTCACGCGCAATTGCTCGGCTGTCGAGTTGAGCCGCTCCAGATATGTGCCGATGCGTGCCCGGTCCTGCGTCAGTTGCGTAGCGGCCGCCTTGATAGCATCCAGAGCCTGTTGCGCGTTTTCTCGCGTGTCAACCCGGGCAGTCCAGGCCTGTGTATAGATTGGGCCGTCCAACGGCACCCCTTCCATGGCGAGGACTGAACCTTCGGGACTCAGATTGACCTCACGCGTTGCGGACGAAAAAAGGCGAACTCGGTTGAAATCCTTCGTGGCCACATCGGCGATGTACTGGGTCAACTGTTCCCACTCCAACTGGTAAAGCTGCCGGTCGGCGTCGGACTTGGTCACGTCCTGCGCTAACAGGCTCAGTTCACTCATGCGCTCCAGCGCCTTGGCCACACGACGCAGATAACCGTCCTGGGTTTGCGTGAAAGACACGGCGTCGCCGATGTTGTCTTGAGCGGCCTGCAAACGCTGCAACTGAGCCGTCATCTGGGACGAGACCGCCAACCCCGCCGGGTCCTCTGATGCCTGCACGATCTTGGATCCGGAACTCAGCCGGGCCAAGGATCGCCCCAGCAGGGCCTGATTGGTCTGCAGGTTGTGCCCCGAGACCTGCGCCGTGATGTTCGTATTGATGATCATGGCCGGTTCTCTTGCACAGCAGATTCGGTGCCACGCCGGTTGGCGGGCGGGCGCACCACGATCTGTGGCCGCACAACGCCAGCGGCTTGGGGATTGCCCGCGCGGGCGGGCTGCGCCAAGGGCACCCGGGGCAGCGGGGGTTTCCGAGTCACTACCGCCCTTCGGTTGTTACCCTGGATTTCCAGGTACACCTCCATGCGATGGACCGGCACCTCCGGGGGCGCTTCGATGCCGACCTTGACGATGTCGCCTTCCACCCGGACAACCTTCACGTGGATGCGCCCGTCAATCATGATGCTTTCGCCGGGTTTGCGCGAGAGAATGAGCATGGCGGAACAGCGGGCAAAAGGGTTCAGTCGGCCGACTGGCTGACGGGCAGCGGATGTTGCACGGAATACTCGATGGCATTGGCAATAACCACCTGTTTGGCCATCCAAGTGTGCCGGTTGATCACAATGGGGCCCTTTAGATTCACGGTGGCCCGATTCGGACCGTGAATGGTGACAATGTTCAGAAGCAGCGCATCCTCGGGACCGTTCAGCCCCAGCAGGGCCACGTCCGGCGGCGGAATATCCGGCCGATACTCCGGCAACACCAGAAACGGGTCCACCACCACAAACGCCAGACCGGACGGGTCGCACGCCTGCAACCACCCAAACGGCCTTTCTTCCGGCTGAAAAATCAGCTCATACTCGCGAATCGCCTCGAATCCCATCAGCCCGGTCGGCATCCGTACCCGCTGCACCATAGGCCCGGGCGCGGCAGCCTCCGTCTCATTGACGCTCACGCAATTCGTCATGCCAGCGCCGGGAAAGCAATGGGCATGCCAGTAGACCCGCAATCAACGCACCCGCTTGAATTCGAGGAAACTTAGCTCTTTTGAGGCCCGGCACCTGCTCCAGTCCGAATGCCCGGTAGCCCCAGAGCCCCATCCACGCCCGGCAAAATGTTCCACAGCGGGTGAAAATTGCCTTAAGCCCTCCCGAAACTGCGCGGCAGCAGAATCTCAAGCTTCCGGAGTTGCCCGAGAGCACCACAAAAGGGTTCTGTCTCACCTGACCACGGCCATTTCTCCAGGCCCCGCAAGGCGCAGCCCCGGCGCTCCCCGAATCATCGGATCTGCCGAGGTTGGAGCGGACGCTGCCGGTACTTCTCGTAGAGCCGGGTGTGGCGACTCTCGAGGCTGACCTCCTGGCCCCGGATCCACATGCGTTTCACATTGGACCGGATGTCAAGGATGTCCCCATCCGTCGCAAACAAGGTGGCTTCCTTGCCCGGCTCAATGGAGCCAAGCCGATCGGCCAAACCCATCCACTGCGCCGGCGTGAGGGTCAGGGCCTGCACGGCTGCCTCCGGTGGAAACCCATAGGCCACCGCCTGGGCCGCCACGTACGGGAGGTTCTTAACCAGAGAGGCGTCCGTGACCCCGGTGCTGAAGCCGACCGATACACCCGCTTGTCGCAGCCGTTCCGGTGCCTGAAAATGCACGTCGTACGGATCCGTGTCGCGGGCCGGTCGAGTGAACACATGCTCGTAAATGACGGGAATCTTGTGCTCGGCCAGCCGCCCGGCCTCAAGCCAGGCATCCCGACCCCCGGCTAGCAAAATCCGAAAACGGTTGGTGACCGCCCAGGCCATGGCCGCACGGATCTGCCGGACCTCGTCAGCATGCACCACGATGGGCCGTTGCCCGCGCACAAAAGGCAGCATTGCTTCCCAGACCGGTACCGCGCCGGGCGCGCTGACACGTGGCGGTCGGTCCGGGTCCTGAGACCGTGCATAGGCTTGGGCCTCGCGGAAAAAGTCCTCAACGGCCTTCCATCGTGCCATCCGATCGCGGGCCTGCTCTTCCAGGGATTTCCAGCGCGCTGGATCGGTCGCTTGTTCCCTGGGCGTCGTATCCAACTCCATGGAAGGCCAAAACACATGCAACGCTAAAGGCGCCTGTACCAGCATGTCGCGAACACCCCAACCAGCCAGCCGCAGCAAGCCGGATTGTCCCGCCACCACCCCGCCTTGGGGCACCGGCTCGCAAAACGCAATCCCATTGGCCCGCGCCACCGGCAACAGTTCTGAGTCGGGGTTGACCGCCACCCATGAAGCCACCTCCGGGGTGTACTCTCCCACCTCTCGTTGATCCAGTGTGGCCCGCACCGCATCGATCTCTTTCAAGCCCAGTCCGGTGTTCAGCGCAATCAGGCCCGGGTACAGGTGCAGGCCGGCCAGGTCCACCCGGCGGGCCCGGGGTACCTCCAGATTGCGGCCCACGGCCACGATGCGATCTCCCTCGATCCACACTTCTCCAGGTGAAAGGGTTGGACCAGCCACGGTGTGAACCGTGGCCCCCTGCAGCAGCAGGGGCTCGGCGTTCGACGGCAGCCAGACAACACCCAGGCCCCATAGCCACAGGGCCATCCACCAACGTCCTTTTCGCGGCGTGTTCCCCGGCTCGCAGTGCGCGTTCATGGCTCCAGATCCTCACAATGCACTTCGCGGCAACGCTGCTCCCAAGCGACACGGAAAAAGCCTTCCCCGGCTGGATCGCCTTCCTTCTCAGCCCGCCCTGCTGGCTGGGCCAACCGCCGGGCCTTTTCCAACAACCGCGCCCGCTCCTCCTCTCGGGCCCGGGCCTGTTGCAAGGCCACCTCGCGGTCAAAGTACTGCCGGCCCTCGATCCAGGTTTGCAGGCAGACCGCCCGCGTGTTTAAGGGTGGATGAGACCAGACAACAAAATCGGCGTCCTTGCCCGGCTCCAAACTGCCCACTCGGTGCTCCACACCCAGCAGCCGGGCCGGGTGCACTGTCACCAGTCGCAGCGCTTCCTCGTCCGACAATCCTCCATATTTCACCGCCTTGGCGGCTTCGGTGTTGAGCCGTCGCGCTAGATCGGATGAATCGGACTTAAACGCTACCGCCACGCCACGCCGGTGCATCAGCGCGCCCGCATAGGGGATGGCATCATAAACCTCGAACTTGTAGGCCCACCAATCTGCAAACGCCGCCACACCCGCCCCATGCGCCGCAATTTCGTCAGCCACCTTGTAACCCTCCAACCCGTGCTCCAAGCTGGCCACACGCACGCCGAAATCCTCCATCACCTGCAAGAAGGCCAGGATCTCGTCCTGGCGATACGCATGACAGTGGACCCGACGCCGGCCCTCCAGTACTTCAACCAACGCCTCCAACTCCAAGTCCGGCCGCGGGGGCAACTCCCCTCTCAGCCGCGCCGCTTCGCGAGCGCGCTGATATTCGCGCGCCGCCGCCAATCGATTGGCAATAAACGCTGGGACCCCCATGCGCGTCTGGGGAAAGCGCGTGGTGGCCCGATCGCCCCAGTTCGACTGCTTGACGTTCTCTCCCAAGGCCATCTTGATGCCGGGCGGTGCCCCCTCCAAGCGCATTTGGTCGGGCGAAGCGCCCACCCTCAGCTTGATCACCGCGCTTTGACCACCGATCGGATTGGCCGACCCATGCAACAAATGGCAAACTGTTAGCCCCCCAGCCAACTGTTCCAGCAGGGTTGGCGACTCAGAGTTGATAACATCTTCGATTCGGACCATGGCCGTGGAAGGCAGTGTGGCCTCGTTCACCGCGCCCAGGATGGCAGTGTGACTGTGCGCATCAATCAATCCCGGCGTCACGTGGGCACCTTGCAGATCCAGCACCTCCGCCCCGGGCGGGTCCGGAACCGTAGCACCCACGGCGGCAATCCGGCCCTGCACCACCAACATCTGGCCGTTGGAGATTACCCCCGCCGGACCACAGGTCCAAAGGTGAGCCTGAACCACCTTCAATACCGAGGGCGAGCGCAGCGGACCCACATCCTCCCTCGGCGACCGCGCAACCCGCCGTGCCCGCACCGCTCGCTCTTCCTGCCGCTTTTTGCGTACCGTTTCCGCCTCCGCACTCACGGGGATCTCCCGACGTGGCTCCGGTGCCAAATCGCCCGGCTGCCGGTAAACCCGGCCTTCCACCCAGACCTGCCGCACTTTCCCCTCAGGATCAAAGTAACCCTGACCGTCCACCACGGTGAAGTTGGCCAGCTTACCGGGCTCGATTGTCCCCAGCCACGACTCCACCCCGCAAAGCCGCGCCGGGACTACGGTCAACCCCGCCAGCGCATCCGCCTCGCTCAGCCCCCGGTCCAAAGCCAAACGTAGCTTTTCCCGGAATCTTTTTCGGTCGGTCAAGCCGTGCGTCGTCAAAGCAATCTCACCACCCAACCGCCTCAGCAGCGCCGGATTTTCCGGGGCCCAGTCCCACCTCCGAAGGGTCTCCAGGCTGACTTGCTCCCAATCTTCCTCAGTAGGCAACCGCGGCAATTCGGGAAAGGCCACCGGCACAATCCATTCAAGCTTACCCCCGGTCCACAGATCTGGCCGACGCCACTCCTCCCCGCAAGCCACCACGATGGGTGCCAGCCCGAACTCGCTCGCCAGTTGGATCGCGCGATGCGCCATTAACACGCTGCCCGGCTCGATCACCAGCCGCTGTCGGCCTTCCAACAAAGGACCCAACGCTTCTAAAGCCGGGTTAAACTCCGGCCGTCGCGCAGCCCCCGGATTCCGGGCAAAGTGCTCCCACGCCTCCCGATAATGCCGCGCCTCCAGCACCGTCTGCCGCCACACCGCCAGCACCCCCATCAGGGAGGCCGGAAATTCCCGGCGTTCGCCGCCTCGCGTCGGTTCAAAGGCCCCATGCTGAAACACGTCCGCCTTCAAAACCAAACGGTTCGGATCGTCCTCCCCCAACAAGACCAAGGCACTCTGGCCCCGCAGAATCCCGTCGGATGGAGCCACCACCGCCGCAGTAAACCCCAACTCCCGCAATGTTGCCCAACCCTTGTCGCCCGGCCAAAGACCATCGACCACCCTGCGCTGCGGCGTCACGCGCGCCACTGGATGACCAGGCCCTCGCGTGCCCGGGTCGGGCTGCTGGCCAGGAGCACCCCAAAATTGGTAACCAGCCGCTGCAAATTGGCTCTGAGTTACCGGCTCCACCATCCGTGTGTCCACAGGAGCATTCGTACCAGCCAAACTGAACAAGGGCTCGATAAAACCCGGATAAACCGTCAGCCCCTCCATTGGCCAGACCTCCGCCCCCACAGGTACCTCCACATGCCGTCCCACGGCCACAATCCGCCCCTGCCGCACCACAATGGTACCCGGTTCCAAAACCTCCCCAGGCCGGACCACCACCCGGCCCCCCACCAACGCTCGCACTTCCGGCGGAGCCGGCCGAAACCCCGGCGGCAGAATCTCCTCCACACCGGACAGACGCTGCACCATAACCCAGGCCGATAACCCCAGAAACCACCAAGGAAATACACCTGTGAGGACCCGATTCATGGTGGCGGCACCATAGGCCGAGCCAAGCACACTGACAAGACTCCACCCGCCATCCCCTTGGCCCCAAACAAAGAACCCCACCGCCGATCGAACCCGTCGGAGCCACATTTCACCCCACCGGCACGGCTCGCCGTCGCCCTTGCTTTTGGCCCACCCCGCCCTAAGTTGAACCGTGTGAAGAACACGGGTTGCAAACCATCCACCAGCTTCCGGGGGCAGGCACTTCTGCTGAGCCTGTGCTTGGGCTTGCTCCTCTGCGGGTGCGCCACCAGCAAGGTGAATTGGGCGGAGCGCGTCGGTCATTACAGCTTCGATCAGGCCGTGGTCGAACTGGGTCCACCCGACAAACAAGCGCGCCTTCAGGACGGCACCGTCGTAGCCGAATGGCTCACCCGCCCCAGCCGGAACCGGCTCTATGCAGGAGGCGGCTGGTACCCGTACTGGCACGGCTGGGGATTCCCCACCTATGTCGAGACCTACTCCCCCGAAGGTTGGCTTCGACTTGTCTTCGGACCCGACGGCCGCTTGAAAGAGTGGAAAACTTACATGCGCTAAGCGCCGGCAGCATGCCGAGCCCACCTGCCCGGCCGCCCCTTTGCCCTCCACTGCGCAAGCAAACGCACGCGCCCCTGCTCCCCGCGGAGCCGCTACGCGCATCGATGGAAATTCCACCGCTCGACTTCCCGTACAGCGCCAAAACCGTCGGGCCTGCTTGCCTCCTGCCTCTCGGACCGGCATGCTGAGGGCTCCATGGCATCCGAGCCCGTTCAAAGCCCTTCGGACGCGCTGTTGGTTCAGCGGGCCAAACAGGGCGACTTGGCCGCCTTCGAGGAACTCGCCAACCGTTACGAACGCAAGATCTACACCCTGGCTCGCCGCATCACCCAAAACGAACACGACGCAGAAGACGTCACCCAACAAACCTTCCTCAGCGCCCTAGAGCACCTCCAGGAATTTCGCGAGGAGGCCAGCTTCGCCACCTGGCTGGATCGAATCGCCACCCACGCCGCCCTGAAAATCCTGCGCAAACGCAAAGGCCTCGATACCATCTCGCTAGACCAAGCCACCGACCCATCCCCGGACACCGGGGAAATTCCGCACCCGGAATTCATCGCCGACTGGCGCGAAGGCCCGGAAGCGCTTGCCCAGCGCAACGAAATCCGCTGCCTACTGGAAAACGCGCTGGCTCAACTGGACGAGAAATATCGCCTCGTCTTCCTGCTGCGTGACGTAGAGGGCCTCTCCGTCCGAGAAACCGCAGAACTGCTCGGGCTGACCGAAACCAACGTCAAGGTCCGGCTCCTGCGGGCACGGCTTCAGTTGCGTGAACAACTGACACGCGCCCTGGGCGATCCGGCCCGCCGCCTTCCCTCACACCCCCACCATCACCATTAAGGTGCAGCCTGCAACACCCGGCCGGCCTGTCGACCCGCTCTGCCGGCCCACTGGCCCAGGCAGAGCAACCAAGCCCCGATGCGCCGCAACCGTTTGAAACCTCCCGCGGTTGTCTCTCCCGGGTTTCACTTTGCCGTCAAGGACCCTCCCGCCCCCCCAAGCCGTTCAAGAACGCCGGCGCCCGATCCGTCCCGTGCCTCCTGCCGGAGCACGACCGAGCGGACAGCGCGCGCCGGTAGCACAGGTTGGTAACCTGCTGTGTCACCCACGGGTAGTC
>Ga0209809_1001555_pt1 | contig 18114 bp, 10 predicted proteins | sample YNPMSTMetaG_FD_186172 | JGI IMG/M metagenome (GOLD analysis project Ga0209809, IMG submission 186172) | Anoxygenic and chlorotrophic microbial mat microbial communities from Yellowstone National Park, USA - YNP MS-T MetaG (SPAdes) (version 2) ...
AGGCCACGCACTTCGTGCCCGCGGCCTTCCCCGGCGCTGTCGTGCGGCGCGCGCTCGGCACGCCCTTCATGGGCTACAGCGGCGTGATCTACATCGTCCAGGAGATCGTGAATCGCTATTACGACCTGGTGTTCAACTTCTTGCCTTTCGACAACGTGGCGGCTGCCGGTCAGCTCAAGGAGGTCACGTTGACCGCGGCGAGCAAGTTGGTATGGAGCGAGGCAGCCCGCGCGCGCCTGGAGCAGCAGCTTGAAGGCATCCCCTGGATCAGCCGCATCAGCGCCAGCCGCGAGCTGCGGGCGCAGGTGGAGACCTACGCGGTAAGACATCAGGTGCGCGAGGTGACGTTGGAGGTTGTCGAAAGGGCGTTGGCACAAGCATGAGCAGTAGCACAGCACATTCTCGATGCCTCCGCGTGAGATCGAACTTGTCTGGGCTGTGAACGCACCCTCATTGGGTGCGTTCACACAGGAGCATAGGCTGCTCACTTACCGCACCCGCCCGTCATCCTCGCGCCAGCGAGGCATCTAAACTCCCGCAGCGTCGCAGCCTGCGGGAGGACGTCCCTACACTACTGATGCGATAGTCGCTAGAGATAGCTTTGTCCCCATACGCACGAGCGTATTCACGAACAGGGGCAGTCGTTTAGTATGTCATGCTGAGTGGAGCGAAGCATCTAAACTCCTGACAAATCAAGCCCTCGAGGATTCACTCAACGCCCCGCTGCCTTTTCGCGCTGCGAAGCATCCGCCAGTCCGGAGCCGCGCAGCCCAGTTGCCCCCACAACAATTTGACAGGCGCGCGTTTAGATTCTTCGCTCAGAATGACAAGTGTGAGGCAGGGGCCCTGGTGATCCCGTGCGATCACCACTGGTCACGTCAAAGCATACCCGCCCCAAATCGTGAATGCGCCCACCCCTGGAGGGGTGCATTCACCAATGGGGGCAATACAGCGCGCCTTCCAGGCAGCGACCAAGGATGCTGTGCTTTCAAACTCTTCGCGTTCTCCGCGTCTCCGCGTGAGATCGGCTTTGCTCCCAACTTGTGAATGTCCCCCCAAGATCGTATACACGTATAATCTGCTCACTTTGATTGACCTGCCCTCTTCCGCGCATCCGTCGGCGACGGCCACATCGGAGTGGATCGCCGCCGCTCTGCGCCAGGCCATCCTGCGCGGCGAATTCAAGAGCGGCCAGCCGCTGCCTCAAGATGAAATCGCTGCCCGCTTCGGGGTAAGCAAGATCCCTGCCCGCGAAGCGCTGCTCCAGCTCAAGGCAGAGGGACTCGTGCGCTTCTACCCCAACCGAGGCGCTGTCGTCGCCGAGCTATCCGCCGATGAGGTGAACGAGATCTACGCGATCCGCATCGCGCTGGAGGCGCTCGCGCTGCGCCGGGCGCTGCCCAAGCTCACCCGCGCCGACTTCGTGCGCCTGGAGGGACTGATCGCCATCATGGACGATGAGCGCAACCCGCTAAAGTGGAGCGAGCTGAACTGGGAGTTTCACGCTGCGCTCTATCAGCCCTGCGGCATGCCGCGGCTTTTGGAGCACATTCGCGCCTTGCACGTCAACGTCCAGCGCTATCTCGTCGTCTATCTCGCCAGCCAGGAGTACCACGCCGAAGCGCAGCGCCAACACCGCGCCATCTTGCGCACGTGCAGGCAAGGAGATGTTGAAGCTGCTGTTGACCAATTGGCCAGTCACCTGGCACAGGCTGCCGAGAAGATGGCCCGCCTGTTGCGGCCATCTGCCGCGGTTTATGCCGCAGCCGGCCAAGTCCCGAAGAGCAAGAGAGGATTAGAAAGATGCAAATAGCAGTTTCAGACGCAGTTGCCGACGTGCCGGGCAGTCAATCAGCACGGGATGCCGATTTGGTGGTCCTCAAAAACATCGAGCGCCGGCTGCTCTGGTTGAGCACGCTGATGATCCACCACGCCAACCACGTCCGTCCGAATCCGGATAAGACCAAAGTCGGCGGCCACCAGGCCAGCGCAGCCTCGACGGTGAGCATCCTCACCGCGCTCTATTTCCACTTCCTCAAAGCAACTGATCGCGTCCTGGTCAAGCCGCACGCTGCGCCGGCCTTCCACGCGGCGATGTATTTGATGGGCGTCCTGCCGCGCGAATACCTCACGCGCCTGCGCGCGTTCGGCGGCCTACAGGCTTACCCCAGCCGCACCAAGGACGTCGTGCCGGTGGACTTCTCCGGCGGCTCGATGGGCCTCGGGCCGGTCGCCCCCACCTTTGCCGCGCTGGTCCAGCAATACGCCCGGCATCACTTCGGCCAGACGACCGCCGATCGCTTCATCGCCATCAGCGGCGATGCCGAGTTGGACGAAGGCAACATCTGGGAGGCGCTGATCGAGGAGGAGTTGCAATGCCTGCCCAATGTGGTCTGGATCATTGATCTGAACCGTCAATCGCTCGACCGGATCACGCCCGGCGTTCGGGCGGCCAAGCTCAAGCAATTGTTCGCCGCCTGCCAGTGGCGGGTGTTGGAAGCCAAATACGGCCACGAGCTACAGGCTGCCTTCCGCTGCCCAGGCGGGGAAGCGCTGCGCCGGCGCATTGACGAGATGAGCAACGAGGAGTATCAGCACCTGATCCGCAGCGATGGGCAGACGGTGCGGCAGGCGCTGACCACGGGGCCGTACGGCCGCCAGATCGCGCGCAGCATCCGCGAGGTCGCGGATGAGCGCCTGCCGGCCCTGCTGGCCAACCTGGGTGGCCACGATCTCGCGCTGTTGCTCGACGTGCTGGCCGAGGCCGAACAGACGGCCGACCGGCCGACGGTGATCTTCGCCTACACCATTAAGGGGTATGGGCTGCCGATCTACGGCGATCCGGCCAACCACGCTGCGCTGCTCAGCGCCGAGCGGATCAACGAGCTGCGGGCGGCCTTTGGCTTGACCGAGGCGACGCAGTGGGATGGCTTCGACCCGCGCTCGCTGGAGGGCCAGCTTTGCGCGCGGCGCGCCGAAGAACTGGGCCTGCGCGCGCGCATGAGCCAGCGCATCCCCCTGCCGGTGCAGGCCGAGGATATCCCCGTCGAGCTGAACGCGACCGTTGCGCTGGTCGTCTCAACTCAGGAAGCCTTCGGGCGCGCCATGCTGCGCCTGGCCGACGTGCCCAAGGTGGGCGCGCGCATCGTCACCTCGTCCGCCGATGTCTCGATCAGCACCAACCTCGGCGGCTGGATCAATAAGGTTGGCACGTTCACGCTGCGCGAGGCGACCGATTACGAGGCCAACCGCGCGCGCATCCTGAACTGGCAACTGGGCAAGCGCGGCCAGCACATCGAGCTGGGCATCGCCGAGATGAACCTCTTCTCGTTGCTGGGGCAGCTCGGCATGGCGCATGAGCTGATCGGCCAGCTCATCTTCCCGATCGGCACGGTCTATGACCCGTTCGTGTGCCGTGCGCTGGACGCCATCATCTACGGCCTCTATTCCGGCGCGCGCTTCATCTTCGTCGCCACCCCCAGCGGCGTCACACTCGCCCCGGAGGGCGGGGCGCACCAATCGTCGGTCACCGCCTCGCTGGGCATCGAGCTGCCGGAGCTGGATTACTACGAGCCGACGTTCGCCATCGAGGTGGAATGGGCGCTGTGCGAGGCGCTTAGGCAGTGTTGCGACCGCCAGCACGGGCGCTCTTCTTACCTGCGGCTCTCCACCAAGCCGATTGACCAGGCGTTGCTCGAACCGGTGATGGCGCGGATGGGCAAGGCTGACCTGCGCGCGCACTTCCTGGCCGGCGGCTATTGTGCGCGGGCGCCGCACGCCGAGGCCGGCGCGCCGCTCATTCACCTCGTCACCACGGGCGTGATGTTGCCGGAGGTCTTGCAGGCTGCCGACTACCTAGAGCGCGAAGGGGTAGCCGTCAACGTGATCAACCTCACCAGCCCGCGCCGCGCCTACGATGGCTGGCACGCCGCCCAGCAGTGCGGCGACGAGCATCACCACCTGGCCACGCTGATCCCGCCCGAAACCCGTCATGCCCCGATCCTCACCGTGCACGACGCAGCGCCGCACGCCTTGGCCTGGCTGGGGAGTGTCTTCGGCCAAAAGACGCACGCGCTGGGCGTGACGAAGTTCGGTCAGTCCGGCTATCGCGCCGACCTATACCGCTACTGTGGGATTGATACGGAGCGCATCATCGCGCACGGCTTCGCGCTGGCGGACGAGGCCTTGGCCTCAGCGCGCGGCGGTTGAGAAGGCGCGCCGCGCCGCGACCGGATAGGCCCGCAGCACCTCGTCCACCACGCGCAGCGCGCCCATCGTCACGCCGGCTGTGCTCTGGCCGGGGAAGATCGAATCGCCCACCAGCCAGGCGTTGGCCAGCCCCGTCCACGGCCCGCGCGCTTTGAAGATGCTGGTGAATGGGAAGCCGCCCACCCCGCCGCGGTGGCGTCGCGTGTAGAACTGAAAGGTCACCGGCGTGCCGGGCAATTGCAACCGAATGCGGCTGCGCAGGCCGGGCACGGCGCGCTCGGCCAGGTCGAGCAGGCGCTCGGCATAGCGCGCCACGCGCTCATCGTATGCTGCCTTCGCGCCCGGCGTCTCGCGCAGCCGCCACCATTCGTCCAGGCGGGTGTGCGTGCTGATCGTCAGGGCGCGATGGCCGGCCGGCGCGCGCCGCAAGTCGCCGCGGGCCGAGAACGACATGAAGATCGAGTTGCCCTCGCCCAGCGGCTGGTCGTAGCTGCCGATCACCTGGTAGTGTTCGGCGTCCAGCGCAAGCGGCGGATCATCGGCGATGCCCAGGTAGAGGGTGAACGCGCCCCATGGCTCGGCGCGGGTGCGCGTCTCGTGGCGGAGCGCCGCCGGCGCGTGGTCGCCCAAGAGCCGCGCCAGGTCCCAGGGCGTCAGGTTAGCGATGCACAGGTCGCATTCAAAGCGCGCGCCCTTGTTGGTGTGGGCGGCCACGATCTTGCCCTCTTTCACCTCCAGGCGCGTCACCTCCTGTCGAAAGAGCACCTGGCCGCCGAAGCGCCGGACGGCCTCGATCAGTTGCTCGGCGATGCCGCCGATCCCACCTTCGGGGTGGGTGACGCCCTTGCGCGGCAGCTCCAGCGCCGCCGCGCCAAACAGCGCGCTGGCGTGCGCGCTGGTCGTCTGCGCGCTGATCAGGAGCTGGGCGTCCAGAAAGGTCAGCGCCGCGCGGTCGCTGATGCCGCTGCGCCGCGCCCAGCCCCCCACCGTCTCGAAGAGATGCGGCAGGGTGATCAGGGTTTTGGGGCGCAGCGCGCCGGCGGTGCGCAGCAGGTCAACCAGGTGCGCTGGCGGCCAGGCGGGCCGCCGCGCCGCAAAGTCCCACGTCGCGTCGCTTATGCGCGCGACCGCGCGCAAAAAGCGCATGATCTGGGCGCGCTGTGGGCTGTCGGCGAAAGCGCGCGCCGCCTCCGCGTGCCACTGCTCGGGATCGGCGTATTGCGTCACGCTGCGGTCGGGCAGCAACACCACCCACGCCGGATTCACCGGATGCACCTTCCACGAGATGTCCAGCAGCTTGCCGACCAGGTCGTGCGGCCCGCCGGGGTGAAAGCCGCCGGCCAGCGTGGCGCCGGCGTCGAAGCGGTATTTCTGGTGGTAGAAGGTGCCGGCGCAGCCGCCTGGATAGACGTGCGCCTCCAACACAGTCACCTCGTGGCCGGCCTTGGCCAGCAGCGCTGCTGCTGTCGCGCCGCCGACCCCGGCGCCGATCACGAGCACTTTCGCCATGCCGGCATAGTAAAGCGGCGACCTGTGGGGCAGGTGAGAAGAGCGCACCGCGGAACGCGAGACGCGAAATACAGAATACGAAACACAAAATACGGAATACGGAATACGAAATACGGAACACGTATTGCGTAGTACGTATTACGTATTGCGTAGTGCGTGGTGCGTGTTCCGCGGCGGGCTAGAGGAGGAGGGCGAAGGGGCGCTCGACCAGTTGTTTGACGCGCTGGAGGAAGCGCGCAGCCGGCGCGCCGTCCATCACCCGATGATCAAAGGTCAAGCTCAGCGTGAGCAGGGTGCGCGCGGCGATGCTGCCGTCCTCCAATACCGCCGGCTTCTTGGCCAGCCGGCCGATCCCCAGGATCGCGGCCTCCGGCAGGTTCAGGATCGGCGTGAAGCCATCCACCTCGAACATGCCTAGGTTGGTGATGGTGAAGGTGCTGCCGCGCAGCTCGTCGGGCTGAAGTTGGCCCGACAAGGCGCGCGCCACCAGGTCGGCGCTCTCTCGATGAATCTGCGCCAGCGACTTCGCCTCCGCATCGCGCAAGACCGGCACCAGCAGGCCCTCCGGCGTGTCCACGGCGATGCCGATGTGAATCGCCGAATGCCAGACGACGCCGGGCTGGTCGGGGCGGTCGGGCAACTGGGCCGCCCAACTGGCGTTGACGTGGGGGTGTTCCTTCAGCGCGCGGGCGCAGATGGCGATGAACAGCGCGCTGTAGCTCACCTTCTCGTTCAGCTCGGCGCTGAGCTGCTCGCGCGCTGCCACCAGGTGCGTCGCGTCCGCCTCGGTGAAGAGCGTGACGTGGGGCGCGGCCTGTGCATTGGCCGCCAGGCGCTGCGCGGTGACGCGCCGCGCAGGGGTGAGCGGATGGACGCGCGGGGGATCGGCTGCGGGTTCGGCAGCCGCGCGCTGCGCCTGCGCGGCGCGGGCGACGTCTTCGCGTGTGATCCGGCCGCTCGGCCCGCTGCCGGCGACCTCGCTTAGTGAGATTCCCAACTCCTCCGCCAACCGTTTGGCCAGCGGCGTCGCACGGGCCGCAGGTTGCGCAGCGGCCAGCACGTCTCGTTCGCGGATCGCGCCGCCAGGCCCGCTGCCGACCACCTGGTTGAGGTCAACGCCCAGCGCCTCGGCGCGCATGCGGGCGCGCGGCGAGCACGGCCGGCGCAGCGGCGCCTCGCTGCGCTCGCCCGCGTCCACGATGTCTTCGAGCAATGCGACCGGCGTCAAGCAGGGCACAGTGCATCCCTCTGCCACCAGGATGCGGCTGAGCGTGCCGGAGGCCGGCGCTTCGTAATCGAGGGTGGATTTCTCCGTCTCAAAGGTGAAGAGCGGCTCGCCCTTGCGCACACGGTCGCCTTCGCGCTTGTGCCAATGCACGACGGTGCCCTCGGTCATCGTCAGGCCCACCTTGGGCATGAGCACGTCCATCGTCAGTCTTCGTCGAAGCCGACCAGGCTGTTATCGCCCACGTTGAAGCGGCGCGGGCGACCGTGAAGCACGGCGTCCCGCCCGACCAGCGACTTGGCCAGCACGTGGTCAACCACCTCCGCGCCGGCCTCGACGATGCTATCGCGCACCACGCTGTTCTCGATGTGGCAACCCTCGCCGATGGTGGCGTATGGGCCGATCACGCTGTTGACGATGCGCGCAGTGGGATGGATGTTCACCGGCGGGACGACGACACAGTTCCCGTTCCGCCATTCGCTGCTGTTGTCGTGGCCGTGCTCCAGCAGGTAGCGGTTGGTCTCTAACACCGACTGAGCGGTGCCGCAATCCAGCCAAACCCCCACCTCCCGCGCGCGCAGCTTGGCCCCGCCTTCGATCATGATGTTGAAGGCGTCGGCCAGGAAGTATTCGTTCTTCGTCTTGATGTCCCGCCGGATCAGCTCCGCGCAGGCGTCCATTAGCCTGGCGGCGTCGCTGACGTAGTACATGCCGATCACGGCCAAGCGATTCTCCAGCGTGGCCGGCTTCTCCACAAAGCGGGTGATGTAGCCATCCGGCCCGACCTGCACCACGCCGAAGCGGCGCGGGTCTTCCACCTCTTTCACGAAGATCAGGCCGTCGCAGGCTTCGCAGCGCAGCGAGGAGAGCGCGGCGTCGGCCAGCGTGTCCACGAAGACGATGAACGTTGGGCCGCTCACCAGGTCGCGCGCCAGCAGGATCGCCGCCGCTTGGCCGTTCAGCTCTTTTTGCTCCACGTATTCGCTGCGCAGGTCGGGGTAGGCGGATCGCACGTATTGTTCGATCTGCTCGCCCAGGTAGCCGACGACGAAGACCACCTTCTGGACTTCGACTTCGCGCAGGACCTTATCGAGGATGTGCCCCAGCACGGGCTTGCCGGCCACGTTGACCAGCGGTTTAGGCTTTGAATAGGTGTGCGGCCTCAAGCGGGTGCCGAAGCCGGCCAGCGGGATGATCACATTCATGGCATGCGGATGGGCGGTTTCTTCAGGTGAAAGTCGGTGGTCTGTTGATAGGCGTGGGCGACTTCGAGCACGCGCTGCTCGGCGAACGCTGGGCCGATGAGTTGCAGGCCGATCGGCAGGCCGTCCGCATCGAAGCCGCACGGCACGCTGATGCCGCAGATGCCGGCCAGGCTCACCGGCAGGGTGAATACGTCGGCCAAGTACATCTGCAGCGGGTCGTCCACCTTGGCGCCGAGCGGGAAGGCGGTGGTCGGCGAGACCGGCGCGGCGATCACGTCCACGTGTTCAAATGCCTGCTCGAAATCGCGCTTGATCAGGGTGCGCACCTTTTGGGCGCGGATGTAGTAAGCGTCGTAGTAGCCGGCGCTCAGGGCGTAGGTGCCCAGCATGATGCGCCGCTTGACCTCTGGACCGAACCCTGCGCCGCGGGTGCGTCTGTATGTGTCTATCAGGTCCGCGCCCTGCACGCGCAGGCCATACTTCACCCCGTCGAAGCGCGCCAGGTTCGCCGAGGCCTCGGCCGGCGCGATGATGTAATACACCGGCAGGCCGAGCGGCGTGCGCGGCAGGCTGATCTCGCGCAGCTCGGCGCCGAGCGCCTGGAGGTGGGCGATCGCTGCCCGCACGGCGCGCTCTACGTCGGGCTGGATGCCGGCGGTGAAGTACTCCTTCGGCACGCCGACCCTTACGCCGGCCAGCGACGCGCCGCGCGCCTCGAGCCGCGCCGGGTCAATCGGGCTGACGTCCACCGAGGTGGAATCCTGTGGGTCGCGCCCTTCCATGGCCTGGAGCATGATCGCGGCGTCGTAGACATCCTTGGTCAGCGCGCCCACGGTATCCAGCGACGAGGCGAACGCGATCAGGCCATAGCGCGACACCCGCCCGTATGAGTTCTTCAGGCCGGTGACGCCGCACAGGGCCGCCGGCTGGCGGATGCTCCCGCCGGTGTCGGTGCCGAGCGCTGCGCAGCAGAGGTCGGCGGCCACTGCCACAGCCGAGCCGCCGGATGACCCCCCAGGCACGCGCGTTTCGTCCCAAGGGTTGCGCGCCGGGCCAAAGGCCGAGTTCTCGGTGGACGACCCCATGGCGAACTCGTCGCAGTTCAGCTTGCCCAGGAAGACCGCGCCCAGCGCCCGCAACCGCGCGACGACGGTCGCGTCCCAGGTCGGCACGTAGTTGGCCAGGATGCGCGAGCCGGCTGTGGTGCGCACGCCGCGCGTGGAGAGCACGTCTTTAATGGCGATCGGCACCCCCAGCAAGGGGGTGTCCTCGCCGCGCTGGATGCGCGCGTCGGCCTGGCGCGCCATCTCCAGCGCTTCGTCGTCCGTGATCGTCAGGTAGGCGTTGAGGCGCGGGTTGAGCGCGCCGATGCGCGCCAGGAAGGCTTGCGTCAACTCAACCGACGATATCTGCCGGCGTCGCAGCCGCTCGCGGGCCTCGCGGATGGTGAGCGCGGCGAATGTCATTCCTCGTCGCCGAAGGTGGCCTGCACGACGAAGCTGACCCCGTCTGTGTCCGGCGCGTTGCGCAGCGCATCTGCGCGCGGCAGCCCCATGCGCACCTCATCGCCTTCGCGCATCACGCTATGGACGGGGAGCACGGTCGCCGTCGGCGGGATGTCCTCGATGTCCAGGCCGGCGAGCTGTGAGGCGTAATCGAGGATGGCCGAGAGCTGACGTGCGTAGCGCGCCAGCTCGTCCTCGCTCAGGCTGAGGCGCGCCAGGCGCGCGATGTGCTCGACTTCTGCGGCACTGAGCGTCAAGGCTCTTCGACCTCGCCTTCGATGGCAGCTACCGGCCTGGGGGCGGCGATCCGAGGCGGCTCAAAAGCGGGCGGCTCGACATCGCCGGCCATGTTGGTGTTGCCGCGCAGGTAGGCGCCCTCGTGCAGCAGCATGCTGTTCACGTTCAAATCACCCCAGACTTTGCCGGTCTCGGTAATCTCCACACGGTTGGCAGTGATGTTCCCTTTCACCTGGCCAGAGACGGTGACGTTGTAAGCTTGTATCTCTGCGATTACGCGAGCGCTTTCGGCAACGACGAGGTTGCCGGTGATCTGGATGGTGCCCTCGAAGATGCCCTCGATGCGGACGCCGCTATCGCTCTGGAGCGTGCCGGTGATCCGACAATTCGGGCCGATGACCGTTTCGAGTTTGGGGGTGAGGCTGGCCGGCGCGGAGACGTTCGGGGCTTGCGCGGCGTTCACCTGGCTGCCATACGGCTGCTGCACCGGCTGCGGCTGTGATGGGGGCGTGCTTCTATCTCTTCCAAACATCTTCTCTTCTTCTCTCCTTCAGCTTGATGTCTAAGGGTATAGGAAATCTTCCCACCAGACGCGAGGTTCTTGTTCGGTAACGGGCGGCACCACGACGACCTCGCCGACCTTGCTCCAGCGCGCGTGAACGCGCGCCCAACGCTCTACGAAAGCGTCGCTACGCGCATAGTCCAACGCTGCACGCAGGCGAGCTAACCTAAGCTCAGCATCTTGGACTTGTTGTGTCATCCGCGCCACCTCGGTAGCCATGCGCGCTTCAGCCTGCAAGCGCGCAGCGACGTTAAAGATGAGCGGCAACGAGAGCGTGATGGCGGCGACGGACAGCCAGATCAGGAGGCGATTCCACGGGGAGGAGGGGCGCAGTCGTCGCGGCGAGAGAGCGTGATACATGTTTCCGTCGTCTTGCCACCGCAGGTGCCGAAGCCGGGACTTGAACCCGGATGAGGGTAACCTCACTACGCCCTGAACGTAGCGCGTCTGCCAATTCCGCCACTTCGGCTGATGGCCGTAATTATACAGGCTTCTAAAAAGGGACGTGGCCCAATAGGAAAGAAGTTTGGTTTCCGGATGTGCACGTGCCCGTTCACAAATCGCTCGCCGCGCCAGCCTGTCATGCTTAGGGGCACAGCGTCGCTGCGCTCCTAGCGGAGCATATAAACGCCTGCCCAACCAGCCTCCATGGATTCACATGTCGCTGTGCCGCGACGCAAAGTCTGCGCAGCCCTGGTGAATCCGCGCTCACGCCTGACCATGTGTTGCTGGCCGGCGAATGCTTCGTGGCACGCAGCACCGCAAAGACAAGCGGGGTGTTGTGTAGATCTGCGGCAGCTTGGTTGAGTAGGGGATAGATGCTTCGCCGCTGTTCGGCATGAACGCGACGAGTGAGCAGCCTTGTGTGTGAACGCACCCATTTTGCGCGGACGCGACTTGAGCTTCGCTTGAGATGACAGACAGGAGGCTGTCGGTAGCTCCGCAGTGTTTTGGTCGGGCAGGATTTCCGATTTCTTAGTGCTCAGCATGACATGTTGGCGCGGTCAGCGAAGCAGCCTACGTCCTGAGTATCATGACGATCGCAACCTCATGTGCGTCTGCGCGGCATTGCCCTGTCTTTCACCGCCTACGCGCGGGTGTTCACATTTGACACAACCTTTCTGGTGCTCTTGACAGCCAGTCGGGCTATGGTATATTCCGCATCCCTGCGGCGCGGTGGAAAGCGGTGAAAAAGAAGCGCCGCCCATTGACAAACTGGGGCATGCGTGGTATATTCCACGTGCTGAGGTGCGAGCAACTTAACAACTAAAGAGTGGCAAAGAGACCTGAGAACATGCGAGCGTTTGGGTCACCGAACGATTCCGGGTGACTTGAAAGTCACAATCATCTATACGGAGAGTTTGATCCTGGCTCAGGATAAACGCTGGCGGCGTGCCTAACCCATGCAAGTCGAACGGTCCCGCAAGGGATAGTGGCGGACGGGTGAGTAACACGTAGAAATCTACCTCGCCGGAGGGAATAACTCCTCGAAAGAGGAGCTAATACCCAAAAGGATCCGCAAGGATCAGAGTCCGCAAGGGCCTGGCGAGAGGAGTCTGCGGCCCATCAGCTAGTTGGTAGGGTAATGGCCTACCAAGGCTACGACGGGTAGGGGGTCTGAGAGGATGTCCCCCCACACTGGAACTGAAACACGGTCCAGACACCTACGGGTGGCAGCAGGGAGGAATATTGGACAATGGGGGAAACCCTGATCCAGCAACGCCGCGTGAGGGATGAAGGCCTTCGGGCTGTAAACCTCTTTTCAGGGAGAAGAGAAAGGACGGTATCCCTGGAATAAGTCACGGCTAACTACGTGCCAGCAGCCGCGGTAATACGTAGGTGGCGAGCGTTATCCGGATTTACTGGGCGTAAAGCGCTTGTAGGCGGCCTTGTAAGTTGGGCGTGAAAGCTCCGGGCTTAACCCGGAGAGGCCGTCCAATACTGCGAGGCTAGAGGGTGCCAGAGGAAGGTGGAATTCCTGGTGTAGCGGTGAAATGCGTAGATATCAGGAGGAACACCCGTGGCGAAGGCGGCCTTCTGGGGCATTCCTGACGCTGAGAAGCGAAAGCTAGGGGAGCAAACAGGATTAGATACCCTGGTAGTCCTAGCCGTAAACGATGGATGCTAGGTGTTGGCGGACAAAAACCCGTCAGTGCCGAAGCTAACGCGTTAAGCATCCCGCCTGGGAAGTACGGCCGCAAGGCTAAAACTCAAACGGAATTGACGGGGACCCGCACAAGCAGCGGAGCGTGTGGTTTAATTCGATGCTACACGAAGAACCTTACCCAGGCTTGACATGCAGGTAGTAGTGAACCGAAAGGGGAACGACCCGCAAGGGAGCCTGCACAGGTGTTGCATGGCTGTCGTCAGCTCGTGTCGTGAGATGTTGGCTTAAGTGCCCTAACGAGCGCAACCCTTGCTGCCAGTTACACGTGTCTGGCGGGACTGCCGGTTACAAGCCGGAGGAAGGTGGGGATGACGTCAAGTCAGCATGGCCTTTATGCCTGGGGCTACACACACGCTACAATGGGACGGCACAATGGGTAGCCAAGCCGCGAGGCGGAGCCAATCCTCAAAACGTCCCTCAGTTCAGATTGCAGGCTGCAACCCGCCTGCATGAAGTCGGAGTTGCTAGTAACCGCGCGTCAGCCATAGTGCGGTGAATACGTTCCCGGGTCTTGTACACACCGCCCGTCACACTATGGGAGCTGGCTACACCTGAAGCCGGTAGCCTAACCGCAAGGAGGGCGCCGTCAAAGGTGGGGCTGGTGACTGGAGTGAAGTCGTAACAAGGTAGCTGTACGGGAACGTGCGGCTGGATCACCTCCTTTTACTAGGGAGTATTCCCTCACTAGCGGTCTACGGTGTGGCCGCGCCCAAGCGCGCATGCGAGGTTTCTTTGCCACTTTTTAGTTGTTGAGGCACGCACGCGTGCCGAGAGGGCGATTAGCTCAGTTGGTTAGAGCGTCCCTCTGATAAGGGGAAGGTCTCAAGTTCGAATCTTGAATCGCCCACTGGCCTTCGGGAGATTCGAACTGAGTCCCTCGAAGCAGCGGGGACTTAGCTCAGCTGGGAGAGCATCCGCTTTGCAAGCGGGGGGTCAGGGGTTCGAATCCCCTAGTCTCCACAAGCTCGAAGGCAGGGCTTAGGTCTTGAGCCTCCGCTTGAGGGTTAAGCCCTGCAGTCGAAGGCGGCTGTAGGAGCGGCACTTTAAAAACTGAATAGGACGTAGGCGCGAGAAAGCGCGAACGTGAAGACAGCAATGGAGCAAAGCGATTTGCTCATTGCGGGAGTTCAATTTCTCGGCCTCATGTGAGCACAAGCTACTAAGGGTGTACGGTGGATGCCTTGGCGCCAAACGCCGATGAAGGACGCGGATCACTGCGATAAGCCTCGAGGAGTCGTGATCGGACGCTATCACTCGGGGATGTCCGAATGGGGAAACCCGCCAGCGAAGAGCTGAGCACCCCGTGCTGAACCCATAGGCACGGGGAGGGAACCACCCGAACTGAAACATCTAAGTAGGGTGAGGAAAAGAGAGTATTCCGAAAGTAGTGGCGAGCGAAATCGGAACAGCCCAAACCAGCCGGCATGCCGGCTGGGGTTGTAGGACCCCAATGTAGGACTGCGTAGCCTAGCCGAACCGTTCTGGAAAGCCGGACCATAGAAGGTGATAGTCCTGTAGGCGAAAGGCCAAACAGCCGAGGGGTATCCTGAGTAGCACCGTGCACGCTAACACGGTGTGAAGCTGCGGAGACCACTCCGCAAGGCTAAATACGTTTGGCGACCGATAGTGAACAAGTACCGTGAGGGAAAGGTGGGAAGCACCCCGATGAGGGGAGTAGCAGAACCTGAAACCGTACACTTACAAGCAGTCGGAGGGCTATGCTTTAGCATGCCTGACGGCGTGCCTCTTGGAGAATGAGTCGGCGAGTTAATGTCTGTCGCAAGGTTAAGGCAGTGACAGCCGGAGCCGTAGGGAAACCGAGTCTGAATAGGGCGTTAAGTGGCAGGCATTAGACCCGAAACGGGATGAGCTACTCATGACCAGGGTGAAGCGAGAGTAACATCTCGTGGAGGCCCGAACTCGTTAGGGCTGCAAAACTATGAGATGAGTTGTGAGTAGAGGTGATATGCCAATCGAATTCCGAGATAGCTGGTTCTCCCCGAAATAACTTTAGGGTTAGCCTTGATCGTTCAGTGGCGGAGGTAGAGCACTGAACGGGCTAGGGGCCGTAAGGCTACCAAACCCGATCAAACTCCGAATGCCGTCACTTAAAGGTCAAGAGTCGGGCTACGGGTGATGAGATCCGTTGCCGAGAGGGAAACAACCCAGACCGCCATCTAAGGTCCTTAAGTGCATGCTCAGTGGGAAACGATGTGGGACTGTTTAGACAGCCAGGAGGTTAGCTTAGAAGCAGCTATCCTTTAAAAAGTGCGTAATAGCTTACTGGTCGAACGGTCCTGCGCGGAAAATTTAGCGGGGCTAAGCATGCCACCGAAGATACGGGCTCGCAAGAGCGGTAGGGGAGCGTTCTGCAAGCGTTGAAGCCGTACGGTAACGAGCGGTGGAGCGAGCAGAAGTGAGAATGCCGACATGAGTAGCGTGAATCACGTGAGAACCGTGATCGCCGTAAGCCTAAGGTTTCCGATGCAAGGTCAGTCCGCATCGGGTTAGTCGGGCCTAAGCCGAGGCTGAAAAGCGTAGGTGATGGACAATCGGTCAACATTCCGATACCGGCATAGGGTGCGATGGAGTGACGCAGCATGGTAGGTGAGCCAGACCGTTGGTCGTTCTGGTGCGAACGCCGTAGGGAGATGAAGCGGCCAGGCAAATCCGGTCGCTGATCCTGAAAGCGAAGCGGGTCCCCAAGCCTAAGTCACCGAGCCAAGCTGCCAAGAAAACCTTCTAAGCATAACCCTGTGTCGCCCGTACCGCAAACCGACACTGGTAGGCGAGGAGAGGATCCTAAGGCGAACGAGAGAACCCTCGTTAAGGAACTAGGCAAAATGTACCCGTAACTTAGGGAGAAGGGTAGCCTGCGGAGATGACATCATGCGATGTTGTCTTTGTAGGTCGCAGAAGAGAGGCTCTAGCGACTGGTTAACAAAACCACAGGTCTCTGCGAAGTCGTAAGACGACGTATAGGGGCTGACACCTGCCCAGTGCCGGAAGGTTAAAGGGAGCGGTTAGCGCAAGCGAAGCTGCGAACTGAAGCCCCGGTGAACGGCGGCGGTAACTATAACCGTCCTAAGGTAGCGAAATTCCTTGTCAGGTAAGTTCTGACCCGCACGAATGGTGTAACGACTGGAGCACTGTCTCAACGAGGGACTCGGCGAAATTGAACTAGTGGTGAAGATGCCATTTACCCGCACCAGGACAAAAAGACCCCGTGGAGCTTTACTGTACCCTGGCATTGCGCTAGGACTTCGTCTGTGTAGGATAGGTGGGAGGCTGTGAAGCCGGGGCGCCAGCTTCGGTGGAGCCGACGGTGAAATACCACCCTGACGGAGTTTTGGCCCTAACCCTGATCCGCCATCCGGACAGGAGACAGTGCCAGGCGGGCAGTTTGACTGGGGTGGTCGCCTCCTAAAAGGTAACGGAGGCGCCCAAAGGTTCCCTCAGGCTGAATGGAAACCAGCCGTTGAGTGCAAAGGCATAAGGGAGCTTGACTGCAAGACTGACACGTCGAGCAGGGACGAAAGTCGGGCTTAGTGATCCCACGATGCTGAGTGGAAAGGTCGTGGCAATCGGATAAAAGCTACCCCGGGGATAACAGGCTAGTGAGGCCCAAGCGTCCACAGCGACGGCCTCGCTCGGCACCTCGATGTCGGCTCGGCGCATCCTGGGGCTGAATAAGGTCCCAAGGGTCGGCCTGTTCGGCCGTTAAAGCGTTACGTGAGCTGGGTTCAAACCGTCGTGAGACAGGTTGGTCTCTATCCGGTGTGGGCGCAGGGGATTTGAGGGGAGCTGTCCCTAGTACGAGAGGACCGGGATGGACGCACCGCTGGTGTGCCAGTTGTTCCGCCAGGAGCACCGCTGGGTAGCCATGTGCGGACGGGATAACCGCTGAAAGCATCTAAGTGGGAAACCCTCCCCAAGATGAGATCCCCCTGAAGGTCACGAGCAGACTACTCGTTTGATAGGCGAGAGGTGTAAGCGCTGCGAGGCGTTTAGCCAACTCGTACTAATGACCGTCCGGCTTGTCTCTCACATGGGGCAGAGAAATTGAACATCGCCCGCATGAGCTGCGCCATACGTCCTATTCAGTTCTTAGGGTGCCGCTTTCATCAAGAGTCTTCTGGTGATTGGAGCGACGAGGAAACACCCGGTCCCATTCCGAACCCGGCAGTTAAGCTCGTCAGCGCCGATGGTAGTGCGTGGGCGACTGCGCGCAAGAGTAGGTCATTGCCAGGAGACTCTTTATTTTTGTGCCATAGCGTAAAGCCATGAATGCGGCGCACTCCATTCGACCCTACCGTTACCTCGATTTGGTCCTCGGCCTGTTTGTGGCCGTTCTGATCATCAGCAACCTCACCTCGTCGGCAAAGATCGTCGTGCTTGGCCCGTTCACCTTCGACGGCGGCACGCTGCTCTTCCCTCTGAGCTATATCTTTGGCGACGTGCTGACCGAGGTCTACGGCTACTCCACGTCGCGGCGGGTGATCTGGATCGGCTTCCTGGCGACCGCATTGTTCAGCCTGACGGTTTGGCTGGTTGGCCTGTTGCCGGCAGAGGCTGAGTGGGCCGAGCGGGTGGGCATGGAAGCCTATAACGCCATCCTGGGCAGCACGCCGCGGATCGTGTTGGCCTCGTTGCTCGCTTACTGGGCCGGCGCGTTCTCGAATGCTTTCGTCCTGGCCCGCTTGAAAGTCGCGACCGAGGGGCGCTGGCTATGGACGCGCACCATCAGCTCGACGGTCGTTGGCCAGGCCGTGGATACTGGATTGTTTGTGCTCATCGCCTTTGCGGGGACGATGGGCAGCGACCTGCTTTGGAGCATCATCGCGTCTAACTATGCGTTCAAAGTGGGCGTAGAAGCCCTCTTTACCCCTATCACTTATGCGATCGTCGGCTGGTTGAAGCGCGGCGAAGGCGTAGATTGCTTCGATACCTATACCGACTTCAATCCCTTCCGCCTCGCTGTCAAGCGTTCGTGATCTGCTAGTTGCTATCTAACCGCACAACCGGGAAGATCCACCGTTGGCTGAGGATCGTGGTCGTGACGGCTTTGCTAAAGAGCGGCACGTCCTGTCCGCCAAAGGTGAGGTGGGCTTGATTCGGCAGCGGGCCGGATTGGGCGCTGCTGATGACTAGCGTCAGGCTGAGCGTGGTGGAGGGAGCTACAGTTGCAAATTCCCAGCGCACGATGCTGCCATCCAACGTCCCCGGCGGCGATGCGCTGATGAAGGTCGCAGCGGTTGACAATGTGCTGGAGATGATCACTGCGCTGCGCGTAAGCGGCAGGGCGTTCGTCACGTTTAACGTCACTGTAAATGGCTCGTGAATCCACGCATAGGCTGGCGCAGCGATCACCGGCCAGAGCGTCGCAGCCTTGACCGCAGCCAGAGCGTCCACCAGGCCGTAGCCATAGGTGTTGTTGGGCACGTCGGTGCCGGGCACGCCGCCACAGGTCTGCGTTGTAGTGGTCAGCGGGCGGG
>Ga0209809_1001557_pt1 | contig 18103 bp, 16 predicted proteins | sample YNPMSTMetaG_FD_186172 | JGI IMG/M metagenome (GOLD analysis project Ga0209809, IMG submission 186172) | Anoxygenic and chlorotrophic microbial mat microbial communities from Yellowstone National Park, USA - YNP MS-T MetaG (SPAdes) (version 2) ...
GAAGGTTTCAATTCCACATTGGTTCGATTAAAACTATTCAAATTTAGTAAAAAAAAAATAAAAAATGCAATTTTTAATATGGGATGGGTCGTCGAAGTATGGTAATGCAAAAATACAAGAGGTTTGACGATTTCAAATAATTGTATCAAGATTAGATTTTTCGACACCTATTATTCCTCTTTCAAAGTAGTTCTTTGAATCAAAGATATAGTATATAATTGAATCGTATTTATTATTAATTAATCCTTCTACTTCTTTTTTCAGTTCCAAAAAGGAAGCTTCTGTTATTTCACCTTCGAAGACTGAGTTCTGTACCCAATTTAATTTTTTCCTTAAATATTTTAGAACCTTATTACCTCTTTTGGGCGCAGCGTCGTAGACTAAAATAACATACATTTTTACCACCATATTTTGAATGATTGGTATTTTTCTGCGTTAAGAAGTTGTTTTATTAATTTATAACATTCGTATCTTATTAAAGTTTGGTAGGAGGTGGAGCGATTCAATTTGCGGTGTTTGATAGTTGTTGATAATTTTTCGTCATACTCTCTTACAAAGGTCTTTCTTCCTTTATCATTGAGCAAACAGCTATTTAGGTTGAAATCAAAGTCATCATCTTGTATAATTTTTTTATTTAGAAGAGCAAAGATTAATCTATCTACAATTAATGGTTTGAATACTTCGGCAATATCCAACGAAAGAGAAAATCTTCTTTCTCCTGGTGTATGTAAGTAACTTATGGTTGGATTTAATTGATTGCGATAAATTTCACTTAGCACTGTTGTGTAGAGGAGACTGTTACCAAAAGAAATAAGAGCATTTACGGGATTAGGTGGTGGTTGTTTTTCTCTTTTTTCGAAATCAATTGGTTGATTAATTATCAAATGCCAGCTTTCATAATAATTCTTTCTTGATGTTCCTTCTATTCCCATTAATTCTTCAATTGATTTTACATCATCAACTTTTTTTAATGCATTCTTAAGATAATCTAAAAAATATGAAAGGTCCTTTTCTCGGTTATTATAGTATTCTAAATTTTTAATCATATTATGTAAAGAACCCTTTATGAATTCTTTAGCAATATTTAACCTTTTTTCTTCTTCTAAATAATGTTGAACCTGCGAAATTAATAGCTTACCGGATACCTGAGTTTCTCTTGGGTAAAATGTACCTGAGTAAAAGCCGTAATAATTAAATATGTGTAATGGAATATGATTCTGACTTAGAAAGTTTAAAAATTTTGTATTAAATCTGTGTTCGCCAAAGCAATAAATACTATCAATTGATTCAACGGGAATAAATTTACGAGCTTTGTCAGGTTGACTTGCGTTTTCTTCTAAATCTTCAATTTCATCAAAATCAATTAGGTATTCTTCTTCTTGAATGTGGGATAAGTCGGAATTTGCATAAAGGTTTGTTGGTTTTTGTGTCTCTTGATTGATAAAAGGTTCAAAGCAAATCGTATTTTCTTTTCTTTTGAGGATCCCACTAGTAAAAATGTAAAAATTTTTTTTCATTAAAGCTCCTTTCAGACATAACAAAGTTCATAATACGAACATTTTTTGCAGTAAGGTTTTCTTATAACCTTTGGAGGAATTTTTTGATTAATTATCTGGTGTATTTCATTTATAACTTCTTTTAATTTTTCTTCGTCTTCTTTATTCAATTCAATTTTAATCGTTCTTTTTAACTTAGGATAATCAATAATTCCTTTTAAATTCTGAAAGCCCATTTCTTTAAGTCTAAATATATAAAATTTTAATTGCCAGATGTGGAGTTCTTCCATTTTGTTTGTCTTTTTGATTTCGTGTATAGTGTTTGTGTTCTTGTCAAAAAAATCGATAACAAATTCAAATTCATCTTCAATGAAGTGAAGTTCATGTTGTTTTCTTTCGTAAGTTGATTCAGAAATAAATTTACCAATAGCGACAAGCTCGCTGGTATGTTCCATCAAAATATGATTTGCAAAAAACCATAAATGCCTTTTACAATGAAAATAATAATTTATGTGTGTACCTGTAATTTTCATTAAATGAAATTCGATTGAATATTTTCTTCAATGTATTGTGATAATCCGATTTCTGATGAGTATTCAGCATCAGTAATGAAAATGTTTTTCATCCATCTCTTTATTTTTAGAATGTTTTGTTGTGTGATATTACTTTGTTGATTAATACTCAAATTCTCATCTATCCAGAGTTCTACTTTTTTCAATGGATGTCTTTCTTTAACACCAATAACATCTATAACATACCTTGAAATAATGTACTCTTTGAAAAGGGTGTAAATTCTTTTTGAGTTATTAAACTTAGTGAAGAAATTTGTTAAATCATTTTTTAAATCGTCAAGTTTAGATTTACTTATTACAGAAGTAGTGACCATATTTCTGAAGATTTTTTGAGCTTCTTGTCTGGTAAAAAATTAATAAAACAAATTTGTTTTGTTTAGATAATGATGCTATATTTGTAAAAAATGTATTACAAAAATAAGGAGACCAAAAAATGAAAAAACTATTATTAATCTTAGTTGTTTTCTTTTTAATTTATTCTTCTTCTTATGCTTGCTTTGATACTTATCTTTTCTTGAAAAAAGCATCAATGGTTTATCCACACAAAGCACTTGTTATGGAACTCAACGGTGAATATTCATTCACTAGATTCAATAATCCTTCTGAAGATATGTTTTTCACAATGGGAAGTCTTTACTATGGATTAGCAAAGAATTTCTCGGTTCAGTTTACCTTAGGTTCTGGGGAAAAACCGAGAGACGAGTTTAACATTGATGCTTATGCGGTCAGAGGTGTTTACAATATTTACACATCCAATCGATATGATTACAATTTAAATTTAATTTTAGAACATCGTGGAATCAGAAATCAAAGAGCAAATGAGTTTGAGATCTCAACTCCATTCATTTATCATAATAACGACTTAACTTATGTAATCCATCCAACAATGTCTTATGGATTAAATTCAGAAGACTTGACAATTGGCGGTCACTTAGGTTTATTCTATTTATTTAACCAAAATAGTCTGGTCGGAATTGGTGCTGAATACGCCAGTGTTCAAAGTAGCAGTTACGGTGGGCAAAGACTTACTCAAAGCGAAACATCAACAAGTATTTTCTTTGGAACTTATCTAGGCAATAGAATTTATTTGCAGAACGAATTAGCGAAAGGTTTATCCAACTCAAGAGACTTTGGTTTTGCGATAACTACCAAATTTATTTTGAATTAATTTAAAAATTACTCTGCGAATTTTTGCATAAGCGTTACAATTTTCGGTTGCAGATATTGATGTAACCGTTTAAAATACAATCAACTACATTATTTAGTAATGTTGTTTTCTTTGTAAGTAGATAATTTTAATAAAAATTATTTTAATAAACACATATTTTCTTAAAGATTTGAGGCTTTTTAATAAATTTTTGAAAGTAATAAACTCAAATAGTAGCTGAAATTTGAATACCTCTTGATTTATATTCGTTGCATCTTATGTGTTTAAGTCATCGCTTAAATAGTGGTGTATAGAGTTTGTTGAATTTCAGCTTGGTAAAAAATAAATTCCCACCTGTATGAAAGAAATAAAACAAACACCAAACAGAATTGGTCAGATTATATAATTCATTTATATATACTCAAGGGATTTCTCAATAAACAAAAAGAACTTTAATTTTGTTAATATGATTAATTAATTAATTGACCAAGAAAAGTAGATGCTGTCAGAATAATTAAAAGTATCTTTAGAAGAAGAAGGTCTTAAAGCACTAAGAGTAAGAGCATAAGATAGAGAGATTCAATTATATGCATTTAGACTACACAAGGACGATAGATACAAAGATTGATAAAATAAAATTCAAAAAGATTAGAGTGATTTTCAAAGATAAGAGTAAGAAATTTGCATTTCGGACAATAAAGAATTATCACCGACGGAATAGTAAATTAACTTATATGACATTGATAAGAAATTTTACAAGACAGAGTTGCAGAAAAATGTCGGTTTTGTTACAAAATATGTATGGAGCGATATTTTCACTATCAGGAGTAAGTAGATTATTAATATATTAGAAAAGAAAAATGGTGTGTTAAATAAAATATCATTGAAAAATAGACATAATGTTTCAAAATTTCTTCTGTGTATATTTTCATTTAAGACTAAAGAAGACTCTACTAAGAGACTAAAAATATTAAAAGGTGAATGGAAGCATATAGAGCCTTTGACTTTTCTTTCTTTACAATTAGGTTAGAAAATATTTATGATAAAGAAAAAAATTAAATGCCTTGAAAAGCTAATTAAATCTTACGAGCGAGTAATAGTAGGTTTTTCAGCTGGAGTTGATTCGACTCTTGTTTCTTTCATTGCAAGTAAAGTTTTGGGCAAAGATGCTTTGATTGTTCTCGCTCGAACAGAGACAATTTTACTAGAAGATGTTAAACTCGCGAGAGAAATTGCACAAAAGTTTAATTTTAATTTTAGAGAAATTGAATACAACGAACTCGAAATTGAAAATTATGCTTCAAATCCAATCAATCGTTGTTATTTCTGCAAATCAGAACTTTATTCAAGGTTGATTCAGCTGGCTATGGAAGAAAATTTTAAGTTTATCTTGGATGGAGCAAATATTAATGATCTTGGTGATTATCGTCCTGGGAGATTGTCTGCACAAGAAAAAGAGATCAAATCACCATTGATTGAATGTGGATTTACTAAAAAAAATGTTCGTGAGGCATCGTTCATTTTAGGACTTCCAAATTACGATAAACCTTCAGCTCCCTGCCTATCATCTCGAATTCCTTATGGTACTCCAATTGACAAAAAATCACTCGAGATGATAGCTGATGGTGAAAGATTCTTGCGTGAAATGGGGTTTGTGAATGTGAGAGTTCGACATTTTGGCAACAAGGCAAAAATTGAAGTTGATAAAGAATTGATCGATATCCTTTACGATAAATTTGAAAGTGTTAAAGAAAGATTTCAAAAAATTGGTTACGCAAAAGTTGAAATCGATCCAGAAGGATTTGCTTCAGGGAAATTAAATAGAAACATCATTAATAAAATCGAAATTTCGAGATGAAGGGGAATTTGAGAAAAATTTTAGAAGACTTAAAAAATTCCAGATTAAGTATTGAAGATGCTTTACAACTTATCGAACAAAATCAAAAGACCATTGAACTTGGTTATGCATCACTTGACATTAATAGAGAAAATAGGACAAACATTCCGGAAATAATTTTTTGTGAGAACAAATCGGCTGATAAAATTCTAAAAATCATTAAAAGCATTTTAAGTGAAAAAGAGATAGTTATTGGAAGTAGATGCTCTGAAGAGAAATTAAAATTGATTAAAAGAAAATATCCGAAAGGAACATTTTCTTTTGAAGGAAAAGCATTTTTTATTGGAGATACTAAGGAGAAAATTCCTGGCAGAGTTGGGTTAATAACAGCCGGAACAACTGATATGCCTGTTTGCGAGGAGGCTTCAATTGTTTTGCAGGCGCTTGGAGTGAATTGTGAAAAATTTTACGACATTGGCGTTGCTGGAATTCATAGATTGTTTTCCAAAGTTGAAAAGATAAATTCCTGTGATATTTTAATAGTAGCTGCAGGGATGGAAGGTGCTCTACCTTCTGTTATTGGAGGCTTATTTCCTCAACCGATTATTGCAATTCCAACAAGTATCGGTTATGGGACATCATTGAATGGTTTTACCGCTTTGTTTGCAATGCTTACAAGTTGTTCACCAGGAATAACAGTCGTTAATATTAACAACGGAGTTGGTGCAGCTTCTGCGGCTGTCAAGATTTTGAAATTACTCGATAATGAGTCCAAAAGAGTTTGAACCACGATGAAAATTGCTTTTGTTACTTCCGAAATGGCACCATTTGCAAAAGTTGGTGGACTTGCTGATGTAGCTCAAGGTTTAACAAAGGCATTAAGTTATCTCGGTTGTGAAATAAAAATTTTTCTTCCTCGTTATTCCACCGTTGATCCTTGGAGAAATGAACTTAATTATTGTTTTAATATAAATGAGATAAGATTAAAAGTCTCAGAGAAAGAATTTTCAATTCATACTTTCAAGAAAGAAATTAAATTTAACTCGATAGAAAAAATTGAAGTTTATTTTGTTGATTCCCCTTTTCATTTTGAAAGAAATTCAATTTACACTAATGATATTGATGAAGGAGAACGCTTCATCCTTTTTTCAAAAGCAGTTATTGAGATTTTACAAAGATTGAAGTGGTCACCAAATATTTTTCATATAAATGATTGGCCTACAGGATTACTTCCGGTAATTTTAAAACAACACTATGAATGGGATTTGTTATTCAGACATTCAAAATTCCTTTTTACAATTCACAATATTGAGTATCAAGGAAATTTTCCACCCGACTTAATTTATAAGAATTACTTAGATGGAAAATATTTTTATCTTGGTGGCCCACTTGAATTTCATGGTAAGGTGTCTTTCTTGAAGTCTGGGATTGTTTTCTCAGATGTTATTACAACTGTAAGCGAGAATTACGCTAAAGAAATTTTAAGTCCTGAATTTGGAGGCGGAATGGAAAACATCCTTCAAATGAAGAAAGATAAGTTGTTCGGTATCTTAAATGGAGTTGATTATTCAGAATGGAATCCAAAAACAGATAAATACATTCCTTTCAGATATTCAGAAAAATCTCTACACCGTAAGTCAAAGAATAAAATTCAATTATTAAAAACATTTAATATGCCTGAGGATAAAGATACTCCACTAATTGGAATTGTTTCAAGGCTTGTTAATCAAAAAGGTTTCGATTTGATGATTAATGGAATTGATGAAATAATAAAACTCAACTGTCGTTTTGTAATTCTCGGTTCAGGCGAAACTAAATATGAAGATTTCTTTAGAAGTTTATCTTATACTTTCCCAGACAAATTTGGATTACGAATTAAATTTGATAACCATCTCGCTCATTTGATTGAGGCTGGAGCTGATATGTTTTTGATGCCCTCAAAATATGAACCTTGTGGACTTAATCAAATTTATAGTTTGAAATATGGAACTGTCCCGATTGTTAGAAAAACAGGTGGGCTTGTTGATACTGTTAGAGATTGGGATTATTATGAACAACTTGGCTTAAAAACTGGAAATGGTTTCGTTTTTGAAGATTATTCAGCTCATTCAATGATTGATGCAATTCGAAGAGCCATTGATAAGTTCCAGAATAAAAAAATCTGGAAGCAAATTCAATTAAATGGAATGAATGAGAATTTTTCTTGGGATAAATCAGCAAGAAAATATTTACAACTTTATCAACTGGCTTTAAGAATTTAATAATGCTTTATTCTGCAGGAGTTCTTAAATAAAAGTTACAATTTTCGGTTGCTGATATAGTTATAATTTATTCGAGAATAATAAATTATACCAATTAACAAATTGCGTCTATGTTAATGGTGTAAGAAATGAAAAAGCAACTGAAGATTTGGACACATTTGTAGTTCATTTCTTGAAATCAAACACTATCTTTTCGATATTTGTAAAACCTATGGTAAAGAATTGAAATTCATAAAATACTTCTTCTTTGTATTACCTACATTGATTTTTATTGTCTTCATTTCAATCAGGGAGACGAAGGGGACACTTGGCACTTTAAAGAATCCAGTTAAACTTTATTTCACTCCTTCAGTTGATGCTGAAAAAATTACTCTAAGTGCAAAACCGCTTATAAAATTCCTTGAAAAAGAAACGGGTTATTACTTTGAAACGGCAGTCCCCACTTCTTACATTGCAGTTGTAGAAGCATTTGGGACAGATAGAGCAGATATAGCTATTATAAATTCATTCTCTTATTTGCTTGCTCATGAAAAATATGGAGCAAATGCAGTGTTGAGAATAATTAGAACAGGTAATCAAGCTTTTTATCGGGGGCAGATTATTGTTAGAACCGATTCAGGCATTGATAGACTTGAAGACTTAAACGAAAAATCTATAGCTTATGTAGATGCATCATCCGCTTCAGGATACATTCTTCCAAGCGCTCTGTTAAGAAAGAAAGGCATTAAACCTTCAAGAGAAACCTTTGCAATGAAACATGATAATGTTGTCACAATGGTTTATCAAAGGCAGGTTGACGCGGGAGCCACATTTTACTCGCCTCCACATCCTGTAACAGGTGAGCCACTTGATGCAAGGTTGCGAGTCAAAAAACAATATCCAGATGTTTTTGATAAAATAAAGATATTAGCTTTGACCGATTCTCTGCCAAATGACCCTGTTGTATTTCGGAAAGGAATGTCCCGGGTAATGGTTGAAAGAATTAAAAATGCATTATTGAAATTTGCTAATTCTGAAGAGGGTAAAAAGGTTATGCCAGATATTTATAGTATGGAGGGTTTAATGGAAGCAAATGATTCTGATTATGACTTTCTCAGAAAATTAATAAGAGAGTCAGGACTAAATCTCGTAGAAATAGTAAGAAAATAATGAACTCAAGTGTAGTCGTTGAAGTAAGAAATCTTCATAAAGTTTATCCCAGTGGAACTCATGCTTTGAAAGGTGTATCTCTTGATATTTATGAAGGAGAATTTTTAGTTGTAATTGGACTTAGTGGCTCAGGGAAGACAACATTACTAAAATGTATTAATCGCCTTGAGGAACCAACAGCTGGAACAATTAAATTTCTTGGTAAAGATATCACTCACATTAAAGGAAAAGAACTCCGAGAAGTTAGAACTCACATTGGAATGGTTTTCCAACAATTCAATTTGATAAAAAGAATGAGCGTTTTGAACAATGTTCTTGCTGGAAAACTCGGTTATATGAAAACTTTGCCATCAATTTTAGGTAACTTTCCACCGCAATGTATTGAAGAAGCAATGAAAAATTTAGACATCGTAGGAATTAAAGAATATGCATACGAAAGAGCAGATAAACTTAGTGGTGGTCAACAGCAGAGAGTTGCAATTGCCAGGAGTTTGATGCAATCGCCCAAGTTACTTTTGGCTGATGAACCAGTTGCGAGTCTTGATCCGGCAACATCAAATTCTATTATGCAATATTTTGAAAAAGTGAATAAAGAACTTGGAGTTACCGTCGTTTGTAATTTACATTTTCTTAGTCTTGTTCGCAGATATGCGACTCGTGTAATTGCGTTGAAATCGGGAGAGATTGTATTTGAAGGATATCCAAATGAAATAGGTGAAATGTGGTTCAAAAAAATATACGGAGAAGAAGCTGAAGAAGTGGAGATTAGATAGTGTTAGAACCAGAATTAGAATTACATCCAAAAGAAAAGATTTTAAAGAAGAGAAGAAATCAGGAAAAAATTGACCTCGTAAAAGCGATTTTACTGGATAGTTTCTTTATCTTCTATACAATTTTGGTATGTCAAAGAGCGATTTATTATAAAGTTATTCTTGATCTAAGGGAATTTCCTTTTTCGTGGAATGAAATTTTATTCTTTGCACTTATATCTTTAATCATCGGATTTGTTTGGGGTTATAGCCGCAATTCTCTTGGTGCAAAAATTATGGGTATTGCTAGGGATACAAAATTCGCTAGACTGTCTTCTGAGATTTTTGCCTGGACCTTATTCAATTTAACTTTCATTGCAGGCTGGCTTGTAACAAAAATTTCCTTAATTGATTTATTCAGCAAAGAAGGAATTGAAGGTGCAAATAGAATTTTTTATGCATTATTCACTCCTGAATTTGGAATTTTTGATGATGCACTCTTTGCAATTATAGAAACAATCTACCTTGCATTAATTGCAACTCTTTTATCTATTCCTCCTACTTTATTCATAAGCTTTTTTTCCGCTCGTAATTTGATGAAGGATAACTGGTTCACTTTATCTATCTATTACATCCTTAGAATTATTTTAAATTTCGTTCGTTCGATTGAACCTTTAATCTGGGCGATAATTTTTTCTGTCTGGGTTGGAATTGGACCTTTCGCTGGAATGATTGCTTTACTTGTCCATACAATTGCTGCAAATGCGAAACTCTATTCTGAAGCAATCGAAAGTATTGAGGAGGGACCCGTCGATGCAATTGCTACAACTGGAGCAAATAAAATGCAAATTATCTGGTATGCTGTTATTCCTCAAATTGTTCTACCATTTCTCTCATTCACAATTTATCGGTGGGATATAAATGTTAGAATGGCTACTGTGATTGGTCTTGTTGGTGGTGGTGGTATTGGTACAATGCTTATGCAATATCAAGGGCTTGCTCAATGGCATGAAGTAGGTTTGATTGTTATTATGATTGCGATTGTTGTGTGGATTATGGATTACATAAGCGCTAAGATTAGAGAGGCAATTTATTGAGATAATTGAGTTTTAAATTTGAAATATTATTTTATCTATCTCCACTTTGATTTAATATTTTTTCCCTAATAGATATATAAAGAAATTTTAGGATTTTTTAATTCCACAAAAATCTTTATTAATCTACCATCAAAAATTTTCAATTTTCTACTGATAATTTCAATTAAATCTTAGCTAAATAAATAGATTGTTTAAGATAAATAGTTTATTTATTTTGCTATAGCTGAAAATCAATAAAAGATACAAGGAGATTAGAAATGAAAAAATTAATTCTCATTGCCTTTGCAATCATTTTTACATCCTCGATTGCTTTTGCGCAATCAGTCCAAAGCGGCACCTGGTATGCCGGTGTTGGAGAGGGATTTACTCTCGATAAAGGGACTGGCGAAAGAATTGTTACAATATCTGTTGAGTTTCCCCAACCATTTGAAAAGAGACCAACAGTGACCGTTGGTGTAAATAGGCTTGATACAGATAAGGGTACTAACACTCGTTTCAATGTTCAAGCAACATCTGTATCAAGAGATGGTTTCACATTGAAAATTACGACTTGGGGCGATACAAAAATTTACGGAATTGGAGGCTTCTGGATTGCCCATCAATAATTATTAAAATCTTATCGGTCACCTTCAGTTATAACAAGAAGGTGACCCTTTTTCTTGATTGCTAAAAATTTTAATTCACACCTTTAAATTTATGTTTGAATCTTTAATTAAACTTTTTAATCACTCATTATTTTTAAAAGTCTTTAGAAAAATTAAAAATTTTAAAAATTTCTCACATTTGAAAATTCTCACTCATACCTTAAATTTGTTAAAAATTTTGGAATGAATAACAAAACTTTCAAACGCACCTTAGTAACAGCCGCTTTACCTTATGCAAACGGACCAATTCATCTAGGACATTTAGCTGGTGCTTATCTACCTGCTGACATTTTTGTCCGTTTTAAAAGACTTAAAGGCGAAGATATTATTTTCATTTGCGGCTCAGATGAACACGGAGTGCCTATAACCATTACCGCAGAACAGGAAGGAGTTTCTCCGAAGGTTATAATTGACCGTTACCATGAAATGAATCGTAAGGCTTTCGAAGATTTTGGAATCAGTTTCGATAATTATTCCAGAACTTCGCTTCCACTTCATCATAATATAGCTCAAGAATTTTTTTTGAAATATTATCAGAATAATATACTCAAGCAGAAAAAAGAGATGCAGTATTATGATGAAAAAGCAAAAATGTTTTTACCTGATAGATATTTAGTTGGAACCTGCCCCCAATGTAAAAGTGAAGATGCTCGTGGTGACCAGTGTGAAAATTGTGGAAGTTATCTCAATCCTACTGATTTAATTAATCCAAAAAGTAGAGTAACTGGTGAGACTCCAGTTTTGAAAGAAACAATACATTGGTATTTCCCTCTTGGTGATTATCAAAAACGACTTGAAAAATACATTACAGAAAAAGATGCTCAAGAAGGCTGGAAAGAAAATGTTTTGAATTATTGCCGAAGCTGGTTTAAGGAAGGATTGCAAGATAGAGCTGTAACTCGTGACCTCGATTGGGGAGTTAAAGTCCCTATTGAAGGTTTTGAAAATAAAGTTCTTTATGTCTGGTTTGAAGCAGTTCTTGGATATATATCATCAACAAAAGAATGGGCTGAAAAAAAGGGAAGCCCTGAAGAGTGGAGAAAATACTGGCAAGATTCGGAAACAAAATACATTGCATTTATTGGAAAAGATAATGTAGTTTTTCATTGTATCGTTTTCCCTGCTATGCTAATGGCGTGGAATGATTTGAGTGATGAAAAATACATTCTCCCAGATAATGTCCCAGCAAATGAATTTTTGAATTACGAAGGATTAAAATTTTCAAAAAGTCGTGGATGGGGAGTCGATTTGAAAGATTTTCTTGAAAAGTTTCCTCCGGACCCATTGAGATATTATTTGGCCTCAATTATGCCAGAGAATAGGGATACCGATTTTTATTGGCGAGATTTTCAAGCTAAGAATAACAATGAGCTGGCTGATATTTTTGGAAATTTTGTTAATAGAACTTTATCTTTTACAGAAAAACATTTCAATCGTCAAGTTCCTGAAATTAAAAGATTACGACCAATCGATGAAAATCTTCTCAAGCAAATTCCTGAGTTCAAAAGTAAAGTAGAATTTTATTATGATAAGATTAGAATTAAAGATGCATTAAACGAAACGATGAATTTAGCTCGACTTGCAAACAAATATTTTAATGATAGTCAACCGTGGAAAACAATCAAAGAAGATTTTGAAACCTGTGGGACTACAATAAATCTTTCTTTGCAATTAATACGAACTCTCGCTGTTATGCTTTCACCAGTGATTCCATTTACGAGCAAAAAAATTTTTGAGTTATTGAATATTGAAAATGAGGATTTGAAGAAATGGAGTGAATGTGAGGAACCAAAACTTCCAGCTGGACATAAAATCAATCAGCCTGAAATAATTTTCACAAAGATTGAAGACAAAACAATAGAACATTACTCGAAAAGTCAAGATAAAAAAGAACAAATTGAACAAGAAAAGCAAGAGAAGAAAATTGATATTGATGAATTCAAGAAAGTTGAGATTCGAGTTGCTAAAATACTTGAGTGTGAACAAGTTCCTAAATCAGAAAAACTTTTGAAATTAAAAGTCGACCTTGGATATGAGCATCGTCAGGTTGTTGCTGGAATTGCTCAGTTTTACAAGCCTGAAGAAATTATTGGCAAGAAAGTTTTAATTGTATCTAATCTCAAAGAAACAAAATTAATGAATGAAATCTCTCAAGGAATGGTACTAGCTACAGAAGATGAAAATAAAAAACTCAAACTTGTCACCGTTGACGACAATCTACCTATTGGTGCAATTTTAAGGTAATATTAAAAAAGTGGAGGAAGGATGAAAGCAGTTAAACTTTTTTCTTTACTTGTTGTTTTAACCTTAGCAATTTTGTTGAATTCCTGTGCAACTTCAAAAAAGGATATTGTTTTAGCTGAATTCGATAAACAAAAAATTACAGTTGAAGAATTTGAAAAAGTTTATGCAAAAAACAATGGCGGTTACGAAGCTGCTAAAAAAGACTCTCTTCAGAAAAAGAAAAATTTTTTAGACCTGTATGTTAATTTCAAAATGAAGGTTTATGACGCAAAAAGGAGAGAGTTGGATAAACTTCCTGATGTAGTTGCTGAATACAATGATTACAAACAAAAGATTGGAGTTACATATTTACTTGAAAAAGAATTGATTGAGCCAAACATTAAAGAACTTTATGAAAAAAGAAAAGAAGAGTTGAGAGTTAGTCATATAATGTTTCGACCAGACACAGCTGGATTTGAAGGGGCTTATGTAAAAGCATTAGCTGTTTTAGATTCGATAAAGCGAGGTGCATCGTTTGAAGAAATGGCAAAAGTTCACAGCCAAGATTTTTACTCAGCTCCTTACGGTGGAGATATATTTTACATCACAGCAGGGGATATTATTCCATCATTTGAACAAGCTTGTTACGAGTTAAAAGCTGGTGAGGTTTATCCCGAACCGGTTCGTACTCAATTCGGTTATCATTTAATTAAAATTACAGATAGAAGACCTAGAATCCCTGAAATAAGAGCAAGTCACATTCTTATTGAATTGAAACCTGATTTTACATCAGAAGATTCTGCAAAGGCACTGGAGAAAGTTCTTAAGATTAAAGAAAAGATTGAACTTGGAGAAGATTTCGCTGAACTGGCGAAAGAATTTTCTGAGGATGATGGAACCAAAAATCTTGGTGGTGACCTTGGCTTTTTCTCTAGAAGAATGATGGTTCAACCTTTTGATGAATCTGCATTTAATCTTGAAATCGGTCAAGTCTCTGATGTCGTTAAGACTCAATTCGGTTATCACTTGATAAAAGTCACAGATAAAAAACAGATTAAATCTTTTGATGAAGAAAAAGACATTTTAAGGTCGATTTATCAAAGAATAAAATATAATGAAGACAAGCAGAGATATATTGACTCACTTAAGCGAGCATTTAATTACAAAGTTAACTCAGGATTAATAGAACAAATTGCTTCTAAAGCAGACACAATTCAAGTTGGAGGTCAATACTGGATAAGTCATCTTAAAACTGAATTTGGTGATTCTATAATTATAACTTATGCAAGACAAAAAATATCCGTTGATACTTTAATGGCTCGTGCAGAAATTCTTGCGGAGTTTATCAACAGAAGAATTACAAAATCGACGCTTGATAATATTGTAACTCGAATTTCAGAGGATTTATTATTAGCTGAAGCAGTTGAATATCTTCCTGAAAAATATCCACAATTTGCTGAATTGATGGAAGAATACAAGAATGGAATTTTGATTTTCAAACTTCAAGAGGAAGAAGTCTGGAATAAAATTCATATTGATGAGGAAAAGCTTAGAACTTACTGGGAGGCGAATAAAGAAAGATACCAGTGGCCCGATAGAGTAGAATATGCTGAAATTTTTGTGAGGTCGGATTCAATTGCCCAAGAAATTTATAGAATGCTTAAAGCTGGAGAAGAATTTGATTCGCTTGCAGCAAAATACACCGAAAGACCAGGCTACAAAGATAGATATGGTTATCACGGCATTAAGCCAATTTTAGATAATGCTCTTTCCCAGAAAGCTAATCAATTAAAAGAAGGTGAATTCTCAGAACCATTTCAGAACACAAATGGTTATTCGATTGTAAAATTGATTAAAAAACATCCAGCAGACTTAAAAAAATTTGAAGAAGCTTTACCAGAAGTTAGTGGTGCTGTTCAAGAAATTGAGTCTAAACGATTAGAAAATGACTATCTCGAATTTCTTAAATCAAATTACAAACCGCGTATTTACTACGATAAGCTTAACAAGACTTTTGTTGATTAACCAATTGAACTCTCAATGGTTTCTTCGAACTTGCAACTTCAAATCTTTTCGAAGACTCCATTGGAAAACTTTATTGCTAATGTATCTTATCATTCATTCGGGATGTGCTGAGGAAAAACTTCCTGAAGATTATCTTGCTGTTGTTAACGACAGAATGCTTACAAAACGAACTATAAGTTATCTCATAGATACAATTTATCTTAATAACGAAAATCTTGAACAGATAATCCAGAACTGGATAGAAATTGAACTACTCACTCAAGCTGCTCTATCAAAGGGTCTAGAGGCTAAAGATGAGTTCGCTATAAGAAGTGATTTCAATTCACGCAAAATACTCGCATCAGAGTATTTGAAAGAGAAGTTGAAAGAAGTCAATACAAATATTTCTAAAGAAGAACTTGACGATTATTTCCAGAAGCACAAAAATGAGTTTATTCTTGATTACGATATTTATAAAGTAAATCAAATTATCACAACAAATCTTTCTAAGGCAATAGATTTAAGAAATACAACTCTTTCTCAACTCGATTTTTCAAAATCTGTTAGATTGACATTTAAACCAGAAGAAATTATTAGTGAACGATATGCATTTTACCTGAAAGAGTTTGATGATATGCCTTACGAACTTGCAAATGTGATTCAGACATTAGTTCCTGGTGAAATTACTTATCCTTTTAATTTAGGAAACGGTGAATTTCTAGTAACTCAATTGATAACTAAATACAATAAAGGTGATGAACCTTCAATTGAGTTTGTGAAAGAATTGATTGAAGAAAGAATTATCTTTGAAAGACAGAAGAATTTTTATCAAGAGCTGATAAATAAATTAGCAAAAGAAGCTGATATAAAAGTAAGAGAGTTAAAATGAAAATAGTTAGAAATTTTTTCTTAGCGATATTTATTTTTATAATTAATGGATTTGCTCAAGAAGTTCTGGACAAAGTTGTTGCTGTAGTAGACAATCAATATATTCTTTTAAGCGAACTTGAATTTCAAACGCAAATGATTGCCTATCAAAGAAAATTAAATCCAAATGACCCAAATTTGAAAAAAGCAGTTTTAAATTCTTTGATTGAAGAAAAGTTGATGCTTGTGCAGGCTGAATTCGACTCTATCAGAGTAACAGAGGATGAAGTTAATCGTCAACTCGATTTTCAAATTGAAAACTTTATTCAACAATTTGGTTCAAAAGAGAAACTTGAACAAGCATACAATAGACCACTTGAAAAAATTAGAAGAGAGTTGAGAGATGATATTCGAAACAATATTTTGATACAAAAGGTCCAAGACCAAAAATTTGCCCGTCTTGAAGTTAGCAGATATGAAGTTGAAAAATTCTTTGAACAATACAAAGACAGCATTGGACTCATCCCGGAAGAGGTACAACTTTCACAGATTTTTGTTCAAGCAAAATTATCAGATTTTGATAGAGAATTTCTTAAATCAAAACTTCAAAAAATTTTAGATTCAATTAAAAATGGTGGAGATTTTGCTGATTTTGCCAGAAGATATAGTGAAGATGCTGCAACTGCAAAACAAGGCGGAGACTTGGGATTTGTCCGTCGTGGTTTGTTTTTCAAAGAATTTGAAGAAGTAGTCTTTACAATGAAAGAAGGCGAAATTTCAGATATTATTGAAACACCAATTGGTTTTCATATTGCTCAATTAGTTGAAAGAAGAGGGGAATCAGTTCGTGTACGACATATTCTCTTGAAATTGCAACCAAGTCCTGAGAGTGAACAAAAAATAATTAATTTTCTTTCAGCAATTCGGGATAGTATTTTAAGTGGGAAAAATTCTTTTGCTTATTATGCAAGACTTTATTCTGAAGATAAATCAACTGCTCAATTTGGTGGTGAGATGGGAAGAGTTCCTGTAGCTGAACTCGACCCAGATTTAAGAAATCTGATTTCAAAGATGAAAGATGGTGAAATATCACAGCCGAGAAGACTTACAGTTTCTAAAGATATGTATGGTTATCAATTGATTTATCTTGAAAAAAGAATACCCGAACATTATCCTGACCTTAATTTAGATTACAATAAGATTGCTCAAATGGCTCTCTTTCAAAAAAAACAAAAAGTTTATCAAGATTTAATTGAACAACTCAAAAAACAGGTCTACTGGGAAATAAGATTATAGGTAACAAATGTTCAAAAACGATATCGAAGCAGTTGAAGCCTTAAGTTCGAACATTAAAAAGCTAAAAAAGGAGATTAAAAAAGTAATTGTAGGTCAAGATGAAATTATAGAAAATCTTTTGATTGCTTTGCTCTCGAAAGGTCATTGTCTTTTAATTGGTGTTCCAGGACTTGCAAAGACATTATTAATTAAAACTCTCGCCCAAGCACTTGATTTGAAATTCAGTAGAATTCAATTTACGCCTGATTTGATGCCTAGCGATATTACAGGCACTGAAATCCTTGAAGTTGATGTAGCCACAAATCAAAGAATCTTTAAGTTTGTCAAAGGTCCAATCTTTACAAATATTTTACTTGCTGATGAAATAAATAGAACTCCACCGAAGACACAATCAGCATTACTTGAAGCGATGCAAGAACTTCAGGTAACTGCAGCTGGAAATAAATATCCACTTGATGAACCATTTTTTGTCCTTGCCACTCAGAATCCAATTGAGCAAGAAGGGACTTATCCATTACCGGAAGCTCAACTTGATCGATTTATGTTTAATCTCTGGCTCGATTATCCTTCTAAAGAAGAAGAAATTGAGATTGTGAAAACCACCACTGCTCAATACAATCCAGAAATTTCAAAAGTAATAAGCAAAGAAGAGATAAAATATTTTCAAGATTTGGTTAGAAGAGTTCCTGTTGCAGATAATGTGATTGAATTTGCAGTTCAATTGACAAATATGACTCGCCCTGTTGATGGAGCTATTAAAT
>Ga0209809_1001559_pt1 | contig 18098 bp, 15 predicted proteins | sample YNPMSTMetaG_FD_186172 | JGI IMG/M metagenome (GOLD analysis project Ga0209809, IMG submission 186172) | Anoxygenic and chlorotrophic microbial mat microbial communities from Yellowstone National Park, USA - YNP MS-T MetaG (SPAdes) (version 2) ...
AGAGATGGGGGGGGGTGATGGTATTGAGCCCGAGATTTACAGTTCCTAAAACTCCCGGCGTAGAATTTGTAGTTTTTCAAGGAGAAGAAGGTTCGTCTCCTCTAGAATTAGAAAGACATCATTTAAATTCAATAAAAAACTCAGATGCTTTAATAGTTTGTGATCCTAATGGATATGTTGGTACGTCTGCTTTCTTAGAAATTGGTTTTGCTCATTCTTTAGGAAAAAGAATAGTTTTTACCGAAAAACCGGAAGAATTTATTTTAAACAATTTACCTTTTGAGATAGGATTATTACTATAAAATTTTATTAGCCATTCTTAACCACTTCCTATAAGGCAAAAGAAATTTTTTTGTTAAATTTATTACTTCTTTTTTAATTTTTTCTGGTTTTTCTTTTTTGATTAAGATTCTTTCAAAAAATTTAGCAATTTCTATCATTTCCTTTTCTTTCATTCCTCGAGAAGTGATAGCTGGAGTGCCAACTCTAATTCCAGAAGGATTAAATGGAGAAGTATCAGAAGGAAGAGAATTTCTATTAGCAATGATATTTTCTTTTTCAAGTAAAGCTTCAGCAGTTTTTCCATCTAAACCAAGAGGCTTCAGGTCGATTATCATTAAATGATTATCTGTTCCGCTAGTATAAAGTTCAAATCCTCTTTTTATTAATTCTTCAGCTAATTTTTTTGAATTTTTAACAATTTGTTTTTGATAATTATAAAAATCTTTTTTTAAAGCTCTGCCAAAAGCATAAGCAATTCCCGCAATGGTATGCATATGTGGTCCTCCTTGAAGACCAGGAAAAACAGATTTGTTAATTTTTTCTTCTAATTCTTTTCTCATAAAAATTACTGCTCCTCTTGGTCCTCTTAAAGTTTTATGAGTTGTCATTGTCACCACATCAGCATAAGGAAATGGCGAAGGATGAAGGCCAGCAATAACAAGCCCAGAAATATGAGCAATATCAGCGACATGATAAGCTCCAACTTTTTTAGAAATTTCATAAAATTTTTTAAAATCTAAAATTCTTGGATAAGCAGTTATTCCTGAAATAATAATTTTTGGTTTATACTCCAAAGCTAATTTTTCAAGTTCTTTAAAATCTATTCCTTTATCTTTTACTCCATACTGAATTGAATTAAATAATTTTCCTGTATAGCTTACTTTGTGACCATGAGTTAAATGTCCGCCATGAAAAAGATTAAGACCTATAATTGTTTCGCCTGGATTTATAAGTCCAAGATAAACTGCTAAATTTGCTGGTGAACCAGAATAAGGCTGAACATTAACTGACCATTCGTTTTGATTTAATTTAAAAGCTTTCAAAGCTCTTTCTTTAGCTAAATTTTCAATTTCATCAATATATTTATTTCCTGGATAATATCTTTTTGCTGGATAACCTTCGGCGTATTTATTCATTAGTGGTGAGCCAACAATAAACAATGTTTCTAAATCAACAAAATTTTCTGAAGGAATAAGCTCCAAAGTTTCTTCTTGTCTTTTTATTTCTTTTTCAATTATTTGCCACAATTTTTTATCCATTTGGGATTTAATTTTATAATAAAAACATGATATAATTTAATTATAATAAAAACCAGCAAAAAAATTTCTTATATACATGAATCCAAATTTTATTTATTATAAAAATATCAATAAAAGATTAAAAGATCTAAAAACAAAACCAGCTTTTTATTGGGAAAATTTAGGTAAGAAATATGTAGATAAATTAATTCGATTTACCATTGACACTGTTCCTGCTTATAGAAAATTTTTAAAAGATAATGGTATCGATTATAGAAAAATAAGAGGATTTCAAGATTTAAAAAATTTACCTGTTATGGATAAAAACTCATATCTTCGTCAATATCCATATCAAGAACTTTATCCAAATAAAAATTTAAATCTTAAGACAATTTCTGCTACTTCGGGTTCCACTGGTGAGCCCTTTTATTTTATTCGGGGAGAAAATTTAGATGAACAAGGGTTATATGTATTAGAATTAGCATTTCTAAATCAATGGGATATTGAAAAATTGGATACTTTAATTGTTTTAGGGTTTGGTTTAGGAATATGGATAGGAGGTTTGCACAATTATTATATTTACTATAATCTTGGTGATAAATATAAAATAACCACAGCTCCGGTAGGTACTAATAAAGAGTTAATTTTGAAAACAATTAAAAAATTGCATCAATTTTACGATCAATTAATATTAGTTGGATATCCACCATTTATAAAAGACTTAGGAGACGAGGCCCAAAATTACAACATTGATTTTAAAAAAATTAAATTAAGAATATTAAACGCTGCAGAAGGTTTTTCTGAGGAATTTAGAAATTATATTGCAAAAACTTATAGACTTGAAAATATTGTTAATGATAATATTAACATTTATGGGACTGTTGAGTTAGGAACAATGGCGCACGAGACCGCTTTTGCTAATTTAATAAGAAGAATCGCTGTGGAAAAAGATAAAGTTTTTAAAGCAATTTTTCCTGAAGCAAATAGAATTCCTACTTTAGTCCAATATCATCCTTATATTGTTTATTTTGAAGAAAAAGAAGGAAATATAATTGCTAGTGGTTATGGAGAATCTATTCCTTTGATTAGATATACTTTTCCAGACAGGGGAGGGGTGATTAAATTTGATGAAATGATTAAAAAATTAAAATCAGTAGGAGTAGATATTTTTAAAGAAGCTGAAAAATGGAAAATCAAAGATAAGATATTAAGACTGCCCTTTGTGTATGTTTATGAAAGATCAGATTTTGCAGTTTCTTTGGTTGGAATTTTAATCTACTCCGAATATATCAAAAATGCTTTAATAAAAAAAGCTTTACAAAAATATCTTACTGGAAAATTTTCGATGTTAGTTGAGTATGATAAAAAAATGAATCAAAAGTTAGTAGTTCATATAGAACTTAAAAATAACATAAAATCTAATAAAAAAATTGAAGATTTAGCCAAAAAAGAAATTATAAATTCTCTTTTAAAAAATTCAACAGAATATAACCATTTATACTCCACAGCTTCTGAAAAATACAAAAAACAACTCGAACCAGAAGTTATTCTGCATCCCTATGAAGATCCAACTTATTTTAAACCCGGTATCAAACAAAAATGGACAATAAAATCAAACCCATAATTTTAGATGCCAAGAAAGTTGATGTTAGAAAAATAAAGAAACTATATAAACCTACAACCATAATTGATTCTTATAAACAACAATTAGAAGATTATTTTTTAATCAAAAATCCTAAATATAAATTTATTAAAGATTATAAAGACGATTTTGAAATTTTTTTAAAGAAATTTTTAAAAAATAAATCATTAAAAGAGAGTGGTAAATGGGTATATTTTCCTTGGAATAAAAAAGTTATCCATTGTTTAGATGAAAAATTATTATGTGAAACTAGAACTGCCAGGAATGTTTATTTAATTACTAAAGAGGAACAGATTAAATTTTATAAGTCAAAGATAGGTATTGCTGGATTAAGTATAGGAAGTCATATAGCTTTAACTATTTCAATGATGGGAGGAGCAAAGTATATGAAATTAGCAGACAACGATGTTATTTCTTTATCTAATTTAAATAGAATAAGATACCCCTTAGAGTCTATAGGAGAAAATAAAGCTGTATATTGTGCTAAACAAATTTATGGAATTAATCCTTACGCAGATTTAAAAATATACAGGGAAGGTATTACTGAAAAAAATATTGATGAATTTTTAATAAAACCTAAAATAGATATTTTAATAGAAGAGATGGACAATCTTTATTTAAAAATAAAAATAAGAGAATTAGCAAAAAAATATAAAATTCCTGTTATTATGGCAACGGATCATGATAATAATATTTTAATTGATGTAGAACGTTTTGATCTTGAGCCAAACCGTCCTATTTTGTATGGCCTCTTAGGAAATTTAACCTCTGAAAATTTAAAAAATATACCACCTCAATATTTAGTAAAGCTTACATCGAAGATAGCCGGGGAAAAATTTGCTACCCCAAGAATGTTAAAATCTTTATTAGAAGTGGGGAAAACAATTTATTCCTGGCCGCAGTTAGGAAATGCGGCTACTTTGTGTGGTGCTGTTGGTGCTTATTTAGCTAAAGAGATAATTTTGAAAAATAAGGAGATCAAAAGTTGCAGAGTTTTAATAAATATAGAGAAATTTTTTGGCATTAAATATAATAAAGAAGAAGTTAAAATTTTATTAAAACAATTTTCAAAAAATGATAAATAAAGAAGAAATTTATCAAATAATAAAAGCAGGAGTCCAAGCTCCTTCAGGAAGCAATTCTCAGCCTTGGAAATTTATTGTTAAAGATAATATAATCAAGGTTATAGCTTTACCAGAAAAAGATCACCCTATTTTGAATTTTAAAAACAGAGGTACCTGGATAGCACACGGTGCTTTATTAGAGAATATAGAAATTGCTGCTAAAAATTTAGGTATCAAATTGAAGTATAAAATTTTTCCTTATAAAGAGAATCCTAATCTTACTTTTGAAATTATCTTAGAAAAATTAGGTGTTAAAGATGAAGATAATCTATACGAAGTTATTTATAAAAGATCATCAAATAGAAAAAAATTTTCAAATCAAAATTTAAAACTTGATGAAAAAGAATTTTTGTTTAAAGAGGTCCAAAATTATTCTAATTTAATTTTAAAAACTATTGAGGGAGAAAACGAAATCTTAGAAATAGCCAAAAATTTAGCCTGCGATGTTTATTTAAATTTAAGCAACGAAGAATTATATAAATTGTTTGTCAAAGAAATAATTTGGGATGAGGAAGAAGAAAAATTAAGGGAAGGTAGAGGACTTTATATAAAAACAATGGAACTAAAACCTCAAGCTGAAAAATTTATGAAGTTATTAAAGAAAAGATTTTTTATAAATTTGTTTAGAAAATTAGGAATGTTGAAGGCTATTTATAAAGACACAGCAAAAACTTACTCTTCTTGCGGACTTTACGGAGCCATTTTGGTAAAAGATAATGATACAGATTTTATATACACAGGTAAATTATTGCAAAATATTTGGTTAAGAGCAACAAAACTAAATTTAGGTTTTCATCTAATAACTGGTATTCCGTTTTTATGGCAAGGTGTAAATTTCGGTAATTTAGATATTTTTAATGAAAAAGAGAAAGAAATAATCAATACTGCTTACAAAAGATTAGAAGAAATTTTTGAAAGTGAAGATTCAATAATAGCACTAACATTTAGATTAGGTTATTCAGAACCATCTTCGGCAAAATCTTTTAAAACCGAACCAGACATTCAATTTATTTAAATGAAAAAAATATTTTTTAAGAAGAGAATCCCAGAGCCTCAAGAGATGGCTATTACTGAAATAAAAGAATTTGAAAAAATGTCCCTGGATAATTATAAAAAATGGATGATCCCCTTAATTGATGATTTATCAAATTATTTAAAAATAAAATCAAAGACATTAAAAATATTAGATGTAGGAAGCGGGCCGGGTTTATTATCAAAAGAGTTATCAATACGTTTTCCCGGGGCTAAAATTACTGGAGTTGATATTTCTAAATATTCCATTAAATTAGCTAAAAAAAATTGCAAAGGAATAAAAAATATTAATTTTATAGTTTGTGATGTAAAAAATCTTCCTTTTCCTGATGAATATTTTGATCTTGTAGTTTGTAAAGATAGTTTTCATCAATTTTCCAATCCAATAAAAGCTATAAAAGAAATGTATAGAGTTCTAAAACCAGAAGGGATTATTTACTTACAAGATTTGAGAAGAGATGTACCACTTTATCTTATTAAAATGGTTTTACCTCCGGATACTTTAGCTAAAAAATTGATTTATTATTCTACTAGATCATCTTATTTGCCTAAGGAAATAAAAAAAATATTAAATAAAGCAGAAATCAAAAAATTTATCCTAAAGGGCAGGAGGTTAACAAATAAATTAAAAAACAAGTATCATAAAATCGGAATTGATATAAATAGTTTAAAACATACATTTAGTTCAAGATTAATCTTAATAATTAAAAAATGATATTACCCATTTTTTTATTATTAGGAATATCAATTATAAATATCGTAGTTCTGGGATTTATTGTTTATTCTGCTAATCCTAAAAGTGTAACCAATAGAGCTTTTTTATTTATTGCTGTAGCAGCAGTTTTATTTGGAATTTTCAATTTTCTGTATAATCAACCTTATTTAAATAATTTAGCATTATGGTTTTTAAGAATTCATATGTTTTTTGCTGTTTTGTATGCCTTTTCAATATTTTATCTATATTATGTTTTTCCTGGGGAATCTGTTTTTTATTCTAAATTTTTTAAATTCTTTTTAGTTCCTTGGGTTGTTTTTGTAAGTATTTTAACCTTAACTCCTTTGGTTTTTGAAAGAATAATATCTTTTAAGCCCGATGGAACAATTGAAGAAGCAAAAACTAATTTCGGTATTGCCATTTTTGGGACAACAGTTACATTTTTTCTCTTAAGTTTTTTTGTTGGTTTTATTCAAAAAATTTATCAAACTAAAGATAAATTATTAAGATTTCAATATATCTTAATTTTTTTAGGAGCTTTTATCACTTTTGGTTTACATATATACTTTAATTTTGTTTTACCTAATTTTAATAATAATACGAAATACACTAATTTGGCAGCGTTATATTCTTTTCCTTTTATTTTGTTTACTGCACTTGCTATTTTTAGATATAGATTTTTAGGTATAAGAGTCATACTTGCAGATTTATTTATTTTGATTCTTCTTGTATTATCCGCTATTCAAATATTATCAGCAGTAAGTTTTATAGAAATAATTTTAAGATTATTGATTCTTATTTTAATTCTAATATTTGGCGTGATTACTATAAGATCTATAAGAAAAGAGATTGAATATCGAGAAAAACTTGAAGAACTTAATAAACTTAAATCTGAATTTCTTTCTTTTGCATCGCATCAAGTAAAGGCGCCAATGGCAGTGGTAAAAGGGTATGCAGAATTGATTGTTGATGGTATTGAAAATGTTCCTGAGCAAGCTAAAGATTTTGCTAGAAAAATTAAAGAAAGTGTTGATAATTTACTAGTTTTGATTGATGAATTTATGGATTATAGAAAGATTGAAGAAGGCAAGATGGAAATGGAATTTGAGGAAGTTGAAATAGTTTCTTTTGTAAGAAAAATAGCAGAAAATGCCAGGTTATTAGCTGAAAAAAAGAATTTAAAGTTAATATTTGAGAATTCTTTGGTTGAAGGTTATGTTGAGGTTGATAAAATAAGGTTTTCGCAAGTTATTCAAAATCTTATTGATAATGCTATTAAATATACAAATGTTGGTTTTGTAAAAATAAGTGTTGATAAAAAACAAAACAGCGCAGTTATTTGCGTTAGTGATTCAGGTTTGGGTATGTCAAAAGAACTTCAAACTAAATTATTTGGTCAGTTTGTTAGAGATCCATCGATTAAAAAAGAAATCCGCGGGACTGGTTTAGGGTTATACATCGCTAAATATATTGTCGAAGCGCATAAAGGTAAGATTTGGGCAGAATCGAAAGGTGATGGAAAGGGAAGTAGATTTTATGTTTCTATTCCTTTAAAATTGTAAAATTTTTATGTATAATTTAAATAATAAAATATTTTTTTATTTTAATAAAATACAATTAAAATAGTTTAAAAATATGCCCTCGTAGCTCAATTGGTAGAGCAACTGGCTCTTAACCAGGAGGTTGCAGGTTCGACTCCTGCCGGGGGCATACAGATTGGATTAAAGATTTTTAATTTATGAAATTTCATAGTTTAGAAATAGAAAAAATTTTAGAAATTTTAGAAACTAATCTATATGGTTTAGAAACCAAAGAGGCAGAAAAAAGACTTTTAAAATATGGAAAAAATCTTTTACCAGAAGAGGAAAAGCCTTCTAGTTTAAGGATATTTTTAAAACAATTTAAAAATATTTTTAACATTGTTTTAAGTTTTGCCTTGATTTTGTCTCTTTTTCTTAATAAATTTGCTGATTCAATTGTTATTCTTTTAATTATTTTAGTTAATGTTTTTATTGGTTTCTTTTTTGAACTTCGAGCAGAAAAGACTTTAGAAAAATTGAAAAATCTTTTAAAACCAAAAGCAAAAGTTTTAAGGAATAAAGAATTAATTGAAATTTCGGCAGAAAATTTAGTTCCCGGAGATATTGTTTTAGTTGATGAAGGAGATATTTTACCTGCTGATATAAGATTTTCTGAAGTTCAAAATTTAAAAATTGATGAGTCTATTTTGACAGGAGAATCTTTACCCGTTGAGAAAGATATAAAACCATTTGATGAAAATACTCCAATTTCCGAAAGAAAAAACACTGGTTTTATGGGGAGTTATGTTGTTGAAGGTAAAGGGAAGGGAGTTGTTTTTGCAACAGGAGTTAAAACTTATATGGGCTCGGTTTATGAAAAGTTTAAAAAGATTGAACAATTTGCTCCACATTTTGAAAAACTTTCTAAAGATTTAATTCTAAGAATGTTTTTAATTGCTCTTTCGACTTCTATTTTGATTTTTTATTTCTCTTTTCAAAGAAATTATTTATGGAGTGAAAGTTTGCTTTTTGTTTTATCCTCGTTTGTTTCATCTATTCCAGAAGGCTTACCCGTGATTATTACTCTTTTATTAGTTATTAGTGCTTATGGTTTGATTAAAAAGAACGTCTTTGTAAGAAACTTCCAAGCAGTAGAAAATTTATCAGTAATAAATCTTTTGCTTTCTGATAAAACAGGAACTTTAACTGAAAATGTGATGACGGTAAGAAAAATTTATGTTGATAATGAAGAAATTGAAGTGACTGGAGAAGGGTATTCTTTAGAAGGAAAATTTTTGAAAGATGGAAAGGAGATAAATCTTTTTGAAAATTATCCACTTATAAAGCTTTTAAACATTTCAGCTGTTGTGAGTGAGGGAGAAATTATAAAAGACGGAGAGGTAAAATTTAAAGGAAATCCAAGAGATATTGCTTTACTTGTTCTTTTAGAGAAAGCAGGGGTAAAACAAGCACAAATTTTAGAAACAGAAAAAATAATTAAAAGAGAACCTTTTTCAAGAATAAGAAAACATAAAAGAGTAATTGTAGAGCACGAAAGAATTGAATCTTATTACATTGGTGCTTTTGAAAAAATTATTGAAGATTCAGATTTTATTTTAAAGAGGGATGGGATATTTAATTTTGATAGTAAAGAAGAAATTTTAAATAAGGCTCTGGAATATGCTAAAAATGGTTTTTCTGTTTTAGCTTTTGCTTTTAATGAAGCTGATAAAGAGCAAAATTTAATATTTGTAGGCCTTGTTGCTTTATATGATCCACCTAAAAAAGGAGTTAAAGAAACAATTAAAAGATTAAAATTAGCGGGAATTGATATAAGGATTTTAACTGGTGATCATAAAGAAACAGCTATTTATATTGCTAAAGAGGTTGGTTTTGAAAATTTGAATGCTTTAGATCAAAAAGAAATTGAAAATTTATCCGAAAAAGAACTTTTAGAAAAAATTAAAGATACCTATATTTTTGCAAGAATTACTCCAGAAACAAAACTTAAAATTTTAGAACTTTATCAAAAACTTGGATTTTCTGTTGCTTATTTAGGCGATGGTGTTAATGATGTTTTGGGTCTTAAAAAAGCTGAAGTAGGAGTTTGTATGGGTAAACGTGGATCAGAAATTGCTAAATCAGCAAGCGATATTATTTTGATTGATGATAATTTAAAAAGTTTAGTTTATGGTTTTGAGCAAGGAAGAAAAATTTATAACAATTTAAAAAGAACAGTTTTCTTTTTAATAACCACTAATGTTGCCGAAGGTCTAACTATTTTAACATCTTTAATTTTAGGTTATCCATTTATTTTAAAACCAACACACATTTTGTTTCTAAATTTTGTTACTGATACTTTAGTAGGAACAACTCTGGCTTTTGAAAAAGAACACGGACAAGAACTTTTAACAAAACCAAGAAAAGCAAAAGAATCTCTAATCGGATTAGATTTAATCCCTTTTCTTTTAATGATGGCGAGTACAATGATGATGCTTACAGTTTTAATTTTTGCTTCGGAATATTTATTTAATTTAGATAAAGCAAGAACTTATGCTTTTTTAGTAATGAGCTTAACACAAATATTTAATGTTTTAAATTTAAGATCATTTAACCAAAGTATTTTCAGGTTAAGTTTTAAGTTAAATCCTTATATAATTTATGGAATTTTTATATCTTTATTTTTACAATATTTTGTTTTGTTTAACCCTTTAGCAAGAGAAATTTTAGGTTTTTCAGAAATTAATATTTTTGATTTTATATTTATCTTAATTTTAAGCTCTTTTGTTTTAATTGTTTGTGAAATTTATAAAATTTTTAAAAGGAAAATGCCTTCATGGATTAAACAGATTAGAAGTATTAACTGATCTTACGAATTAGAACGGATGATGCTAATAAAAATAATTACGTGGGTATAATTCTGTCTCAAGATATTTATCTCCGCATTGAAGTTTATACATTCTAGATGGAGTGGTTTTATAAGAGTCTGCCGTGAGTTCGAATAAATACCCCTCATTAGGATTAATTTTGAAATTTTTTATTTGTAATCCATTTTGATTGCTGAGAGTACAAAGTTGAGTTTTGGGAGTATTATTTAAAATATAAATAAAATCTAGAAAAACGTTTATTTCTGTGCCATCCAAAAAATAACCACATAATTTTGAACCAGATTTTATACAATCATCATCTTTTTTAATAAACTTTATTAATGAAGAGCTTGAAAAGTCTTTATTTAATATTACCTGGTTCATACCTCCACTAAAAAATCTGAAATAAGGTTGCGGTGAGTCGAGGCTAAAAACCTGTGCTTCATCCCCATAATTTTCATAATATCTATATCCTGTATCAAAAGCATTTGCTACATGCATTGTTGCCCAATCAATTTTTCCTGTTTCTACAATTCCGGCGGATTTCTGTAATTTTTTGATAGCAGTTATAGTTTTATCATCATATTTACCGTTGATATCCTCTTTTTTCATAAAGTTATTTCTATAAAGAAAAACCTGCCAATCAAGAACATCTTCATTAAATTTATCTTCTTTTTCTGGTATTGATTCCAGAGATGGGAATTGGAATTGTTTTATAGTAATACCATCTGTTAATTTAATTTTAGGAGTAATTTTTTGTCCATCAATGGTTTTAAAATTGAAAACTTTGTTTATAAAATTGTTATTTTTTGAGTTTATAAGAATAAACCCTCCCACATTAAAAGTTTTACTTTCTGATATGTTATCATATTCCTCAAAGATATTTGAAAGATATATATATTTCTTGCCATTTTTTAGTGTTAAATATAGGTGGTTCTTGGAATCTTTATTCTCGAGAAAGGTTATTTTATCACGTGTATACGGTGGATATTCCCAGAGATCGCCGGGCACAGCAAACAATTGTGGAGATAATGTTATTGTTTCTTCTGGTTTAATAATAATAGGTTCAGAAAAAATGCAAATGTTATTTACTGATTTGCTAAATAAATCTCTATTTTTACAAATAATTTCTTCTTTATCGTTTTTTATAAATTTCTCCGGCAAAAGAATAATTGGCGTGGCTCCCTCCCCGTCTTTTGGTGGAAGAAACTTTAATGATTCTTTATTTTCGTTATTAATTTCAACAAATAAAACTGTTTTGTTAGTATTATTTGTAATTTTAAATTCATCGACAAGATCAAGAGGAGTAGCAATTGCTATTTTAGGTTCTCCAGAAAATCCTTCTTTTGAGTCCCAGTAAATATCAGCTTTACCTTTTGTTCTTGATAAAGAAGAAAGTCCGAGTTCTAAAATTAATTCTCCTTTTAATGACTCTTCTTTAATGGTGGTAGTTGTATTTATGGGAGTATTTATATTTTGTTGTTTCAAGTTGTTAGCCTTCTGTTTGTTAGAAATGTTTTGATTTACTAAAAAATATAAAAAACTTAAACTAATAATAACTAAAACTATAAAAAGCGGTACAACATAAGAAGCCCCACTATTTTTATTAAAATTTTTTATATACATTATTTATAATTCATAATTATAACATAGAGTAGTAAATTTACTTAATAATCTATTATTCACGGATTTCACGGATTTAAAACTATTCACGGATTTTACGGATTTCACAGATTATACGGATAATAATATAAAACGTATAGACTACCCAGATTAGAAGAGGATGAAGTCGCTAATCATCCGGGTAATTAACCCGGAAAAAATATGGGTAATAATAATTCGTGTTATATATATGTAGATTCGCGTGAGAATCCGAGTAATAAATATCCGCACTAATCCGCATATTAAATAATGCAAGAGGCATTAAATTTTTTAAATAAAATTATTTCTTTTGAAAGTATCTCCACTTATTCAAAAAAAGAGAGAGAAATTTTTGCTTTAGTTAAATTTTTAAAGAATTTTTTAGAAAGAGAAAAATTTAAAGTCAAAATTGTTGGTAAAAAATGTCCTTTATTTATTGCTGAAAAATTTGTTTCTTCAAAGTCAAAAACAATTGGTATTTATTCCCATTATGATGTTCAACCAGCAGAACCTTTAAATCTTTGGCATTCAGATCCTTTTAATCTAACAATAAAAAATGGCAAAATTTTTGCTCGTGGGGTAGCTGATAATAAAGGACCATTAACTCAAAATATTTTCTCTATTTTGAATTTAGTAAAAGAAAATAAACTTAAAAATAATATTATTTTTCTTTTCGAAGGAGAAGAAGAAATTGGCTCAAGAAATTTTTCTTTTTATCTTAATCAAGCTTTAAGTATTTTTAAAAATGTTGATTTATTTTTTCTTACTGATGTTGGTATGGTTAAAAAGAATGTTCCAACTATTTACTATGCTTTAAGAGGAATTGTTTATTTTGAAGTTGAAGTTTGGACAGGCAAAAAGGATCTTCATTCTGGGGTTTATGGAAATTTAGTTTATAATCCCTCGCAGATTTTATGTGAAATTTTTGCGAAAATGAAAGATTTAAAGGGTAAAATTAAAATACCTGATTTTTATAAAAGAGTAAGAAGAATAAGCGATAAGGAAAAGAAAGATTTAATAAAAAATGTTAAAAACGCAAATGAAATTAAAAAGATTGCCGAAGTTTATACTCTCAATCCTTTAGATAAAAAATACTCTTTAATTTCAGCTAAAATTTATCCATCCTTGGAGATCAATGGTTTTTATTCGGGTTATATTGGAGAAGGATCAAAGACAATTATTCCTAATTATGCTAAGGCAAAATTTTCTATAAGATTGGTTGAGTATCAAAAGCCAAAAGAGATTATTGATTTAGTAAAAAAATTTATTAAAAATAATATGCCAAAAGGAATCAAATATTCATTAAAAGTTTTAGTTAATGCCAAACCTTTCTTTAGCGACTTTAATCATCCTTATATAATTAAAACAGCCAAAGTTTTAGAAGAAGAATTTAAAAATAAATGTGTTTTTATGAGAGAAGGAGGAAGTATCCCCTCTGCAGAAATTTTGATGAATAAATTTAAAAAACCTGTTATACTTACTGGTTTTATCTTAGAAGGATCCAATATTCATGCTCCTAATGAAAATATGGATTTAGATTTATTTGAAAAAGGTATTTTAGTTTTAAGCAAAATTTATAGATTTTTAATAACTTTCAAATAGATATTTTAGAAGTTAATAATGTTTCAAAATTATTTAAGGTAATAAAAGCAACTGACAATTATTCATTTAGGATTAGAGAAAATATAATTACTAACTTTTTGATAATTTAATAATCAAAAGTTTGATAGACGTATTTTAACAACCTTTTGATATTTAGGTATAATAGGGTATAATTAAACATTCCATTTAAATTTAATTAAATATTTGCTTTAAAATGATATCCATAAAACCTGAGATTATTTTTCATAACAAATACTTTTTAATCTCTAATACTTTATTAACTTCTTTTTTAGTAATTTTTTTAATTTTTATATTTTTAATTTTTTTTAAAAAAAAGTTATCGCCTACTCCTTCTAAAATGCAAATTTTTTTTGAAATAATTTTTGAAGAGATTTTTAATTTTTGGAAAGGCTTAACAAATTCTTCGAATTTAAAAATCTTTACGTTTATCCTTACATTTTTTGTATACATTCTTTTGTCTAATTGGTTTGGTGTTTTACCTTTTATAAGCAGTTTATTTTTTAAAAATGAAGAGGGAAAAGTTCATCTTTTGAGATCTCCTTATTCTGATTTAAATATGACATTGGCTTTAGGGCTAATTTCTGTTTTTTTTGTTAATTTGTTTGCTATTTTAAAATTGAAGACTAAATATTTTTTAAGGTTTAAAGGAGTTGTGGGGGTATTTGAAATTATTTCAGAATTTGTTAAAATATTATCTTTGTCTTTTAGATTGTTTGGTAATATATTAGCAGGAGAGGTGCTGATATTGGTTATTTTATCTTTATTTCCACTTTTTGTCCCTATTTTTTTTACTGGGATAGAAATGTTTGTTGGATTTATTCAAGCTTTTCTTTTTTTTGTTTTAACAAGTATTTTTTTAAAGGTCGCCTTAAGTCAAGATCATTAAAATTTTTTAAAAATGAATTTAGATCCAAATATCGTAAAATTAATAATTTCAGGTTTAACTATTGCGTTGGGAACTATAATGCCAGCTTTTGCTATAGGTAAAATAGGCTCTGAAGCTTTAAAGGCTATTTCAAGAAACCCGGAAGCCACTTCTAAAATTCAAACTGCTATGCTTTTAGCAATTGCTTTTGCCGAATCAATAGCTATTTATGTTTTGGTTATGGCAATTATCATTAAGTTTATTTAAATGAAGGAACTTTTAAATTCTTTGGGTATAGATATAAAGCTTTTGATTTTTCAAATTTTCAATTTTTTTATTTTATTTTTTATTCTTTATAAATTTTTATCAAAACCATTAAATAGCATTATAAACGAAAGAAAAGCACAAATTGAAGAGGGATTTAAAAAATATGAAGAAGCCTTAAGCTTGATAAAGAAAATAAATAAAATAAAGAAGAAAATTTTAGCTAAAGCAGAAAAAGAAAAAGAAAAGATATTATTTGAAGCACAAGAAGAAAAAAATTTAATTTTACAAAAAGCTTTAATTGAAGCACAGATTGAGAAAGATAAAGCTAAAAGTAGATTAAAGAAAGAATTAGAAACTGAAAAACAAAATTTTTTAAATCAAGTGGAAAAAGACTCAGTAGAATTGTTTTTTTCTTTAGCTAAAAAAATTTTTAATCGTTCTGATTTAGATAAAGATTATATTAAAAAAATTTTAGCAAATAAATGAATCAAAAATCTAAGATTTATAGCCAAGTTCTTTGGGGTTACTTAATAAAGAAAGAAAAAAAATTGATTAATGATTTAATTGAAAAGATTATTTTAAATGGCGAAAAATTTTTGTTGAAAGAGATTCTAGGGGAAGTTCTAAAAAAAATAGATAAGATGAAAAATATTGAAAAAGGTAAACTTGTTTTAACTTTTAAAGAAAATGAAAAAATTGCAATAAACTATTTGAATAAATATCTTAATAGTAAAAAAGAGATTGAAAAAGTGATAGTTGATCCCAATCTCATTTTAGGCGGGAAATTTATATCGGATAATTATGAACTAGATTTTAGTTTAAGAAATATATTATGGAAGATTTCCAATTTTTAGTTGAGAAATTAAAAAGAGAAATAGAAAGATCTGAAATTAAGCCAGAATTTAAAGAAATAGGCAAGGTTTTAAAATTTTATGATGGAGTGTGCTGGATAGATGGCCTTTTTTCTGCTAAGTTAAATGAAGTTTTATATATTGAAAAAAACGATAAAGTAATTGAACTTTTGGCATTAAATTTAGAAGAAGGTCTTATAGGAGCGCTGGCCTTAAATAATCAGGATAGCATAAAAGAGGGAGATGTAGTTAAATCTTCCAAAAGAGTTATTTCTGTTCCTGTATCAGATGGATTAATAGGAAGAGTAATTAATCCTTTAGGGAAACCTTTGGATGATAAAGGAGAAATTTTTTCTTCAACTTTTTATCCTGTTGAAAAAGACGCTCCTTCAGTATTAGACAGAGAGCCTGTAAAAACGCCTGTTCACACAGGAATAAAAATTATCGATGCTTTAATTCCTATAGGCAGAGGACAAAGAGAGCTTATTTTAGGAGATAGACAAACTGGTAAAACTTCTTTGGCCTTAGATATTATATTAAACCAAAAAAATGACCATCTTAGAACTCCGATTTGTATTTATGTAGCTATCGGTCAGAAACTTTCCAAAGTAAGAAGAATTTATGAAATATTAAATAAAAATCAGGCTTTAGATTATACTATTTTAGTAGTAGCTTCTGCTGATGATCCAGCTGTTTTAGTTTATCTTGCTCCTTATGTTGGTTGTGCCATAGGAGAGTATTTTATGGATAAAGGAGAAGATGTAATTGTTATTTATGATGATTTAACAAAGCATGCTTGGGCTTGGAGAGAAATTAATTTACTTTTGAAAAGACCTGTTGCAAGAGAAGCGTATCCAGGAGATATTTTTTATTTACATTCGAGATTGCTTGAAAGATCTGCAAAAATTAAAGGAGGAGGCTCGCTTACTGCTTTACCAATTTGTGAAACTCAACTTGGGGATATTTCTGGATATATTCCAACTAATTTGATTTCAATTACTGATGGTCAAATTTATTTAGAAGCAGATTTGTTTAAGGCTAACTTCAGACCAGCTATTAACATCGGACTTTCTGTTTCAAGAGTTGGCTCAAAAGCCCAAACAAAAGCTATGAAAAAAGTTTCTGGTCGTTTAAAGCTTGATTTAGCTCAATTTAGAGAATTAGAGGTCTTTGCTCAAGTAACCACAGAACTTCCAGAAGACTCAAGGAAAATAATAAAAAGAGGTAAAATACTTCTTGAGATTTTAAAGCAAAAAGACTTGGAACCTGTAAGTTTTGAAAAGACAATAGTTTTGTTGTTTGCTGTAAATAAAGGTTTTTTTGATAATCTTGAGATAGAAAAAATTAATATAATCGTAGACAAGTTAATGAAATATTTTGATTTAAATTCTTTAGACACTTTAGAGAAAATAATAAATAAAATGGATTTGGATGAGGAGTTAGAAAATGAATTAATTAGTAAATTAAATTATTTTTTTGAGAATTTAGATGTCTAATATATCGACAGTAAAATTAAGAAAAAAAATAAAGAATCTAAAGAATTTTCAAAGGATGACTAAATCTATTAGTTTTTCAGCAGCTTTAAAATATAAAAAAATTTATAAAGAGATAAGTAATTTAATGAGAAATGTTTTTTATTTTATTTCTTTGGCTAAAGAAATTTATTTAAGGAATAAGATAATTAATAAAATAATTTTTGAAACTAAAGCTACTGATGAAAAAAAATTAATTATTATAATTGCTTCAGATAGGGGATTGGCTGGTTCTTTTGATAATTCTATTTTTAAGAAAGCAGAAGAGTTTATTGAAAATAATGGTTCAGATAATTTTTTGCTTGCCACCATAGGAAATAAAGCTGAAAAATATTTTTCTAAAAAATATAATCTTCTTTTTTCTTTTTCAAATTTCGAATCCGTCTTCCCCAAAAGTTTTGCTTCAGAGTTTATTAATTATTTAAATTTCTTAGTTAAGAAAAATAAGATTTCAGAAATTTATTTTATAAGACCCAATCTTTCTTTTTCTGGTTTTTTTGTAGAGGATTTAAAAGTTTTTCCTTTTGATTTAGATACTTTAGAAAATATTATTTTAAAAATTATGCCTAAAATGAGAGCGTGGCAAGAACTTAAAATAAAATCTGAGTTTAAGTGGAATTTTGAATATATTTTAGAGCCTGATCCCGAAACTTTAATAAGGGTTATTTATGAAAATGTTTATTTTTTGATTATCTATTCTATTATTTTAGAAGCTCAAGCATCTTTGGAACTTACAAAAACAATCACAATGAAAAGAGCCTTTGAAAACTCGGTAGAGTTAGAAAAAGAAACAACATTAATTTATAACAAATTAAGACAGCAAAAAATCACACAAGAAATACTCGAAATTTTTTCTTCAAATGATTAAGGGAAAAAAGAATTTATATAAAAAGGATAAA
>Ga0209809_1001563_pt1 | contig 18072 bp, 21 predicted proteins | sample YNPMSTMetaG_FD_186172 | JGI IMG/M metagenome (GOLD analysis project Ga0209809, IMG submission 186172) | Anoxygenic and chlorotrophic microbial mat microbial communities from Yellowstone National Park, USA - YNP MS-T MetaG (SPAdes) (version 2) ...
AAAACCATTAGGCATTCTATATTCTAACCTTGTCGGTAAACTTCTGTAAACATTTTCCCCCTTCATCTTGTAAGAATAACCGCCTTCCAAAGTAGCAGAAGAACTTATATCACACGGACAAGGCAACTTCGTTATAGCCGAAAGCGCAACATTCATTACATAACCATTACCTATAAAAATCATCTCCGACGGGTTTGAAAAAAACTTCGTAAACATCATAGGCGCATCTACATTTACATTAGAACCTATATTCCTATTACTGTCAGCCTGCAAACTAAATGAATACCCTTCACATAACAAAATCATCTGATACAACTCTATCTCTGTAGTAAACTCAGATATGCTTACACGCTTGACAAAAAACTTGGGCTTTTTTAATACGAACTCGAACTGATAGTTTCTCGGAAGATTATCTGTATTGCTTGATTGAAAATCGCCGTTTATAGGAATTGTTATTCCCATAAACTTTGCTTCCATAAAAATTCTAAATGGCGGCGCAATAGGCTCAGGCGCAAAATAAGAAATCTCAGACTTCAAATAAAACACATTATTATATAACCCATTTGTCGGATTGTCAAGAATTGAATAAATACTGCTCGTCTTAAACTCTGCCGATACCAAAGTACCTGCACCGCCTCCTGCACCTGGTGGACACGGCGCATACTGCGGTGAAGCACTGTACCTGCCCCATAACCGAATCGCCTCATACTCGGCGTATAAACCGTGCGTCATACGCTACACCCGCCTACTGCCCAAGCTCATCAAGGAAATCCTGCACATCGTATACCCGCATATAGGATACCGACGCCATCGACGGAAAACCCTTGTCTAACGGCTTGTCTACCGCTATACTGCGCTCCTTGTCGTAGCTATACTGCCGACGCCTAAACGCCTCATCCAACATACGCTTAATCACACGAATATCATAATCTGATAGCACCATAAAAGCACCTCCTATAAGTTATCCCAAAACACAGCATATTCGTTGTTTTGAGTATCTCTATAGTTGACTAACTCTATCTCCATAGTACCTTTCAAAATCTTGTCATTCCCAGAATAACTCAAGGTTGAATTTTTCACTATACCTTTACCAAACCTTTCTACCCATACTTTTCTAAACATACCAGGCACAAGCCCTAAAACGCTTAGATTTAATACTTTTCTGCCAAGCAAAATTCTATACGAAAGATTGCGCAATATATTTTCAAGCACTTTACTTTGATGAACAGGAGAGTAAGTCACTACAGGAATATTCCTGCCAATAAAGAATTCGTAGTTTGGGTCTTCAACGGCACGCCTGTTTACGCTTATATGAGTTGCATATTGACCAGGTATAGTTGTGCCACCATAAAGCACAACCATTGTACCTATCGGTCGTATAATGCTCAAATCCGCATCTGTAATCACACTATCTTTATGTATCCTACCATTGTTTTCTTTCCAAGATTTATAACTCGCAAAAGACCAGTGTATTAAATCTGTATCCCTAATCCTAAAATCTTTGGGCAGGTAATAAAACTTGCCACGAATATGACTGTAGTAAAACCACCAGCCGCTAAATTCGTTAACTATCTTGCGTATAAAATCGCCAAAGTTATTCGGCGGCTCAATTACATATCCGCTATGAATAGTCGGTATAGGCGGTTGCAAAACAACATCGGATAACTCGTTTGTGTAATCCGTTATAAAGTCTGTAAACACATTAAACCCAGCACGATAAAGTATATCCCTTATCGCAAATATATGCGTATAAGCATTAAAACTTTCCGCAACTATAGGAACCATTTGCTTAACTTTGTGTATAGGTCCGTGAATATTCAAAGTAATCAATTCCTGCTTTTTGAAATCATCTTCTGTCCTAACAACTTTTACAGTAATAGGCGTTTCCATATCAGAAACACCCCTAAAAATCACCATAGACTTGGCAGGTATACCCAACTCTTCAGCAGGTATATTGTTCCAACTGTTAAAGTCAAAATCAGGGTTTGGTTCCCAATTGTTTTCTCTTGTCATATCTACAGCAATCAAAACATTATACTCAACCATATTCTTGAGAAAATCATACTGCCCGTCTTCGTTCCATATTGTTATCTGCCCGTGTTCTTCAAACACAGACCCCCTGTTTATGGAAATATTTACTATCCTACTCATCGGAATTACTACTTTAGACGGCACACGCAAATAGCCTTCAATTAAAACACCAGGTTGTGCAATATATGCACCATAAATTGGAACAGGTATTGTGTACACCCTTACCGCTTCATCAATAACTCCTGAGTAGTCTACATTCCTAATTGCGCTAAACACAAAGGAGTAAGCAGGATAATCTAACGATGAGGGCAAAGACGGCTGACTTGCGGTAGGTGTTTGATAGTTTATATTGTCTCTTTCAACTTGCTGGGGGCTATTTTCTTCTATCGGTGTAAAATCGTTTCTGTTTCTCTGTCTAATATTGGCTAACACAACGACCTCGTTTCTGTGAAAGTGATAATTAAAGTTTCCAACTAACGGTGTTATACTCACATTTTGTGGCGAGTGTATAATCCCTGTCATCACATCGCCTGTTTCAACTTCTGATACACGCTGATAGCACGGGCAGGTAATCGAATAAAACACAGAATACAACCCGCAAAGATATACTCTCACATCTTCTGAAGGGTCTACAACTATATTATTGCTGGTATCGCAATATCTAAATGCCGTTCGTATACCGTTTGTCGTTAATGCATTAATATAAACAGGCATTTGCGTTTTGTTTTTACCGCGCCAAGCAGCAGCAATATATTCTTCTTCAGTAGCAGAACCGCCTAAATAACGGGTATTATTGGCAAGTTTTTCCGATAAACTCTCGTCTACACTGTTATTGAGTATCTTGTTGTGAAACTCTATATGCAAATACCCATCCATTATATAGCGTATCGTAAAACCTACAGAACCTTCACTGTGCGGGCTAAGAAAAGAACCGCAATATTGAAACGCTTTGCCGTCGAAATCAGTCAAGTTTTGATACTCTACACAGCGAACATTACCGATAACCTTTTCTTGCCTCCCAGAATGACGCTGATAAACCTGCACCAACTTCACTCTTCCTGCCTGACCGTAAATAAGGTAAAGAAAACAATTCGTGTGTATTATGCCGATAATATCTATGGCTTCTTTTGTTGTAGACTTATCCCGATAAGGGGCATAATAAGTAAACGGAACCATTAAAAAGGTTATCCCTTCATCTCTACTCTTTTTGTACCTTCCGCAACGCACCAAAAAACTTCTCTGCGCATTAAACCGAAAATGGTCTGCGTCTAAACTAACCCAGTAATCTATAGATAACTCAGTAGGTCTTTTGTCTACATAATCTTTCTTGCTTATCTTAATTAGATTGGGGTCAGAAAGTTCAGCAATAGATTGGTTAATACCGTCAACTGCATAAGTGTATGGAACAAAGTTATCGTTTTGATACTTGTAGGTCTTTTTTGAAACATAAAATGGCAAAACTACTTTTCTCTGCCCAGTATTAGTCGACACATTCCCGAAGTCTATATTCTTCCTAAACTGGAAATAGTTTGCAACTTCGGTCATAAATGGAATACTGTAAGACGGAAACCCAGTAGCAGAAGCCCTGTTGAAGAATTGATTAGTCGGTAAACTTGCACCGCCTGTCAATTCCCATATTCGCGAATAAACATATGCAGCAGAACTGCTTGCCAAAGTATAACCAGCATTAATGATACAGTTTAAGTCTGGAATATACTTAATAGTGTTGCCGACCAGAGAACCAAAATACTTTGGCGAACCAGCAATTAAATGGCTTGCGTCTAAATATTGATTAGAAGGCGGTATCCTAAAACTGTTTTCGCGATAGCCGTTTATAATTACATAAACAGGCTTTTGGAAGTTGCCGTCCATAGACGCCATATTAAAACCCCCCAGCGTTTATGAGTAGCGAACGGTAAACGCTTGATTGGTAAATATTCGGTACACCACGCGCCGTAGTCGCCAAGAAGTCATTCAAATTCATACGCAAAGTGTTTAGCGTCCTATACTGCAAATCCATTAGCCGTGTCTGTGTACGCAATTCTTGATTCATCGATACCAGCACATCTCCTTCTTCACCCTTGAAAGCACCTGCTAAACCTGCAATTGATAAACCAAGCAAGGGCACGCCCAAAAACGGCTTTTTGATAGAAAGAACAACCGAAGCAAGCGTCATTAGTGCCCAGAACAGTTTCTGGTTTTTAACCAAATATTGCAACGCTGAAACCATATAGGTAATCGCAGGAAGAAGTGTTTGTGCAAATACTAAACCTATATCCTGAATTGCAATCTTAAGTTTAGCCCATTCAATATTGAGTTTGTATACATTCAGTATAAACTCTTTAGAATAGGTGTCTATATTCTGCAACTCTTCAAGTATTCCTGTTTCCTTTAGCATCAGCAACTGCGAAAAGTTTTCGCCGAGTAATTCTCTACCGATAGACACACGCTTTGATACATCAGGCAACTGCATTATCCTATCAAGCACTTCATTTAATGCTTCCAAAGGTGTCGCGTTTTCCAATTCAAATGGTGAGAGACCAAGCCAACCAAGCATTAAACGCGAACCCATTTTATTCTTGGTTATATTATCTGACAACTTCTCTATCGCATTATTGACAAGACTAACATCATAACCTATAGTTTTGAAGAACCTACTCAATCCAAACCCAGCACTTAGAGACATTCCAAGATTGACAGAAGTGTCATATGCCGAACGAATATTTTCTGATACATTATACATTACTCTTGCAATACTCACAAACATAGCAAATAGACTCGCTGCCAACCCCACAATAGACATAATCAGCATTCTGATACGCGCAATACGATTAATGACCGCTTCATTTCCTAACTCATCAAAAACTTTGCCGAGTTGTTTTGCAAAATCTGCTTTTGATAACTCCGATAATCCTTCTTTTATTCTTGACAAATCTTGCGCCATCGCGCGTCTGAATTCGTTAAACTCTCTCGACCTTGTCCTGTTAAACTTTTGAGCAAACTCTGTATAAAGTCTTGAAGCACGATTGGCTGATTCCTGCGCCTGCCTAAATGCATCTCTTGCTTGGGCAAACCTGCCTTCTCTAAATAAACGAGACGCTTCCCTTAATCGAGTTTGGTACTCTATAAACTCATTCTTAAAACGCTTGAAATTCTCTACCGCTTCCTGTGAAACAGCCGTAGTAGGTATAAGTGTTTCTATATCCAATAGTTTAGCAACAGAACTACTAATACTCGCACTCAAGTTTTCTATATTCGTAATCGTTTTTGCAACATCTTCTCTTAAACCTTTGAAATACTCCTTACGCCTGTCTGTTAATTCCATCAGTTTATCGACAGGCATTCCTAACTGATTAGCGTAATCCGCCATAAATGGACGCGCTAAAGCGTCGCTAATCTCCTGAACTTGTCTCTTGAAAACAGACAAGCCATACAGCGTAAACTGTGTTATCAAGTAATCCCTAACTACTGCCATCGTCGCATCCTACTTTCGCGCTCTAACTCCTGCAACGCCTTCTGCTCCTCAACATAACTACAATAAAGAATATACATATCCTGACTATCCATAACGCATTCGTGTATTGTACGATGCATATACTTAATACAAGCAACTCTTATAATTCCAATCAACTCAACTATAAACTCTTCTAACTCTGACCGACTAAAGGGAAAGGTGATTTAGCATTAACCGAAGACAATAGCATATCAGAAATTTCTGAATTCAACGCGAATATCAAATCGGCACGATGAAGAGAAAGGAACAACCAATCTTCCATCGTCATATAAACTCTTTTATCATTCTCTATTGCACATACCGTATGAACCAAACGATAGCACATTTCTACAACTGTGCTATCAATTTCTTTCGCTTCGCCATCAATATACAACCTGCTGTACTTTGCTTTTGTCTCATCGCTAATTGTCATCAACCTTACAATATCCGAAAGATTAGATGACAACTTTATCTCAAACTTAAGATTAGTCTTCGGGTCTACATACTCTCTCGTATTCGGCACATTCGCTGCTGCCAACCGATCAACTATTGAACGCTTAATATCATCCGACATATTATTAACCTCCTAAACTTAAACAGAAATAATCGAACCTATAATCATCGAACCAGACAAACTCACTGTCGCCATAGACTCGGTAATATTCAGCGTCGCTTCGTCCAGAACGAATATACCGCGCACGCGAAGCGCAAGCGTTGCCCCTGTCGCGCCTGCACCCCAAGTACCCGCCATCTCAACTGCTATCGCCCAGCGTCCCACATAACCACCGCCTGTAGCACGCAACACTTCAGACATAAAGTCTAAAGTCGCTGTCGCTGAAGGCAACAATAACGCAAACTCCATAGAACAGTTTGCATCTAAGTAATTAGGTCTTCTTTGCGGATACATTACTAACGCTTCAAATTCTGCAAACTCTAAACTTGTGCTTAACTCAACCCTACTGGCTACTAAATCTACTACGGGAAGTGTAGCAAAATTGATTTGCGGATTACCGCCAGCACCTGTATAACCAGGCATATTTTCAAAGTTTGCGGTATCCGATTCATTAACAAATCCGAGTTTTACATCTATCTCACGACCAACAAGACCAAGTAGCATATCAGTTTACCTCCTACACTAAAGCTGCACTAACACCGCTTAAGTCGTAAGGCACTATAGTTATCACTTCTTCAACCCTTGTCTTTTCTGCACTTGTAGAAACAGATTTAATAGCACCATAACCCTGAAAACGAGTAATTTTGTTATTCGTCTTATTAGAGACATCAATACGAAAAGAGCAAGTAAAGTTTCCTGTCATTTCCGCAGGAAACAAATACTTCTTAGAAACTGTTCCAGTTTTGTGAACTAAATCAAATATGCTTCCGTTAGAACCGCCAGCATTTCTGACAATATAGCGTGTGATATTTATATTGAAATCCCATCCAACGGGTTTTCTGATTTGAACACAATCGCCTATACCGCGCAATACAGCATTATTGAGAGACATACTGATAGAAAAGTTAGTAACTCCAGACAATATATTGTTATTGTCAAAAACAAAAGCATCTGGCGGAGCGGCTGACATATGAGAATAGTTAATCACCTTGAAGTAAATTGTTATCTCACACGGTGTAGCATAGTAGTTCGCTGACAACATATTCTATCACCTCATCTTATTTTGCGTGCGTATTCGAGAAGCCTACTAAAAATTGGTCGTTCAACCATTTTGGTTCTACCGTATTCCGATGCCCTGATAAAGAGAGAATACGGCGCAACATTCTCTATGACAAATACAGATTTCGGATTATTGCTTTTTGCGCCAAATACATTACTGTATACACGCCAACCGCGTTTGAATTGGCGTCCTCTATAACTCGCACCTGCTGTAGGGTCGTTGGAATGGTCATTTATAATATGCCAATAACTGCTCGGTATTTGTGGTCTTCGCCTTGCATAAGGTCTATAACGACGCAAATACTGTAGCGTTATACCGCCACTACTCCATTCCCTTGCTTTGTTCAAAACTTTGTTTTCGGTTCGTTTTATCCTTGCAAAATCGGTCAGTAGTTTTCTGTCTCGTTTTCTCTTTACAAGAAACTCTGATACTTCTGCAGAATTACCGCTATAGGTAGCATTCACATTAAGGTTAGAGTTTCCAAAAAAGGTCGATGAAGCGAAAGACTGAACATCAAAGTTTCGTGAAGAAACCCCACGAAACTTGACACCTATCTTTACATCAAAAGTTTTCCGCTTAGGCATTTACTATTACTCCTTCAGCACTGCTATAAGGTGTAGTATCGATTATGGTCAGCGAATAACTTGCATAATGGCATATATAGTTCGCAAATTCAAGATAAGGAGAAGCGAAGTCTGCCGACAATGGCGTTATAATAAAAGTGCTTGCATCAACTGGCAGTAAACCTATATCTCTTACTCGGTAATCGTAATTCCTAAACCTATCCAGAAATGCTTGCACTCTTTCCCAGAATACTTCTTCGGATTTGTTTTCCCGCGATACAGGAAGAAACAAATCAAACTTGTAGTTATACTCGACTTGCACAGTGCCTATCGCTGCATACTCGCCCCCGAAAGTAACCCTATCACCATTAAAGTATGCAAATAAAGTTAATGGCAAAAGCCTGTAATCGACATTTGCATTCCGAGAAAAGATTTTAATCCAACTCGGAAACTCTTTGTCTATAGAAACATTCACATAACCAAACCGATACTCAATAGGCAATCCGCTAATGCAGTATCTAACTACCGCATCAATATAACTGTTATACTGCACAATCTTAGTCCTGTAAGCGTTGTTCAATTCGTCCTCCTAATCGCCCTTCTGCGTTCAATATAAGAGACTGCATAGCCTGCAGAATAAGGCGCAACGCCTTCATCAGGAATATTCAGAAGTGAGTATGCACGCTTCTTATACATCTCGGCTAACTCCATAAAGTTTTTACCGCGTCTATCGTAAGTCATCTTATCCGCATTAATATAATTTTCTACCATTTGTGATACACGCGCTACCGATGATAAGCAAGCATAATAACAAGCAAGATATTTGATACCGTTTATATCATACTGCGGTACTTCACTAAGCAAGTTATAAGGAACAGTATAATGCATTCTCATCCTGCCCTTGTACCTAAACAGTATACGCAACTTGTAAGTATCCGTTTCAAAGTCTTCGTACACATCATAATAGTTAGAACGCACATAAGTACCTGCTAAAACATAAGTGTACGGAGAACTATCTACATTAACCAACTCTAACCCGACGACTACAGAAAATCCTTCTTTCCAGTTTGAAGCGATTGCTTGTATATCGTATTCTGCATAGTTAGAAGAATCAACATCGAATTCTGCTGTTTTTCGCAAAGGATAATACGACATGTACTCCATAAATGCTGTGTTCACAGCATCTTCGTATGCTTCTCTTGGCAGGAATACAAAGTCTTTATCGCCAAGTATTGAAGCAACCAGACTTGCCAACTGTGTTTCTGTCATAATTGCCGATTTCTAAAAAGTGGATAAGGGGATAGGCAGAATATCCCCTTATCCTATCGACCCGTTCGCGTTGCTGTTGCTGGGCTATAAAAGACGCACATTTACATCGACATTCGCTGGCGCATTAGAGTTATTGGAAGTACCTCTAACAACCAGTGTGTGATTGCGTGGTATTACTAAATTGTTCAACGGAATAGTAACCAGTGTTGTGCTTGCTGGCAAGTTTACAGTTTGTGATGCCGTTACTGTGTTAGAAGGGTTAACAACTTCAACAACTATACTTTGCGCAGCGTTGTTAGTAACGGTTTGCCTGATAGTAATACTATTAGCAAACCAAGTGTTATCGGTAGCATTTGTGCGCCTAAGTAAAATAACATTCGCAGCCCAAGTAGCCACAAAGTTTCCGACATAAATAGGTCCGTGTTTGTGTTCCTGAAGCATTTTTTACCTCCTATGCTATTACGCAGGTTGTATTTGCATAAAGCTACGAAAATCAAGAACCGCAGCACCGTAGACATGCCTAATCTTGTAGGTAATCTTATCCGCAAAGAACATCGTACCTACATTAGGCAAGTCTTGAATAAACATTTCTGGCTGTTCAGACCCGAGAAATCCTACTTCTATCGTTTCAAATCGACGCGGGTCTGCTACGAGAAATACTTGAGTATTGTTCGTGCTAAACGGATGAACAATATATTCAAGACCAAAGGTCTTTACAACATTTTCATCCGTTGTGAAACCGCCTTGCCCGCGCTCAAATGGTTCGCTACCTTGCGATGAAGCACCACGAGTTGCAGGTACTGCTTGATTCATCGTGGCGAAATACATAAACTCTTCGAAGTTTACGCTTCCGACAACATACTTAGGCACAACACCTGCAGGCTTGCCAGAGTTAGGCTCAGGTAGCAATCGTTGCGCAACACGCGCACGAATTATATCTTTGTAGGAGACGCCATTTGCTGCAGTGTAGGTAACTATATTCGATGCGTTTCCAGAACCAGGCACAGGATGAGCATTAGAAAATAGCGGTTGCCCATCGTAAATATTAAGGTTATCAAAAATAAACGCCATTACAAACTCAAAAAGTGTACGCGCAGCAGCGAATGATAGTTTCTGCGGAATGCGCCTTATTGCACCCACATCATCATTCATAATGGCTTCCCAAGTTAACTCTTCTGTACCGCCACGCTTAGAAACAGCGTATTGAATATTCTCTTCAGTTGGAGAAGATAGATTGGGATAGTTTTGTGCTTCCTGCACAATAGGTAGATTTGTATAACCACCCAATCGGATACGCACTTGCGGTCGGAAGTCGTTAACATTTACGACACGCGCAATATTGCGCCACGCTTGTAGTTCGATTTCGCCATCGTATTCTCGCAGGAGTTGGCGATACATTAGATTGCCAAAAGCAATCGCCCAGTCGCCGAGAGAAACACTGTTCGCAATAAGCGTGCTATTAGGCAAACGGTTAGATGCTTCGATGAAGGCAGAAAGGCGACGCTTATCGCAGTTTTTCAGGTTTCCAGTCACTTCGTAATCGCCCGTTGTAAGTTGCCATATTTTGCGTACAGAACGGATAGGCGGTACGCCGTTAACTGGTCTATCTTCAAAGAACGCAAGAATACCGTTAATAATCTTATCCTGTTCATCTTGAGAAACATAGGCAGGATAAGCATCTTTAACTTGACGCTCGCGCACCTTGTCGTAGAATGAATTGTATTTCTGAATAGAGTTTTCAATAGCTTCTTCAGTGATTAGTTTTTCGCTATTCTCAAACTCTTTCCTGACAAGTTCGCGCACTACATCGTCTACATTATATCGCGCGAGTGTGTTTTCAAGTAGTAGACGATTGTAGCTGCGAATAAAAGTCTGATTTTGAAGCAGGTCTATTGTGTTGTTGGCGACAGCAGTATTCTGGTTTTCAACCTTACTCTGCTGTTTTTCGCTATCGCCAGAACCATTTTCCACAGGAACAGTTTTAATTTCGTCCATATTCGCATTACCTCCAAAGTTATTTATCGCATTTTGAATAGCACGATTACGCACGCTATTCAAAAACCGACCTAAAGTAGCAGGGTGAATAACAAAGTCAACGCTTTCAACTTCTGTTATTTCGTTGACATTAATAACCTGCTCACCCCACATTTCTGTTATTTCGTAATTACACCAAAGCACGGCAGACAATCCAATATCTATCCCAGAAGAGTTCAACTCTTCTATCAATTCTTCATATTCCTTTTTGTGCTTGAATATCACAAGGTCTGCTGTTATACCTTTGTTTTGCTCATCCCAACGGGCATTTTTGAACACACCGACAATCTCTGTCGGATTCCTATCGTATTTATGCCCGTCAATATAAAATGGCACATTTTCAAATTTGTCAACACTATTCTTCAAAACATTTTCCGAATAGTAGACATTATGCCTTGCCTTGCCAGAGTTAATCAAAAGGCAGGTCTTCTTACCGCCTTCTTGCTGTTGTATCCGTACCTCTGTCTCGTTAACCACACGCCGACTCTGTTTCATAGCCTACCTCCTATTATACCCTATCGCTGACAGGAAAGTCAAGTCCACCTCTGCTATTCGTACAGGAAATAAACATCATCAGGTATGCTTGCGTACTGATCAAGACCAGGATAGAAATCAGGTGGTCTATACGCTTGCAACTTAACACTACCACTGGGCGGTATATAGGTATCAGGTATATGAATTTCAGTAATCCGTGAAAGTTTTGTTCCCGACGGCAACGCAGCCCCAGACACTGCAGTAGGTAATGCTTTTTTCTTGTTTGTTATTTGCAAACTTGATTCAGTAGCATTCTTTATATAGTATTTTCTTAACAAAGTTCCAGTCTGAATTTCCCAAGTCGTGTATCTTTCTTCCTCTGTTCCACTTGGCAAAACATAGATAGAACGAGTATAAAAGGTAGTAGGGAAATCGTCAGGCACAATAAACATATAGTCGCCCCAATACTTTTCGCTTTCTGGTATCTTGCTGGAATACAAAGTCTGCTGTATAAAGAAGTCGTATTTTTTATGATTGGTATATTGTGAACTGTTAACTGGATTAATAAGAGAAGTATCATAAACACCGACTAATTCGTAATACCCATCATCTTCTACGCCCATAAAATATTTATGTAAATACTGATAGTCCGACCATATATCTAAAATCTTTTTAGACAAAGCGTCATTGCACAGTTTACCGAAACTGCGTTTGTTATATATCTGCAATACAGAATTGGCAACGGAGAAAAACAAAATCTCTATATGCGACCCGCGAATGAAGTTTTCATTATTAAGAAAGTCAAAACATTTACGCGATGCGTTATACATAAACGCTGTCACTTGCGGTACGCCAAAATCTAAAATATTCGGATAGTAATCAGGGTTCGTGCCATCGTGCGCATTATAAACATACAACAACTTCCTGTAATACTTGCACATATAGTGAATATACTCGCGATACTTATTGTATAAAGTATCGTTAAAGTTCATCTCAATTCACCTCCTAATAGTTTTCTGCAACGGGCAAGTTAGGCTTACTTTCTTTGCCTTTAGTTATCCTACCACGCAAGTCGATAGACTTGCTACCGCCTAACCATTCAAATTCTGCAATATCAGCATAATGTTCAATTACTTCTCTTGCTTTCTCTTCATCAATAAGACCCAACTCCAACGCACGCGCTATTGTCGTTATGATACCATTCATTTCGCTTATATTGATAATACGCTTATTTTCAGGTATCTTTTTATTCACAATATCGCCTATAATAGCACGCGCGTTTTCGTCATCTATCCAGCCACGCTCACGCGCTACCTTCAACGCCGATGAAGTCTGATAAAGGGAAACTGCAATATGCCGAATCATTTCTGTATGATACTTGCGATACCCAATACAAAACTCAAGGTTAACATTATACTTCGGCAACAAACCAACTTGCTGACACGAATACAAAACAGCATTTACAACAGTTTCTACAAATGGTATATAAATCCTGTTTATGATATAGTTTATATATCTTGATACAAGTTCTGTCTCTTCAGGTGTCGATTTTTCAACACCCAATTCCGCACGCGACAATACCGACATACCATTCGCAATATGAGAAAGTATCATTTGCGAATCGCGATAGGCGTCTTCGCTTTGCAACTGCGGTGTAATGATTTGCCATTTCTCTTTCTCGTTGTGAAACCTTATCCCGCCAGAATTGGGCAAAGGTTCACGACGAAACTCTTCAATACGCCTGCGAATAGTCTCACGCTCTGCACCTTCTAAAGTCACATCCCATATATAAGTATTTGCCAACTTCTGCCTGCGCAACCTATCCGTCACAAACTCATCATAGGCATAAGCGTAATCCATTATCGTTTCTATGATACTACGCCCACGCATAAACGGAAAGTTATTGATAGCAAAGTATAGCACTTCGCCTTCTATTCTGATTTCTTTTTTAGTTTTAGAAACACGCGCTATCTTCTTTCTAAGTGAACGCCCGTTTATATCGTAATACGAACCGATAGCATCCTTAGAAAAGTCAGGCTTCATAAACTCTATTTCAGAAAACACAAGCCCATTATTTTCATCGTGATACACATTCAAAACCATATCCGCAGGTATATAGCCAAACTCGTACCCGCCGTTTTTATATTCGATGAGAGGAAGAAACAGTTCACCATCAATACAATACGCACGCAACATCAATTCAAGAAAAGTATCAAAACTGTAATTGTATGGCAGTATAGAAACATATTCCCTAAACGCATTTTCTATCTTGCTACTTTCAAACTCTATATCTAAACCGTTTTCAAAAAACAGCATCAGCGGTTTATCAACCATCTTGCGAATAATAGGACTAACATAATACAGGCTACGAGCCACACGAACCAGATAATAGCGTTCATATTGCTGAACATCGAAACTATAAGGCGTACCTGTAAGACGCCTAAATCCTATCGTTTCGTCGTATAAACTCGTCAACAACGAATGGTCAGCCAGCGACATTATAGCGCCCCAACAATACGATAGTAGAATTCAGTGTTAGGCTGAGATTGAACAACAATCTGAACACAATCATATTGGTAGCCAATATTAATAGCAAAACGACGAAAACTATTGCTTGGAACAGTAATATTGTTTTGAGTAAATATAGTTGTGCCAGAAGTAACTATACCTTTATCGGCATCTAAAATATACTTTCCATATGCTTCTACATTCAATAAAATACTGGACGAACTTATATTATAAACATCAAAGTTTATAAAAGAAAAATGAACAACATCCGACAATCCAACGCCAGGAAAAACTTCTAACTCGCCATCAGGCGAAATCATTGCTTGCGCCCAATTTTTTACAACTTCTATTTGTGAAATACAAACAGGCAACCGATTAACAGGACTTACTTCCTCATAACTCCCAAACCTGCGATAAACAGGAAGAACAAAGTTTCTGTTTGTCATTTCTCAATCCTCCCAAGTTTTGTTAGTGAAATTCTGAAAACAAATTTAACACTTCATAATTCACCCATACACTCTCTATAGCCGACATATCTCGTTCTCTTCGCAAATCCTCGTGCGTCATACTAACATTCGTTTTGAAATCATACCTTGTAAAACCATTCTTTTCTAATCTCTCGTATATCTTATTCGAATACCCAGACAACATTACTTTGCCCTTCACATTCAACAATATATCCACCAACTCTTCGTGCCTCTCATTTGTCATCTCTTCCATATAAATATCACCTTTCCTATCTCTCCGCGCCAACTTTACATACGGCGGGTCGCAATAAAATAAAGTATCTTCAGAATCATACGCTTCAAATATCCTTACAAAATCATAACACTCTATATACACTTCACGCAACCTGTCTCTTATCTTTTTCAGTTTCTCTATCCTGCTGTAATAAGTTTCAAATATATTTTTTGACTTTGGAACATCATTCCTCGTAATAACACGCCAACTCGTATGTGCACCATTATAACACTGCCCAAACATTACAAACACACAACGCGCTACCTCTAACTCATTCTCACAATTAATCTCATCTAAACTCTCTATATACTTCCGACACATAAACTGCTCATACCTCGAATACGGCGTCCACTCCAACTTCTCTACCAACTCATCACACCTATCACGAACTACCCTGAAAAAAGTCACCAACGCCCTATTTACATCATTATAAACCTCTATCTGCGACTTCGGCTTGTTTAACAAAAACGCACCACTGCCACCAAATACATCGACACAAGTTATATGATTAGGCAATAAACTATACAAATCACTTAACATTTTACTTTTACTGCCAGGATAACTAAACGGTACAATCGAACCCTTCAACGCTACCTTGCCCATAACACCAGTATACCCAATCACCTATACCCGCTGTCAACCCCTGTGCCATTCCATCACGAAAATATACGCCCCGCACGCCATAACACCTTGCGCCTATCCATATGCGTACCATACAACATATACGACGGCAACTCGAAATACTCACTCGCAGGACGAACAAAACCCCAATCCATCACAGAATACAACGCTAAACATAACGCCCAAAACTTGTCCCCATTATGCTTATTCGATGATACCTTATATAACACATTCCCAGCATTCGATACCTCTACACGCATATCTAATACCTGATTAATCATATCCCGCAAATACGCCAACCGTATACCCTTGCTCCCAACCAAACGCGAAAAACCACGAACTAACATTTCTTTAAACTCACGAGTAAATATATGCGCAGAAACTATATCATCCCTATACCGCACCAACTCCTCCCCCAAATCCATACCCAACCCCGAAGCATCTATCACCATCCTGTTCACTACACCCTTATCTATTAAAGTCTTCAACACTAACCTTTGATCCTCAAACGATACATTACTTAGAGTCAAATTATACAACACTTCTTTATCTAAACTCACAAACACTAACTCCGTATTGTTATTCCTGCGCCCTACATCTACACCTACATAAAAAGTACGACCATCATTAACTAACTTCTCCATCAACTCCGAAAAACCTATCAACCCAATATAACTCCCACCCTCTATCTCTAAATCTACTAACCCCATCAACGCATCATAACTCACTATCCCATCCACTAAATCAACTACATAACATTCCATCTCACGCGCAAAATCTATATCACTCCCTATATCCTCATATAACTTAACTAACCCCCTGTTCCCAAACTTATACACCCTATCCCGCGTCGACATACCCAACGCCTCACGACGCGCACGCGCAACATCCTTGCAAAAATAACGACTATCCCACCAATATATCTTCTCGTGCCTATCCGCACCAAAACGACCACTATACAATATATGACTCCGATAACTACTACTCCCAACAAAACGCAATACACCCTTAGACCTTACACGAACAGGATTTGTACGCTTAACCAAATCCTCTAAATAACTACTCGGTATCCAAAAACACTCATCTATAAACACACTCCCTGAATAACCACGACCCCTACTACCCCTGTAAGACATCACAACTATACTCGCACCATTCTTAAACTTTAACCTGTCCGAACCCTTACCCACTAAACCACAATCAAACCCTAACTCACCTAAACCATTAATCAATGCACGAATATAACCTACCTTCCGCTCCGCCTCCTCCTTACTCTCACTAAATACTACCCAACTCTTACCCGCTAACGCATCCGCCAACATCCTAACCGACATCACATAACTTATACCTACCTGACGCGACTTCTCCACTATCACTACATCATCATCCGACATATACTCCTTATACGCAAAATCCTCCAACTCCTCTATCAACTTGCCCTTATACAATATCTCCAACAATCTTTCCCGATAATCCCGATGAGACGACAAAACCATAAACTATACACCATCCAAATCTAAATCCATAACTACACCATACCGACTCTCTATAAAACGCTCAACCTCCCTAAACACTAACCGTATAACCACACGCGCTATATCCTCACTCTCCCTATCACCCATACCAAACTTATCACGAAAATAACGCGAAATAACACGCAACATTATATCACGCAACTCCACTAACAACGGAACTACTAAACGACTAACAACTAAACTACCCCATACACCACGAATATAAACCAATACACCATTCACTAACTTACCCATCAAAACCACCTCCATTAACAACCTTCAACAAATCAATCCCACGATGAGAAGAAGAAACACCACCACCACCAACAACACCCTCCAACAACGGCAACAATACCTTACCCAAACTCACCAAATCCTTAACACCTACTTCCTCCTCTAACAACAACTCCCGCAACCGACCTAAATATAAACGACATACATCATTAACCATATCCACTACTTCACCCTCTACACGAACATCACTAAACACATCATCCATTTCCATTTTCATCTACCTCCTCATCTATATCATTCTTCAAATTCTTACCACCCTTAACCAATAAACCTACCTCCACGCGCAATAAATGCAACTCCCTAACCAGACTTCTTAATTCATCCACCACACCATCATATAACCTCTCCATAAACTTTATCCTGTCCTCAAATATCCTGAGAAAAAACTTGATAAACACATAAAACAAAAAGAACATCACCAACACACTACTAAACAAATTAACCCATATATCCATCGCCATAAAAACCAACCCTCCACAACCTCACTACACCTGCCATACCCACAACACACAGCAGGCACACACATACACCCACATTATACCACATCCAAGACACAAAAGTCAACCCCCACCACCCCATACACAAACACACCACACAACAGGTATAATCCCATACACTATGACCATCGACGAACTCTGCCAAGAAGAACGAAAACTCAACCTGCATAGCACACGCAAACAAGGCGAATACCCATTCGCACTCGAAGACTCCTACGAACGCAAAACTAAACAATACAAAGAAATTAACATAGACCTACTATACAACATAAACAAAATAACACAAGAAGAAATACAACTCCTACAAGAAATAGAAGAATCAGAACTCATAAAAAACGCACAACTAACAGAAAGACAACT